>Ga0181588_10004416_pt1 | contig 11555 bp, 10 predicted proteins | sample 071ome_26_FD_148607 | JGI IMG/M metagenome (GOLD analysis project Ga0181588, IMG submission 148607) | Coastal salt marsh microbial communities from the Groves Creek Marsh, Skidaway Island, Georgia - 071409BT metaG (spades assembly) | ecosystem: Environmental > Aquatic > Marine > Intertidal zone...
ATGAACAACCGGCATCAAAGCCGGGCTCGACTTCAACTGACAGGGAGGTAGCCATGAACAGATCAACAGAAAAACCTGCAGCCGAAAACGCGGTGACCAATGACGCGGTGACCAATGAGGCGGGGAAACGCCCAAACCGTCGCAGGGCCCTGAAGACACTTGCCGCGACCACGGCGCTTGCCGCTGCCGCCAGCAGCATGCCGCTGTTTGGGCGCTACGGACAGGTGCAGAGCTCGGAGCCGATCAAGATCGGGTTTCAGGTTCACCGCACCGGTATCGGCGCCGCCTATGGCCGCTGGTACGACCGCACTACCAAGGCTGCCGTCAAGAAGATCAATGATGAGGGCGGTATCAACGGCCGCCTGGTCGAGATTGTCGCCGAGGATGACGGCACCGACCCCAAGCGGGGGGCCGAGGTTGTCGAGAAGATGGCGACACAGCATGGATGCGATATCGCCTTCGGCACGCTGTTCAGCCATGTCGTCATCGGGTCCGCGCCGCGTGCCGGCGAGCTGAAAATCCCCTATTTCGTGGTGTCCGAGGGGCACCATGTCGCCAGCGGCATGCTGAATCGTTACACGCTGCAGCCGGGGATCACCGATGTGAAGAGCCAGGTCCAGGCGATGGCCCCGTTCGTCAACAGCACGCTTGGCAAGAAGGTCACGATGATCTACCCGGATTTCGCCTTCGGTCATGATCACCGCGATTATTTCTCGGCCGCGGTCGCCGCACAGGGCGGCGAGGTGGTCGCCAAGATCGCGATTCCGCCGACCGAGACGTCCTTCACCAAATATTTCCCGAAGATCCCGCGCAACACCGATGTCATCTATCACGTGATGGTCGGGCCGGCGGTGCTGACCTTCGTCAAGGAAATGGGTGAATTCTTCGGCAATTCGCGCCCCGAGATCTTCGGTTTCATCGACTCGCTCGAGGCGGTCGATCTTGCCAGCCCGGGTCTGGAATTCCTCGAGGGCACCTATTTCTGGGAAGGCAATCCGCGCTATGCGCAGGCCAACCAGTCGGATTATGACAAGGCCTATCGCAAGGCTGTCGGCGTCGATGCCAATGGCGCCTCGGTATCCGATCCGAAGGATGTCTCGACCTATGCACACATGTTCGGCTGCTGGGAGACGCTTCATATCGTCAAGGCCGGCATGGAGGCCTCGGGATATGCCGGCGCCGGTGACCGCGCCAAGCTGATCGAGGCGGTGGAAGCGATGACCTCGATGCCGCATTCCTACGCGCACCCGCAGGGCGCGAAGGAGTTCAACGGCAAGACGCACCAGACCTTCGGCCATCAATATATCACCAGGGTCGAGAATGGCAGGCTGGTCCTCGCGCACACGACCTCGATCGAGGATACCTACTATCCCGATGAGACGGACTACACCAAGCAGTCCTTCTAATTTTCGGGCTGATCTTCGGGCGCGGCGGGCGGTGATGCCGGTCGCGCCCCATTCAATTATTCCGGTCTGTTGAGGGGGAGTGGCGTTCGCCACAACTCATGGAACTTGGTCCCTATCTGATCCTCGGTTTGCTTGAAGGGCTTGTCACGGCGGCGGTGCTGTCGCTGATGGCGCTTGGCCTGTCGCTGGTCTTCGGCGTCATGCGCGTGGTGAATGTCGCGCATGGCGAATTCTTCATGGTCGGCGCGGTGCTTGCCTGGATCATCGCGAACGCCGTCGATTCGCATCCGGCGGTGAATTTTCTGGCTGCCCTGTTGCTGGCACCGCCGGCGACAGCGTTACTGGCGGCGATCGCCGACAGGCTGGTGCTGAAACGGGTCGCCTATGACCCCGAGCGCACCATCGTCGCGACGATTGGCCTTCTCTATATCATCCAGCAGGTCACGCTGATGACCTATGGCCCCGATGCCCGCCCGGTCGAGGCGCCTTTCAACCACCGCCTGTCGATCCCGTTTGTCGAATGGAGCGAAAGCGGGATGGCGCTCTACTGGCCCTGGGGGCTTGGTACCACCAGCTACAAGCTTGCCGTGATTGGTGCGGCGGTGCTGCTTCTCGGGGCGATCTGGCTGTTGATGACGCGCACGCGGATCGGTCTGGTGATGCGGGCGACACAGCTCGACAGCGAGATGGCCAGCGCCTTCGCCATTCCGGTGGACCGCGTCTATGCCGCGGTGTTCGGCCTTGGTGCCGGCCTTGCGGCGCTGGCGGGCGTTCTGATCGTGCCGATCCAGCAGGCGCATTACCTGATGGGGCATGATCCGCTGCTGCTGTCCTTCATCGTTGTCATCATCGGCGGGCTTGGCAGCCTTCCCGGCACCGTGGTGGCGGCGCTTCTGATCGGCATCAGCGACGGCATGATCTCGGTCTTCTTCACACCGACCCTTGCCAAGATCATCGCCACCCTCGGTGTTGCCTTCGTCCTGATCTTCCGCCCGCAGGGGCTGTTCGGGAGGAAGGGGCTGTGAGCATGTTCCTCGGCAGCAATCTTCGCAAGTCATGGACGCTTCATATCGGCGTGATCATCCTGCTGTTCGCGTTGCAATTCATCCTGCCGGCCTATCATCATGGCAATCTGGCGCGGATCATGGTGCTGGCCTGCTACGCCATGGGCTACAATATCCTGTTCGGCTATACCGGCCTGCTCAGCCTCGGCCACGCGCTGTTTTTCGCCGCCGGCATGTATGGCATGTCGCTGACCGTGCAGCATCTTGGATGGAGCGCCGGTCCGGCGCTGCTGGCCGGGCTGGCGGCAGGCTTTGCGGTGGCGCTTGCCATCGGGCTGCTGGCGCTGCGCACCGCCGGTGTCGCCTTCATGATCGTGACGCTGATGTTCGCCCAGGCAGGCTATCTCGCGGCGCTCTATTTCGGCGAATATACCCGTGGTGACGAGGGGTTCGTGATCCAGCAATCCTTCCGCCAGCTTGCCGGGGTCAATCTTGCCGATCCCACCAATCGCTATTTCGCCGCGCTGGCGCTGTTCGCGATCTGTGTGGTGGTCTCGTTGCGGGTCGTCCAGGCCGGATTTGGCCGGGTGCTTGTCGCCATTCGCGAGAATGAGGAACGCACCCGCATGCTTGGCTACGACATCCACCGGCACAAGCTTGCCGCCGTTGTCCTGTCGGGAACAATGTCGGCCGCCGCCGGCGCCGCCTACGGGTTGCTGTTCGGCTATGCCGGGGCGACCTTCGCGTCGGTCCAGTATTCGATCTTTCCGCTTCTCTGGGTGCTGCTTGGCGGGGCCGGCACGATCCTCGGGCCGTTTGTCGGCACCCTGTTCATGTTCTATTTGATCGACCTTTCGAGTGAGCTGACCACCGCCTACATGCTGATCGCCGGCTTCGCGCTGGTCATGCTGACGCTGTTTGCGCCGCAGGGCCTTGTCGGCGAGTTGCGCCGCCGCGCGCTGAGGTGGCTGCCATGACGCTGCTGTCAACACGCGGCCTGAGTCGCAATTTCGGCGGCCTGAAGGCGGTCGACAATGTCGATTTCGATCTTCCCGCCGGCGAGGTGCGCGCCCTGATCGGCCCGAATGGCGCCGGCAAGACAACCTTTGTCGGCATGCTGTCGGGCCGAATTCCGGCAAGCGCCGGCACTGTACGCTTCGACGGCCGGGACGTCACCACGATGCCGGCGCACCGGCGGATCCGGGCCGGCATGGCCTATACCTTCCAGATCACCTCGGTGTTCAGCCGGCTGCCGGTGGCGGAGAATGTCGCGCTGGCGCTGCGCTGGCGGACCGGGGACGATTCGGTGGCCACCGACCGCCAGGTTGCCGAGGCGCTGGATCGGGTCGGAATCGCCGACCGTGCCGACCAGCTTGCCGGTGACCTCAGCTACGGGCATCAGCGTCTTCTGGAAATCGCCATGGGGCTGAGCCAGCAGCCGCGCCTGCTGATCCTCGACGAGCCGACGCAGGGTCTCGCCGACAGCGAGATTGCCGATTTCGTGGCGCTGATCCGCGGTCTGGCCGGCGACATGACGATCCTGCTGATCGAGCATAATATCAATGTTGTGATGCAGACGGCCGACGCCATCACCGTTCTGAATTTCGGATCGGTCCTTGCCAGCGGCACGCCGTCCGAAATCAGGAACAACGCGGCGGTGCAGGCCGCCTATCTGGGGACAGGCTGATGCTGAATGTCGAAAACCTGTCCTCGGGATATGGCGATATCAGGGTGCTTCATGACGTGTCCTTCACTGTCGAGGGTGGCGAGATCGTTTGCCTTCTGGGGCGCAATGGGGCCGGCAAGACCACCTGTCTGAAGACAATCATGGGATTATTGCGGGCGAGGTCCGGCAGCGTGACATGCGACGGGGTCGAGGTATCGCGCCTGCCGGCGAACGAGGTGCCGCGCCATGGCATCGGTTATATCCCGCAGGGGCGGCGCCTGTTCGCCGAACTGACGGTGGCCGAGAATCTAGAGATCGGGCTGATGGTGCGCGGCAAGGGACGTGAGACGCGTGATCGTGTGCTGGAGATGTTCCCGCGCCTTGGCGAAAGACTGAATCAGCGTGCCGATACCCTGTCTGGCGGTGAGCAGCAGATGCTGGCCACCGGCCGGGCGCTGTGTATCGAGCCGTCGGTGCTGTTGCTGGATGAGCCGACCGAGGGGCTGCAGCCCTCGATGATCGAACAGATCAGACAGGCGGTCACGGCACTTCGGGACCGCGGGGTGGCCATCCTTCTGGTTGAACAGCGGGTCGATGCGGTGCTGTCGATCGCCAACCGTGTGGTGTTTCTCGAGAATGGCCGCAGCCACCCGGCCATCGACGCCGGGGAGCTGAAGACAAACCCCGATCTTCTGCATCGTTTTATCGGGGTGTAAGCCGCTGCGACGTCCGGTCAGACGAGCCGGTCAGACAAGCCGGTCCAGAAGCTTGATCAGCCGGTCCTGTTCCTGTTTGTCGAGCGGTGCCAGTGTCCGGCGGGTCACCTCGGACGCCTTGGCGACAAGCTCATCATGCAGATCGCGTCCCGCCTCGGTCGGAGTCAGCATCAGCCGCCGGCGGTCGCCGACAAGCGGCGATGCCTCGACAAGGCCGCGGGCGCGCAGCCGGTCGACAACACCCTTGATTGTTGCGACATCCATCGAGGTCAGACGCCCGAGCTCGTTCTGCGAGGCCTGGCCAAGCTCGCACAGCTTTGCCAGGGCGGCGAACTGCGTTGGGGTCATTTCGGGGATCAGTGACGAGAAAATCGCGATATGGCGCTGCATCACGCGGCGCATGATGAAGCCGACCTGCCGTTCCAGAAGATATGTGTTGCGAGCTGTCACGCTGCGTCCTCCGGGCATGCGACGACATGGCGTCGACTGCGTGCCTTTGTCAGTTGACACTATCAGGACCCCCATGCACAGTCTATTTGTATACAAACGAAATTGGCAATGAATTCAACCGCGAAACCATGAATTATCTGCGACCTCATCTTCTCGAAGACGCGTTGCAATGGCTGGCGACGAGGCAGCCGCTTGTCATGGCCGGCTGTACCGATATCTACCCGACCACACAGGCACCGTCGCTTGACGGGCCGCTTCTCGACATCACCGCCCTTGAGGGCCTGCGCGGCATCACGGTGGCGGACGGGTGGCGGCGCTTTGGCGCGGCGACAACATGGGATGATGTCCTGCAGGCCGATTTGCCGCCGTCCTATCGCATGCTGAAGCAGGCGGCACGCGAGATCGGCGCGGTGCAGATACAGGTCAGCGGCACCATTGGCGGCAATCTGTGCACCGCCTCGCCAGCGGCCGACAGCGTGCCATGCCTGATGGCACTTGATGCCGAGGTTGAACTTGCCTCGGTCGGCGGCAGTCGATGCCTGCCGCTTGCCGACTTCCTCACCGGGCCGCGCCAGACGGCGTTGCGGCCAGATGAACTTCTTGTCGCCATTCATGTGCCGCCGCATGCCGAGGCCGGCCTGTCAGGCTTTGCCAAGCTGGGCGCCCGCCGCTATCTGGTGATTTCGATCGCCATGGCCGCCGTACGGCTGGAGTTCGAGGATGGGCGCATTAAAGACGCGGCGGTGTCGGTTGGTGCCTGTGCGCCAGTCGCATCCCGCCAGACCGGTCTGGAATCTCGCCTTGTTGGTCGCCGGCCTGACGACATTGACGCGCTGGCCACCGAGGCGATGCCGATGATCGCCGACAGCCTGTCGCCGATTGATGATGTACGGGCCTCGGCCGGCTATCGGCGGCAGGCGGCGGCCGAACTTGCCTGGCGGAGCATCCGGTCACTTTGCAGGGAGGCGGCGTGATGGACGGCGTTTCGGACTCCGGCACACAGCTTGATTTCATGGTGAATGGCGAGGCGGCGCGGCTTCGCTGCGCGCCGTCAACGCGGCTCAGCGATCTGCTTCGTGAACAGCTTGGCCTTCGTGGGACAAAGGTCGGGTGCAATGCCGGCGATTGCGGCGCCTGCACCGTACTCCTTGATGGCCGCCCGGTCTGCGCCTGCCTGGTGCCCGCCGGTCAAGTCGGGGGGCGGCATGTTGAAACCGCGGAGTCGCTTGCCGGCCCGGACAGTGTGCTGTCGAACCTTCAGCAAGCCTTTTTGCGGCATGGCGCCGCGCAGTGCGGGATCTGCACCCCCGGCATGATGATGGCGGCGACGGCGCTGCTTCGCGGCACCCCGTCACCGGATCGCGGTCAGGTCGAGGACGCCATCGGCGGCGTGCTGTGCCGCTGTACCGGCTACGCCAAGATTATCGACGCGATCATGGATGTGGGCGGTGCGGTGCGTGAGGTCCTATCGCCCGATGCCGGCGCTGCGGTCGGTGCCGCGGTGCAGCGTCTTGACGGCCACGCCAAGGTCAACGCCACCGAGACATTCGGCGCCGATTCCTGGCCGCAGGACGCGCTTCTGGTACGGGCCGTCCGCTCACCGCATTTTCTGGCCGATTTCAGCTTTGGCGATCTTGCCGGGTGGCAGCGGGGCCGGCCTTTCATCACCGCCATCGTGACGGCGGCGGACATCCGGGGCGTCAATGCCTTCGGCGTGATCCCGCCCTTCGCCGACCAGCCGGCGCTCGCCGAGGCAACGGCGCGGTTCCGCGGCGAGGCGGTGGCGCTGGTGATCGGCACGGCCGAGGAGCTTGCCGCCGCCGATCTGTCGGATTTCCCGGTTGCCTGGCAGGAACGCGATCCGGCGCTGACGGTCGAGGCGGCGCGCCGGCCGGGTGTGGCGCAGCTTCATGAGACGCGACCCGACAATCTGCTGATCACGGGCAAGGTGAAAAGCGGCGACGGCGCGGCCGGGCTGTCGAGTGGCGATGTGCGGGTCAGCGCCGCCATCGAGACGGCCTATGTCGAGCATGCGCCGATCGAGCCCGAGGCCGGCTGTGCCTGGATGGAAGGTGATGTTCTGGTCATCTCGGCCTGCACGCAGGCTCCGGTGATGGACCAGGAGGACACGGCCAAGATCCTGGGATTGCCGCTCGACCGGGTGCGGATCATTCCGGCCACCGCGGGCGGCGGGTTCGGCACCAAGCTGGATGTCTCGCTGCAGCCGCTTCTGGGGCTGGCGGTGATGAAGACGGGCCGCCCGTGCCGGATGGTCTATTCGCGTCAGGAATCGATGATCTCGACAACCAAACGCCACCCGGCGGCGATGCGCGGACAGCTTGCCGCAACAAAGGACGGCCGCATTGCCGGCATGGTGTTCGAGGGTGAGTTCAACACCGGTGCCTATGCCAGCTGGGGGCCGACGGTGGCGACGCGGGTGCCGATCCATGCCTCCGGTCCGTACAATGTTCCGCATTACCTTGCCGAGGCGCATGCCATCCATACCAACGGGCCGGTGTCCGGCGCCTTTCGCGGCTTTGGCGTGCCGCAGGCGACGATCCTGCAGGAAATGCTGATGGACAGGCTGGCAGGCGAGCTGGACATCGACCGGCTGGACTTCCGGCGCCGGAACGCGCTTGTCGATGGTGACCGCACCGTTTGCGGCCAGCAGGTGCATGGTGTGGGGATCGCCGAATGTCTGGATGCGCTGGTGCCGGCCTGGCAGGCGGCGCAGGCGCGCGCGGCGACGTTCAATGCCAATGGCGGAACGAGGCGCCGCGGTATCGGTGTCGCGTCATGCTGGTATGGGTGCGGCAACACCGCGTTGCCGAACCCGTCGACCATTCGCCTTGGCATTACCGCCGATGGCCGGCTGCGGCTGCATCAGGGGGCGACCGATATCGGCCAGGGGTCGAACACCGTGATCACGCAGATCTGTGCCGATGCGCTTGGCATGCCGCTTGCCGATTTCGAGCTTGTCGGCCCGGATACCGCGATCACGCCTGATTGTGGCAAGACCTCGGCCTCGCGGCAGACCTTCATCACCGGCAAGGCGGCCGAACTGTCCGGACGCCGCCTTCGTGCCGACATCCTGCGCCTCTCCAACATGGAGGATGAGTCCGAAATCCGGATCGAGGATACATGCATCGTCATCACCGGCGCGGCGGACCGGCAGCGGATCGACCTTGCGACGATGCCGGTCGATGAATTCGGCTATGTGATGCGCGCCGAGGAAACCTACGACCCGCCGACGGTGCCGCTTGATGCCGACGGCCAGGGCGAGCCCTATGCCGTCTATGGCTATGGGGCGCAGGTGGTTGAGCTGGAGGTTGATCTGAAACTTGGCACGGTCAGGGTCCTGCATATCACCGCGGCGCATGATCTGGGACGGGTGATCAACCCGCTACTGGCCACCGGCCAGATCGAGGGCGGCATCGCGCAGGGGCTCGGCATGGCGCTGATGGAGGAATATATTCCCGGCCGCACCGAGAATTTGCATGATTATCTGATCCCGTCATGCGGCGACATGCCGGAAATCGAGACCATTTTCATCGAGAAGCCCGATCCGGTCGGCCCGATGGGGGCAAAGGGGCTTGGCGAGCATGTGCTGATCCCGACGGCACCGGCGATCCTGAACGCCATTCACGACGCGACCGGCGCCTGGATTGACCAATTGCCGGCGCTGCCGCATCGCGTGCTGGCGGCCATCCACGCCACTGATCAGGGCCATTAGGGGAGAGTGAGCATGGCCAAGGAGGTCGTCGAGAAGATCCGCTGCGATGCCTGCCCGGTGATGTGCTATATCGCCGATGGCAACAGCGGCGCCTGTGACCGCTACGCCAATCATGACGGCCAGATCGTCCGTCTTGACCCGCTGACGATCTTTGACCGGCGGCTGTCGGCCGGCGATACGGTGAAACCGTTTCTTGGCGCCGGTTGGGATGGCGGCCTCGGGTCCGAGACAGACCTGTTCGTGACCGCCATCGGTGCCGGCACGACCTATCCCGATTACAAGCCGGCGCCCTTTGTCGTGAGCCGCGATATCGAGGGGGTCGATTTCGTGACGGTGGTGACCGAGGCCATCTTCTCCTATTGCGGGGTGAAGGTGAAAATCGACACCGACCGGCATCTTGGCAGGGAAGGCGCCGTGGTGCGCTGCGATGGCGAGGCTGTCGGGCTGGTCATCACCTCGGAATATGGCTCGCAGATGCTGTCGCTTGGCGGCGTCGATCATCTGACCGGCGGGTCGAAGAAGGAAGGCCGGGTCACCTGCGACACGCTCATGCGGCTGTGCAACAAGCAGGCTGTCGAACTGACGATCGATGACGGCGCGACGGTAACCGTCGAGGCCGGCAAGCCACCGATTGTCGATGGCATCGTCGAGAGTCGCATGCGGGTCGGCTGCGGGTCGGCGACGATCGGCATGTTCGCCTCGCAATGGAAGGGGCTTGTCGACGAGGTGGTTGTCGTTGATGACCACATCACCGGCGTGGTGTCCGAACATCAGGCCGGCAAGGTCATCGACTGGCAGGAAACCGGCATCAGGATCAAGGGGCGCCGTTCGACCCCGGGGCGCTATTTTCAGGTGGCCGAACCCGGTCTTGGATGGGGCGGCACCGATATCGAGGACCCGCTGACCATTCTTGGCGACTGGGATGTAAAGAAGGGCGCGCGCCCGGGGCTGACATTGCTGATGGTGTCGACGACCGGCGAGCAGTTTGGCTATTTCATCCTGGATGATGATCTGGTGCCACAGCCGGCGCTGCTTCCGGATTCGCTGCGCCCGACCGTTGACCTCATCACCGAGAATTGCGAGTCGGCCCTGTGCACGGTGCTGTTCATGGGTGGGGCTGGAGGATCACTTCGCGCCGGTGCGACGAAGAACCCGGTAAAGCTGACCCGTTCGGTGCAGAAACGGCACACCACCGTGTCCTGCGGCGGTGTCGAGGCGTTCGTCTGGCCCGGCGGCGGGATCACGATCATGGTCGATGTGCTGAACCTTCCCGACAATGCCTTCGGCTATGTGCCAACGCCGGCGCTGGTCGCGCCGCTGGAATTCACCGTTCGCCGTGACGACTATGTCGAGCTTGGCGGACATGGTGACGCGGTGCGAAGTATCGCCGAGGCGATCGAGCAGGGAAGCGAATATGGTGCCAATGCCCAGATCATGGGCCCCGGGGCAAAGACGGTGCTGACCGACAATGATGGCGAGTCCTGACATATCCGGTGATCGTCGGCCATCCGCCATGGCGGGGTTTCAGGCGGCGCTGATCGGCCAGCGCCGGCGGCTTCATATCCAGCATGGCCCCATTGATCTGGTGATCGACGCTGACGGGTCGGGGCGCAACGCGCTGTTCGAACGCGCTGTTGACGCGGCGATGCCGGTTCTCTCGATCCTTGCGGACGAGCTGGACGGGCTCCGCGCGCCCTATGCGGCAGGACGACGGTTTGGCGGGCCGGTGGCGCGGCGCATGCAGGGCGTCTGCCGGGTGGCCGGTGACAGGTTTGTCACCCCCATGGCCGCGGTGGCGGGGTCGGTGGCCGATCACGTTCTGGCGGCGATGCTGGATGATGAGGCGGCACGGGACAGCAGCCGGATCAGCGTGAATAACGGTGGTGATATCGCCTTCTGGACCGCGGATGGCGCCACGACGCGCGCCCTGATCGCCGGTCTGCCGGCAGGCATGCTGACGCTCACCGGACCGACATGCTGGCGCGGTATGGCCAGTTCGGGGTGGGGCGGGCGCAGTCACTCGCTTGGCATTGCCGACAGCGTGACGGTGCTTGCCGAAAGTGCCGCGCTGGCCGATATCGCGGCAACTCTGATCGCCAATGATGTCGATCTGCCGGACCATCCGATGATCACGCGGCAGCCGGCGCATGACCTTGACCCGGCAAGCGACCTTGCCGGCAGGATGGTGACGACCGGCGTGCCGTCCCTTGCCGATGACGAGATTGCGGCCGCGCTGGCCGCCGGGCGCGTGACAGCCACAAGGGTTATGCAGCAGGGCGGCATTGCCGGCGCGGTGCTGGTCCTGCAGGATCGGATCGAGACGGTGGGCCTTGCCGACAGCCTGCTTGCCGGACAGCCGGCTGATGCCGACAGGCCAGATGACATCAAGGCAGATCAAATCGGGGAGGATTGCCATGCCTGACTTCACGCTTCGCAAGACGATGAGTTTTGTTGAGACAATCCATCATGAAAATGGCCCGCCGCCGGAGACGCCGCGCCGCCGCGCTGCCATTGTCGCTGTCGTCGCCAACCCGTTCGCCGGCACCTGGCAGGAGGATCTGCAATCGGCGATGGATAATC
>Ga0181588_10004426_pt1 | contig 11540 bp, 10 predicted proteins | sample 071ome_26_FD_148607 | JGI IMG/M metagenome (GOLD analysis project Ga0181588, IMG submission 148607) | Coastal salt marsh microbial communities from the Groves Creek Marsh, Skidaway Island, Georgia - 071409BT metaG (spades assembly) | ecosystem: Environmental > Aquatic > Marine > Intertidal zone...
CAGCACTCCTCGGCGAGCTTAGACAGCGAGGTCAGCCGTAGGACGCGCGTCATGAGCAACATCGCCGAGGGGGTAGGGTTTATGGTGCCAAGCGATCACGACGTGCTCACCGACTACCCTGCGCTCGTGCGCGACCTCGGCTGGGAGCGCTATGTAGGGGCTCCGATCACGGGGCTAGAGATCTCACCGCTAAGCGGTCACCTCGGCGCGTATGGGCTCCCTTATGACGTCGATCACCCTACCGCTGCGGGCGGAGCGGTCCCGACCTCTACGAAAGAGGACGGCGCGTGGCGTACGCTCTGGATCAGCGAGATCGTCGAGGAGGCGAGGGCGCGGGGCGCGGAGGTGATTCAGCTGAACCACCCTCGGGACAGCACAGGCTACTTTGACGTGGCGGGCTACCAACCGGATCAGCCCATTGAGTCGATCGAGAGCAGGCATTGGACAACAGACTTTGACACGATGGAGGTCTTTAACGGCGCGGGCGACCTCTGCGCGGTCATGCGGGACTGGGTGGGGCTGTTAAACCAAGGCAAGCGCGTCACGGGGGTGGGGAACAGCGACTCACACGACCTCGGGCGACCCGCGGGTTACCCACGCAACTACCTGCCAACGAGCGCCTCGAGCGCGGTTGAGATCAGCCGTGAAGAGCTGGTGAGCGCCCTCCGTGAGGGTCGCGTGAGCGTGGGGGGAGGAGGCTACCTTGATCTCCCAGACGGCCCACTGCTTGGGGACACGGTCACGGGAGCTCGCCTCACGGTGAGGCTCCGCGCGCGCACCCCCTCCTTTACCCGCTTTACACACATCCGAGCGCTCCTGAACGGCCGAGAGGTCTGGTCGGTGACGTTGGATGAGCCAGTGGAGTCGATCATCGACCTTGATGAGGAGGTAACCCTCGACCTAGACGAAGAGGGGAGCTTGATTTTCTTCGCGGAGGGTCCCACCCTTGAGCATGTCAAGCCGGGCTCCCCTACCTTCGCCTTCACGAACCCGCTCTGGGTTGACCTTAATGGGGACGGGGAGGTCACCTCCACGCTCCGAACCCCACCTCCCTTTGAGACCTCATTCTGCTCTGCTCCTTAACTTATGAGATTCAGTGAGCTCAATTCGATTGACAGCGCTGATTTTTATGTAGGATAATGTACTCAGGCCTATGACATGTACACCTTGGCCTTACACCCTACAGATCTACCACTCTCTTTCTAGGAGTCAGAGAATGAACACTCGCCTCAACTATGGGCTCAAACTCGTCGCGCTCCTCGCGCTCAGCCTCAGCCTCTGCAGTCAAGCCTTCGCGGACCGTCGCACCTCTCTTATGGGGAACATGCTCCTCATCGACCGTGACGACAGCTTCATCTACCCTCAGGAGATGCTCCGCTACAACAACAGCCTCTCCGTCGACTACGGCCCCTCAAGCGGGTCGGGCAACGCCCTCTTGATCGCGGGTCCAAATAAGGGGACGGCGATTGGTGTCGCGCTCCAGCGAGGTGACATCATGAGCCCAGCCTCAGGTGAGCTCAGCGCGCTCGGTGGCCCCACGAGCCTCACCGACACGCTGGTGGGCGAGGGCTACAGAGCACCTCGGACCGTCGCGGACCTGATGTTTGCGATGAAGGCAGGCCCAGGTCGCTTTGGCCTCCGGCTTGGGCTCACTGGGGCGCTCGCCTCCCAAGACCCTGCAGATAAGGATGTGGACAGCGAGGGTCAGGGCCAGTTCGGGCTCCGCCTGAGCTTAGGGTACACGGTGAAGAAGCTCGGTAACTTTGTCCTCGACTTTGTCACAGACACCAGCGAGAACCTCACTGATGATAAGGCTACCCTGCGCGCTGAGGGCATGATGGTGCACGCAGGAGGGCGTGTCTATGTCGCGCGTCAGAAGAACTTTAAGATCGGCATCCTGGCCGATGTGAGCTACATGTCGGGCGCAAACACCCAGCTCACAGCGGACAAAGACCCCGCGAGCACCTTCACAGGGATCAGCGGGTCGCTCGGAGGTGGCCCTGTCTACCACAGCGACAACAAGAAGCTGAAGGTCGCCTTCAGCGCCCTTCTCGGCTACTTAAGCACTGAGACGATCACAGAGAAGAACTATAGTGGCGCGCCCGAGGAGTCCTCTCTCGCTAGTAGCACGATCATCTTCCCAGCCTTCAACGTCGCGATGGAGTACATGGTCCGCGACTGGCTCGCGTTCCGCACGGGTGCGGTCACGGGCTATAACTTCAGCGGGACCGAGGACCAAGATGAGAACCTCACCACAGATCACGGGAGCCTGTCGGGTCTTGGCTGGAACGCAGGTGTGGGCTTCATCATGGAGAACTTGAGGATCGACGCGACCTTCACCAATGACTTCCTGACCGCTGGCCCGTACTTCATCAGTGGCGTCAACCGCTCAGCGCCCCTGTTCTCGCTCATCTCAGCGACGGGTAAGTTCTAAGCTACTGAGCGCCTTGAGCGCTCACGCGTCGCTGTCGGGTGGCCTCAAAGAGGGCCATCCCCGCCGTGACGCTCACGTTAAGGGAGTCTACGACCCCCTGCATCGGGATCAAGGCGAGCGCGTCGCTCGCCTCGACCCAGCGCGCCGTGACCCCTTGGTCTTCTGAGCCTACCACCAGCGCGGTAGACCGCGTAAGGTCGAGGCTCTCGAGCGCAGAGGCGCCCTCTAGGTAGGTGGTGACGAGCTGAACGCCGTGGGCCCTGAGCCACGCGATCGCCTCCTCACTGCTACAGGAGATCACAGGGAGGTCGAAGGCGCCCCCCAGGCTGTTGCGGAGCGCGTTTGGGTGATAGAGGTCACAGCGGGCCTCACAGGCGAGGAGCGCGTCGACCCCCATAGCGTTGGCGGTGCGGAGGAGCGCGCCGAGGTTGCCGGGCTTCTCTACCCCCTCTGCGACCAAGAGCAACGGTGAGGAGACGCCCTGGAGACGCTCACTGAGCGCGCTGAGGGTCTGGGCTTGGGCGCGGAAGACGCCCACCACGTTCGCGACAGCGCTCCGGTAGGCGACCCGCTCAAAGGCGCTACTCGCACAGCTCACGTACAGGAGCTCACGTGCCTCTGAGGGGGCCTCAGTGATCAAGGGCCTCGTCGCGCGTCGGCTGAGGGCCTCGCTGATGAGCGCGCTGAGCTCATCAAGAGAGAGCTTGCTCGGGTCAAACAGGGCCGTCTCAAGGGTCCAGCCGGCCTCGATCGCACGGCTGACCTCCCTTAGGCCCTCCACCGTGAAGCGACCTGCGACCCGCCGTGACTTGGCGCTGTCGGTCAGAGATGACACCTCTTTAATGATCGGGTTCTTGGCGCTCGTGACCTCTTTTACCTTCAAGGTCGCCTGCGCGTGTCGGTCGCTCATCGCTCACCTCCTGTGCGTGAGGAGCCTAGACTAGCAGGGTTGAGCAGGGGCGTCACGGGCGCACCTTGGTGGCCCGCGATGAGCCACACTCGGAAGGGGACGCGCGCTTTACCGGCACGGGCGTCTGGGCTGTACTTCAGCGCTTGAATCGAGAGCCCCGCTAAGCTCAAGGCGGGGAGCAGGTCCGCGATCCGGCTCGCGTCATAGAGCACACAGACCCGCCCTTGAGCGCTCAAGAGCCTCCCCGCTACGCAGAGAAAATCGGACACATCACCATGCAGGGCGTGGGTGGAGGCGTGGACCTCGGCGGAGCCACTCTCTCGACCCCAGCCCGCAGGGAAGAACGGGGGGTTCATGACGATGAGGTCAGCGCCCGCTCGCTGAGGGGTGCGCGCGAGGAGCTCGCTGAGGGCCTCTGGTGCCCTGAGATCAGCTTGACAGACCTCTAGACGCTTACAGGGGACGTCGGCGAGCGTGAAGGCCTTGAGCGTGCGCCTGAGCCGACCCGCTTGTGCTTCTTGACGCTCAACCGAGATCAGCTGGCGCGCGCCCACCGTGTACAGCGCGATCAACCCTAAGCTCCCGCTCCCGGCGCCCAGGTCGATCACACAGCGGGCCTCTTCACCCTCGAGCGCCCACGCGAGGGTGAGGTTTTCTGGCCCGAAGCGATAGCCGTCGCTCGCCTCGATCACCCCCGCCCCAGCAGGTAACGGCCAGCCCTCAGGTTCGGGGCGCTCAAGCGAGACGCCCCCTCTCCACCAGCCCTTGAGCGGGTAGGCTCTTGGGTGAAGTGGGCTGAGGCGCTCCCCCGCTATGAGCGCGGACTTGAGCGCGGACTTAAGGCTCACCGGCCCGGGGTGCCCCCCATCGCTCACCTGGTCACCGAGCCATGCGATGAGCGCTCAAGGTGGGTGAGGAGCTGGCGGGGGTGGGTGAGGAGCAGGGTGGGGCGCGCAGCCTCAAGGTCAGCAGTCTGGGTGTAGCCCCAGGTGACCGCGACACAAGGGACCCCGCTCGCCTCTGCCGCTTGGACGTCCACCACCGAGTCCCCTACCATAAGGAGGCGCGTGGGCTCGAGGCCGAGCTGGGCCTTAATATAGTCGAGCATCTCAGGCGAGGGCTTACGCTCTAGCCCATCATCTCCACCCACCACCAGCTGGAAGCGCTCGAGGATACCGAGCGCCTCCAAGGTCTGGACAGCGAGGTCACGAGGTCGGTTGGTACAGACGCTGAGCGCGACCCCCCTCGCCTCGAGGGCGTCGAGCGAGGCGAGGGCCCCTGGGTAGAGCTGGGTGTGGGTGAGCGGGTGCGCGACGCAGAGCGCACGGAAGCGCTCAATCGCTCGCTCGAGCTCATCAGGGCTCAAGACCCCTAGGCACTCCTCAAGCTGTGGGAGCAGGCCCGCGAACATCAGCGCTCGGACGCGCTCGGCGCTCGGCCGAGGTCGCCCCCACTCAAGGGCGAGCTGCTCAAAGCAGAGCGCGTAGTCATAGGAGGAGTCGATCAAGGTGCCATCCAGATCAAAGACCACGTGCTCGACCTTTGAGAGCTGATGGGGGGGCGTCAGCGCCATGCGCATCGGGAGGTGTGGGATGCCTACGTCATCAAACGCGGGGCCACAGACCGAGAACCCAAGTGACACATAGAAGCGCTCGAGGTAGGCCTGCGCGCTGAGCTTGACCTGAGCTACCCCACGCGCCCGCAGGCGAGCGATCACCTCACGCATCAGGGCCTGCCCAAGCCCCTCTCCACGGCGCTCCGCTTGGACGAGGACTCGCCCTACCTTCCACGTCTCGTGAGCCTCTCGCGACCCCTCACCTGTGTCGGCGGGGAAGGCGCGTAGATACGCGCAGAGCGCGCCCTCTTCATCATGTCCGCAGAGGTGTAGCGCGCGTTGATCAAGGCCGTCGGCGTCGAGATAGAGGCAGGATTGACCGACGACAAAGACCTCTTGACGGAGCGCGAGGAGCTCATACAGCGCTACGCTCGAGAGCTCGTCAAAGGACAGAAATGACCAACGTAAGGGCTGAGGCTCGCTCATTGGGTCTCCCAGTGATCAGGGTGAAGGGTCAGCGCTCGCCACCCACCGGGCTGGAGCCCGCTCAGGTCTACACAGCAGCTCCGGTCGGGTAGGTGACGTCGATACAGGCACATCTTCGCTCTGATGAGCCTCAAGGTAGGGTGACCCACGGAGGCGGTCATCCGCCGGACCTGTCTGTTCTTCCCCTCTGTGAGGGTGAGCTCAAGCCACGTGTCAGGGACGCTCGCTCTGTAGCGTATGGGTGGGTCACGATCAGGTACGCTCGGTGGACTACTGAGTCGCCTCACCTTGGCGGGGCGGGTCTTGTATCCTTTAATGAGCACACCCGCGCGGAGCTGTTCGAGGGCCTCATCGCTTGGCTCACCTTCGACCTGCACCCAATAGCTCCGCTCATGAGCGAAGCGTGGGTCACAGAGGCGGTGTTGAGCGAGGCCGTCGTTCGTGAGCAACAGGAGGCCCTCGCTGTCTCGGTCAAGGCGGCCCGCAGGGTAGACGTCTGGGACGTCGACGAGCGAGCGTAATGTCGCCTGCTCGGGCTTAACCCCCGGGCTGAACTGACAGAGCACATCATAGGGCTTCCATAAGAGCAGGTACCGCCTCTCTGAGGGCCGAGGTCGGGTGCGCTTGGGTCGGCGGACCTGTGTGCCATGTACAGCGCCCTTACGAGGTGAGCCGTCACGAGCCGAGCGCTCCGTGTGCGGGCGACGCTTAGGGTTCGCCATTCTCTGCTCCAGGGGTGGGGGTCAGGGTCGCCCAGGCATCTCCCCCATCGGGGCTACGACCCCAGGTCATCCCCTCGGGGGCGTCCCCCTCATCCCAGTCGACGAGGTCGATCAGGAGCCCCTCTGGGCTGGTCAGCGTAGCGAGCTCATCACCACCGAGCTTAAACCCGAGCGTCTCATCGCTCACGAGCACCACAAGGTAGCCTCTTGCAGGGAGCGTCAGGTCGCTTAAGGTCGCCTTAAAGGGGGTCGCGAGGTCATCACTCAGCCCGTAGCCTGTGAGGTCTATAGCGACCTCAGAGAGGTTATAGAGCTCAACCCAGTCCGGTGAGCCTGAGGCGAGCACCTCATTGATCAGCACATCTGACGCAGTGAGCGAAGGGCAGTCCTCTTCACAGACCCCAAGCTCTGAGGGGTCACAGAGCCCATCCCCACAGCTCACGCAGTCCTCAGGGCAGACCTCGGGGCCCTCAGAGGGCGCGCAGGTCAGGTCACCACAGACCGCCTCGCTCCCGCGCTCGTTGGGCGCGCCAGGGGTCTGCGTGTAGAGCGTCTCCCAGTCCCCTACCCCATCTGGGAGGCGACCATAAGCGCCCCCAGCGGGGGACTGACCGTCTGCATAGCTCACCTCATCGAGGGTCAGCCCTGAGGGGGTAGACAGCGAGACCGTCTCCGCTGAGCCGAGCTTAAAGCCTAGGGTCTCATCTGAGACGGGGATGAGCAGGAAGCCTTGAGCGGGGATCGTCAGCCCCTCAGCGAGGCGCCCCTTGAGCGGGTCACTCGGGTCATCGCTGAGCCCACACCCGCTCAAGTCAACCTCGAGGTCTGAGCTGTTGTAGAGCTCCACCCAATCGCTGGGCGTCCCCTTTGACACGAGCTCATTGAGCGTCACACCTTGGTACCGAGCGAGCGCCTCGGAGCCTCCAATGGCTCCAGCGGAGTGGCCTCCAGCCTCACCACTGGACCCTGCTTGGCCACCTCCTACATCAGCCCCAGCCTCTGCGCCTGCTTCTTGAGCCGTAGGCTCCTGATCATCACAGCCGAGCGAGGTGAGTGAGCCCATCATTAACCCCATCATGAGCAGGGTAAACCTATTTAATTCTAGTCGCATCGCCTTGCTCCTCCGCTCGAGTTGCACCTGATCATTAAATAGACGCCTCAGCGCGCCGTTGAGAGGGCAAGTCACAAGATGTGACCTGCACAGGACTCACAAAACGACTGGAGTATATCATGAACACATCAAGCGCTAACAGCCTCTACCACCGCTCAGCTCTCTCTACACCTCACGCGTACCTGTCTTTAACCCTTGGGCTCATCACGGCGCTCATCGCCCCCTTAGGCCCCCCCTCAACCTCTTCTCCGCAGGGCGCATCGCCCACGCTGATCGCCTCAGCGAGCGCAGAGGTGTACTCGACGCGCACCGAGACCCGAACGCGCCGAGTGACCCGCAGACGGAGGAGGAGCACAGCTCGTCGCTCCGCCCGTAGGACACGACCCTATGCACGACCACAGACGCGACCTCAGCGCCGACATCGTCGGAGTACAACGACCACGACGACCTACCGACGGACACGCCCAAGGGCTCAGTCTAGGCTCTTCAGTGACCACTTAACCTTATTAGAGGTCGGCGGGACCGCTTATGTGCCGATGGTCGGGACCTCGCTCACGGGGATGTCGCTCGGGTTAGGCTATCGCTTAGGGGCCTTGGGGGTGTTGGGGGAGGCTCAGCTTGTCCAGAGCACATTGGGCGCGGAGCTCTTTGATCTGAACGCACAGCTCCGCGCGTACCTGCCTATCAGTCATCGGGTTGAGCTGTTCCCGCTCGTGCTCGTTGGCACAAGTCACCTTATGCAAGATCAGGCGAGCGGTCACTTGGATTTGGGCGTGGGCGCACAGCTTAAGCTCGCGCCGGTGATCGCCCTTGGCGCGCGTTATCAAGCGAGGATCATGGGGGGGCACAACGAGATGAGCTCACCGACAGGCCACCAGCTCACCGCTCAGCTCACGCTCAGCTTCTGAGCGACTCAGGAGGGCATGCAGGCGAGCGCCGTGACCCACAGGGCACCGCCTAGCACAAGCGTGAGAAGCCAGCGCCCGAGCTCCGGTTGAGCGTTGAGCTGGGCGTCAAGGCCTCTCCAGATCACACCTAAAGCGCCGACCGCGCTCAGCAGGAGCCCGAGCCCTAAACATAAGCTCCAATGCAAGGGTGGGAGCGGGTCTCGGGTGAGTATCGCGAGGTGTAGAGCCCTGAGCTCGTCAAGTGAAGGGCTGACCTCACCTGTATGGCCCGCCTCTGCAAGGTCCTGTTGGGCGAGCAGGGTCGCGAGGCGCTGATCCCAGTCCTCCGAGCTCGTAGCATAGGGGTCAAGGAGCCCCCGCGTAGCCCGCCTCGCCCCACGGAGCCTAGAGAGGGCGCCGATGGCGAGCGCTTGACCCTCTGGCCCGCCTCGCCTCTCTCCTGTCTGAGCGAGGGCCTCAAGCTTTTGAAGCGCGAGCCAGGGCGCCTCTGTGCCGGGCGCATAAGCGCGCGTCGCCTGTTGGTAGCGGTCGAGGGCGATGATCACCTCACCTTGTCGCTCCGCCTCCTTGGCGAGCTCGAGGCTGTGCTGGGAGCGTCGAGCGCTCTCGAGCCACAGGGCGGTGAGCGCGAGGCAACAGGTGAGCGACACCAAGCCAAACGGGCCAAATCGCCGATTCACCACCTCCATTAAATCAGGTCTCGGCGCTTAAAGATCACCCCAGCGAGCAAGAGGCACAGGGCGGTATAGCTGACGCTCAAGAGGCTCCCTTTAAGGATGTACTCTGCGGGGAGCGGTCCACCATAAACGACCGCGTGAGACAGGTTAAAGAGGCTCAGGTCGGGGACGACATACAGCCCGAGCTGAGCGAGGTCGAGCCCGACCGTCAGCTCACCCTTTCTCAGCGCCTTCTCATAGAGCGCGATGAGGTCTTGGCTGAAGCGACCCACGAGGGTGACCCCAAAGGTGAGGCCGGCGCTCACGAGCGGGGTGGAGAAGCTCCCAAACAGGAGCCCGACCCCGATCACGACCAGCGACTCACACCAGATCATATACCAGGCCTGATACATCGTCACCGAGACCTCAAGACCCTGTCTCCAGGCGAGCACAGACCAAGTGAGGGCGCACAGCGAGGTGAGGAGCCCTGAGGTCATCGCCAACCCGAGCGCCTTACCCCAGATCAGGGTCGCTCGGGGGATCGGCTTACTCACGACCGAGAAAACGCTCTTACGCTCGAGCTCTCGGTAGAGGCTGTGAGCGCTGAGCCCGATCATGGCGATCAAGCAGAGGGTTGAGGTGAGGAAGAGCCCCATGTCTTTGAGGAGGCGCTCATCTTGATTGAGAGAGGCGTCGCTCAGGAGCTTGAGGAAGGCGAACAGCGCGAGCCCAAACAGCGCCACCGCGAGGTTGAGCCTGCTCCGGGTCGAGGCGTGATAGGTCGCCTTCCCAATGGCCCAGGTGGCGCCAAAGGTTGGGGCGCGAGGAGTGTCCTCGCGCTGAGTGTCCTGTTCGCGCTGAGCGTCCTGTGCGTCACTCACGGCTCTCCTCCCGTCTCTTGACGCTTATCGGTGTTGAGCACGAGGCGCTCGAACAGCGCGTCGAGGCTCAGGGTGTCGGCGCTCAGGTCGGTGAGGGTCGCCTCATGCTCAAGGGTGAGCGCGAGCGCCTCGCGCTGGGCGTGGACGGGGAGGGTGACCTGAGTAAGCTCAACGCCTCGAGCGCGTGGGCCCTTCGCGTGGCCCCCGAGGGCCTCAAGGGCTTGGATCAGGGCCTCACTCGCGTCGCTGAAGGACAGGGTGACCTGCTCGACGTGGGTCGCGAGCGAGCTCATCTCGGCGAGGTGCCTCAGCTCGCCTTGGTGGATCATCGCGAAGCGGTCACAGAGCGCCTCGACATCAGGTAAGATGTGACTTGAGAGCAAAATAGACGCGCCACGGGCGCGCTCCTCAAGGAGGACATCACGGAGCTCTCTACGGCCTACAGGGTCAAGCCCGCTCAGAGGCTCATCTAAGATCAACAGCGCGGGCTCGCCTAAGAGCGCTTGAGCGACCCCAACTCGCTGATGCATCCCCTTCGAGAGCGAGCGGAGCGGTCGATCTAGCGCTCCGCTCATCCCTACGCGCGCGAGGTGCTTGAGCGCCTCTGCCTTACGGCGCTTCGCTGGGATCCCGCACAGAGAAGCGAAGAGCTCTAGGGTCTCGACGGGCGTGAGCTCATCATAAAACACAGGGCTCTCAGGCAGGTAGCCTACCCCCTGGCGAGCCTCAGGGGTGTGCGCTGGGCGCCCATGTAAGCGGGCCTCTCCCTCGCTAGGCTGAATCAGCCCCATCGCGCATTTAATGGTGGTGCTCTTCCCCGCGCCGTTCGCGCCGAGGAGCCCAAAGATCTCCCCACGCTCGACCTCAAAGCTCACCCCTCTGACCGCTCTGATGACGCGGTTGAGCGGACCGAGCTTGAGGGACCTCGCCCATGGGATTGGGGCGAAGAGCCCAAGATAGAAAGTCTTATGAAGTTGATCGATACAGAGTGGCTTAGGGCTCATCGCTCGCTTCGTTGGGGTAGCTCATCGTGCACAGAAGATAGACGAGGCGCCGTGTGATGACAAATGGAACCGAGCTTTGCGCGCATTAGGCGCTCAGAGAGGGTGCGCTCTTGCTCTTCTTGTGGCATCTTCTCAAGCAGAGCGCGCTCAACGCGACGTGTATTTAAACTGTCTTTTACCCTAACTGAGATGACTATGCGCACATCGAGACGGCCCGTGAGGGCTCTATGGAGCGGTGAGCTTGCCCTGTGGATTGGGCTACTGAGCGGAGCAGGGCTCACGCTTGAGCCTCTGTTCGCTGACCCACCGACTCCGACTATGTCAGGTCTTAAGTTAGACCCTACCGCCTGTCTGGAGGAGGGCTGTGACTCGGATGGGGATGGGCTGAGCGATGAGCAGGAGCTCGCCTTTGGCCTCGACGCGAGCGACGCGGACTCAGATGACGATGGGGTGCTCGACGGCGCAGAGCCAGAGTGGTCGATAGACAGCGATGAGGACGGCTTGATCAACGCCCTCGACGCGGACTCCGATCAAGACGGGCTCTTAGATGGGACTGAGCTCGGTTTAACAGACGCCGACCTGACAGAGCACACAGACCTCAGCGCGGGTCACTTTCGTGCAGATGAAGACCCAAGCACGACCACCGACCCGCTCGCTCGAGACAGCGATGGAGGGGGGATCACGGATGGCCGTGAAGACAGGGACGCGAACGGTCGTGTCGATCCAGGTGAGCGGGACCCGACCTACCGAGCGGACGATGACAGCGATGGAGATGGGCTCACCGACGCCGATGAGCTGAACCTCTTTGAGACCAACCCGGACAGCCAAGACACGGACGGTGATGGTTTAGATGACGGGATCGAGGTGGACGCC
>Ga0181588_10004428_pt1 | contig 11536 bp, 15 predicted proteins | sample 071ome_26_FD_148607 | JGI IMG/M metagenome (GOLD analysis project Ga0181588, IMG submission 148607) | Coastal salt marsh microbial communities from the Groves Creek Marsh, Skidaway Island, Georgia - 071409BT metaG (spades assembly) | ecosystem: Environmental > Aquatic > Marine > Intertidal zone...
TCGCGACCGCTCATCGGGCGCCCGTCTCACCACCCTGGTTGTCCCAGTTCCATCGACCGGAGCGTAGGGTTCGACCCGTGCCCGACCGGTACCTCGCTTTCGCCCGCGACGATTGGGCGACTCTTCGTGCCGCGACACCGTTGACGCTGACCGAGGAGGATCTTGATCACCTCCGAGGAATCAACGAGCGGATCGATCTCGATGAGGTGGCGACGGTCTATTTGCCTCTCAGTCGGTTGCTCAACCTCTATGTCAGCGCGGTCCAAGACCTGCACCGCGTCTCGGCGACGTTCCTCGGCGCGATCTCCCCGAAGGTGCCGTACGTGATCGGCGTCGCGGGTTCGGTGGCGGTCGGCAAGTCGACGTTCTCCCGCATCTTGCAGGCCCTCCTCGCCCGTTGGCCTGACCATCCGCGCGTTGATCTGGTCACTACCGACGGGTTCCTGCTGCCGAACCGGGTGCTGGAGGAGCGGGGCTTGATGGAACGCAAGGGCTTTCCTGAGAGTTACGACACTCGCGCGTTGCTCGAGTTTCTTCGACAGGTCAAGAGCGGCGTGGAATCGGTCACCGCTCCCGTGTACGACCACACCGTCTATGACATCGTCCCCGATGAGGTGGTCACGGTGTCCAGTCCCGACATCGTGATCGTGGAGGGTCTGAACGTCCTGCAGGTTGATCGCGCCGGCGCGGAGTTCGTCAGCGACTACTTCGATTTCTCGATCTACATCGACGCCGACGAGTCGGATATCGCCTCGTGGTATGTCGATCGGTTCCTCACCTTCCGCGCCTCGGTGTTCCAGCGCAGTGACAGTTTCTTCCGGAACTTCGCTGATCTTGACGATGATCAGGCGGTCGCACTGGCGCGAGGGATCTGGGATCGAATCAACGGTCGGAATCTGCGTGAGAACATCGAGCCCACCCGCGAACGCGCATCGCTCGTGGTCCGCAAGGGCGCCGACCATCGGGTAACCGACGTCCTGCTCCGCAAACTCTGAATTCAGGTGTCCCAGGTGGCGATGAGCCCGGGCAGTTCACGGATCGAGTCGAGTGTCGGGAAGTCGTGGCTGCTCGCATCGACGGTCTCGTGCTCCCACGTGACGTGGTAGGGGATGTGGACGGCACGGCCCCCGAGGGCGAGCACGGGGAGGACGTCGCTCGGGACGGAGTTGCCCACCATGACGAACTGGCTCGCGTCGATCGTCCAGTCGGCGAGCAATCGCCGGTAGGTCTCGCGGTCTTTCTCGAGAACGACGCCGACTCGGTCGAAGTGGTGCTCGAGGCCTGACGTGCCGACTTTTCGGGTCTGGTGGACGAGGTCACCTTTGGTGATCAGAACGAGGCGGTGGTGTCGCCCAAGGTCGGCGAGCACCTCGGGGATGTGGGGTAGCAACTCGACGGGCTCGCGGAGCAGGTCGTGGACGTGATCGACGAGGTCACCGAGCACTTGGGAAGGCACGGCGCCTTGTGTCGCGGTGACCGCCGCTTCGATCATGGAGAGACCGAAGGCTTTCACCCCGTAGCCCGAGAGCGCGATGTTGCCGAGTTCGACGGACCGGAGGGCGCCCGCGAGGTCGATGCCATCGGGGGTGTGTGGCCCGACCCACTCAAGGAACAGTTCCTCCGCCCGGCGGAAGTGATCCTCGCTGCGCCAGAGCGTGTCGTCGGCGTCGAGGCCGATGACGAGGGACGAACTCACCGGTGGATCGCGTTGAGGTAGTTGTAGACCGTGATGCGGCTCACGCCCATCGCATCGGCCAAGTCCTCGACCGCTCGGCGGAGCGTGAAGGCGCCCCGCTCATCAAGGAGTCGGACAGCTCGCTGTTTGTCCTCCCGCGACAGGCTCGGCAGCGGTCCTCCGAGTTCGTTTTCCACTGACTCGATGAGGCGGTCGAGCGCGCCGTGGAGCGGCGGCACGCGCACCCCGGCCACGGTCACGCCTTCCCAGATGATCGGCAGATCGGCTGGTTCGATGGCGTCTTGGCCCACAATCCGCGCGCCCATCGCCTCGAACGCTGGTCGCACGGCGGCGACGACCGGATGCTCGCCGCTCACGCTGCCTCCCCGTCGCCTCCGGCGACCTCGATCGTGAGCCTGGTGGCGCCGTTCGCGAAGGCCGAGCGAACCACATCGGCGACCACCTCGGCGATGCTCTCGGCATCAACCTCGCAGGAGGATCCGAACGCCCCGAAGTCGACGTCGACTCCGCGGGCCGTCAGCGCCTCGACCGGCGCGGTGACGTGAGCTCCGGGTCGGCCCTCATGGAAGGGTTCGACCGTGAAATCGAGACGTGGCACACCGCGATCGTAGGTGATCGGAGCGGGTGGCCTCCGAGCCGTCAGACACCCATCACGCGATGGAGCTCACTCGACCGCGCGAGGCAGTCGCGTCCCGCGGCGCCGAACGCCTCGTTGAGCCGCGTGAGCGCCTGTCGGAACGACTGGTTCCATTCCTGCTCGAAACGTTGACGAGCTGGCCCGTGCCAGACGGTGCCGGCGAAGGTTGAGTCGACGGTCGACATCATCTGGATGATCACGTCGATCTGTTGGTTGAGCGTTCTGCCGAGCTGAGCGAGCTGCTCTGGATCGGCACCGTAGATGGCCATGGGTTCTCCTCTGATCAGGATCAGGGGCTCTGATCGCGCCGAGGGGGAGCGAGGCGGTCAGTTCGGCGGAAGATGTTGCGCCGTCCAGCCGGAGGCCGCGTCGGCGAGCCCCTCGATCAGGGCGAGGGTGTGGGGGACCAAGTCGCCTTCGTGGTCCCACCAGAGAGGACCCTGACCACGAACCCTTGGTGGGAGTTCGATCTGCACGCCAGCGGCCCGAGGCAGGTTCACCGGGTTGTCGTCGTGGAGCCCGCGGAGACGAACTGGGATTTCGGCGAGGTCGGTGATGACTCGGTAGCCGGGAAGGCGGTGCTCGATGTGCCGACCGACGTGATGGGCGAGGTCGCGGTTGCGGCCACCGAGCAGAAGCGATGAGAACATGCCGCGTCGACCGAAGCCGTGCACGGTCACGACGACGTCGACATGGTCGACGAAGGCGGTGAGGTTGGCGGACTCGGCGGGCTTGAATCGGGTGGAGGGGACATGGGTTGGATCGTCGTCGGTGTGAAGCACTCCGTAGTAGGAGGCGCCGGCTCGTTCGGCTGCGGCACGGGCGATCCGATCGGTCGTGACCTCGAGACGTCCGCCGTGGAAGGCCATGAACCCGAAGGTCGAGCGCAACTCGAGTTCCTCGATGGCACGACCCTCCGCGAGCAGTGAGGCGAGGCCGGCGGTCATGGGCCCATGCTCCCAACATGGGGGCGCTGTCGTAGCATCGAGCTGATGTTGGTGTGGATGGACCTCGAGATGACCGGGCTCGATCACACCACCGATGTCATCGTCGAGATCGCGACGCTGATCACCGATGATGAACTCGAGATCGTCGCCGAGGGACCCGACCTGGTCGTCCATCAGAGCGATGAGGTGCTCGCCGCGATGAATGACGTCGTGACGGACATGCACACAGCGTCCGGCCTGCTTGACGAGATTCGCTCCTCAACCCTCAGCCTCGAGGAGGCCGGGCGACTTACCCTTGATTTCATCCGCGAGCACTGCCCACAGCCAGGCACGGTGCCGCTGTGCGGCAACTCGATCGGCACCGACCGCCGATTCCTCGCCGCGTACCTCCCCGATATCGAGGCGTACCTCCACTACCGCTCGGTCGATGTGTCGAGCATCAAAGAACTCGCTCGTCGGTGGAGTCCCGAGGTTCTGCAGCAGGCGGTCCGGAAGCCGAACAGTCATCGGGCCCTCGATGACATCCGAGCGAGTGTCGACGAACTCCGTCTCTATCGAGATCTGCTCTTCCGCGATCCGACCGAACTGGCGAGCGCGATCGCCACCCGCGCGACCGACTCGCCGACCTGATACCGCAGGGATAACACTGCTCCTATGCGCGCAGTGGTGGTCACCGAACCCGGCGGGCCGGAGGTGCTCCGGGTCATGGAGGTGCCCGATCCGACTCCCGGGCCCGATGAGATCCGTGTTCGGGTGGAGTACAGCGCCTGCAATCGAGCGGACATCATGCAGCGCCTCGGCGGCTACCCGGATCCAGTGCGCCGCGAGCACGAGATCCTCGGACTCGAGTACGCCGGCCGGGTCGAGTCGGTGGGTGAGCGAGTGACGCGCTGGTCGGTGGGCGACCGGGTGATGGGGATCGAGTCGGGTGCCTGCAACGCGGGGTTCGTCGTGACCCACGAGCGCCTGGCGATGCCGGTTCCGGCGGCTCTCGCCGATGACGAGATGGGCGCGGTGCCCGAGGTGTTCACCACCGCTTGGGATGCGTTGGTAGCCCAAGGGGGCCTCACCAGCGGGCGTTGGGCGTTGGTGCACGCTGGCGGTTCTGGGGTTGGCACGGCGGCGATTCAGATCGCCAAGGCGATCGGGGCGCGGATCGCGGTGACCTGTTCGGCTCGCAAGGCCGAGGCTTGTCGTGCGCTCGGAGCTGACCTCGTGCTCGAACGCTCCCCGGCTGACTGGTCGTCCGCTCTGAAGGATGCGGTCCCCGAGGGAGTTGACGTGGTGCTCGACGTGATCGGCGGGGAGGAGGCTGACCGGAACCTTCGTGTGGTGCGACCCCAGGGCACGATCATGCAGGTGGGTCTGCTTGGCGGTCCGACCGCGACGGTGTCAACCGGACTGATTCTGACGAAGCGGGTGCATTGGATCGGCACCACGCTTCGGAACCGACCCATCGAGCAGAAGATCGCGGCGGTGCAGCGGTTCTGCGCTGAGATGCTTCCGCTCTTCGACTCGGGCGCCTTGCGGCCGGTGATCGACCGGGTGGTCGACGTCGACGATGTGGCGGAGGCGCACCGTCACATGGAGGCCGATCTCAACGTCGGGAAGATCCTGCTGCGTATGTGACAGAAACTGCGAGATGTTCCCTTCGCCCGTCTCGGGACGGGCATGGAACACACGACAGTTATCACCGAACGGATCACCACTCGGGCTCGCTGCGCCGATGGCACCGGCCGATTGGCCAACCTGTTTTTCTCTGACGACGCTCACGACCTTGCCCGGGCGAAGGCCATCTGCCGGCGTTGCGTTCTCGCCGAGGGCTGCTTGGCCGGCGCGCTCGAACGAGCTGAGCACTATGGCGTATGGGGAGGTGTACTCATCATGGAGGGAGTGATCGTCGAGGATCGCCCCCGACGTGGCCGTCCCCCGCGCGAGCCTCGGGCTGAACTGGTGGTCGATGAGGTCCCGCTGCCACCTCATCTGGTGGCCTGACCGGCGATCAGCGTGCGTCGTTAGCCTGAAGGGATGGAGCGGCGACGGGCGACAGTCGCGATCGGAATCGCCGCAGCGTTGTCGCTCTTCGCGATCTCCATCGGCGCTCCCCGAGTGCGCGACGCCGTGACTAATGACCTCGATGCCGTGCTCGATGAGCCCGGTGAGTACCAGGAACCGGTCGGCCCCGATGGCGAACCGGTGGCTCGATTTCCCTCCGTCGAGTTGGAGACGGCGCTTGGGGAAGTCATCGACAGCGCTTCGTTTATCGGTACGCCGATGGTGGTGAATCTGTGGTTCGCTGCCTGTCCTCCGTGCGCCCGGGAGATGCCCGAGTTTTCGGAGGTCCATGCGGAGGTCGGCGATCGGGTTCGGTTCGTTGGGGTGAACCCAGTCGATGACGCTGATCGGATGGTTGAGTTCGCCGCTTCGGTCGGTGTCGCCTACGAGTTGTATCTCGACCCGCTTGGCCGGTTCACCGATGCTCTCGAGACGGTCGCGTTCCCCCTCACGGTCTTCGTTGACGCGGATGGTCGTGTCGTTGGTCGCGATGGGGTGTTGGATGCCGCTGAGCTTCGTGAGCGCCTCGCGCGGTATTTCTCGATCCCGTCGACGAGGTCGGCGTGAGTCTGTCGTTTCTCCGAGGTTTTGTGGCGGCGGTGAATCCGTGCGGGTTCGTGCTGTTGCCGACCTACCTGATGTTCTTCCTTGGCTCCGATGTGACGGCGGCGGCCGGAGACCTCGGAGCCCGTCGGGCCGGTGTCCGTCGCGCGCTCGTCGTGAGCGCGGCGTTGACCGCTGGGTTCATGACGGTGTTCGTCCTCGTTGGCCTCACGACGTACCACTTCACGTCGTGGATCCAACGCAACGCGAAGTACGCGACCATCGTGATCGCTGTCGGTCTTGTGGCGCTCGGAGCCGCGATGCTTCGCGGCTATCGCCTTCCCATCGCCGGCCCCCGACTCGATCGCGGGGGACGCTCTCGTGGTGTTGGGTCGATGTTCGTCTACGGGATCGCCTATGCCGTCGCCTCGCTGGGTTGCACGATCGGACTCTTCCTGCCGTCGCTCTTCTCCGCCCGCGATGACGGCCTGGTCGCCGCCACCGCGCAGGTCGTTGCTTATGGGGCGGGGATGGGACTTCTCGTCACGGCGCTGACGGTGTCGCTGGCGCTAGCGCAGACGGGTCTTCTCGGTGTGCTGAGGGCGTCGATGCACCGGGTTGAGCAGGTCGCAGCTGGTTTCGTGGTGCTGTCGGGTCTGTATCTCGCCTACTACTTCTGGGTGGTTGACATCGGTGGTGGGTCCGATCCGATCGTCGAGGCGGTCGATGGCATTCAGCGGTCCGTGATCGATGCCCTGCAGCAGCGGTGGCAGGTGACGGCGCTGGTGCTCGGGCTGCTGGTGCTCGCTGCCGGTGTGTACTCGCGTCGGCCCGCGCGGCGTCGCGACTGACCCTTCGAGCGGAGCCTCAGCTGGCACGCTCGCTACGGTCAGCCGAGTGACTGACGAACCGATGAGGGCTCTCGACGTGCCGCTTCAGCCTGCTGCGACGGTGATGTTGCTCCGAGACGGGGACGCGGGCGTCGAGGTCTTCATGCTTCGCCGAACTCTCTCCGCAGCGTTCGCCGGCGGCCAGTTCGTGTTCCCCGGCGGCAAGGTCGACGGAGAGGATCACTCGGAGCGCCTCGAACCTGTCTGCGATGGGCTCGACGACGCGTCGGCGTCGGAGCGGCTCGGTCTTGATCACGGAGGGCTTGCCTGGCTGGTCGCCGCGGTGCGGGAATGTTTCGAGGAGGCCGGTGTGCTGCTCGCGCGGCGCTCGGATGCATCCGAAGCGGTTCGGTTCGGCGTCGATCTCGACACTGCAGAGATGGCGGAGGCTCGGGAGCATGTCCACTCGGGTGAGCGGTCGCTCGCCGAGCTGTGTTCCCAGCACGATCTTCGGCTCATGGTCAATCAGATCGGCTTCACCAGTCATTGGATCACTCCGGTTGGCGAGCGACGACGGTTCGACACGCGCTTTTTGGTGGCGGTGGCTCCTCCGGGCCAGGAACCGCTGCATGACGGTGGCGAGACCATTGAGAGCCTGTGGGTCGAGCCGGAGGATGCTCTCGCTCGGGCGGCCGCCGGCGAGTTGCAGATGTTCCCTCCAACGGTCGCGAACCTGCGTTGGTTGCGCGGCTTCGGCACAGCGAAGGAAGCCGTGACCTCCGCGCTCACATCGCGTCGACCCGATCCGATCCTTCCTCGAGTGCGTGTCGACGACTCGGGCCGCTTCGTCGGGATCGCCCTACCCGGAGACGCTGACTACGAGCAGGTGCCTTTGCCCGAGTTCGTTAATCGCGGGCGCTGAGCCCTGGTCACGCGCCGTCGAGTGCTGCGGCGACGGCGTCGAGGAGTCGAGCCGAGCAACCGGACATGTCGACGTCGCTCTCGCGTGGCGGAGCGACCTGCTCCGCGATCTGGGTCACGAGATCTCGGAGCGCCACCGCGGACGGCCCTTGGCCTGACAGCACCACCGGATCGCCGTTGTCGCCACCTGAGGCGAGCGCTGGCTCGAGTGGAACCGAGGCGAGCAGAGGAACACCAATGTCGTCGGCGAGCTCCGCGCCTCCGCCTGAGCCGAACAGCGCGTAGGAATCGCCGTGATCACAGACGAAGGCGCTCATATTCTCGACAACCCCAATGACGGGCAAGAACGAGCGCCTCGCCATGTCGGCAGCGCGCTGGGCAACTTTCTGGGCGGCTCGGGCAGGAGTCGTGACGACGAGGATCTCTGTTCGAGGAAGCATGCGAGCGAGGCCCATCTGCACATCGCCCGTTCCCGGTGGCATGTCGATCAGGAGGTAGTCGAGGTCTCCCCAGGCCACGTCGTTGAGGAATTGTTCGACCGCTTTGGTGAGCATGAGTCCGCGCCACATGAGCGCCGTCGACTCCTCAACGAGGAACCCGGTGGACACCACCTCGAGTACGCCGTTCCCGATCTCGCGGCGGTTCGGGATAATCCTCGGGCGTCCGTCGACCTCGGAGGCTTCCATCCGGTCGGACATTCCAAACAGGCGCGGCACGGAGAAGCCCCAGATATCGGCGTCGAGGACACCGACCGTCGATCCGCGCTCGGCGAGCCCGGCCGCGAGGTTCACGGTGATCGAGCTCTTGCCGACCCCGCCTTTCCCACTCGCGACGGCGATCACGCGGCATCGCGCCGGGACGGCTGTGTCCGGTGCTTGCTCCTGAGCCCGTCGCCGAGCGCGGCCCATCACCTCGGAGCGTTCCTCCGGGGTCATCTCGCCCCAGTCGATGCGCACCGAGTCGACGCCCGGGTGCACGCCAACGCGATTCTCGATCTCGCGCTTGATCTCCGCGCGGAGTGGGCAGCCGCCAATGGTCAATTTGACCGAGACGGTGACCGTGCCCCCATCGATCGAGACGTCGGGCACCATCCCGAGCGAAACGATGTCGACGTGGAGTTCGGGGTCAATGACCGTTCGAAGGGCTGCGAAGACCTCGTCGGTGCTCGGAGGTTCGATCGGCGTCGAACCGGCGCCAGGCGCCGTGTCTTCGGGGTTCGCCATTCCCAGAACCTACTGCTCCACCCGGAAACGGTCGTGTCGAGCAGACCTTGTCGACGCGGGTGGGACTGCGGTTAGGATTTTGTCCACCGTCTTAGGAGGAATGCCACGTGATCACCCTCACCGACAACGCAGCCGTCAAGGTCCGCCAGCTCCTCGAAGCCGAGGGAGCCTCGGATCTCGCTCTCCGCGTCGCCGTCCGTCCGGGCGGGTGTAGCGGTTTCTCCTACGAGATGTTCTTCGACGGCGATATCGCTGCCGACGACCAGCAGGCTTCTTTCGGAGAGGGTTCCTCGGTGAAGGTTGTCGTTGACCCGGCTTCGGCGCAGCTGCTCGAGGGCGCCACGCTCGACTATAAGGACGGCCTCGACCAGTCCGGTTTCGCGATCACGAACCCGAACGCCTCGCGCACCTGCGGCTGCGGCCAGAGCTTCTCCTGACCGCACCGTGAGCGCCGCGGTCGAGGGCCGCGATGTCTGAGTCGAGACTCTCGCGACCATCGGTCGTGGTAACCGCCTTGACAGCGGTCGTGGTGGCCGCGTTCGGTGTGGTGTCGTTTGTTCGCTCGATCGAAGCTGACCTGCTTGAGCGGGTTGGAGTTCGTGCCGCCGAAGTGGCTCCATTGGTGGCATCGATCATGGTGACCGGCCAAGACGTGGTGGTCACTTGTTCTGAGCCGGTTCTCGACGTCGCGACTCTCGAGGCCTCGCTGACGCTGAGAGGCGTCCGTCGGGTGGAGGCGGATCGGTCGTGTCGTTCGAGTAGGGCGCCAATCGTCGACCCCGCGCTAACACCGACGACTACGGCGGTCGACGAGCCGCTGACCACCCCGGACGGTGTGGTCGTGGCGACCACTGTCCCCCCGACGATCGTGGAGCCGCCGACGGTGACTATCGATATCGCCGATGTGCTCGCCGCGGAGACCTCGCTGTCTCTAATCGCGGGCTTGATCGAGTTGTCCGAGGTGATTGACGAGCTGGCCGGTGACGGACCCTTTGTGCTCTTCGCTCCCTCAGACGAGGCATTCGCGCGCGTTGACGCCGATGTGGTGGCGTCTCTTGGCCAGGATGCCGTCTCAGCCCGTCGTCTGGTCTCGCGTCATCTGGTTGACGCGCGTCTTGACCCGGTGGCGATTGGAAGTGATGACGCCGATTCGGTTGTATTGGCCGCTCGTGACGGCTCGGCAACTCTCCTTGACCCGGGGGAGATCCCCCTCGTGGAGGAGGTGGCGTCGGTCGTGTCGGTCATCGAGGCGGATAACGGCGTCGTGCTGATCATCGACCGAGTGCTGATCGCCGAGGTCGATGGGGTGCCCGACCTCGTGATCACCTGGTCACCAAACGGGTTCTCCGTTGTTGGGGCGGTGTCTGATGACGATTCAGCGGGGTCACTCCTCAGATTGATCGGTGCGTCTCCTGAGGTCGACGCGGCATCGACAATCGACGCGGACACCCTCGACGGCCTGAGCGGACTGCTGACCGCGATGCCTGAGGCGCTGGTGGAAGGGACCCTGGTGATCGAATCGGATCGGGCCTCCTTGGTAGGCACCTACCGAGACGTTGACCTCGGGGAGGCGCTTGCTGCGGTCGCGCTGGCGCGTGGTGTTGACACGGATCTCGCTGCTCCTCCGCCGGTGGGTGTTGACGACGGCGTTCGGGTCGCGACCGCTATCGATGATCTGCTCCTTGCCGAGCCGATCATTTTCGGCTCGGAGGGCACCGACATTGACGAGGCATCGGAGCCGACGCTCGATGAGATCGCTCGCCTGCTCGAAGAGGTTCCGACCGCGTTTGTTGAAGTCCGCGGGCATACCGACTCCGATGGCGTTGAAGGATCGAACATCCTGCTCAGTCGAGGACGTGCTGAGTCAGTTGTTTCGGCTCTCATCGATCGTGGCCTCGAGCAGTCGCAGTTCGTCGCGGTTGGCGTCGGCTCGGCTGAACCGGTGCTCATCGACGGAGTAGAGGACAAGGGGCTCAGTCGGCGCGTCGAGTTCGTTGTGACAGTGCCGTGAGGTCGCCGGTCCCCGGCTGATCTCGCCGACGGTGTGGGATGATGAGGTGATATGCCGTACACGTTGACCGCCGGCCTTCTCTGGTACGCGGCGGCACTCGGTATCGGCATCGTGCTTGGTTGGTTGCTGCGCTCGACGTCGGCGCTTCGTCAGGTGAGTCGTGCCCGACGTCAGGAACGTTCTGCTGTTCAGGGGGAACTGGACGATCTGCGAACGCGTGCCGCGTCGGAGGAGGAACTGCGCCTTGAGCGAAATCGGCTGCGTCACGACAACGACCTACTGCGTGAGCAACTCGCCTCCACTGGCTTGGGAGTCGACTCGGTTGCCGGTCCGGCAATCGAGGTTGGCGCTCCGACTGCCGAAGTGACCGCCGAGGACTCGTCAACCCCGGCGGACCTTGAGGAGGGGGGACGCTTGATCGGGCGACGACTCAGCACTGATGACTTGCAGGTAATCAATGGGATCGGTCCAGTGATCGAGGGGTTGCTCAACGGCATCGGCATCTCCACCTGGTCGGATCTCGCGGCGGCCGACGTCGACGCTCTTAGCAGCATGCTCGCCGATGCCGGCTCCCGTTTCGCTCGACATGACCCATCGACCTGGCCGCTCCAAGCCCGGTTGCTTGAACGTGGGGAGTGGGACGCGTTTCTCGCACTCGAGTGAGAACTGAGAG
>Ga0181588_10004429_pt1 | contig 11535 bp, 10 predicted proteins | sample 071ome_26_FD_148607 | JGI IMG/M metagenome (GOLD analysis project Ga0181588, IMG submission 148607) | Coastal salt marsh microbial communities from the Groves Creek Marsh, Skidaway Island, Georgia - 071409BT metaG (spades assembly) | ecosystem: Environmental > Aquatic > Marine > Intertidal zone...
CCTACCGTCGCGCAAGGCCAAGAGATTTTTCTTGGCGGCGGTCTCGAGCTCGTCGGCGAATTTGATATAGGCGATCAAACCGGTGGCAAGCGCCGTGACCAGGGCCGCCAACACGATCACGAGGGTAAGCCGCGCCGAAATCGAAAGGTCCAAAGCCCTTGTTTTCGTCGAGGCCATGTCGCCTAGCGTCCAGGCGCGTGGCTTCGGTGTCGGCGCGCCGACCGGCCGACAAGACGATCAGTCATAGCCGAACATCCAAGTCGTTTCGCCCTCGGAGATATTGTGAACCGAGTGCGGCACTTGACGAGGGATGAAGACCAGGTCACCGGGTCCGGCCTCAACCTCCTCGCCGTCGAGGATCAGGCGCAGGCGGCCCTCGACGACGGTAAGATACTCGTTCGTCGCATGGGTGAAGTCGTTCCTTTGTTGACCCGGCCGGTCGGTCATGGCGTGACAGGAGTATCCGTCGGCGCGCCAATGCGCCCTAACTGCCGCCGCGTCGACGGGCACCGGATAATAACCGGTTTGCACTGTCTTCACAAAACGCCCCCCGGATCATGGATCAAGAACAATCGCCACCTCCCGCATGATGCGGCAGATGGCGATCGATCTCAAACCTTATCGGCCCCGGGATGGCGGAACCGTTTACCCGAGGCCGGTTCAGAAGGCCTTGGCCGTATCCGGTCGATGCTTGTTCGACGGCACGAAGCCGGTCCGCGCGGGCTCGCGCGGCTCGTTCACCCAGAGCACCCGATCCGGATGCATGCCGGCGCCATAGTTCGCGGAAACCGCGGAGCGCCGCATCCGATTGAGCAAGCGGGTATCCGCCTCGCCGATCGAGGGATGCGCGCCGCCGTTATCGGCGACCACTTTCTCCCAAGCCGCCTTGCGAGCCGCCAGGATCGCCGGATCCGACAGCGCCGTGCAGTTGAGCTCGTTGACGTTGAGATCGGCGATGATCTCGTCGCCGTTCTCGACAAAGGCGATCGGGCCGCCGAGCGCCGCCTCGGGCCCGACATGGCCAATCACCAGCCCCACCGAGCCGCCGGAGAACCGGGCGTCGGTCATCAGGCCGACAACGATGTTCTTCTCGCGGCAGAGCGTGGTGATGCGCGAGGTCGAGTCCAGCATCTCCGGCATGCCCGGGGCGCCGCTCGGTCCCTCGTAGCGGACGATGATCATATCATGGTTCTCGAACACGCCCGGCTGGTTCTCCAGGGTGTGCAGCAGGTCCGCCTCGCTGTCGAAGACCCGGGCCTTGCCGACGAACACGTTGTTCTCGAGCCCGCCCTCGACCCCGGCCAGCTTCAGAACCGCGCTGAACTCGGGCGAGAGATTGCCGCCCAGCACGCGCAGACCGCCGGTCGGCTTGTACGGCTTCTCGACCGTGTAGATGACGGTCCCGTCCGGCGCCGGCGGGTTGAGTCGCGCCACTTGCTCGGCCAGGGTCTCGCCGGTGCAGGTCATGGTGTCGCCGTTCAGCAGACCCGCGTCCAAGAGCTCCTTGACGATGACCTGCATGCCGCCCTTCTCGTCGATATCGACCATCGAGTAGGCGCCGAAGGGGCGGGCATCGACCAGGACGGGCACCACGTGTTGCGAGAGATGGTTGAATTCCTCGGCCGACATGATGTCCCTGGAGAAATCGCCGAAGCCGGCGGCGCGGGCGATCTCGGGGCCGTGCAGCATGACATTGGTCGAGCCCCCCACCGCCATGGCGACGATCATGGCGTTGCGCATCGAATCCCGGTTGACGATCTTGCGCGGGGTGAGGTCCGCGGCGATCATCGCCTCCAGGTACGAGACCAGTTCGCCTGGGAATTGCTCGAGCCGGCGCGGGTCGTCCGAGGGCGGCGAGACCATGTGCAGGGGCTCCAGGCCGACCACGGCGATGAAGGTCTGCATGGTGTTGTAGGTGAACATGCCGCCACAGCTGCCATAGGCGGGACAGGCCTCGCAGGCGATCCGCTTTTTCAGTTCCTCGTCATCGCTACCGGCGACCTGAAAGCCCGAGATGATGTCGATCTTCTCGTTGGTCACGGAATCGGTGCCCGGGCGGATCGGGCCGTCGGACATGATGATCGCCGGACGGTCGTGTTCGAGGATGGCGGCCAGGGTGCCCACCGGGGGCTTGTCGCAGGCCACGACGGCGATGGTGCCCTCGAGGCCGCTGGCGCTCAGATGTTCGCACATCGTATCGTGGGTGACCTCGCGCCCGATCAGCGAGTAGCGCATCTCCTTGGTCCCGTTGCGCATGCCGTCGGAGGTGGCAACGGTATATTCCGGCTGTACCAGCCGCATCGCCATCTGGCCCTTCTCGCGCCCGATGCGCCCACGCAGGGTATCGTGAATGACCTCGACCTTGCGCTGAACCCCCAGATAGCACTGGGAATCGCCCTTGTTGCCGACGACGCCGACGGACGGCTCGTGGATCAGTTCGATATCCGTTCCGAGTTCCCGGGCGATGCCGATGGTCTGGGCGTTGCGGCCGGGGTTGTTGTCGAAAAGAACGGTTCTAGAGTTGCGCACCACTCGGTCTCCGCGATGTTGGGGTCAAGGTCGCTATTCGCGGGGCATTATCTGCACCACAAACAATTTCAAAGCAACAAGCGCGGAGATGGTCGGTGGCGAATTCCGCCTATGCCGCGTCCTCGCGCCGGGGGAGTTTCCAGTTCGGACGTATGAAATGACAGGTGTAGCCGTGCGGAATCCGCAACAGATAATCCTGATGCTCCGGCTCGGCCTGCCAGAAATCGCCAACCGGCTTGACCTCGGTCACCACCTTGCCGGGCCAGAGACCGCTGGCGTCGACATCGGCGATGGTGCGCTCGGCCTCGGCCTTTTGCGCCTCGTCCACATAGTAGATGCCGGAACGATAGGACATGCCCCTGTCGTTGCCCTGGCGGTTCAATGTCGAGGGGTCGTGGATCTGGAAGAAGAATTCCAGCAGGTCGCGAAAGCTGATCTGGCTCGGGTCGAAGTTGATCTCGATCCCCTCGGCATGGGTGCCGTGATTGCGGTAGGTGGCGTTGGGAACATCGCCGCCGGTATAGCCGACCCGGGTCGAGACAACGCCCGGCAGCTTGCGGATCAGGTCCTGCATGCCCCAGAAACACCCGCCGGCCAGAACCGCGCGTTCAATCGTGTCGCTCATGCGAAATCTCCCAGTCCAAATCTCCACCTCGACCATTTTGGCCCGACCTCCCATCGAAAGCCAGACCGGATCCAAAGGCCGATCCTTATAACAAATGGGGTCGGTCTCGCGATTTTCCCAGACCGCCCCGCGCGCCGCTCTACTTTTTTACCCATCCTCCGCCGGCGCGATGTTCTTGATGCCGGCCATCAGCGAGGCCGGGATGGTCTCGATCAACTCATCCACCGTGAACATCCCGTCATCGTCGTATTTGTAGATCGCCTTGGCCATCTCGCCATACTGATAGGTATGGATCAGGGAACGCTCGGCGTGGAAGATCTGGCCGTTCACGTCGCGCGATTCATCGGTGCAGAGATAGCCGACGATCGGCGGCACGTATTCCGGCCCGGGCATGGCCATGCGGTTCTCGTACTCCGCCTGGGTCAGCAAGCCACTTTCCAGCCGCCGCTTCCAGTTGGCGATAACCGCGTCGTTGACCGTCATCCGGGTCGCCGCCATCGGGCAGATCGCGTTGGCGGTGATGCCGTAACGCCCGCATTCGCGCGAGATCGAGCGGGTCAACCCGATGATCCCGGCCTTGGCGGCGGAATAATTGCACTGACCGACCGAGCCCTTGAAGGCGTCGGAGGAGAAATTGATGATCCGCCCGAAACGCGCCTGGCGCATCGGCTTGATCGCGTGGTGGCACATGTTCCAGTGCCCCTTCAGATGCACGTTGATGACCGCGTCGAAGTCATCCTCGGACATGTTCCAGATCATCCGCTCGCGCAGCATGCCGGCGACATTGACCACGAAATCGATCTTGCCGTAGGTCTCGGTGCATTGCAGGACCATCAGACCGGCGGCCTCGTATTCGGTGACCGACGAGAAGTTGGCGACCGCCTTGCCGCCCGCGTCCATGATCTCATCGACCACGTCCTGGGCCGGCGCGCCGGTTTCTTCCTCGCCGGAGCGACCGACATTCGGGTCGTTCACCACGACGCTGGCGCCCTGCTGAGCCAAGAGCAGCGCCACCGCCCGACCAATGCCGCGCCCGGCGCCGGTCACGATGCCGGCTTTTCCTTCAAGGTTCATGAGACCGTCCTCCCTGGAATTCATTGGCCTAAATCTGTTTGGAGAAAGAATGCCCTTCCCTCGCCCCTTGGTCGAGAGGAAGCGCCGGCCACGCGTCGCCTATTGCCAGCTTGATCATGTTGACGCTTCTCATTCGGACCTCAAGCGTCATTCGTCCGAAGAGACGCGGCGGGCAAGACCCTTCGAGACGACGCCTTCCAGGCGTCTCGAAGGGTGAGTCGCAAAATTTTACACTTACCCCGGGGAGACCCGAAAGGTCGCCTGTCCTGGACTAGATCCAGGATCTCGAAGGGTCTCGCCAACCGCTGGGGAAAGCTAACCAGGAACCCTTTGGTGACTGAACAACGACCCATAGCCGTCGACCTCGGCCCTTACGCCGGCGAGGCGCAGGCAATGCCAGAGACTGACCTGGTTAGCGGACAGCACCGGGCGCCGCAGATCGCGCTCCAGCGCCTCCAGAATGGCGACACAACGGAACCCGGTGCCGGCGATCAGCACCGCGTCGGCGTCACGCGGGCAGGCCGTCGTGATTTGGGTGTAGAGCGGCTCCACCTGTTGCGCGAAGCCCATGCCCCTGGGATAGAGCTCGCCCGGCGGCACATCGCGCCACCCGGGTCCTGGGTCGTATCGCAGATGCGCAGCGGGGGCGACTCCGAGCGCCGCGTAGTATCCCAGCGCCGCTTCCACGGTGATGTCGTTGAACCAGGGCGGGAGCACCAGGAAAGGCCGCGTCGCCCCGACCGCGCGCAAGGCCGCGAGGCTATCGAGGCCATTCGTGGTGACGACGGTATCGCCGCCGATCACCGCCGACAGGTTTTCAACCACCGCCTCGTCCCAGCCGACGCCGCCAAGGATGCTGCTTGAGCTATGGCCGATGACGACCGCGGAAAGCGGCATCGCCGCGAACTGACGGGCGCCGCGTTCCAGATCCTCGGACAACGTGACGTCGGACCGCTCCCGGTTCCAGGCGGCCCAGGGCGTGCCGGCGGTCACCCTGGCGGCGTGGACCGAGACATGCGGCGGCGCCATCGCCCACCACTCGGCCTCCGGCACCGCCTCGTTACCGACGATGAACATGCCGATCCGGGCTTGCCAGCCCCAGTTGTCAGGGCTTCTCATCAGGCCGCCCTCACGGCACGGGCGATCTCGCCCCATTTACCTAGATTATCGGGGTTTTCCTTGATCGATTGCTTGGCCAGATACATCACCAGCCGGCTGGCGAGCCCCTGGTAGCGCTCGATCAGCCGGTCGGCCATGTCGTCCCAGCGCGCGACCACGGCGAACTTCTCCAGCAGTTCGTCATCGACCAAAGCCGCCACCGCGTCTCGGCCGCCGGAGCGCAGCGCGTCGGCGAGCTCGAGCCGCTTGCCGTCATAGCCGAGATCGTCGAACTGAAAGGCATAGGCCGGGGTCGAGCCGTAGAAGCCGATGGCGGTCCTGGCCTCCAGGGCGCAAGCGGCGCGCTCCTCCACCGAGTCACCGGCCACCGCGAGCACCGGCACGATAAGATCAATATCCGAGAGGGTTCGCCCGGCCCGCGCCGCGCCCTCGGTCACCGCCGGGATCACCCGGTTGTGGATATAGGGCATGGAATGCATGGGATGGACATGCAGCCCGTCCGCCACCTCTCCGGTCACTTTCAGCATCAGCGGGTTGACCGCCGACATGTCGATCTTGATATCCTCGAAATCGTGCCGGGGCGGCGCCCATTGCGGGGTCAGCAGGTTGAGCTTGTAGAACGGCCCGTCATGCTCCAGCCGCGCCTCGCCGCGAAACGCCGCGAGCGAGGCCTTCACCGCCTGAACATAGTCGCGCATGCGCTTGGCCGGTTGCTCGAAGTCGACGCCGTAGCGGCGCACGATATGCGCCTTCACCTGACTGCCGAGACCGAGTCGAAAACGCCCCTGGGTGTTGGCCGCGAGTTCCCAGGCGATCTGGGCCGACATCATCGGACTGCGCGGAAAAGCGACGGCGATGCCGGTGCTGAAATGCAGGGAGGGCGCTTCCCTTGCCGCGGTCGCGATCTGCATCCACGGGACCTGGCCGCCCTCGGTGAAGAGGAGCCCGGACATCCCCGCGGCCTCGACATCACGGGCCAGTTTGGCGACGTTCTCCCAGGTATCGGCCCGGGTCATTACATCAAATTCCATCGCTGTCCTCGCGTGATCTCGGTGGCTGTTCACCGGTGACGGGCTTGCTTTCTAGAAGGCCAGATGCACCTTCATCGACCGCCCCCGGTCACTGGCGGTTCGGAACGCCTCGTTCGCCTCGTCCATGGAAAAGGTATGCGAATGCAGCGCCGATATGTCGATCCGGCCTTCCGAGAGATAGCGCACCGCCCAGGCGAATTCCTTATCGAACCGGAACGAGCTTTTCAGGGTCAACTCCTTCACCATGATCTGGTCCGTCGGCATCGGGACCATCGGGTCGGCGAAGGTGCCGACCTGGGTGAAGACGCCGCCCGGGCGCAGGTGCCGGATCGCGCTCAACACCGCCGCCGGATGCCCCGAGGCATCGAAGGCGACATCGAAGGAGCCGCGGGGCCGCGACGGATCGGCGAGCGCGTCGTCTCCCGACGCGACATTCACCACCCGGTCGGCGCCGATGCTCTCGGCGATTTTCAGGGGCGCGTCCAGCACGTCGGTCATCGTAACCGACGCGGCGCCCGCCAGCTTGGCGGTCAACAGGATGAGCGAGCCGATGGGACCGGAACCCGAGATCAGCACCTTGGCGCCGAGCAGCGGGCCGGCATGGCTGGTCGCGTGCAACGCCACCGATAGCGGCTCGGCGAAGGCGGCCGCGTTAAGCGACAGCCCTTCGGGCACGACGAAGCATTGAGCCTCGTCCGTGCGGTAGGTTTCAGCGAACATGCCCTGAACATGCGGAAACCGCCGCGAGCTGCCAAGGAAGATCATATCCCCGCAGAGCAGTGCTCGACCGGCCAGACAATACTCACAGGCCCCACACGGGTGGCTCGGGTTCACCGTGACCTTGTCACCGACCTTCACCCGGCTGACCTCGCCGCCGATCTCGACCACTTCGCCCGCCGCCTCGTGGCCGAGCACGAAAGGTTCGCGGACCGGGAAGTCACCCATCCTGTAATGATGAAAGTAATGCAGGTCGGAGCCGCAGATCCCTCCGGCCCGAATGCGAACGCGCACCCCTGTCGGGCCGAGCTCGGGCTCCTCGCGCTCGACGGTTTCGATCGATTGCTTGGCGGTCAGAACGGCGGCGCGCATGGCGGTCTCCCGTTAACTTTTGGCGAGCAACACCTGGGCCCGCTCGCGCAGGTCGTCGGCGATGCGCGAGGGACGGCGCGCGTCAAGGTCGAGCTGGACGCCGAATTGGCTGAGGCCGGCGATATCGGCCCCGGTCTCGGCGTTGCGCATGCGGTGATAGAGCCTCAGCGACGAGCCCCCGAGCTGCGCGATACAACTCTCGACATCGATCATGTGGCCGGGCTTGGCCTGGCCGTGAAAGGTCAATTGAAACTCAAAGGTCGACAGTCCCAGGCGGTTCTCGGTCATGTATTCCGGCGTCATGCCGAACGCCGCCATGATGAAGCTGTTGGCGGTCGAGAACCGGTGGATATAGCCGGGCAGCGAAAGATTGCCGGCCCAGTCCGCCTCCTCCGGCCGCGCCATGTCCTTCAGCGCCGGAACCCAGGCCGCCTCGTCACCGGGAATCGAACGCGCCTCGTCCGGGTCGCCGTCCCATTCGGTGACAGGGCCACCGAGGGCCACGCCGGACAGGCTCTGCTGCATGGCGGTGCAGAGCACGCCGGTCTGATCGTTATACATCCGGTGCGCGATCGTCGGTGTCTCGCCGGCCTCGATCAGCGCGGTTTCGACCCGATAGATATCCCGGTTGCGAAGCTCGGCCTTGTAATGGGTGACGGCGCTGGTGGTGCGGGCCCGGGCCGGATCGACACCGGCCTGACGCAGAAACCGCCAGGTCGCGGCCTCGAACTTCTCGTAATAGTAGGCGACCGTGAAATGCTCGGTGGAGTCGACCTCCCAGGTATGAACGTCGCCGCGGAAGGTCTCGGTATAGCCGGTCATGAATTCCTTACTCCGCCGCGTCGCGCTGATGCGCCTTGTCGAAATCCCAGACATCCTGGAAGCCCATATCCTTCGAGAACGTCATGAAGTCGCGCAGCGGCACGTCCAGGTTTAGGCTAGCGCCGGTCTTCTTCAAGGTGCCGTAGACCGAGTGCAACGCGTGAGCCACCGCCATGAACCCGGTGCCGGGATAGATCGCGATCTGGTAGCCGAGATCGATGTAGTCCTGTTTCGAGAGCACCGGCGTGCTGCCGCCATCGACCACGTTGACCAGAAGCGGCAGATCGAAGCTTGAACAGATCTTGGCCATCTCCTCCTCCGATTCCGGGGATTCGATGAACAACACATCCGCGCCGGCCTTGGCGAAGGCCTCGCCGCGCCGCAGCGCCTCGTCAAGGCCGAGACCGGTGCGGGCATCGGTCCGGGTGACGATCAGAAAGTCCGAGGAGTCGCGGGTCTCCACCGCCACCTGGATCTTCTGCACCATGTCCTCCAGCGGGATCACCTTGCGGCCCGGCGTGTGGCCGCATTTCTTGGGAAATTCTTGATCCTCGATCTGGATGCCCGCCGCCCCGGCCTTCTCGTAGCCGCGCACGGTGTGCTGGACATTGAGCAGGCCGCCATAGCCGGTATCGCCATCGGCGATGAAGGGCGTGGTGACCACGTCGGCCATGACCTGAACCCGGCCGACCATGTCGGTATAGCTGGCGATCCCCGCGTCCGGCACGCCGAGATGCGAGGCAACCGTGCCGTAGCCGGTCATGTACAGCATGTCGAAGCCGTATGGGTCGGCCATCCGGGCCGAGATGCCGTCGAAAATTCCCGGAGCCACGATCAGCTCTCCCGGGCGAAACAGATCCTTCACGCGGGCCATCGCCGCCTCCCTGGTATTGAAATCAAACGCCGTCCCTTGTCTCGAAAACCATCGGCGACAACTCATCCGCCGTGCGTCCGGCCCAATCGAGATCGGGAATGGAGGTCATGGAACGCGCCTGGGCTTCTTGCAAGGCCTCGAGCGCGCTTTCCATATCCATGGTGGTGACCGCGCCGTCGCGGACCACCTGCTCGCCGTCGACGAAAACATCCCGGATCGCCCGATCACCCGCCACGAAGACCAGCGAGCGGAGCGGCTCGCGCACCGGGATCATCGACGGGGCCTTTAGATCCACCAGCACCAGATCCGCCTTCGCGCCGACCTGGAGCCTGCCGATATCGTCGCGCTTGAGGGCCTTGGCCCCGCCGATCGTCGCCGCGTTGAAAATGTTGGAGGTGTTAAGGTCATCGACCGTCTCGGCCACGGCGCGGGCGACGGTGCCGACATTGCGCATCTCTTCGAGATAGTTATGCGGATAGGTGTCGGTGCCGATGCCCATGTTGATACCGGCCTTCAGATAGCCGCCGAATGTCTGGAGCGCGATGCCCCGGCGCATGAACACGGTCGGGCAGTGGGCGACGGTGACGCCGCGCTCGGCGATCAGGCCGAGATCGTTCCGGGTCGACCAATGCACCCAGGGGTGATGGTCGAGAAAGATGCCGTGGCCGATGATCGTGTGCTCTCCCAGCACGCCGATATCCTCCATCCACTGGATCGGCGTCTTGCCGTGGCGGCGGATCATCTCCTGGAACTCGGTGACCGACTGGGCCGCGTGGGTCTGCCAGGGCAGGTTGCGCTCGGCGGCATAGTCATAGGCGTCGCGCAGCAGATCGGCCGAGCAGGTATCGATCTGCGACGGACAGATCATGCCCATCAGGCGACCCGAGGGATGCTGGTTCGCCAGATCGACAATTCGCTGGGCCCGCTCGAAGCCGGCGCGGCCATTGGCCTCGTCCCACTCATAGGACAGCGCGTGACCGTTCGTCGTGTACCAGCGGGCGGCGCGAAAGCCCGGCGCGGCGCAGGCGCGGATGCCGGATTCCGCGAGGATATCCAACCACCCTTCGAAGGGCGGAGAGATATCGACCACCGTGGTGACGCCCGACAGCAGCAACTCACCCATCGCGACGCGCACGCTGGCCGCGAAACCCTCGGCGTCGTTGTTGAAGATGGTCAGGAACTCATAAAGCGAGGAATGAAAGAAACCCGGGCTGCGGATCTCGTCGGTGATGCCCTTGCGCAGCGGCTCACTGGAAGGATGACTGTGAATATTGATCAGGCCGGGCATCACCATCCGGTCGCGACCGTCGATCTCCGTCTCCACCGGGCCTTCATACCCCTTGCCGACATGGCCGACCCGCCCGTCCTCGAAGGCGACATCGACATCGCGCAAGTAGACGTGCCGGCTCTCCCCGGCATCCCAGGCGACAACCCAGGCGGCGTTTCGAATGACGGTGCTGGCCATGGCGGTTTCCCTCATGCGGTCGGATTTCCGTTTTAGCACGGCGGCGGCAAATGAGAAGCGGCGGGGCGACGATGTCCGAATGGTCGAATACGCTCCCGTTGTCCTTGGCGCGATGAAGGGACGCGAGGGTTTCTTGCGGATCGCACCGGGCGAGTTGGACCGGAGCCGTGAAAGAAGGAACGACACACGAAACCCGTCACCCAAGGCTCCGGGCCAAGGCGTTACCCATCTCGACGGTTGATTATGGCGAGCACAACGCCATCTCGACTCGCGACTTTCCTCGGACCCGGCTCCGATGCGCCTTTAGGTCGATGGGGCTAGTTCGGTTATGAGGCCGGAACCAAGTTCCGCGAGTCCTGCCTTACCGAACTGATATTCCATGTAACCAGCCAGGGCCGCTGATGACTCGAGATACTCGGCACCCACCACAGATTGTCTTCCTCGGCAAAGACGATCACCGCGCCGATTTCGTATGTCGGCCAATCGCCTGTCGCGTCTCCCTGGTCGACGATGCCGAATGTGACGTTGAGGAAGGATTCGTCCTTAGTCGTGACCGAAGTCGACGTGCTGTGGCTGTACGACCCTCCGAAATTAAAGATAGAGAGGTTGAGCGAGCCATCAACGTTTAGCTGGTTCTTGGAAGTGAGGACGCGCTTTGTCGTGTCGTCGATCGCTCCCCCGTCTGTTTTGTTGATTCCCTTCGCGACGTTGAACTGATCTTCCATGATTGGATTGGAGGGCTGTTGCGGGGTCGATGTCCCGGTCAGAGTGGTGAAGAATGTCTGGCTGTCGGGAGACGCGAGAGTGGCCCATCCGACAACGTCGTTCGCGTCGGCCCAACTTTTGCCGGCGTCCGGAAACTGCGAAAGAACCCCGAGTAGGTCTTGCGGCTCGTTCGTCAGGCTGA
>Ga0181588_10004436_pt1 | contig 11527 bp, 9 predicted proteins | sample 071ome_26_FD_148607 | JGI IMG/M metagenome (GOLD analysis project Ga0181588, IMG submission 148607) | Coastal salt marsh microbial communities from the Groves Creek Marsh, Skidaway Island, Georgia - 071409BT metaG (spades assembly) | ecosystem: Environmental > Aquatic > Marine > Intertidal zone...
ACTCATCTTCTGGGTCTTTCATGTTATCCGTGATTACCTCGGAACGCTTGAGGATGATGGCAGTCGTATGAGTCACATGCTGCCCACGCTGCGAGAAAAAGGCAGAACTCTTGAGGCGGCCGTGGGATCGGTTGATCTTGTCTACGGGCACAATGACCTGCTGGCCGCAAACTTTATCGATGATGGCAGTCGGCTCTGGCTGATTGACTGGGACTACGCTGGCTACAACAGTCCGCTTTTTGATCTTGCCAATCTGGCATCGAACAACGGTCTCTCCAAAGATCAGGAGGATTGGCTACTGCAGCACTACTTCGACGCTCCGGTCTCTGACCAGACCCGACATGGCTTTGAGGCCATGAAGTGCGCCTCATTGTTGAGGGAAACGCTCTGGAGCATGGTCTCCGAAATTCACTCCCAACTTGAATTCGACTTTGTGGAATACACCCGTGAAAACCTCGAAAGGTTCGACCAGCAATGGAGTCGTTTTGCTCCTTGAGAGCTTTCAAATGCGCTCACCACACAAACATTCCTGATTAAGGGCCCAATAAATGACAAAGCTGCCTAGACACGCCCAGGTCGTAATTATCGGCGGAGGAATAGCCGGTTGCTCAACTGCCTATCACTTGACCCAAATGGGGTACAAGGATGTGCTGCTGCTGGAACGGCACCAACTGACCAGTGGCAGCACTTGGCACGCGGCCGGTCTGGTCGGCCAACTGCGAACACAAGCCGGAATCACACAATTGCTCGGCAACTCCGTCGCGCTGTACGATCGTCTCGAGTCCGAAACCGGATTGGCTACCGGCTGGAAAATGAACGGCGGCCTGCGCCTTGCCTGCAACGAATCCCGGATGATCGAGATCGCGCGCCAGGCAACCACTGCGCGCAGTTTCGGTCTTGAAATGGATCTGCTGACGCCCTCTGAAGCAAAAGAGCTATGGCCGCTCATGGATGTCAGTGATGTCCTGGGTGCGGCATTCTTGCCCTCGGACGGTCAAGCCAGTCCGTCTGATATCGCCCAGGCACTGGCCAAAGGTGCCCGCAACCAGGGCGGCACCATTCTTGAGGGCATCCAGGTGACGGGGATACGAAGTGAAAATGGCCGTGTCACCGGTATCGATACCCCAGAGGGTCCTGTGGATTGCGAAATCCTGGTGAACTGTGCCGGGCAATGGGCCCGGCAAGTCGGTCAGTTGGCCGGAGTGAATGTGCCCTTGGTCTCGGTCCAGCACCAGTATCTCATCACTGAACCTATCGACGGTGTCACTTCCGATCTGCCGACGCTGAGAGATCCCGACCGTCTGACCTACTTTAAGGAGGAGGTCGGCGGACTCGTTATGGGCGGCTATGAACCCAACCCGGTGGGCTGGGCGCAGGAAGGCTTTCCTGAGAATTTCTCATTCTCCCTGCTGGACTCAGACTGGGATCACTTTGAACAGTTGATGACACAGGCTATGCCGCGGGTGCCTGCCCTTGCCCACGCAGGCGTCAAAGAATTGCTCAACGGCCCTGAGAGCTTTACGCCGGATGGCAACTTCATCCTGGGAGAAGCGCCGGAGCTAAGCGGCTTTTACGTCGCCGCTGGGTTTAATGCCTTTGGGATCGCTGCGGGCGGAGGCGCCGGTCAGGCGTTGGCCCAGTGGATCGCAGGAGGCGAACCGCCCTTTGATCTTTGGCCGGTGGACATCCGCCGTTTCGGTCAGCCCCACACCAAACTCGAATGGGTTCGCGAGCGTACGCATGAAATGTACGGCAAGCATTACACCATGGCGTGGCCGCATGAGGAGCACCAGTCCGGCCGGCCGTTCCGTTGTTCTCCGCTCTACGAAGATCTTAAATCCCAAGGCGCATGCTTTGGAGAAAAACTGGGCTGGGAGCGTCCCAACTGGTTTGCACCAGAAGGCGTAGCGCCCAAAGACGAATACAGCTTTGGTGAGCAGAACTGGGTGTGCTACTCCGGTGATGAGCACCGGGCGGCGCGTGAAGCGGTGGCCGTCTTTGATCAGACCTCATTTGGAAAATTCATCGTAGAGGGGGCAGACAGCGCCCAAGCACTGGAGTGGATCTGTGCCAACCGGATTGATCGGCCGGTGGGATCCGTTATCTATACCCAACTTCTGAATAGCCGCGGCGGCATTGAGAGCGATCTGACCGTAACGCGGCTGGCTCCAGATCGCTTCTATCTTGTCACCGGTACGGGATTTGTCACCCATGACTTTCACTGGATCAGGCGCAACCTGCCGGAGCGCCTTGATGCCACGATTACAGACCAAACCGACCGTTACGCGGTGCTGTCAGTCATGGGCCCGCACTCCCGTGAACTGCTGGGCCGCGTGGCTTCAGACAGTGTGGACGATAACGCCCTGCCCTTTGCTGGCTCTCGGCCGCTGCAGGTGGAATCATCCTCCATCACGGCGGTTCGACTCACCTATGTGGGCGAACTCGGCTACGAATTGCATATTCCGATTGATGAGGTACTCCCTGTGTATCGGACACTCATGGCCGCAGGCAGCGACCTCGGCATTCGCAACGCGGGATATCGCGCGATTGAAAGTCTGAGACTTGAAAAAGGTTATCGGGCGTGGGGGTCAGATCTTTCACCAGACCACACCCCCTTGGAGGCGGGATTAGGCTGGGCCGTGAAACTCTCCAGCGAGACTGACTTTTTGGGCAAGGACGCGCTCCTGGAACAACGACGTCAGGGGCTCAAGAAACAGCTTGCCTGTTTTACTCCACAGGATTCGGGTATCCATCTCATCGGACGGGAGACCATTTTTCGAGATGATCAGCGGGTGGGTTGGCTGACCAGTGCCGGATTTGGACATACGGTGGGCTGTCCCATTGGCTATGGCTATGTCCGTAATGCTGAGGGTGTGGATCAGACGTATCTTGAGCAAGGCGACTACAGCCTGGAGGTCGCCGGCACCAGGGTCCCCTGCTCTCTTCACCTGGAGCCGCTCTACGACCCAACATCCTCCCGCGTAAAGGGTTGACCGAGATGTCCCTGGATCCCCAAATGATCGCGGTCATGCAAAAGCGCGCAACCCTGACCGGTGGGGCGGGCGATCTCGCAGGTCTCACTCTGGACGAAATTCGCGCCGCGTATAACACCGAGCGTGCATGGTGGAACGAGATCAAGCCCGAGATGCACGAGGTGCTGAATACCTTTGTTGCGGGGCCGATACGGGAAGTACCCATACGTATCTACAAACCCAATCACCTGACTCAAACGCCCACGCTTTTGTATCTTCATGGCGGCGGCTGGGTGGTAGGCAATCTCGACACCCACGACCGGGTCATGCGTCTGCTGGCGGAGTTTTCAGGAGCCTGTGTTGTTGGTGTCGACTATGCCCTATCACCGGAATACCGGTTTCCGGTGGCAATCAATGAGGCGCAGGCAGTGCTCGACTGGCTGGAGATTCAAGGCCCGGATCACGGCCTCGATAGTTCGAGGCTGGCCATTGGGGGGGATTCTGCGGGGGCCAACATGGCGGTCTCAGTGGCCCAACTCTGTCACCAGAAAAATCCGGGACGGATTGGGTGCCTGCTGCTCTATTACGGCGCCTACGGACTCACCGAGTCAGCATCCTGGCAGAAATACGGCAACGCCGATTTCGAATTCACTCGCGAGGAAAAAGAATTTTACTTGGCGAGTTACCTGAACACGGAAGCAGACAGAGATGATCCCCGATTCAAAGTGTTAGGCGGAGATATCAGTCTACTGCCCAGCGCCTTCATCGCAGCGGCCGAGTGTGACCCGCTGCAGGATGATTCAACAGCCCTCTACGAGGCCATGCAAAACGCAGGCCGGTCAGCGACGCTGAAAATCTATCCCGGAGTGCTGCACAGTTTCATCCATTACAGCCGCATGCTTGATCAGGCCGCCGAAGCGCTGCGCGACGGTGCTGACGCGCTCAAGGCCGCGCTGGACTGACGAAGACGTTTTCGGCCTAGCGTCCCGCGCGATCCGCCACGGAAAGGATTCTCTGCATCTCCCTGACCACGGGCTTTTCGATCAGTTTGCCGTCCACGACGACGAGTCCTGTGTTTGCGTCTTCAAAGGCCCCCACCACTTTACGAGCTCGGGCCACTTCCTCCGCAGAGGGGGTAAACACTTCATTGAGATCCGCAATCTGCTTGGGATGGATGGCTCCCTTGCCGCTGAAGCCAAGATCTCTCGCCTGCCGGGCCTGAATCTTCATGCCCTCCAGATCCTCAAGATCCAGGTACGGCACATCGACAGCATCCACGCCAACACTGGCGGCCGCGTGTACGACCCGCGACCGGGCATAGAGCAACGGCTCCCATGCGTTTTTGCATCTCAGGTCTGCCGCCATATCTACCCCCCCGAAAAACAACGCGTCTATGCGGGCACTGGATCGGGCGATATCAAACACGGCTTCTAGCCCGGCATTCATCTCAATAATGATATGCAGTCGGGTATTGTGGCCCCGCTCGGTCAGAAGATCGTCAAGCCACACCACCTCATCCGGGGATACCACCTTGGGCAACATCAATGCTGGCGGGGGCATATCTGTCGCAAGAATCGCCTGGACATCATCAAGACCCACGGCTGAGCGCAGACAATTGATACGGACAATGCGCTCTACGCCATCGTCGGCCTGCGGTTCGGCAAAAAGCGCCAGGGTTTTTTCCCGCGCTTCGTCCTTGTCATGCGGAGCGATCCCGTCTTCGAGTTCAACGCAGACAATATCCGCACCACTCGCCAGAGCCTTGGGGTACAACTCGGGCCTTAACCCGGGGGCAAAAATAAAACTTCGGCGAGGCTGAACGCTCTGTGCCTGTTCTTGTGTCATGCTTGATTCCCGACCCTGCTAATACGACCGCGGCAAACCGAGAACATGCTCGCCGAGGTAGCTCAGGATCAAATTGGTTGAGATGGGGGCCACCTGATAAAGACGGGCCTCACGGAACTTGCGCTCGACATCGTATTCCTCAGCAAAGCCAAATCCCCCGTGAGTCTGCACACACATTTCCGCTGCCGCCCATGATGCCTCGGCGCACAGCATTTTTGCGAGATTGGCTTCTTCCCCAGGATTCTCACCTGCGTCATAGAGCCGAATGGCTTCACGCAGCACCAGCTCTGCCGAGCGCATCTGGGCATAGGCTCTTGCAATGGGGAACTGGATGCCCTGGTTCTGACCGATAGGCCTGCCAAACACAGAACGCTCTGCCGCGTAGGCCGTGGCTTTCTGGATAAACCACTTGGCATCACCGATACACTCGGCCGCGATCAGAATGCGTTCTGCATTCATACCCGACAGGATGTAGCGAAAGCCCCGCCCTTCGTCTCCGATCAGGTTTTCTGCCGGCACTTTCATATCATCAAAAAAGATTTCGGTGGTTGCATGATTCATCATCGTCCGGATCGGCCTGATGGTGAGCGAATCGTCACTGGCTTCACGCATATCGACCAGTAGCACAGACAATCCGTCTGTTTTCTTCTGGCCCTGGTCTTTCGGCGTCGTGCGGCACAGCAGGATCATGAGATCCGAATATTCAGCCCGGGAGGTCCATATTTTCTGTCCGTTCACCACGTAATGATCATCGACCCGGCTCGCTGTGGTCCGAAGCGCTGTCGTATCGGTTCCGCTGGTCGGCTCGGTAACCCCAAATGCCTGAAGCCGCAGTTCCCCCCGGGCGATAGCCGGCAGGTACTTTTCCTTCTGGGCTTCAGAGCCGTGTCGCAGCAATGTGCCCATGGTGTACATCTGGGCGTGGCACGCCCCGGCGTTACTGCCCGAGCGGTGAATCTCCTCAAGAATCGCCGCACCGGCTGAGAGTGGCAAACCCGAACCCCCGTAGGATTCAGGAATCAGCGCCCCTAAAAAGCCCGACTCGGTCAGCGCCTTCACAAACTCGCCGGGATACGCCTGTTCGCGGTCACACTTGCGCCAATACTCTCCCGGAAAATCCTCACACAGGCGCGAAACGCTTTCGCGTATTTCGGGGTGATCTAGTTCGTATGTGGGGGGTTTGATACTCATGACGTTTCGGCTGATGGGCGAATACGGTTAATGGGAAAACTCTTTTCGAATGGATGAACCATGCTGATCCAATACCGGGACTACTGTGGGGCGAGCACCTTCGGTCACGACCGGCAGATCCGCCATGCTGACCTCCACGCCGTCAAAATGGGCCACCTGATTTCGAATAAGCTCGTGGTTCGACAAATCTTCAACCGTACTGAGACGCCCGTTCGCAATCTTCGCCCCATCCAGCAACGCAGTCATCTCATCGATATCAAAACGACCAAATACATTGCTGATAATCTCGTCCATCACTTCGCGATTTCTGACGCGCTCAGTGTTATTGACGAAACGCGGATCCGGCCCCAACTCGGGCTGACCCAGCACAGCATCACAAAAAACACACCACTCACGATCACTCTGGATAGCGATCAGAATCTGGCCCCCTCCTTTTACCGAGTACGCACCATAAGGCGCTATCAACGCATGGGTCAGACCCATCCGCTCGGGCGCCCCACCGAGATAACGGTGCGACAACAGGGGAAAGTTCATGAAATCTGCCATCACATCAAACATGGCAATGGAAATATCAATGCCTGTGCCGGTGCGGCCACGCTGGATAAGCGCCCTCAGGATCGAAGAAAACGCGGTCTGTCCGGTCGCAATGTCACAAATGGAAATGCCTACCCGGGCGGGTTGTTCGCGGGTGCCGTTGACCGCGCAGATTCCGCTCTCCGCTTGAACGAGAAAGTCATAGGCTTTTTTACAGGCGCCCGGCCCTGTGGATCCGTAACCGTTGATCTCACAGGTAATGAGTCCCGGATTGTGTTCCCGCAAGGCATCACCGCCAAAACCTCTGCGTGCCAGGGACCCCGGCGCCAGGTTGTGCAGAAAGACATCCGCTTCTTTCAACATTGACCGCAACAGGGCCTCATCAGCATCGATATTGAGATCAAGGGCGACGGACTCTTTACCGCGATTGAGCCAGGAGAAAAACACACTGTTGCCACTCGCGCCTCGATCGTAGCCTCGCGCAAAGTCTCCTTCCTTGCGTTCCACCTTGATAACGCGGGCCCCCGCATCCGCCAGCATCAGTCCGCAATAGGGGGCGGCCACCGCCTGCTCCATAGAGACCACGAGCAATCCCGCAAGTTCCTGATCTAGACCCATGCTGATTTCAAGACTGATAAAACGAAAAGCCGAATCTACGGGATATCAACGCAAAAAGCGATCAAACACATCGCACAAGATCACGCGCTACAACTCGGCCCCGGCTCCCTGAAGTTTATTGCGGCTTTTTAGACCGGCCGGATGAGGTCTGTCGCTAGTTCCAAAAGCCGGCACGGACCGTCGCATTGCGGTCGGCATCAGGCACCTTGGCAGTCAGCACCGTGCCAGCATCCCAATGAGAACTGTTGACCATGGCAATAGTCACGTTGGTATCGTAGTCCGGAGACCAGGTCGAAGAAGAGATGTGCCCCACGACGTTTCCGCTGTTGTCCTGAAGCGGCCAAGGATGATGGATCGCGGGAACCGCCGGCCCATCCAACTCGAGAGCGCGGATTTGCCTTACAGGCGTGCTCAACTTGGAAAGCGCCGAATGACCTAAAAACCCTTCAACCGACTCCAGGTTGCAGTACTTCCCAAGACCCGCCTCAAAAGGAGTATGCGCTGTGGTGACATCGCTGCCAAACGACAGCAGGCCCGCCTCAATGCGCTCGATCAGGTTAGGGCACCCGGCCCGCACATCCAGATCTTCTCCAGCCGCAAACAAGGTATCCCAAACCGCTTCACCATATTCGCTGCCATCCAGATAGAGCTCAAATCCCCCCTGATGAGACCAGCCGGAGCGGGCGATGATCATGTCTTGGCCCTGAAAATTGATCGTCTTGTGTCTGAAAAATTTCGTGCTTACGATATCGTCACCAAACACCCGAGCGACCAGTTCATCAGCCCGCGGGCCCTGGATCGCCAACGGGGAGACGTCTGGCTCAAATACCTCGACATCGAGTTTTGCCGCCGCCGCAAGACCCTTGCAGTAAAGCAGCATGTCTGAGTCGGCAAGCGACAACCAAAAGCGGTTCTCGTTGAGTCGGATGGCCACCGGATCGTTCATCATCCGACCGGCATCATCTACCATGGGCACGTAGTAGCACTGATCATCCTGCATTCGGGACATGTCGCGCGGCGTGGTCATCTGCACCAGACGCAATGCGTCTTTGCCTGTGATTTCAACCTGGCGTTCAACGGAGACATCCCAGACCTGAACGGCCGTTTTTAAATGGCGGTAGTCCTCTTCGGGAGAAGTGAAATACGATGCCAGCAGCATATGGTTGTAGACCGTATAGGCTTTAACACCCGCCGCGGTCACACGGCTGGAGAAAGGTGTTTTGCGTACGCGGATAGAAGGCGTCAGAAACGGCATGGACATGATCTTGACTCTAAAGACAGGTTTTTCGCGGCGAGATAATAGCCCGCCGCGCAGTTTTTACAAATGCCTCAGCCTTTGCTCTGGGCGTCATCAGCCAGTTTCAGCTTTCAGACCTGCTGCGTTAATTCCGCCCACAGCAGCCGCTTCATCATTATCCGAAGTGTCGCCAGAGATCCCCACAGCACCCAGTAGCGTCCCATCGCTGTCCCGCACGAGCACCCCGCCCGGCACCGGCACCATGTCACCGCCTGCGAGTCCGTTAATCGACTGAATAAAATACGCCTGCTGCTCGGCCCGATTCATCAGGGCGCGTGTTCCCATGCCCAGGGCGATGGCTGCATTGGCTTTACCGTGGGCAATTTGCGCACGCATCGCACTTACCCCGTCTTCGGACGCCGCCGCGGCCAGCGAACCACGAACATCCAGTACGATAATGCTGACGGGTTTCAGGTCGAGTTTCCGCGCCTCTGCCAGCGCGCCGTCTACCAGGGCTCTCGCCTGATCCAAGGTTATCGACATAGGTTTCTCCACTTTAACTGCTGCATGGGTTTCATCCGGAAAACTCCTTTAATTCCTGTTTGGTTCCTGTTCTGCGCTTTACACGCCGAGAGGGGTTCTGCGGTCTCAGCCTGCGGCCGCCTCCAGGGCTTTGGGCAGTGCATCGGCAAAAAGGGCGAGATCCTCAGGGCGTCCCACAGATACACGGATACATCTGTTGAGCGGGGCCACCCCGGGCATTCTCACAAATATCCCCTGCGCCACAAGATGGTCCAGCACTGACTTGGCGAATACCCCGTCTTGGCCACAATCGATCGCAACGAAATTCGTTGCTGATGCCAACGCCACCAGCCCATTGTCCTTGGCTATCTGATAAATCGTCTTACGGGCTTTCTCTACCCTGGCGACAACGCTTTTCAGATGCTCGTTGTCCGAGAGAGCGGCAACACACGCCGCCTGGGCAACACATCCCAGCCCAAAGTGATTGCGAATCTTGTTGAACTCATTGATGAGTTCAGGCTCACCTATCGCATAGCCCACGCGAATACCCGCCAGACCGTAGGCTTTGGAAAAGGTGCGAAACCTAAGGACGCGTCTGTCCGACGGGTCGATAGCAGGGAGAACGTTCTCGGGAGCGAATTCCCCATAAGCTTCGTCAAGCACCAGCAAAGATCCTTCCGGTGTTTGCTCAACCATTGCTTCGACTGCAGACGCTGGCCACCAGGTGCCCATGGGATTATCCGGATTCGCAAAATAAATCAGTTTGGGGTGATGCAGTGCCGCCGCCTCAACCAGTGCTTCGGGATCTTCGTGGTCGTCCCGGTACGGCACTGTAACGAGTTCTCCGCCGAAGCCGGCGACATGAAAATTAAATGTGGGGTATGCCCCAGCAGAAGTGACAACCTTATCGCCCGAGCCAACAAAGAGTCGCACCAGATAACCGAAAAGGCCATCAATCCCTTCACCCACCATAATGTGCTCAGGACCAATCCCGTGATGGTCGGCTAAGGCATGGCGAAGCTTAAAGAATTCGGGATCACCATACTTCCACGCCTGTGTCGCCATCTGGGAGATGACCTTTGTAACCTGCTCGGAGGGCCCAAACACATTTTCATTGGCGCCAATCCGGGCTGAAAAAGCGCGCTCGAGGATGCGCTCCTGCGCTTCTGGCCCCACAAAGGGCACGGTGGCGGGCAGACTCTTGGCTAGCGAAGTCGTGCGGTATTCAGGCATGCGGGGATTCTGTCATAGAGCGCAAGAAATACAACGTCAACAAAGCGGCTGCTTCACACGGAAAACTGCCCACGAACCACCTGCGCAGAGAAGCCCCCTACCCAGATATCAGTGGGCAGATTTCCATTAAGCGTCATGCGGGTCACCACAAGACTCGGCCGCTGGATCTCATAACCCTGCTCGGCACGGATGCACGTCGTCGGGCCGGTTTCTGGCGCAATCAGGTTATGCCGGGCAAGGTAGCAGGCAAGCGCGCGGTTGGTGGTTCCGGCTGCCGGGACCTCCGGTGTACCCACGCGCGGTGCAAATTCGCGGCAGTGTACCGTGTTCTGTGCTTCGACTGTTTCGCGGCAGAACAACATCACTGTATCAACATCCGTCTGCTCACAGTAATCGGCCAGTTGCTCAAAATCCGGGGCCAACGACTGCACGCCCAGCAATGAGGACATGGGAATAACCAGATGAGAGAAATCTGATCTTGTGTATTCCACAGGTAACGAACCATCGAGATCACCCGCCCCAGCGCTAAAGAGTCTCTCGAGGGTCTTTTCATCAATTGAAGCTGGTTCAAACTCGGCAGGCTCCAGATTGAGCATCACTGCAATCCGGCCGTCGTCCTGATGATCGACTGTTACCGTAGCCGAACTTGCCGGGGTTCGCAGGGTCACCTCGTCCGAAGAACCACGAGAAATATCAAGGTAACCACGAGAGACGAGGCCTGTCATCAGCGCCAGCGTCCCGTGCCCGCACATGGGATATTCCTGCGCGGTTGAGAAAAACCGCACGCCCACCTCCCGGTCTTTTGCGCTCATCACGAAACAGGTTGCGGGGGCGCGAACTTCCCAGGCAATCTGTTGCATTGTTTCAGTCGTCAGTCCTTCGCCGTCGTAGATAATCCCCGCGTGACTGCCGCCAAACGCCGAATCGGTAAACGCGCTGTAGAGGTCAAACAGATAATGCGGCATCGAAGATCTCCCTGAACTTAGAACTCAGATACGCGAGTGCCAGGGTGCTGCCACCTCAAACGCACGCGCCAGTCGCAGCAGCGTCTTCTCCTGACCCAGCGCGGCACCGATCTGAATTCCAATTGGCAGTCCGTCTTGGGTTCTTGAGAGCGGGACCGACGCCGCGGGCGCTCCCGTCGCGTTAAATAGCGGCGTGAACGGAATCTCATCGAGCATCTGTTCAAGATACACAAGCCAGTCGCCGCAATTCATGTTGATCTCGTTGAGCCTTAATGGCGGCTTCGCCAGCGTTGGCGTCAACAGCACATCGTAGTCAAGAAAAAAGCGGCCCAGTTCGTCTGCTGATCGCTGTATTGTCTCAACGGCTTTAACGTACTCCATCGCCGTATGGGTACGTCCGGCATCAGCAC
>Ga0181588_10004441_pt1 | contig 11518 bp, 10 predicted proteins | sample 071ome_26_FD_148607 | JGI IMG/M metagenome (GOLD analysis project Ga0181588, IMG submission 148607) | Coastal salt marsh microbial communities from the Groves Creek Marsh, Skidaway Island, Georgia - 071409BT metaG (spades assembly) | ecosystem: Environmental > Aquatic > Marine > Intertidal zone...
AGATCATCCCCAGGATACCCACGCGGATCATGGCTACGGCGATAGCGGCCAGGAAGAGGCTCGTTACCTTGGCCACGGCCTTGGCTGTATTCTTGCCGAGCTTGAGCAGCAACGCGGGTCCATAGAGAAAGCCGATCGTAATCAGGGTCAGGTTCGTTAAGAGTGATACACTCGTGGGCAGGTAACCGAAACTTTGCTGGCTTACCAGGATCGTTGTGATGGCCGCGGGTCCAATCGTGAGCGGAATACCGATGGGAACGATACCGATGGATGAATCGCTATCGTCCTCGGGTGCACGCCGCTGGAAGTCCCCGAAGATCAGGTCCGTAATCGATAGTACCAGCAGAATCAGTCCACCCCCAACACGCAGGTCGTTGACTGTAATGCCGAGAGTCTGGAAAATGATATCACCCGCAAACAGGATGAGCATCGCTACGGCGAATGCCGTCGACGAGGCCTGAAAGACCAGTTTGCGACGCGCTTTGATGCTGAGTCCGTCCGTGAGGCCCATGAAGATGGGTAGGACGCCGGGCAGGTTCATGGCAACAAAAAGCGGTAGGAATGATTCGATGTAGGGTGTCATGGGACGTCTATTTGGCGTAACCCGAACGACCGACTGAAAACGAGAATCGCAGCGATCCGGGCGGACTGATCATACACCCCGGACGAGGACACTACACAGGCCATGAAACAACTTCTCACAACGTTATTATTCGCATTCCTGCTGCTCTCGGTGACAGCCTGTCAGGAAACCATGGACCTCGATGATTCACCGGACGCTGTTCTGGCTTTCGATCCGATTGCCATGGGGCATAGTGGGACCGTACGGGATACGATTGAGGTCATTCTCAGGGACAAGGCCGCACTCCAGGACGCCCTTCAAAAAGTCAGGCCCCTGGGAGAGATCCCCGAGATCGACTTCCAGCAATACATGGTGGCCTTGATTGCCATTCCCACGGAATCCGGAGGCTATATCGTCGAGGTGCAGTCAGTCGAACAGACGGGGGATGAGATTACCGTCAACTACGTTTTCAACGTACCGGCTCAGGACTGCATTACGGTTCAGGCTCTTTCCTTGCCGCATCAGATCGTGCGGATTCGCCGGGCCGAGGGCCGCGTTACCTTCGAGCAGGAGCGGAAACGCTATCTCTGTGGCATGTAGACCACGAGTGACCCTCAGCGCGAGGGCTGTTCGACTTGGATCGTGATCCACCGAGCGCTCAGTGGCACGCTACGTGGTAGGAGACTCGGATGCATCACGTTGGATACCTTCCAGCGTGGGATGTGCCACACGCTCGTCCGTCTCGATTTTTCCGTCACGCAGCCGCACAATGCGTCGGGCGTGTTGGGCAATATCCTCCTCGTGCGTTACGAGGAGGATGGTATTGCCTGCCTGGTGGAGCGCCTCGAACAGGTGCATGATTTCCACACCCGTTTTTGAATCGAGGTTTCCCGTGGGTTCGTCCGCCAGAAGGATGGAAGGATTGTTGACCAGGGCCCGAGCCACGGCTACGCGCTGGCGTTGACCTCCGGAAAGTTCATTCGGCTTATGGTCCATGCGGTCTCCGAGACCGACTGACCGCAAGGCGTCCGCAGCCATCTCCCGACGCGTGGAGCGAGGATGACCGGCGTAGATCAGGGGTAGTTCAACATTCTGTAGACAATCCACGCGCGGAAGCAGGTTGAACGTCTGGAAGACAAAGCCGATTTCCCGATTACGCGCTGCCGCCAACTCGTCATCATCCATCTCGCTTACATCCTGTCCATTCAGGATGTACGTACCGCTCGAGGGCACATCGAGACAACCGATGATATTCATCATCGTGGACTTACCCGAGCCCGAGGGGCCCATGATGGCCACGTATTCGTTCGGGTAGACCTGTAGATTTGCCCCGTCGAGGGCACGCACGGTTTGCGTCCCCATGGTATAGGTACGGTGGACGTCCTCCAGGACAATGACCGGCTGCTGCTCGTTCATACTCTTCTGCGTTTACGGGTCCCTGTCAATTACTGGCCATGCGGACAGGACCGTCTTCTTCCCGCTCTTCGACCAACTCGCCGGGCTCAAGTGTACGGGATACGGCACGATAGGGACCGGTAACCACCCGGTCTCCAACGCTCAGGCCCGAGAGGATAACGTAGTGAGAGTCATCTGCGATGCCCGTCTCCACTTCCTGGATGCGAACCCGGCTCTCGTCAGCTACCACGAATACAACGCGGCGCAGGTCTTCTTCGCCCGGTGTGCGAAGGGAGTCGGCAATGCCACCGTGCTCCACATCAAGCTGCATGAAGTCGCGCACGGTCACGGCCTGAATCGGAACGGTTGTGGCATCGTCCACCGTGTGGGTGAAGATGTCCACCGTACCGCTCATTCCGGGTCTGAAATTGGGCATTTCCAAGGAGGCAACGGGCAGTTCATTATCCATCACCACATCATCTACCCCGCTCTCATCAAAGGAGACATTATGCGGGTCGAGAATGCGGATCTTGACCGGGAAATTCGTTATCTGCTCCTGGCTGCCAGATCCCGTGACCCGCGCCGAGTTGGCAATCTCGGTAACGATCCCGTTGAAGATGCGCGTCGGGTAGGCATCGATCTCCATGGCTGCCGTGTCGCCAACGGCCACGTTCACGACGTCGTTCTCATTGACGTTGACCACCATCTCCATCTGGTTCAGCTTGGCCACGCGCATCATCTCGGTACCGGTCATCTGGGTGGTACCGACGACACGTTCGCCCAATTCGACGGCCAGGATGGAAATGGTCCCGTCCATGGGCGCGTAGATTGTGGTCTTCGAAAGTTGCTCGCGCGCCTCCTTCAGTCGGGCCTCTGCAATGCGCACGCTGTATTGGGACGCCTCGTAGGAAGCTTTCATGGTCTCAAACCGCGTATCGGCTGACTGGAAGGCTGCCTCAGAGATGGCACCTGATTCGTAGAGTGCCTGTTGGCGATTGCGTTCCAACTCTGCGTTCAGGAGGTCCGCCCGGCGTTGTGCCTCATTGGCTTTGGCTTGTAGTACCGATGCTTCGGCTTGATCAAGCTGCGCCTGGTAGAAGTCTGGCTTGATACGGGCCAAAAGCTGTCCTTTGGTCACGCGATCCCCTTCGACGATGGGGAGCTCCACGATTTCACCGGATACATCCGGGCTGATCCGCACCTCGATTTCCGGCTGGATATTTCCCGATGCCGTGACGAGCTGTGTAACCGTGCGACGTTCAACCTCCGATAATTCCACCTGCGTAGCCCGTTCCTTTCCGCCTACCAGGCCGGAGGCACGAAGGCCCACAATGGCAACAACAGCGATGACGACCAGCACGATGAGCAGGGTCAGGATGCGTTTCGTAGCGCTCTTTTTTTTAGCCATGACGCGGGTTTGATTCGGTGGTTGGCGTGAGGAGAGGACCGTGAATGTCAGCGGCCTACTCCATGCACGCTCAGTTGAAAAGCGGTTGACTCGGATCCAGCACGCCCTGATAGTATTCGATCAGGCGATGTTGGAAGTGGAACTGGAAAACAGCTTGTGCACGCTGACTGGACGCATTGACGAACTGTGATCGCGCCTGCTGGAGTTCGACCAGCGTTGAGGCGCCCACTTCGTAGCGTTCCTCCTCGACCTGAAGGGCCTGGTCGGCTGCCTGGAGGCTTTTCTGCGTGACATCGAGCCGCTTTACGGCAATCTGATAGTCGAGATAGGCCTGTCGCACCTCGATGGCCACGTTCTGCTGGGCATTCTCCAGGTCGAGGCGCGCGTTGCTGAACTGCACCTTGGAGGATTCAATGCTTCGCTTGGTATTCAGGCGATTGAATAGCGGAATCTGCAGACTGAGGCTCAGGCGCTCGGAGCGGTTGTTCTGCAGCTGCGTGTTGAAATCGTCCCGCTCGTTGGCCGACGTGTATCCGGCACCGTGGCTCGCACTCAGGTTGAGCGAGGGCAGATATCCCGAGCGTGCAGCACGAATGCTTTGTTCGGCGGCATCGATCGAGGCCTCCTGCGCCCGGATGTCTGCCCGGCGCTCGAAGGCGCTGACCAGCAGGTTTTCCGGGTCGTATGAGCGCACATTGAGGGGAAGCTCCGAGGGGTCCGGTGCAATGAAGCGGTATTCTGAGAGCGGATCGAGCTGGAGCACCTGGATCAGACGCGTCTTGGATACCTGGAAGGTGGACTCGGCCGTCAGGAGCTGGGATTCGGCATTGGCCAAGGTGGCCTGCTGCTGGTACAGGTCTGAAATGGCGCGTGATCCGACATTGACGAACTCCTGGATCTGGTCCAGCAGTTGCTGTTGGGCTTGCACGTCCTCCTGGCGGATGCGGATGTTTTCCTCGGCCAGGATGACATTCAAGTAGGTTGAGATGACATTGAATACCACGGTCTGCCGAGTACGCTCCATCGCATATTCCTGCGATGCCAGCTGCGCTCGTGCGGCGTTCAGACCTGCGATGTCGGCAAATCCATTGAACAGGTTGATGCCAGAGCTGACACCATAGTTGAAGCCGTCAGTCGAGGTATTCCTGAGCTGTCCGACCGTCTGGTCGAACTGGAGACCGTAGTTGCGGTTGGCTCCCGTGCTGAGGTTCAGGTTCGGCAGAAAGTCAGCCTGCTCGGATTTTACCGTCAGCTCCTGAAGATCAAGGTTGTTCTCGGCGCGCTTGATGGCAATGTTGTTTTCAAGCGCAATCTGGACCGCCTCGTTGAACGTGACGTCACGCATCTGCTGGGCATGTCCCCGGGGGGCAACGAACAGGGCAACGAAAGACGTCAGAAGAAGAAGTGCCGCGAGGTGCCGACGTGCGGCAGCGTCAAGACGGAACAGGGCAATACTGGAAGTCATGTCTTCTGGAATGTTAGGTGCTGAGAGGAGCGTACCAAGTGATGGCGTCGGGCTCGGCCGTGGAGGTTCATCAGAACAGTAAGCGCGATGCATAACGCATTCGGTTGGACGGTTTCGAGGCAACGTTCATTCCTGAGTGGAAATCCGACGCCGATTGTTGCGGAAGCTCCTTTGTGCAGTAGGACATCCAGTGTGGCTCCTTTTGGTCAGGATAGCCCCGTTTTTTCAGCCAAAGTCGTGTACGGGAGGTGTTCAGGTGGGTTGCGCGAGGCTGGCAAAGAGATGTACCGGCCACGAAGATTCGTGCAATCTTGGTATGACGGGTGGTCGGACGCCCTCTTTGTAACCCGTCGCCTTGTGAAGCGTAGGTGTCGCCTGTCACCGTCATCAGACCGCTGTGTCCGTGCCACGCCCGTTTTTTCTTGTCGCTTTCCTTGTTCTGGGCAGCTTGCCGGCCTCAGCTCAGCCCCGTAATGGATTATTGGTACCGCCGACATTGAACGATGCAGAGCGGGAAGCGCCATTCATCTATCTGGCGGAAGGCAATCAGTTCGAATATCGAATTACGCATACCAGGAATGGTGAACCCGTCGACCCGGCCTTCCTCCGTTTTATCGTGACAGAGGCTCTCAATCCGGTTGCTGGCGCAGATGACTTCTCCATCATTGTCCAGACCTATTCGGAGGACAACCTCGTGCGGCAGGCACAGTGCTACCTGCGTCAGCAACGTGGGCGTATCCACCTGATGGGGGCCTCTGCCATGGGGTCGTCCGATTGCAACTGGCAATCTCCTTTCTCCCAACAGGATATGCAGATCGTCGAGGAAGCAACGGCTGTCAGTGTGGGCGGCCAGATGGTGGACGTGTCCTCAAGAGGAACGTACGAACACTTCTGGGGCGATCAGAACGGTGACAATGGATTCATTTCGTTCCGCTACGCTGAGGGCCTCGGATTGTATCGATTCGAGAGTCGCACGACGGACTCGCCCATGGCTGACAACCCGGCGCACGTGGAATGGCTCGGTGAGCTGCAGTACGCCCGTGTTGAAGGCGTCGAGTACGGCGTTTCAATGGTGCGCGAGCGCTTCGGCGTTACCGACATCGATGCGCGCCTGTCACCGGCGAACTAGGAAGGCCGGGCGGGACCTGATCGTCCGATCTACTTGTCCCCCGGCGCCAGTGCATCCCATTCTGCCTGCGTGGCCTCGGCCATCTGATTCTCCATCAGCATGAGCCAACTGCCGTCTTTTTTGATGGACAGCGCAGTGAAGTGCACCATCGCCCCTGATGTGCCCTGGTCATTTTCGGATTGGTAGTGGAAAATGCCTTTCTCCCAAGCCGTGGTCTCGCTGAGGAGGCGTTGTGAGAAACGGAAGGCCACGGAAGCGGTCATGTCTCCGACGGCCGTGGCCTCGAAGCCTGGCTGCCAACCGGCCAGAGCCGTTTGTAGCGGCACGGATTGGTTGCTGGATGCAAATACCAAGACAGCATCCGGGTGGTAGGCGGCGGCGTAGCCTTCGAAATCACCCTCAGCTACGGTTCGGGAGACTTCGGCCCAGTAGGCATTCAGTTCATCAATGACGGTTTGTGATGCGGCAGGGAGCGCCGTACAAGCCAAGAGAAAAAAAGCTGTGGTCAATCGTTTCATGGCGGGTTTGGAATGAAGTGGAAGATCTTACCGTGCTTGACTGGATTCAGTTAGATCCATGTAGTCGTCGCAGAATTGATCCAGGAGCGCGCGGGTATGGCTGGCAATGATGATCAACCCTCCCACGCGTGGGACTTGCTGCACAAGTTCCAGTGCGGCCGCTGTGGCTTCCGTGTCCAGGCCCCGGAAGGGCTCATCCAGCAACAGGATATCCGGACGGGCCACGAAGGCAGCTGCCAGTTGGGTTTTCTGGATCATACCGCTCGAATACGTCCCGATCAGGTTGTGACGTCGCTCGTCGAGAAGGACCTTGTCAAGCAGGCCCTCTATCCGACTCGTGGCCTGGTCGCTCCATTCCTCTCGTTCCCGCAGGATCCACTCGAGGAGTTCAACGGCAGTCAGATGTTCGGGCAGTTCCGCGTTGGCGTAAACCTGTCCAACGCGTCTGAGATAGGCATGGGGCTGGGCGTGGATATCCACATCGCCATAATGTACGTGGCCGCTGGTTGGATAGGCCACGGCGGACAATAGGCGGAGCAGAGTCGTTTTTCCCGAGCCGTTGGGACCGATCAGTCCGGTTGCCGTACCCGGCTCGAAGACATGATTCAGGTCCGCGATGACCGGTCTGCCCTGTCCGTAGCGTTTTGTAAGGCCTGTGAGTCGAAGGGAATCAGGCAAGGTGTTGGCGGTATCGGTACTCGGTGCGGTACGTGAAAAGGAGAGCCGTCGCGAATCCAACAACGACATCAAGGGCGGTCCAACCCAAGGCCTGAGCATAGGCAAATGAGGGGTCGAACATGGCAACGATGAGCAGGCTCAGCAGCAGTGGGAGCGTCCAGCGCAGATTCACCAGAAACCGGGTGATGACCCAGCCTCGATCCGACTGACGCCCCAAGTGAAAGGGCATCGGTGCAAACGCGGGTTGGGTGAGAATGTAGCTTGCCGCGTTTTTTGCCGAAAGGAGCAGCAGAAGGAATGCGGTAATCGTGTACTGTGACGCGTCGATGTAGAACAGAAACCATAACAGCCCGTGCGCCACAGCCATCATTCTTCCCAACGGCATTTTACGATCCATCTGACGCAGGGTCGCCCAGAGGTGTGGCTTGTACCTGGCCGGAGCCCAGTATACAGCTTTGTAGGGCAGTGCCTCTCTCGCCGATGCGCGAACACCGCCCGAGCTCCGGAAGACCTCGCCATAGAACGCGTTCGTTGCGTAATAAGCGTGGTCGTGGCGTCGGATGCCAGCCTGGAGTTGGAGACCGACCCAAAAAAGGAGCAGCACGCCCGGCAGGGGCGCTAGCCAGGAATGGATCGATTGCCCGAGGTACGCTGCAGCGACAAGTGTCAAGAGACCGACCCCGAAGACACGCTGTGTAGTCAGCATGGCGGGCACCATACCCTCAGGGACGGCAAATCCGCCAGGTGAGTTCTCCTTCATGGTGCGGTACCAGTCTCCTTTGGACCCCTCCTGCCATTGTTGGGAAAGCGGTCCGATCTTCGTGTATCGAAGAAAACTGTAGGCGGCCGTTCCGAATAGAAGAAGGGTGATGGAGCCCGCATGGATAGCCTTTGTTCCGAGATCGCGCGTCAGGTTCTGCGGATCCCAGAATGCCAGGATGGCGATTGGAATGATGAACAGCCAGACCACGGGTTGCCACTGGGTCAGCTGGTGCCGAAGCAGGTGCTTCGGCGATCGGTTGAGCCGCTGCATGAGTTTCAGATCCCGATCCGGCAGCAGGATGTGGGGGGCACTTATGGCGAACGTGGCCATGGCGATGAGCGACCAGTATCGTAGCGCTCGGATCCGGGATTCCATATCTGCACCCTCGACAGACACGGCACTCACGTAACAGAGCACGGCAAGGAGTGGAAGGTAGGTCGCAAGAGCGTTGCGTAGTCTCGTCACGATCAGCGGTACCCGGAATGGAAGGTAGGCGATGCTGGAAAGTACGGGGGATGTGCAAACAAAGTGGGATTACTCTCACTGCGTTCGAGTGCATCTCTGAGGTGGGGATCCACAAAAATCGAAGGCCCCGACTCGCTTCGCTCGTGCGGACCTTTTCATTCTGGTCATCCGAGAGCTGGCTCTCTACTGCCCAAAATGAAAAGCCCCATCCACTTTCGTGGACGGGGCCTTCGTTATTGCGGAGGGGGTGGGATTCGAACCCACGATACCCGTAAAGGTATGCCGGTTTTCAAGACCGGTGCGTTCAACCAGGCTCCGCCACCCCTCCGGTGGCTGCACCAAGGCAGCGGGCGGCAAATCTACGCCGAACAGAGCAGCCTTTCAAAAGAAGACGTCTTCAAACGACGTGAGCTCCGGTTGTAGTCGGCCTCAGAGTCGATGTTTCACCGCAAGGCTCGGGCCCAAGGAAAGAAGTACTCCAACAGGGGCTGTCCTAGAGCGAGAGGAAATTCTGCAGCAGTTGCGACCCGACGTCTGCGCTCTTTTCGGGGTGAAACTGGACGGCGTGGAAGTTGCCCTTGCTCATGGCTGAAGCAAACGGCACGATGTACTCCGTGGCAGCGATCTGGTCCGGCCCGGACTCCGCGTAGAAAGAGTGCACAAAGTAGAAGTGGGCATCCTGCGGGATACCGGCAAACAGTGGGGAATCATCGTGATGAACGGTGTTCCAGCCGATCTGGGGAATCTTGGCGTTGCCCTCGAAACGCTTGACGTCGGCGTCCAGGATACCGAAACATGTGGTGTTGGCTTCCTCCGAGTGACGACACATCAGCTGTAGGCCAAGACAAATACCAAGAACAGGCTGAGTCAGGGAAGGGATGACCTCGTCCAGTCCGTGTTCGCGGAGGTAGCGCATGGCGGAAGAAGCCTCGCCGACGCCGGGGAAAATGACGTGGGAGGCGGCGCGCAGCGCCGCTGGATCATCGGTCAGGAGCGGCTCGACGCCGAGGCGGGCCAAGGCGAACTGTACCGAGCGGACGTTACCCGCATTGTATTTGACGATGGCCACGGATGGCTTTGAACCGTCGTTCGAGGCTGACGTGTTCATGCTACAGGCTCCCTTTCGTGCTGGGCAAATCATCCGTGCCGGTCGGCCGGATGGCCATGCCGAGCGCCCGGGCAAAACCCTTGAAAACGGACTCGATGATGTGATGCTCGTTCTCGCCGCTGGCCTGGATGTTCAGATTCATCCGGGCCGTGTCGGAGAGCGACTTGAAGAAATGGGCAAACATCTCGGTGGGTACGTCGCCGACGTACTCGCGGGTGAACGCCACATTCCAGACCAGCCAGCTGCGACCCGAGAAGTCGATGGCCACCTGCGAAAGGGCTTCATCCATTGGTGCGGTAAAGCCATACCGGTTGATGCCGCGGCGCTCGCCCAGCGCCTGGTCGAGCGCCGAGCCCAACGCCAATGCCGTGTCTTCGATGGTGTGGTGCTCGTCCACCTCGAGGTCGCCAACGCATCGAACGGTCAGATCGATGCGGGCGTGCCGCGCAATCTGATCCAGCATGTGATCAAAGAAGCTGAGTCCCGTTTCGATCTGAGCACGGCCCGAACCGTCCAGGTCGACCTGGACCACGATATCAGTCTCGTTGGTCTTGCGACGGACGAAACCGGTGCGTCCGGTGTCAGCCCCGCCCTTGCGTGATACCCCGCGAGCACCTTCTGCGGGCTGCCCCCCGTCGCGTGATACCCGGCGAACGGATACCGCGCGGGCATGGCCTTCGAGCTGTTCGGCGCGGGCCATGATTTCGACATGCGGCCCGAGCCGCTCGAGCCCGTCGGCCGAGGCTTCCTGGAAGGTGATCTTGCGCACGAACGAGTCCAGCGAGACCCCGCCCCAGGCTCGGGCCGCACCATTCGTGGGCAATGTGTGATTCGTTCCGGAAGCATAGTCGCCCAGCGACTCAGGTGTCCACGGACCGATGAACACCGATCCGGCCTGCGTTACTTCCTCCGCCAGCGCCGCTGCATGATGCGTCTGGATGATGAGGTGCTCGGGCGCGTAGGCGTCCATCAACGCGACGGCCTCTTGCCGTCCGCCGCATATCACCAACCGGCTGTGCTCCAAAGCCTTCCGCGCGATATTGCCTCTCGGCATATCGCCCAGGGCAGAATCGACGGCGGCAAGGATGGCTTCGGTATCCACGACTTCTGTGGCCACCACGAATACGTCGCTGTCCGCACCGTGCTCTGCCTGGGATAGGATATCGGAAGCAACGAAATCCGGCCGTGCGGAGGCATCGATCAGGATGCCGACCTCCGTCGGGCCCGCCGGCAGGTCGATGGCCACACCGTCGGCAGCGACAAGCCGCTTGGCCATGTCCACCCATTGGTTGCCCGGACCGAAGATCTTGTCTACCCGGGGAATCGATTCCGTACCGTATGCCAAGGCTGCGATGGCCTGGGCGCCGCCGACACGGTACACCGTTTCAATGCCGGCCTCGCGCGCCGCTGCCAGGATGGCCGGATCGACAGCGCCGTCTTTTCCCGGCGGCGTGCACAGGACGATATCGGAGCAGCCAGCCACGGCGGCCGGAATGGCCAGCATCAACACTGAAGAAAACAGCGGTGCCGTACCGCCCGGGATGTAGAGTCCCACCCGTTCGATCGGGACGGACTTGCGCCAGCATCGCACGCCCGGGGTCGTTTCAACCACACGTACGGGCTCTTTCTGGGCCGCGTGGAATGAGCGGATATTGCGGCTGGCCACAACGATAGCTTCCTGCAGATCGTCCGGAATGGCTGCACCGGCCGTGGGTACGGCAAGATCATCCAGCTTGACCCCATCGAATTGCTCGGTATAGCGTCTGAGCGCCTCGTCACCGTCGGCGCGGACTGTGTCCAGAATGGTCCGGACATCACCCGAAATATCGGCGGTCGTCAACGCCGGTCGACTGACCAGCTCTTCGGTAGGCACGCCGGATGCACTCTTGAATACCTGCATGACTAGAGCACCATTTTTTCGATGGGGATGACCAGCATGCCTTCGGCACCGGCTTCCTTGAGGTTGTCGATCACATCCCAGAATGCGCGATCCGGAATCACACTGTGGACCGAGCTCCAGCCCTCCT
>Ga0181588_10004442_pt1 | contig 11518 bp, 9 predicted proteins | sample 071ome_26_FD_148607 | JGI IMG/M metagenome (GOLD analysis project Ga0181588, IMG submission 148607) | Coastal salt marsh microbial communities from the Groves Creek Marsh, Skidaway Island, Georgia - 071409BT metaG (spades assembly) | ecosystem: Environmental > Aquatic > Marine > Intertidal zone...
TCATCGCTCCCCTACCGTGCCACCAGTCAGGCCAGCCGACCATGGCAATGTTTGTATTTCTTGCCGGACCCGCAGGGGCAGGGCTCGTTCCGTGAGACCTTGCGCTGTGGCATGGCCCGCGGCACCGGCGCCTCCGCCGCGGCCTCTTCCGGCTCGGGCTGGCGAACCTCGACGTGGCTGAGAACCATCGTCACCGTCTCGCGAAGGCCGGCCAGCAGCGATTCGAACATCGTGAAGGCCTCGCGCTTGTATTCATTCAGCGGGTCCTTCTGTCCGTAGGCGCGCAGCGAAATGCCCTGACGAAGCTGGTCAAGGCTCAGCAGATGCTCCTTCCATTGCTGGTCGAGCACCTGCAGGAGCAGTGACTTCTCGGCCATCCGCATCGTCTCCGGCCCGATCCGCACCGCCTTTTCAGCCATGTAGCGGTCGGACATGTCGGCAAGACGCTCCTCGATCTCGGTCTCGGCCACACCATCCTCGGCGAACCATTCCTCGGCTGGCACGTCCAGCGCCAGAACCCGTGTGGCATCGGTGCGAAGCTGTTCGGCGTTCCACTGGTCGCTGAAGCTGCCGGCCGGCACCGACCTCTCGACAAGCTGCGCCACCGCCTCGCGGCGCATCTCGGTGACCGTGTCCTGGACATCGGTGGCGCGCATGATTTCCTTGCGCTGCTCGAAAATGACCGTCCGCTGGTCGTTCATTACATCGTCGAACTTCAGCAGCTGCTTGCGGATCTCGAAATTGCGCGCCTCGACCTTGGACTGGGCCTTTTCGACAGCCTTGTTGATCCAGGGATGGACGATGGCCTCGCCTTCCTCAAGACCAAGCTTCTGCAGCATCCCGTCAAGCTTCTCCGATCCGAAAATCCGCATCAGATCATCCTGCAAAGACAGGAAGAATTTCGACGCGCCCGGGTCACCCTGGCGACCGGTCCGGCCCCGAAGCTGATTGTCGATACGCCGTGATTCATGGCGTTCGGTACCGATGACATAGAGCCCGCCGGCAGCCAGCGCCTGTTCCTTCAACGCTGTCACCTCGACGACAATGGCGTCATGTTTCTTCGCTGGCAACTCGCCGCCGCCGGCCTCTGCCTCAAGACGCATGTCGAGATTGCCGCCAAGCTGGATGTCGGTACCGCGGCCAGCCATGTTGGTGGCGATGGTGACGGCGCCGGGCACGCCTGCCTCGGCGATGATCTTCGCCTCCTCGGCGTGGAAACGCGCATTCAGCACCTGATGCTCGATCTTGCGGCCTTTCAGAACCGCCGAAAGCGCCTCCGATTTCTCGATGCTGACAGTGCCGACAAGCACCGGCTGGCCGCGTTCGCGGCAATCGGCGATCAGATCGATAACGGCATTGTCACGTTCCTCGCTGGTCCGGTAGACCTCGTCATCATGATCGATCCGCTGCACCTCGACATTGGTCGGAATGGCGGTCACCTCGAGCCGGTAGATTTCCGAGAATTCGCCAGCCTCGGTCATCGCCGTGCCGGTCATCCCGGACAGCTTTTCATAGAGCCGGAAGTAATTCTGGAAGGTGACCGAGGCAACCGTCTGGTTCTCGGCCTGGATCTCGACACCCTCGCGCGCCTCGATGGCCTGATGAAGCCCTTCCGAGAAGCGCCGCCCCTCCATCGCCCGGCCGGTGAATTCGTCGATGATCACCACCTGACCGTCCTTGACCATGTAATGGGTGTCGCGCTGGAACAGCTTGTGCGCCCGCAGCGCCTGGTTGACATGATGCAGAAGCCCGACATTCTCGATGTCGTACAGCGTACCCTCGCCCATCGCCCCGGCGCCGCGGAGCAGTTCCTCGGCATGTTCGATACCGGTCTCGGACAGCGCCACCGTCCGCCCCTTCTCGTCAAGCTCGTAATCATCGGGGACAAGGTGCGGGATGATCTTGTCGGCGACAGCGTAATGTTCCGATGTCGTCTCGGCCGGGCCGGAGATGATCAGCGGCGTGCGCGCCTCATCGATCAGGATCGAGTCGACCTCGTCGACGATGGCGAAATGGTGGTCGCGCTGCACCATATCCTCGATACGGAATTTCAGATTGTCGCGCAGATAGTCGAATCCGAATTCATTGTTGGTGCCGTAGGTGACATCACAGCGATAGGCGGCGCGGCGGTCTTCATCCGGCATGTTGCCGGTGATGCAGCCCACCGTCATGCCAAGCCGTTCATAGACCCGGCCCATCCAGGCGGCGTCGCGCGAAGCCAGATAGTCATTCACCGTGACGACATGCACCCCCTTGCCCGGCAGCGCGTTCAGGAACACCGCCAATGTCGCGACAAGGGTCTTGCCCTCACCAGTCTTCATTTCGGAGATCTGGCCCTTGTGAAGCGCGATGCCGCCCATCAGCTGGACGTCGTAATGGCGCTGCCCGAGGGCGCGTTTCGCCGCCTCGCGAACGCGCGCGAAGGCTTCGGGAAGAAGATCGTCAAGATTGCTGCCATCCCCGAGACGGGCCCTCAGGGTGGTGACCGACGCGCCGAGGTCGGCATCACTGAGCGCGGCGATTTCATCCTCGAGAGCGTTGATTGCTGCCACCTGCGAGGTGAATTGCCTGGTCGCGCGGTCACCGCCCGACCCGAAGAGATTCTTTGCCAAAGACCCAAACATATGATTCCCCGCATCCCATGGACCGCCGGGCACATCGCGCCCGAACCGGACCGGCCCGCCAGCAGACCCGTATCATCGCGGATTTGCAAGCGTTTCCGACTAGTCTGGACATAGTGCGCGCGCCTGTCATTGTCAATCAAACCGCAGCCTGTGCGAGCAGATTCACCTGACCCCGGAAACCCTTTGGCGGTGGTGCTTTGCCGCGCATGGCAAGGCTTGAATTTGACCGGCGCTTCGGCAACAATCGCGCGGCACCCAGTTCGGCTCCAACCGGCCGGCTCGCGCCGCGGGTCGCCAGGGCCCATCCCGTTCATCCGAAAGGACAGATGATGAAATGTCTTACCACCCTCGCGGCCTCCTGCATTGTTTCCGCCACATTATTGTTCGCACCGGTCATGGCGCAGGCCCAGGAGCGTATCGCCGTCGGTACGCTGAACGGGGACCCGATCTGGCTTGATGAAATCATGGCCGTTGCGCAGACGCTGCCGCCGGAATATCGCGAAGGCGGACTTGCCGGCCTCTATTCGCAGCTTGTCGACGAGGTTGCGAATTCGCGGCTTGCCGCGGCGGCCGGCCGTGACAGCGGCCTTGATCAGCAGGAGCAGGTGGCCAACGCCATGCAGCTTGCCGCCGACCGCGTTCTGGCCGAGGCCTACATGACCGACCTTGTGGCAGCGCAGATCACCGATGAGGCCATCCAGACAGCCTATGACAATTTCGTCGCCGACGAGGCGTCGCGCGAGACGGTGACAGCCTCGCATATTCTGGTCGAAACCGAGGACGAGGCGAAGGCGGTCATCGCCCAGTTGAATGATGGCGCCGATTTCGCCGAACTTGCCCGCGAGACATCCACCGGGCCAAGCGGGCCGAATGGCGGTGAGCTTGGCAGCTTTGGTCGCGGGCAGATGGTGCCAGCCTTCGAGAACGCCGCGTTCGACATGCCGGTCGACAGCTATTCGGCGGCGCCCGTGCAGACCCAGTTCGGCTGGCATGTGATCAAGGTCAGCGCCAGGGATGTCGCCCCGGCACCGAGCCTCGACCAGATGCGTGAACAGATTGTCAGCAACCTGTCACGGCAGAGCTTCGCGCGCGTTGTCGAGACCCTTCGCGCCGGTGCCGCCGTCGAAGTGCGCCCCTATGACGAGGTTCTTGACGAGGCCCAGTCGGCGGCGGCGGCACAACAATGACGGTCTCGCCCCTGGCCCCTGAAACCAGGCCCGAGCTTGCCGCGATCGACGGGGTGACGCTGGCGACCGCGGCCTCGGGAATGAAATATCAGGGGCGTGACGACATGCTGCTGATGCGCCTCGACGAGGGCTCGTCAGTTGCCGCCGTTTTCACCCGCTCGGACACTGCGGCGGCACCTGTGCAATGGTGCCGCGACGTGCTTGCCGCCGGGCCTGACAATCCGCTTGCCATTCTTGTCAATGCCGGCAATGCCAACGCCTTTACCGGATCGGGTGGCAGGAACGCGGTCGAGGAAAGCTGCCACGGCCTTGCACAGCGGCTTGGCTGCAGCCCGTCACAGATCCTCATGGCCTCGACCGGGGTCATTGGCGAGCCGCTGGAGGTGCCGGTGCTGGCCGCGCAATTCGGCAGGCTGACCGCCGACACGACCGGCTGGCAGGCCGCGGCAGCGGCCATCATGACGACGGATACCTTCGCCAAGGGCGCGACCGCCACCGCTGCCATCAACGGCACAGAGGTGAAGATCACCGGTATCGCCAAGGGGTCGGGCATGATCGCGCCGAACATGGCGACGATGCTGGGATTCGTCGCCACCGATGCGGCTCTTCCAAAGGTCATTCTGGCGGCGCTGCTCACCGACGCAACGCGGCGCAGCTTCAACGCCATCACCGTCGACAGCGACACCTCGACCAATGACAGCGTATTTCTGGTGGCCTCGGGCAAGGCTGGCAACCCGCCAGTGAGCAGCCCTGATGATCCGGAACTTGCCGGCTTTCGCGCCGCGCTGGACGAGGTGATGCAGGATCTGGCGAAGCAGATCGTCCGTGATGGCGAAGGCGCCTCGAAATTCATCACCATCGATGTCGGCGGCGCCGCCGATGATGCGGCGGCGCACCGGATCGGCATGGCCATCGCCAACTCGCCGCTTGTGAAAACCGCCATCGCCGGCGAGGACGCCAATTGGGGGCGGATCGTCATGGCCATTGGCAAGGCCGGCGCCGGTGTCGACCAGTCGCGGATCGGCGTGGCGATCGGCGGCATCAGGATCGCCGCCGACGGCGCGCGCATCGAGACTTATGACGAGGCACCTGTCGCCGCGCATATGAAGGGCCAGCTGATCGACATCGAAGTCAGCGTCGGCACCGGCGGCGGCACGGCGCGCATCTGGACCTGCGACCTGACGCATGGCTACATCTCGATCAATGCCGACTACCGCAGCTGAGACAATGACAGTCGTGGATGATGCACGCCCGGTTGTGCTGGTCAGCGCGGTGGCGCTGGTCGATGCTGACGGGCGGGTGCTGCTGGCGCGCCGGCCGGAAGGCAAACAGATGGCCGGTCTGTGGGAATTCCCCGGCGGCAAGATCGAAGCCGGCGAGACTCCCGAGGCGGCGCTGATCCGCGAGCTTGACGAGGAGCTGGGGATCGATACCGCCGAATCCTGCCTTGCGCCGCTGAGTTTCGCCAGCCACGCCTATGATGATTTCCATCTGCTGATGCTGGTCTATGTCTGCCGAAAATGGAACGGCACACCGCGGCAGCTGGAGGGCAATGAGCTTGCCTGGGTGCGGCCGGCACGTCTTCGCGACCATGCCATGCCGCCGGCCGACCTGCCGCTGATCCCGGTGCTTCAGGATTTGCTGATGTAGCCTGTCCGGCGCCGTTGTCAGGCTTCCGGGTCCTGTTCGGCGGCATCAAGCATGTCGGCAAGACGGTGCACCGCGCTGCCGGGGCGAAGCGGCGTCTGCTGGCTTTCATGCGGGGCCCACCCGGTCAGGGTGATGATCTCGAAACTGGCCGGAATGCGGCCGTCCGGCGCGGCGAACCTGTCATGATAGATTTCCGCCGCGCGCAGGAACAGCTGGCGCCCGGCGGGGATGCGGCTGCGGGCCAGAAGCGCGTTCTGCTCGCCCATGCCGCGCAAATCGGCCATCAACCGGAACATGTCGGGATAGGTGATGGTCAGCCTGTCGGAATCGGCCACCGGCAGTGCCAGCCCGGCGCGACCAAGCAATCCACCGACATCGCGAATATCGGCCATCGGTGCGGTGCGCGGGCTGGCCCCGCCAACAAGTTCCTGTTCAGCCTCGAGAAGCGAGCCCCGCAATTCGGCCAGCGTCGTGCCGCCAAGCAGGCTGACAAGACACAGCCCGTCCGGCTTCAACAACCGCCGGATCTGCGCCATGACACCCGGCAGATCGTCAATCCAGTGCAGCAACAGGCAGGAAAAGACGGCATCGAAACTGCCGGCGGCAAAGGGCAGGGCGTCATATTCGACAGCCACCGCAGGACCGGCGCTGGCGGCGCTGGCGGCGAAGGCCGGCGCCGGATCGGCCTGGATCACCCGCCCGACCTTGCCGCCGGCCATGATCTCGCGGGTCAGCATCCCGTCATGGCAACCGAAATCGAGACATAGCGGGAAATCACGCCGCATCAGCGCCAGCCTGTCGGCCACCCGCAGCACGGCCTCGCGCTTCAGGAAATCGAACCCGTCAAAGCCCGACGCCGCGCGGGTGCGGTTCCAACGCTGCGCGGCGCTGTCGAAAAGACGCGGAATGGTCGGTGCCTCGGTCATGATGCGCGCACCTTCACCGAGGCCGGCCCGAAGGGCAAGAAAAAATCCCCACCAAAACCACCGGTCAGCTGAACACCGCGCCCCGGAGGGTTTATTCCCGGGATATATTCTTAAGGTTAAATTAACCGGCCTCGTCTAGGCTGACAGCATCATGGACCGGACCCGAAACATGCCGAGGGCCAGCGCCACCGCTTCGGTCACGGTAATGGGCCTTACCGCAATGGCACGGCACCTCGCGACATTGCTGTTGCCACATCAATGTGTGCTGTGCCGGCAATTCGCCGACACGACCGGCCTGTGCGCCGCATGCTGGGAGGGGCTGACGCCGATTTCCGCGCCCCTGTGCGCACGGTGCGGCCTGCCGCTTGGCCACACGCTTGCCGACCCGCTTTGCGCCGGATGCTGGACCAACCCGCCGCCGCTGGCCGCTATCCGCGCCTGTTTCCACTATGCGGACAGCGCGCGCGACCTGATCCTCCATTACAAGCATGGTGACGGCTTGCAGCTGACACCGCTGCTGGCCCGCCTTGGCGCGCGTCTGTTCATCGAACTTGGCAGCGACAGCCCGCTGGTCATTCCGGTGCCACTTCATCGGCGGCGTTATTTCCGGCGGCGCTACAATCAGGCGGCGGAATGGGCCCGTCATCTGTGCGATCACACCGGACAGGGTGACTTCGCCCCGAACCTGCTGGTCCGACAGCGGCCTACGCGAAGCCAGGGCGGGCTCAGCCGGCATCAACGGCAGCGCAATATCGCCGGCGCCTTTGCCGTGCCGCCGGATGCGGCGGCGCACATTGCCGGCCGGCCGGTGCTGCTGGTCGATGATGTGTTGACCACCGGCGCCACCCTTCACGAGGCGGCACGACGCCTCACCGCTGCCGGCAGCGGGCCGGTCTCGGCGCTGGTGCTGGCGCGGGTGACGCGGCTGTCCCACAGCTGATCCTGCTACAGCTGATCTGGTCGCCTGATCTGGCCAAAGCCTGAACCTTGTATGGACTTACAATTCGCCAGGCCTGAATTTCGCCAGGCTTGAATTTTGCCAGGCTTGAATTTCCGGGCAAATCAGCTGATATAAACCGCACCAGTCGATCCTGTGATCACCCACCCAGCCAGGCGAACACCGAAATGCCGAAGGTCGAAATCTATACCGGAATGATGTGCGGTTATTGCACGAGGGCGTTGCGCCTGCTGGACAGCAAGGACGTCGTCTACAGGCAGATCGACGTGTCGATGAGCTCGAAACTTCGCGCCGAGATGCGGGATCGCGCCGGCGGCCGCACATCGGTACCACAAATATTCATCGATGGCGCACATATCGGCGGATGTCGGGAGCTTTACGACCTTGAAGGGGCAGGCAAGCTCGACGATCTGCTGGCGGCATGACCGGAGCCTGCTGATCAGCCGCCGCCATCCCCCATCGCCAGATATTTGTCGGCCCGGTCGGCGATCAGCGCGTCGCGATCCATGTCCTGAAGATCGCGAAGCTGCGCGAAACAGGCATCACCAAGGCTGGCGATCGCGGCTGACTGGTCACGATGCGCCCCACCAAGCGGTTCCACGACGATGGCGTCAATGACCCCGAGTTCCTTCATATGGTCGGAGGTGATCCGCAGCGCCTCGGCGGCTTCCCTGGCGTGGTCGCTGCTGCGCCACAGGATCGAGGCACAGCCTTCCGGCGAGATCACCGAATAGATGGCATGTTCAAACATCACCACCCGGTTGCCGGTCGCCAGCGCGATGGCGCCGCCCGAACCACCCTCGCCGATGATGCTGGCCACCATCGGGGTCGGCAGACGCAGACAGGCGCGGATGGCGGTGGCAATGGCCTCGGCCTGGCCACGTTCCTCGGCACCGCGCCCCGGATAGGCTCCGGCCGTATCGACAAAACTCAACACCGGCAGGCCAAACCGTCCAGCAAGCTCCATCAGGCGCGCCGCCTTGCGGTATCCCTCGGGCCGAGCCATGCCGAAATTGCGCTTGATCCGTTCTTCGGTGCTGCTGCCCTTCTCGGTTCCCATGACCATCACAGCCTGGCCGCGGAAACGCGCCATGCCCCCGATGACGGCATAATCCTCGGCATAGTTGCGGTCACCCGCCAGCGGCGTGAAATCCTCGAAGAGCTGACCGATGATGGCGCTGACACGGGGGCGTTCAGGGTGACGTGCCACCTGCACCTTTTCCCACGGGCCAAGCTTCTCATAGGTCTGTTTCAGCTCGCGCTCGATCCGGGTCTGCAGCTTGCCGATCTCGTCGGCAATGTTGATGCTGCCGTCCGAGCTCATATGGCGGAGTTCCTCGACCTTGCCCTCAAGGGCGGCTATCGGTTTTTCGAAATCCAGAAAATGGCGCATGGTATCCTATTGGAATTTGTTGCCTGGAATTTGTTGCATTCTGTTCCCTGGCCACGGGCTTCATCACATTGATTGCAGTTTAATCCTGTTGATTCGGGTTCGCAAGCGGATGCGCCGCAGCAACCAGCCCGGCCAGCCGTTCCGGACGCGTCGCGGTATAGATCTGCGTTGTCGAAATGTCGGCATGCCCAAGCAGCGTCTGCAGCCCGCGCAGATCGGCACCACGGTTCAGCATATGTGTCGCAAAGCTGTGCCGCACGACATGCGGGCTGACCCGCCGCGGATCAAGCCCGGCCCTGCCGGCAAGCCTCTTCAGCGCCGCCGCGAATTGCTGGCGCGACAGATGCGTGTCGCCATGCGGAAACAGGAAAGGCGAGGTGACAAAGGCCGGCATGGCATCGCGTTCTTCCAGCCAGGCGGTGATGGCGGCGCGGGCTGGCGAGCCAAGTGCCACAAGCCGTTCGCGCCCGCCCTTGCCGGTCACGATGATCGTCGCCAGGTCGCGCCGGAACTGGTCGACCGGCAGCGATACCAGCTCCGAGACCCGCAACCCGGTGGCGTAGAGAAGTTCCAGCATGGCGGTCATGCGCCGCGCCAGCGCCGTCTCGGGCAACGCCCGCGCGGCGGTGATCAGCGCCGCCATTTCGGCCTCCGACAGACTTTTCGGCAGCGCCGCGGGCTGCTTCGGGCTGTCGATCCAGCGGCAGGGATTGTCCGTCCGGAACCCCTCCTCGACAAGCCAGCCCATCAGCTGACGAAGGGCGCTCAGCCGCCGCGCCACCGAGCGGGCCGCCAGACCGTCGGCATGCCAGTCACCAAGAAGGTCACGAAGGTGATCCGCCGTGCAGCTCTCGAAATCACTGCCGCGCGCGACAAGGAGATCAAGACTGGCAAGAAGGTCGCGCCGATAGGCGGCAAGGCTGTTCCGCGCCAGGCCGCGATCGGCGGCCATTGCCTGCAGGAATTCAGTGACGACCGGTGCGGTCGCCGCAGGACTAGAGATTGCTGTCGCCATCAGCCTGCTGCGTCGAAGCCGCGCCGGATGCCGGCATCAGCGCCCCCTGCCCATCGCCAAGCTGCCCGCCGCTGGCCTGTGCGCCGCCCGGCATCGCGTCGGCGACAGGCGGCAGCTCGATCTTCCGCGCCAGCGCGGCTGCCAGCAGATGCGCTGCCACCACGTCACGCCGGAATCGCTGTGCCGGTTGCTGCTGGCCGACCGCCTCAAGAGCGGCTGCAATCCTTGCCACATCCGCCGGATTCATCTTGTCGAGACTCATCTTGTCGAGACTGTGGGTGCCGACGGCCCGATGCGCCAGCAGGATGGCCTCCGCCGCACGGCCGGCGGTGGCGGCATCGTCAAGCGCCTGCAGCATGATCGGCGACACCGAAAGGAATGACTCGCTTCTGATCGCGTCGGGAGAAGCCGAGGCGAGCCATGACATCGCCGCGCCCGGTTCCATGGCCATCGCACCATCAGGGGTGGCGGCGAGCGGCAGCAGACTGTATTTGCCAAGTATCGCCAGTGACGTCATGTCGATGCGGCCGGTCTGCGCCATCTCCAGCAGATCGCGCGCCGCGCCGGCCTCGCTACTGGCGAGGCCAGCCGGCAAATCAGCCGCATCACCGACACCGATCAACAAGGCAAGTTTGTCGCTCAGCGCCCCGTCACCGGCTGCAAGCTGGGCCTCGGCACCATTGAACCCCAGCGCCTCACGCGCCAGCTCGGCATAGAGCGGCGCCATCATCCTGCCGGCGCCGGCGATAATATCAGCATCCATCGCGGCGGCGATGAAAGGCAGGCGTGCGGCCGATTTTTCAGCATCCAGTGCCCGCCAGACAAGCGCCCTGGTCAATGCCGAAGGCTGACTCTGATGGCGCGCAAGCGCCAGCCGCGGCGAATCACTCTCGACCGCCGCACTGCGCCACAGCTTGGCGGCGCGTTCATGGTCGATCAGCCCATGGCTGAGCGCCCGCCAGGTCGCCACAAGGCGTGCATCCGGGTCAAGATAGCGAAGCCCGACCGCTGTCTGGGTTGAACTGGCGGGAAGCGCATCAAGGCCTGCAATATCGATATCATGATGCGCGGCCTCCATCAGAACGATGTGAAGCTGGTCGACAAGCGCCGGGTCGATGGGACCGGGATCAGCACCATTCAGAAGCTTGCCGACAAGGCCGACAAACACCGGGTCATCAACCCCCATCGCCATCAGGATGTCGGCGGCAAACTGCGCACCGGCGATGTCACCCTTATGGACGGCGGTGCAGATCACCTTTGCCTTGTGCCAGAACGACTCGAAGGTGCGGCCAGCCTGATACATGACATTGCGGCAGGCATCGGCGTCACGGCGCGACATCAGCTGTGTTTCGACAAGCCACTGTTTCCAGGCAAGCCACGGCGCCTCATTGGGAAGCTGGTCGACCATCTGCGCCAGATCCTGCGAACGGCCAGCCGCGGCAAGCCAGTCAAGACGCGAAGCCATCAGGCTGTGATCGGTCTCGCTTGCCCCGTCCGGCCGAACCGCACGCCGCGCCACCACATCGCCGGCCAGCCATGAAAGCGCCGGTGACGACCCGATCACCACCTCGTTGCTCAGCAGCATGGTGGCGCGCTCGATCGAGGTGCCGCGCCAGATGGTGGCCGTCAGTCCGCTGTCATCACCGGGTGCCGGATCGATTCCGATATCAGCGACGCCGAAACTCGGTGCATCAGCCTTCTTCAGGCTGGCACCCCCGGACGCGGTCATTGTGGTCCCGGCGGCAGTCCCGGCGGCAGTTCCGGG
>Ga0181588_10004443_pt1 | contig 11518 bp, 7 predicted proteins | sample 071ome_26_FD_148607 | JGI IMG/M metagenome (GOLD analysis project Ga0181588, IMG submission 148607) | Coastal salt marsh microbial communities from the Groves Creek Marsh, Skidaway Island, Georgia - 071409BT metaG (spades assembly) | ecosystem: Environmental > Aquatic > Marine > Intertidal zone...
ACCCTCACCGGCGAGTTGCGGGCGCCGGTGCTGCCCGGCCGCAAGCCTGGCGCGACCCAGGGAGACATGAAGTGAGTCACCGACTTCCCGCGCCGTTGGGTGATGTCATCGATCGTTCGTCGGTGATTTCGTTCACCTGGAACGGCAAGAAGCTCCAGGGTTTCGAGGGCGACACCATCGCCTCGGCGCTCCTGGCCAACGGCGAACACATCCTCGGCCGCTCCATGAAGTACCACCGGCCCCGCGGCGTGCTGACCGCTGACTTTTGGGATCCCAACACGACCGTGCAGGTCGACGACGAGCCGAACGTGCGTGCCTCGCATCGCAAGCTTGCGGACGGCATGGCCGTGTCGGCCCAGAATGTGTGGCCGTCGCTGAAGTTCGACGTGAAAGCCGCCAATGGCCTCGTCGGCCGCTTCCTCACCGCCGGCTTCTACTACAAGACCTTTATGAAGCCGGCGAAACTGTGGCCGGCGTACGAACATGTCCTGGCGAAATTCGCCCCGGGCGGAACCGTCGATCTCGACACGCCGCACGGTCGCTACGACAAGCGTTACGCCCATCCGGATGTCGTCGTCGCCGGTGGCGGGCCGTCGGGCATGGCTGCGGCGCTTGCGGCAGCGGAAGCCGGCTCCTCGGTGATGCTCGTCGAGCACGAACATCAGCTCGGCGGGCACCTGTTGTGGGGCTCTGACGATGACCGGGCGGCGGCCACCGAACTTGCGGCCGCTTGTGCAGCGGCTGGTGTCGAGATCCTCACGAACTCGACGGTCGCCGGGCGCTACGAGGACAACTGGGTCTCGATCTCCCAGCGCAACCACCCCGGTGTGATCGAGCGGCTCATCAAGGCGCGAGCCAAGACCCTCGTGGTTGCGGCCGGCACGATCGAGCGTCCGTATGTGTTCCAGGGCAACGACCTTCCCGGCGTGATGACATCGGGTGCGGCCCAGCGGCTGATCCGGATGTACGGCGTGAAGCCGGGCACTCGAGCGGTCGTGTTCACGGCGAACGAATCCGGAGACTCGGCCGTCGAGGCCCTTCAGTCCGCCGGCATCTCGATCGCCCGAGTCGTCGACGCCCGATCGGGTGAGGGCATCACCTCCGCCTCCGGCTCGAAGAGCCGGGTGAAGCGGGTGACGGTGAGCGACGGCACCACGGTCGCGTGTGACCTACTCGTCACCGCAGTCGGATGGACCACGCCGACGTCGCTGCTCAACATGGCGGGCGACCGGCCGGTGTACGACGCCGACGCTGCCCGCTTCTTCCCCGCCGGCCCACCCGACAACGTGCTCGCCACCGGCGGCATGGTCGGCGACGGCAGCCGCGACGAACTCATCGCCCACGGGCGGGCCACAGGCGAACTCGCCGCCGGCCGCGCCGCCGTCGTTCGCCACCGCCTTCAGGCTGCGACGGCCCGAGCAGCAGCGGTCGATCGCCCCGAACCCGACGATCCCGCCGACGAACGCACCCCGCTCGAGCGAGCCCGGCATCCCGAGCTGTATCGCTCCACGACCCACGGCATCGTCGACTACTCCGAGGACGTCTCCTCAAAGGACCTCTTCAGCGCCGCCGGTGAGGGTTTCGACTCGGTCGAACTCATCAAGCGGTTCACGACGGCGACGATGGGCCCGAGCCAGGGAAAGCTTGAGACCGTCAACACCGTCGCCGTGCTGGCCGAGGCCCGGAACGAATCCATTGCCGAGGTCGGCACCACCGTGTGGCGTCCACCGTACGCGCCGATCTCGTTGGGGGCACTTGCCGGTCGAATCAATGAGCCGACACGGGTCAGCGTGCTGCAGCCCTGGCACGAGGCCAACGGCGCCGCGCCCATCCTGGCCGGGCAGTGGGTTCGCCCCGAGCACTACGGCGACCCCGCCGCCGAGGTGCGCAACACACGCGCCAACGTCGGCATCATCGACGTCACACCGCTCGGCAAACTCGACCTGCAGGGTCCTGACGTCCCGAAGCTGCTCAACCTGCTCTACACCAACAAATGGATGGCACTACCGATCGGGGGCGTTCGCTACGGCCTGATGTGCGCCGAGGACGGCGTCGTGCTCGACGACGGTGTCACCGCTCGTCTCGGCGAGGAGCACTATCTGATGACCACGACGTCGTCAGGCGCCGCCAAGATCTGGAACTGGATCGAGATGTGGCTCCAGACCGAGCATCCCGACTGGCAGGTCCACGTCACGCCGGTGACCACCGGCCTGACATCGATCAACATCGCCGGTCCGAACTCCCGCGAGTTGCTCGGCCAGCTCACCGCCGACATCGATCTCGACCCGACGGCGTTCCCCTACATGAACGTGCGCCGTGGCACGATCGCCGGCGTCCCGAACTGCATCGCCTGGCGCATCGGCTTCACCGGTGAACTCTCCTATGAGATCCACGTGCCCTCGGGCCACGCAGTGCACGTCTGGGAGCAACTCCTCGAGCAGGGTGCCGATCTCGGCGTGAAGGCGTTCGGTCTCGAGGCGCAGCGCATCATGCGACTCGAGAAGGGGCACTTCATCGTGGGCCAGGACACCGACGGGCTCTCGAAGGCGCCGGTCACCGGACTGAACTCCCTCCTCAAACTCGACAAGGACGACTGGGCGGGCATGCCCGAGGTCGCCTGGACCATGGCGTCCGGCGACCACCCGGTCATCGTGGCGTGTCAGCCCGACAACGGCTCGGTTGTTCCGGAGGAGGCGGCGCAGATCCTGCGAGCCGGCACCACCGAGATCGTCGGCCGCATCACGTCGAGTCGCATGTCCCCGACCCTGAACCGGTCGATCTGCCTCGCGCAGGTCACCAAGGAGTTCGCCGCCCCCGGCACCTCGCTCGAGGTCCTGCTCGTCAGCGGCGAGCGCATCACGGCGACGGTGCAGGAACATCACGCCCACTTCGATCCGGAAGGAGCGCGTCTTCGTGGTTGAGATCACCCACCTCGATGCATCGCCCGACACCCGCGTGCCCAAGGCCAGCGTGCGGGCCGCGGACGGCACCGCAGCGGCCGCAGCACTCGGCCTGACCTTCGGCTCATCGGAGCAGCGAGGCGACACCCTCGTCGTGCGGATCCGGCCCGACGAGTGGTACCTGCTCGGTGATAGCGCTCCGGCGATGGCGGCCGGCCTCGACCTCTCGGGCTTCGCCTCGACGGTCGACATCAGCCACAGCCGCACCGCCGTTCGTCTCACCGGAGATCGTGCCGCCGACACGTTGGCCAAGCTCGGCAGCGCGGACTTCAGCGATCACATGACCCCCAACGGCGCAGCGCTGGGCAACGGCATCGCCGGTGTCACATGCGACATCGTGCGTGACGACCAACGCGGTGTGCGGAGCTATCTGCTCCTGCTCGACGGCAGCTTCATCACGTATTTCCTGGGCGCCCTGAACGACGCCGCATCGGAATTCTGAGCGACGAGTGTGTTTGACCAGCGCCCTGTCGGTCGAAGGTCTCTTCAGGGCGCTCTCTCGTTAGCGCCTCTGGACCGTCCAGCGGGACGGAGGGACTTCAGTGGCCAACACAACACTCGAACACCAGGCAACCGATATCCGACGGGCCTTTGACGCCCATAGTTCGACGATCTTCACCCTGTGTCGTCGGTTTCTCGATGATGCAGATGCTTCGGCACTTACCCGCGACGTCTTCGTGGCCATCGCCTCGCAGGGAGTGACCGACCAAGCCCCGGCCCTCCTCGACGAGGCCGCTCGTCGGCTTGCCGAACATGCCGACCCGAGTGTGGTCGCAGACGAGGTCGAGCGAGTCCGGGTCGCCGATGGGCTTCGGAAGCTCGCCGAGCCTCGTCGTCGTCTCGTCACCCTTGCACTCGTCGACCACCTCGACCATGCCGAGATCGCAGCCCGCACCAGCACCCCGGCGGTCGAGGTTGCGGCGGAGATCCGTTCCGGACTCACGGCAATCCAGAACCATATGGCCGCCATGGCGCCGGCCTGATCCCCGACCGAGTTCAGTGACGAGGTCGCTCGTGATGCGGATCGTACATACCGTGGGCGTGGCGGACGGCCGGTAGATCGGCGCCGTAACCATCGATCGTGAAACCTTCGGTGGTGTCGGCGTGGCGACCCTCGACATAGCCGAGGCAGACCCGCTCGCCCGTTCGGAAGCCTGTGGCCGCCGACGTGACGAAACCGACCGCTTCGCCATGGACACGGATCGGAGCCGATGGGGATGGGTCGCCAACCGGACCCGACATTGCCGCAGGGTCGACCGTCCACACGCCATAGCTCCAATCGGGCGGCTGATCGGCCATCGCCCGAGTGGCGTCACGGCCGATGAAATCAGGCTTGTCGAGATCAAGGAATCGATCGAGGCCAACGTCAAACGGGGTGTACTCCACACCGAACTCGCTCCCCCACCCGTGGTACCCCTTCTCGACGCGCATCGAGTTGAGGGCGTAGGAGCCGAAGTCACGCAGCCCGAGATCCTCGCCGACCGACCACAGCGCTTCGTAGAGCTCGATGAGGTCGGCGTCATCGACATGGAGCTCCCAACCGAGTTCGCCGACAAAGCTCACCCGCAGTGCGGTGGCCATCACGCCGGCAATCTTGATCTCGCGCAGCGACATCGACGGGGCCGCCGACGTCGAAAGGTCGGCGTCGGTCAGGCGAGAAAGCAGCGCACGCGAGTTGGGCCCCATGACCATGAGGGTCGACGTTCGCTCGGTACCGAGCCTCAACTCGACCCGCTGCTCCTCTCGACATGGGTCGTCGGGCAGATGCTGCCGAAGCCAGTCGAAGTCACGCTCGCGAGCAGCAGTTGGGCCGAGCCACAGAAAGTGGTCGTCGGCAAAGCGGCCGATCGTCGCCTCACTCCACACCGTGCCGTTCGGGCGCAGCAGGTACGAAAGCCGCACGCGACCGACGCTGGGAAGGCGGGTGCAGATGATGCGGTCGAGGAAGTCGGCTGCGCCGGGGCCGGAGATCTCGTAGCGGGTGAAGCCGCCGTGATCCATCACGCCGACGGCGTCGCGCACGGCTCGGCACTCCTCGGCGACCGCATCGTGCCAGTGCTCGTCGCGATAGCTGAGCGTGTCGTGGGAGTACTCGTCGGAACCGAACCAGAAGGCACGCTCCCAACCGGCAATCTGCCCGAAGCGGGCCCCCTTGGCAGCGAGTGTGTCGTAGAGCGCGGTCTGCTGCACCGGGCGGGCCGAGGTCCAGATGCGATGCGGGAACGGGGCCCCGTATTGGTGCTCGTACATCTCCCGCACCCGGGTGTTGGCGTAGGAGTTGCGACCGGAACCAGCCAAGGCCCAGTTGCCGAAGCGGCGAGGATCCCACGGCCAGACGTCCCACTCGGTGTCGCCGCCGGTGATCATCTCGGTCAGGACCTTGCCGGCCGCTGCGGCGTGGGTGATACCGATCTGCACGCCGACCGCTTGGTAGAAGCCCTCGACACCTGCCGCCGGACCGATCAGCGGATTCATATCCGGCGTGTAGGTGATGGGACCGTTGACGAACTCGGCGATACCGACTTCGCCCAACAGCGGGACGTGCGCCATCGCCAGTTCGGCGATCTCGGCGATGCCTTCGTCGTCCGGAGCGAACAGTGACGCGTCGAAGACGTCAGGCGCGCCGTCCTCCCACACCGTGCGCCCCTCGTGTCCGTAGTTGCCGAACAGCAGACGGTCGTTCTCGCGTCGCAGGTAGAACATGATCTCCGGGTCGCGGACGAGCGGGAAGATCTCGGTGTTCTCGACCAACTCCGGCACGGCGCCCGTGACGAGGTACTGGTGCTCGAGCACCGCAAGCGGCACGCCGACACCCGCCATCGCCGAGATCTCGGCGCCGTAGAAGCCGGCCGCATTGACGACGATGTCGCAGTCGATCGCGTAGGTCTCACCCTTTGCCTCAACGTGCACGCGCCAGCGGGCATCAGTGCCCTCGAGGCGGTCGATCCCCACGACTCGGGAGTGGCGCCGAACCTCGGCACCCATCGACCGCGATCTTCGAGCCAACGACTGCGTCAGGCCGCTGGGGTCGATATCACCCTCGTAGGGGTCGAGCAGGCCAGCGATGACGGTGCCGTCGTCGGACCAGTACGGATGCATTGCCTCCATCTCGGCCGGCGAGACGATCTCGAGATCGAACCCGAGGCCGGTCGCGATGGCGACCAGATGGTGGAAGTGATCGATGCGCTCGGGCGTGTGGCCCGGCCAGAACGCCCTGGTGTGGCGATAGGTAATCGGGTCGTCGGGATCATCGGCCAGCTTCGAATAGGTCTCCCACGCATAGTTTCCGGCGCGCTGACCGAGCCAGCTGTTCGAAAATGTCGGGACGTTGCCGGCCGCGTGCCACGTCGAACCGGCGGTGAGTTCATGCTTCTCGATCAGAACCGAGTCGGTGCGCCCGGCCGCCGCCAAGTGCCATTGGATCGACGCTCCGACGGCACCGCCGCCGATGACGACAATCTCGAAACGGTCGGTCACGGGTGTTGCTCCAGATGGATCGGGAACGCTGCGCGAACCGCGGCCTCGTTCGTCGTGTCGAGATGGTCCGGTCGCCCAGCCGCCAAGATCTCGGCGACCTTCTGGCCGGCCGCATCCCAGATGCTCGGCTCGCCGGCCGACACCCACTCGGCGACCGACTGGCGGTCGCCGAGGTCGGGGTAGACATACTCGCTGCGCATCAACTCGAGCGTCTGCGGACTCCCGAGGTAGTGCCCCTCGCCGCTGACGACATCCTCGATGACGGCGAGGTCGAGATAGGACGGGTCGACCTCGACGCCACGGACCGAGCGAAGGATGGCACCGCACATGTCGGCGTCGATCACAAGGATCTCGGGACTCGCCACCATGATCGAGCCGAGCATGCCGACGGAGAGTTGCACCATGTCGGCGCCGGCGTGCGCCGAGAGCGTGACGGTGTAGCTCTTCTCATAGCCCGCCTGAGCGTCGGCGGTCTTCGATTCGGTGATGCCGGCGGAGACGGCGTTGGGGATGTCGAGATCTCGCAGCAGCTGAGCGGCCGCCGCCGACACGACCGCCGCCTCGCCACTGCCACCGGTCATGGCACCGGTACGCAGGTCGGAAACGAACGGCATGAACGCATGGATGCACGGATGGCCGGGCTTGATGGCATCGGCGAGCACCACACCGGCGAGAATCTCGGCAAGGCCCTGCGCCAGCGATCCGGCGAGCGACGGCGGCGAGGTGGCTCCGGCCTGCCCGGCGGAGCAGGTCTGGATGATCATCCCCCGCTCGATCGCCCGCTCCATGATTTCGCAGCCCTCGGGCGAGAAGCGGAGCGGTGGAACGACATGGACGACCACCGCCATCGAGAATGGCTGGGCTGCGAAACGTCCGGTGCCACCGAGCATCATGTCGAACAGGTCGACGACGGGATCGACGGTGTCGGCCGACGTGAAGCTCACGCCCGTGGGCTTCGCGGTGGCTGCGGTGACCGCGAAGGCGGTGTTGAGGTCGAGTTCCAGCGGATCCTCGATGTCACGCGCCACCAGCGGGCGCAGGCCGTAGTGAATGTTGGGCGACTCGTCGACGACGCGCATCATCGTCCAGAGATCACCGAGCACCGAATCTCGGTAGGTGCCGGTGGCGGCATCGAGCATCTGCACGGCAGCACCTCCGGTGCCGATGTGCACACCCTTCCCTCCGATCGACACACCATGGTCGTCGACGAAGCCGGGCAGCTCGACCGTCGACGGTGCGCGGTCGAGCGCCGCCTCAACCATCGGTCGCGGCAGCAGAACTCGACCATCGTCGCGCCGGCGACCACCAGCGGCGATCAAGAGCTCGGCGTATCGATCTGGGGCGTCGGCCATACCGACGTGCTCGAGCATCGCGAACGCATGCTCGACGATGCGGTCGCGGTCGAGATCCGACAGCGGCCGGTAGGCGCCACCCGCCGGTGCGGGGGTGACGACCGGCATCGGCGGCGGAGCCGGCCGGGTGCGGTTGCCTCGACGAGCCACGGGTCAAGACCCGGCCAGGCGATTGACGGTGGCGAGCAACTGCTCGACCTCGGCTCGGGTGTTGTAGTGACTGGCCGACGCACGAATGCAGTTCTCGATGCCGAGCGGTTCAAGCACGCTCGCCGAGTAGTAGTCCTGCTTTCGAGCATGGGTGCGCACACCCTCGGCGTTGAGGGTGTCGACGACATCGAGGCTGTCGTAGCCCTCGAGCCAAAACGACACCATGCCGGAACGATGCTCACTCGCCTCGGGGCCGACCACATGCACACCATCGAGCTGACCCAGGCCGGGCAGGCCGCCCGTGCCCCACATCATGGCGTCGACGAGATCCTGCTCCTGGTCACGGATCGCAGCGGATGCGGCTTCGATCTGGGCCCTCGGTTCGGTTTCGTCGCTGACCTCGGCACCGAGCCATTCGAGGTAGCGCACGACCTCGGAAAATGCGGCATAGGCCGAGGCATCGCGTGTGCCGAGCTCCCAGACCTTGGCGGGCGCACCGGCGAGTTGATCGTGCGGTGCCGTTGCGAGGCGGTCCGAGAGCCATGCGACGCCGAAATTGTGTCGCGAGAACAGCTTGTAGCCCGACACGACATAGCCGTCGATCCCGTAGTCGTCGACGGCGACATGGCCGTGGGCGGCATGTTGGATGCCGTCGACGATGATGAAGCACTCGGGCGCGATCGCTCGGATCTCGGCGGCGATGGCCTTCACATCGACATGCATCCCCGTGACCGGACTGGCGTGGATGATCGTCGCCACCGCAAGGTCGGGCGTGAGTGCGGGGCGGTACTGCTCCACGCTGACGACCGTCGACGCCGTGTCGAAGTCGACCTGCTCGTAGGCCATGCCGGCGACCTCGGCCCACCGACGAGCGGCGCTGTAGGTCGCCGGGTGTTCGAGATGGCTGCCGAGAATCTTCGCCCCGCTCGACGCAAGCGCTGCGTTACGGATCAACCGGCCGAGCAGTTCCGTACCGGACTCTCCGATGAACACTTCGCCGCTCGACGCCCCCATCAGCAGCTTCATGTCGTTACGACCTTGGGCGATGACCTCCATGAGGTACTGCGACGCGGCGTTCGCCCGGCCCTGGTTGTCGGGGAAGGCCATCAGCTCGGCCGTGCGTTCCACCGCCGCCTTCAGGGTGAGCGAGCCACCGGCGTTCTCGAAGAAGGCACGGGGCCCCTGGATGGGACACGCATCGGCGTGGTGAAAGCGATCGCGAATCTCGAGCAGTTGCTCCGACGTGAAGGGCATCGGGGCGGATACTACGGCGTCATGCGCGCTGGTCCGATTCGTTGTGGCCCTCCCCGTCACGCTTGGGCACGAGCCCGGCCGGCGGGCGGCGAGCGGCTGCCGACGGGGTGGCCGGCTGCCATGATGGCGTCACGTACCGGTCCACCACCCGCGCCACGGAGCCGCTGATGTCACCTTCACCGACCGAACGACTGAACGCCATCGTCGAGCAGGGCCTTTGCATCGGCTGCGGGCTCTGCGAGGCACTCGCGCCGCAGTCGATCACGGTTCGCAAGACCACCACCGGCTTCGAGGTGCCCGTAGTGATCGGGGAACTTCAGGACACCACGGTCGACCTGATCTACGACGTCTGTCCCGGTACCCGCGTCGAAGGCCTCCCCGATCGACTGGTGGCTGACGACACCGTCGTCGACGCGGTCTGGGGTCCGGTGCGGCGCATCGTGCGGGCATGGGCCGGCGACCCCGACGTGCGCCATATCGGCTCGACCGGTGGCGTGCTCACCGCTCTCGCCCAGTTCCTCGTCGCGTCGGGCCGAGTCGAGTTCGTTCTGCATGTGAAGGCATCGACCACCGAGCCGAGCTTCGGCGAGCCGACGATGAGCTTCACCGAGGCCGAGGTGCTCGCCGGGGCGGGGTCCCGCTACGGACCCACCGCCACGCTTCGCACCATCAACGACGCACTCGATCACGACCAGCCGTTCGCCTTCATTGGCAAGCCGTGCGACCTCGCTGCCTTGCGCAACCACGCCCGCCACGACGACCGAGTGGACAAGCTCGTCCGCTACTGGCTCACGCCGGTGTGCGGGGGCTTCGGCGAACCGGGGTTTACCGACGACTTCATCCGCGGTGTCGGCATCGAACCCGATGAGGTCACGGCGCTGCGCTATCGCGGCTATGGCTGCCCCGGCCCGACCCGAATCGAGGCCGGTGATCGGGTCGAGGAACGCCACTACCTCGATTACTGGGGTGACGACGACAGCAGTTGGGGCCTTCCGTGGCGCTGCAAGATCTGCCCCGATGGCATCGGCGAGGCCGCCGACATCGCCGTCTCCGACACCTGGCCGGGGGGCTCACCTACCCGAGAGGAAAGCGAGACCGATCTCGGGGTGAACGCGGCGATCGCACGCACGGTCGCTGGCCAGGAACTTCTCGCTGCTGCCGAGGCCGCAGGGGCACTCACGATCGAGCAGGACGTCACGGTCGACGACATGAGCGACTACCAGCCGCACCAGGTGCGAAAAAAGCACACTGCCGCGCTCCGTCACGAGGCGATGGCGAACGCCGGCCGCATCCGGCCCCAGACGGCTCGCCTGCGCATCGACGAGTTGGCGGCGACCGTCCCCGTCGACATCCGCACGAGCCAGATTGCTGGGACTCGGACCCGCATCGAGACCGGTAAGGCTTCGCTGCCGACACCGGAGTAGACGGGACTCGCCGCGAAACATCGCCCGATCTTCAGCGATTCCCGCCCGGTTTCGACGCCGTGTGGCCGAGCGACCCCTCGGTAGCCTCGAAAACATGTCGCAAAATGGCACCGTGCAGCGTGGCTCCCTCGAGATCGCCCAACCCCTCCACGACTTCGTCGAAACGGCGCTGACCCCCGACTCCGGGGTCACCGCCGACGAGTTCTGGGCAGCGCTCGAAGCTGTCCTCATCGAGATGAGCCCCCGCAACGCAGCGCTGCTCGCCCGGCGTGACGAGATCCAGGACAAGATCGACGCCTACCTGATCGCCAACCGGGGCGAACACGACCAGGCCGACTATCTCGCCTTCCTGCAGGAGATCGGTTACCTCGAGGGTGCTCCGGGCGACGTCGCCGTGGCCACCAGCAATGTCGACAACGAGATCGCGGGTACCGCTGGAGCCCAGCTCGTCGTTCCGCTCGACAACGCCCGCTACGCCCTCAACGCGGCGAACGCCCGTTGGGGTTCGCTCTATGACGCGCTCTATGGCACCGACGTCATCTCCGACGACGACGGGGCTGAAGCCGGCTCGGGCTACAACCCGGTTCGCGGTGCCAAGGTCATCGCGTGGGGTCGCGAGTTCCTCGACGCACACGCCCCACTCGGCCAGGGCAGCCACGCCGACGCCACCGGCTACACCGTCGTCGACGGCGCGCTGCAGGTCTCGCTCGGTGACACCACCACCGGCCTCGCCGACCCGCACCAGTTCGTCGGCTTCGCCGGCGATCCGACCGACCCGACCAATGTTGTGCTTCGCAAGCATGGCCTCCATGCCGACATCCGCATCGATCGCTCCGACAACATCGGCAAGGACGACGCCGCCGGGGTCGCCGACATCGATCTCGAGTCGGCGGTGTCGTCG
>Ga0181588_10004463_pt1 | contig 11494 bp, 10 predicted proteins | sample 071ome_26_FD_148607 | JGI IMG/M metagenome (GOLD analysis project Ga0181588, IMG submission 148607) | Coastal salt marsh microbial communities from the Groves Creek Marsh, Skidaway Island, Georgia - 071409BT metaG (spades assembly) | ecosystem: Environmental > Aquatic > Marine > Intertidal zone...
TCGGGATGTAGACAGTATGTCATGTCTGCTTCCGAAAACCGTGTCATCCGCGTTCTGCTCGCCGACGACGACCCCGATCAACTCCTCCTCAATGAGTCGATCCTGCGCGAAGCAGGGTGGGCTCCGACGGACATTGCGAAAGTGCCGGACGGCCGCGAAGCTCTGCGGGCGCTTCGCGAGGAGGTCTTCGATGTGGCTGTACTCGACCTGAGTATGCCCGCGCTCGATGGACTCGAAGTGTTCGAGGCGATCGAGGGGGACCCCCACCGACCTCAAGTGATCTTCCTGAGCGGGAAGGGCACGGTGGCGACCGCGACGAAGGCCATGAAGCTGGGTGCCTACGACTTCCTGGAGAAACCGGTCGACGGCGATCGACTGGTGGCTCTCGTGTGGAGGGCGGCCCAGACGCATGAGGCGATCGGGAAGGGGGAACGTCTCAGAGCTGCTGCCCAGCGCCAGGCGTCGAGCGTGTCCATCATCACCCAGGACAAGACGCTGACGGATTCTCTGGCCATGCTGGCCCGTGTTGCGGCCTCCGACGTCTCTGTCCTGGTGCATGGGGAGTCCGGGACAGGAAAAGAGCTGATCGCCCGTGAATTGCATCGTCTATCGGGACGTGCCGACGCACCTCTGGTGGCGCTGAACTGTGCCGCGGTCGCCGAGTCTCTGGCCGAGTCCGAGCTCTTCGGTCATGAGAAGGGGGCGTTCACGGGTGCGGCATCGCGCAAGATCGGGCTTGTAGAGATGGCCGATGGTGGGACGCTATTCCTCGACGAAATCGGGGACATGGCCCTCCCACTGCAGGCAAAGCTGCTCCGGGTGCTCGAGACGCATCGGTTCCGGCGTGTTGGCGGGGTCAAGGAGTTCCCCACGAACTTCCGACTGGTGTCGGCCACGAACCGACCGCTGCAGAAGCTGGTTGACGAGGAGGCGTTCCGGGCGGATCTCTTCTACCGGATTAACTCGATCGTGCTGGACCTCCCGCCGCTCAGGGAGCGACCGGGTGATATCGAGCTCCTCGTTTCGCATTTCCTGGAGGAGTTCAAACCCGGGGAATCAGACTGGTGGTCGGTCGACGCGGATGCGATGGCGCTTCTCGAGTCGTACGGCTGGCCCGGCAACGTTCGGGAGCTTCGCAATGTGGTCGAGCGCCTGGCGCTGCTCGTGCGAGGGCAGACGATACGGGCGGCGGACCTGGCGGGTTCTCTGGCGTCCGGTCCGGTGCTCGAGGGAGCGGTTCTGGCCGAGCCGGAGGGTGACGGCGTTCGCCGACTACCCTCTTTGAATCTCGATCGACTCGAGCGCATGGCTATCGAGCGGGCGCTCGAGGAATGCGAGTGGCATCAGGGGCGAGCCGCCGACATGCTCGGCATCTCACCCAGGACCCTGCATCGGAAGATCCGCGCACTCGAACTGTCGCGCCCACGCTGAGTCGTTCGCCCGCGGCGTGCGGGCCCTGCGATACGGAGTTTTAGCGCAGGAACTGTGAGCCGGAGCCCGTGAGCGGAGTGGGGCAGTGTCCGCCTCCGCTCAACGCGGAGCCGATGCTACTGAGCAATCCGCCCAGTCCGCCGCCCGAGCTCTCGACCTGAATGGCACCCGCGAGAAGATCTCCGTACAGGGCGTTCATCAAATCCTCGTCGTCACTGATCAGGTCCAGATCTTTGAACGTCACGACGGGGCGACCCTCGCGTGGCCGATTGAGCGCCGCTGTAGCCGGCTCGATACCGGCGAACAGTGCTTCGAGCGCGGCCGCATCCCCTCCTGCGGTCGGGATCTCTGCTGTCGCTCCCGCCGTCGAAGCCGTGGGCCGTGGGGCTTCAGCCGCGGTCATCGGTGGCGTCGGCTCCGCGAGTTGCACCACCTGGACCGCATCGAAGTTCTCCAGCGGGCGTTCGGACCTCGGAGCGTCCACGTCCCCGGGGCCCACGCCCGGTACCGTCACCACAACCAACGCAGTGATGTGTGCTGCGACCGAGATGGACAGGCCTGCGAACAGGGCCTTTCGATCGCGAGCTACACTTTTCGCATTCGTCATGAGTGACACTCCTGCACGCGCGACCGGCTGCGTTGATCCATCCTGACCGTAAGACGAGATCACCGGTCCAACATGCACAGGTGAGCGGTCCATCGCCGAATACTCAAGATGGGGGGCATTGTGCCGCCGCCGCCAGCCAGTGCGCCGACGGCGCCCCACGCATTGACTGCCTCAGGCCAAGCGCGTATCCTCGCGTCCCGCCAGAACAGGGCGGACTTTTTGTCCTGAACTCGGCAATGTGTGGCGTTGGAGCCTCAACAAGGGGCAGAGACCAGATTCGGGTAGCCCCCGCAAAAGGTTGCCCTGGCTGCACTTAACACCAGTATCGGAAACAATTGGATTGTGGCACGGTATTTTTTTCGTGCTTCAACAATCAAGCCTGATCGAAAGCTCGCCCCCGGAAAAATCTTGACACGCCGAACACGTGCTACTTGGCTCGCCGTCATGTCCGTGACGCTGGCCGGGTGCGTGCAGGACGGTCCCACGGGCGTGTCCGCTCCGAGGACTGTGACGCTGGCGGCGTTTCCGAAGTTCGTGGCGCCGCCTTCGGCGTCCGTGATTGCGGCGCTCGACGTGGCGCGGCTTCAACTGATCGATACGCAGTCCGGGGAGGTGGTTGATTCGATCGAGCGGGCCATCGATCCCAGCCAAGTCGAGTGGACCTTCGAATTTACGCTGCAACTGCTGGAGGATCAGGTCCTCGACCTCAGGCTCGATATCGAGCTGATCGATGAGGAACCCGCAGTCGACGTGGTCGAGTTCGCGGGCCGCACGGAGTTCGCGGTTCAGGCGTCGTTCGAGCCCACGGAGATACGGGAAATCAACCTGGGGCGTGGCCCCCTGGAGAATCTCTCCATCACGGATCTCCGGTTCGTTGATCCGCGAACGAAGATTCAGGAAGGTGGGTCCCAGCGTCTCCGTTTGGAAACGGTCGGCGCCCGGGCTGGACAGAAGATCTTCTTCGAGTCGACCGATCCGACGTTCGCGACTGTCGACAGTGCGGGACGGGTCGCTGCCCTGGTGCCCGGCAACACGATGATCATCGCGAGGGCCGGACAGGAAGCGGACACCCTGAATCTCACGGTCGGCGAGGTGAATCTGCCGGCTGCAGAGGTCCTCCAGGCGAGTTTGGTTCCGCAGTCGGACTACGTGACGGACGACCTGTTTATTGCGTCGCTCGAGGACTCGAGTGCCGCGGGTGAGATCCGCGGGGCATTGCAACGACTGACTACTGAAATGCTGGCCGGCCGCGGCTTTGAAGCCGTCGGTCGTTTCGAAGAAGCGCAGGCTTTGTGGGAAGAGTACGGGGATGAGGAAGGGACGAACCTGCGGTTCCGTGATGGGCCCCAATTGGGAGTGTTCTACATCACGCTCGTACACGCTGCCGATGTTTTGGGCATCGACTTCCCCTGACCATTCGATCTATGAGATCCCAGAATTCACGGCTTGCAACGCGTGCACGGACCGCCTTCTTCTTCGGGGCGTTCGCGGCACTCGCGCTCGTCGCAACGCCAACGGGTGTCGAGGCTCAGACCTCTCCCTCAACTCTCAAGGCATGCTTCATTCCGGGCACGGGAACGCTGTATCTCGTCGGCGACGAGAATCTGCCGGACTCGTGTGTTCGCTCGGAGCACGTTCCGATCGAGTGGAATGAAGAGGGGCCGATCGGCGAGCAGGGGCTTCCGGGCTTGGCGTGTTGGGATCTCGACTCAGACGGTGTCCCGGATCCGTCTGAGGACGTGGATGGGAACTCGGTCTTCGATGCGAACGATTGTCGAGGAGAAGACGGAGCACAGGGTGAGCAGGGCCCACAGGGTCTGCCTGGACTTCAGGGCGAGCCGGGGCCCGCGGGCCCAGCGGGCGCACAGGGTTCGGCGGGCGCGGACGGCGAGGATGGCGCTCAGGGTCCTCAAGGACTCCCAGGACTTCAGGGCCCGGAAGGTCCGGCGGGTCCAGAAGGTCCGGCGGGCGCAGACGGCGAGGATGGCGCTCAGGGTCCTCAGGGACTCCCAGGACCGCAAGGTCCAGAGGGTCCGGCGGGCGCGGACGGCGAGGACGGTGCTCAGGGTCCGCAGGGACTCCCAGGACCGCAAGGTCCAGCAGGACCAGAGGGTCCGGCGGGTGCGGACGGCGAGGACGGTGCCCAAGGTCCTCAGGGCCTCCCGGGTCCGGAAGGTCCGGCGGGCGCGGACGGTGCTCAGGGTCCTCAGGGTGAGCAGGGCATCCAGGGCCCCCAAGGGCTACCTGGACTGCAGGGCGAGCAGGGTCCCCAGGGTCTACCTGGTCCGCAGGGCATTCAGGGTGAGACGGGTGCCGAAGGTCCAGCCGGCCCCCAGGGCGACCAGGGAATCCAGGGTGAAACCGGAGCAACCGGTCCAGCGGGTCCGCAGGGTGACGATGGACCGATCGGTCCTGAGGGTCCAGCCGGCCCTCAGGGGGAACAAGGTCTTCAGGGTCCCCAGGGTCTACCTGGTCCGCAGGGCATCCACGGTGAGACGGGAGCGACCGGCCCAGCCGGTCCTCAGGGCGACCAGGGAATCCAGGGTGAGACGGGAGCGACCGGCCCAGCGGGCCCGCAGGGTGACCAGGGCCCCATCGGTCCACAGGGTCCTGCAGGCGAGAACTGCTACGACAACGTGGGAGACGTGAACCAGGACGGTCAGATCGACGTAGCCGACTGCCTGGGTGAGACGGGCGAGCAGGGTCCTCGGGGCGACGATGGCACGGACGGCACGAACGGTCTGGACGGGGCGAACTGCTACGACAACGTGGGCGACGTGAATCAGGACGGTCAGATCGACGCGAACGACTGCCTGGGCGGGCAGGGTGAACAGGGGCCCCAGGGTGACTCTGGAGTTCTCGGACTGGACATCATCAATGACAGCACCAGCTGGATGGAAACCGAAGAGAGCCAGGTGTATGAGACGACGCTTGCCTGTGAAGTACCGGGCCAGGTCGCTCTCAGTGTCGGTGTGAGTGGAGCCGGTGCGATGAACAACGTGGTTTCGATGGCCATTGAGGGGCTTACTCAGGGCTACTACAGGATTCGGATCAAGGGCGGCAGTGCAGCGAGCGAGGTGGAGGCGCAGCTGGTGTGCGCGACCGTAGGCTGACGGATTGTTTCGCGTGATTCTCGGCGCCCGCCTCCGCTCGCTCGGGGGCGGGCGCCCGTGGTTTCACTCACCATCCAACCGAAGCTGCACGCGCCCGAACTCGACTTCATGTTCATGATCGAGGAGGTCGTCGCCATGACGGAGGGCGCGTACGAGAACCCTTCGCCGAGCGTACCCCGTACGGTTGAGGCGATCGAACGATTCATGGAGCGAACTGATGGGCCTCGACTTTCTGGTACCGATCTTCGGCATTCTCGTCGTCCTCGTCCCGATCACGGGCCTTACGGCGGTGTTCACCCTGCGGCTCGGGGGAAAGCCGTTCGTTGAAACGCTGGCCCGCGAACTGAAGGGTGTCGGAGATGGCCGCGGGGGAGAGCTGGAGTTGCGAATCCGGGATCTGACGGAGCAGGTGGAGGCGCTCGCCTCCGAGGTGCACGAGTTGCGCGCTGCCCAATCGTTCGATCAGAGGTTGCTGGAGTCGAAGGAGGAGGGACCGACCTCCCGCTGACCGGCTTGCCCGGCGCGCACCGCCGGGGCGATCGTTGGGCGCGAAGGGCGCGTGGTCTGCGCGCCTGACCCTACGCCCCGGCTGATCATGATTCGCGCTGCTCTCGTCGCCCTCGCCCTCATCGCCGTGCCCGCGGCCGGTGTGTCCGCCCAGGACATGCACATGGAGAAGGCGCTCCGCGTCCTTGCCACCACACCTCTCGTGGATGGCCACAACGACCTGCCGTGGGCGATCCGGAACAGTGAAGCTGGCCCTCACGACGTCGAGGCCGACGCGCACGATCTTCGAGCGACCACCGCGTTCCATACGGACATCGACCGTCTCCGCGCCGGCGGAGTCGGGGCACAGTGGTGGTCGGTCTACATCCCGTTCGAGGCCGTGGAAGAGGGGGCCGCGAAGGTCCAGCTCGAGCAGATCGACATCGCGCTGCAGATCATCGACAAGTACCCGGAAGCAATGGAGCTGGCGACGAGTGTCTCGGACGTCGAGAGCGCCTTCGGCCGGGGTCGAGTCGCCTCGATGCTCGGAATGGAGGGCGGTCATGCGATCGAGAATTCGCTCGGCACCCTGCGGGCGTTCTTCGCGATGGGTGTCCGGTACATGACCCTCACGCACAACGGGACGCTCGACTGGGCCGACGCGTGCTGTGACGAGGCACGGCACGGCGGGCTGACCGACTTCGGCCGGGAGGTCGTGGGCGAGATGAATCGCATGGGAATGCTGGTCGACATCTCGCATACGTCCCCGGAGACGATGAACGACGTCCTCGACGTCGCGGAGGCTCCCGTCATCTGGTCACACTCGTCTGCACGCGGGATTCACGATCATCCGCGGAACGTGCCCGACCAGGTGCTGCGCAGACTGCCCGAAAACGGCGGTGTCGTAATGGTCACCTTCGTGCCCTCCTTCCTCACCTCGCGCGACGAAGCGACGATCGCGGACGTGGCGGATCACATCGAGCACGTCGCGAACCTCGCGGGCGTCGACTATGTGGGGATCGGATCCGACTTCGACGGGATCGACTCGACCCCGGTGGGGCTGGAGGATGTCTCTACCTTCCCGGCGCTCCTCGCGGAACTGTCTCGCCGCGGGTGGACCGAGGAAGACCTTCGCAAGGTCACGGGGGAGAACCTCCTCCGTGCGTGGCGCGAGGCAGAGGTGACCGCGCGTCGGCTTCAGCGTGAACGCCCGCCGTCGACGCGGACGATCGGAGAGCTCGACGGCACGATCGGAGAGGACCGGTGACCCACCTTCGCCGACCCGACCCGAGCGAGCACGCGGAGTACTACGCCGGGTACATCGCGGGCGTGCCCGACGGGGATATCGTGATCACGCTGCGCGATCAGCTCGGCGAGACGGTCGAACTTCTGCGCTCCATTCCGGAGGACCGTGAGACGTACCGATACGCCGAGGACAAGTGGACCCTGCGCGAGGTCGTGGGTCACCTGATCGACACCGAACGCATGTTCGCCTACCGGGCGCTTGCGATGGCCCGGGAAGACGACGTGGACATGCCCGGCATGGACCAGGACGCATGGAGCGCCAACTCGAACGCGGGTGAGCGGGCGCTATCCGATCTCCTCGACGAGTGGATCGCCGTGCGGCATGCCACCGTGCATCTGTTCGCCACACTCCCGGCTGGCGCAGGAGACCGTAAGGGGCGTGCCTCGGGCTTCGACTTCACGGTCCGCAGCTTCCCCTGGATCATCGCCGGGCACGAGGCGTGGCACCGCAGGCTGATCCGACGCGACTACATGGAGGATGGGTGAGCGACGCCGAGGGCAAGGTCGGCGCGACCAATGCCGGCCGGGAGGACGAGCGGAGCTCACTGAGACGCCGAGATCGCGGAAAGGACGAAGCGTGGGTTCGTGCCTTCATGGAGCGGGCTCCTTACGGCTATCTCGCCACGGTCGGTGAGGACGGGCAGCCTTTCCTGAACTCGAACCTCTTCGTGTACGACGCGGATCGTCACTGCATTTACCTGCACACGCATCGTACCGGCCGCACGCGTGACAACCTGGACGTCGGTCAACAGGTCGCCTTCAGCGCCTCGGCGATGGGGAGACTCCTGCCGGCACCCGAGGCACTCGAGTTCAGCGTCGAGTACTGCGGCGTGACTGCCTTCGGGGAGGGGCGTGTAGTCGAGGACGTCGACGAAGCGAAGGCGGCGCTGCAGGCGCTGCTCGACAAGTATGCGCCACATCTGCATCCCGGTCGGGACTACCGCGCCACCACCGACGAAGAGCTGGCCCGGACCGCCGTGTACCGGATCGACATCGAGGCGTGGAGCGGGAAACAGAAGGAGGTCGAAGCGGATTTCCCCGGTGCGTTCGACCTTCCCGACTTTCCCGTCCCGTTCCCCCATCGGAGCGTCTGAAGGCTCCGAGAGCGGAGGGTCAGGACGTCTCGCTAGGGTTCAGGCCCGGCGTGAAGAAGAGCATCGCGCCGGCGACCACGAGCAGGTTCGTGAGAGCGAAGAAGAGCGCTTCCTCCATCGGAAGACCGCCGATGAGCCACCCCGTTGAGGTTTCGGCGCCGATCGTCCATACCCCCGCTCCGATGGCAATGCGGTCTGCCACACAGAGGTAGAGTGTGGCCGCCGCCCACGCGGTCACCGCCTCCCGCGCATAAAGCGACAGGCCAGACCAGGCACCCATGAAGAGGGCTCCGCAGGCAGGCAGCGCCCAGACCATGATGAGCCCGACGTAGGTCCACGAGCCTCCGGCACGCAGCGCTGGCACACCGGCACCCAGGCCGAGGGCGATGGCCGCGACTCCGACGACCACGCCGATGAGACGGGTTCGCGCGTCCGACGCAGGGCGGTGGAGGACACATCGACGGGCGAGCAGGACGAGCAGCAACGCGCCGGTGAGAATCGGCTGAAGCGCCATGAAGGCGTACTCCTCGTATGGCACCCCGAACCATGTGCCGATCACACGGTTCTCTCCGTACCACCATACCCGATTGGCGATCAGGTACTGGTCCCACCGAGCCGTGAACAGGACCGCGACGGGGGCCACGCCGAAGAGGGCAGCGGGGACCCGGGAACCGAGGCGGCCACGCCGCCGGAGCGCGGCGATGGTGAGCAGGGCCGTTGGACCGAGGATGAAGATCAGGTGGAAGCCGAGGTACGTCACGCGAGCCTGCGTTTTTCGAGGTCCCTGAGCAGTACCGAGGCCGCATTACGCCCTGACGCACCCATGATGCCGCCGCCCGGGTGCGTGCTGGCGCCGGTCAGATAGAGCCCCTTCACCGGCCCCCGGTAGAGCCCGCTCCCGATGGCTGGGCGCATCAGGAACATCTGGTCGAGCGACATCTCGAGGTGCATGACGTTTCCTCGCCGGAGCCCGAGCTCGCGTTCGAGCCAGAGGGGGTGCTGAAAGAACGTCCCCACGACGTTGTCGCGGGTCCCCGGAGCGAAGCGCTCGAATTCGTCGAGCATCGAATCTTCGACGTCCTGCGCGATGTCGTCCCAGCTTCGTCCTCCGGAGAGCTGGTACGGGTAGTACTGACCCCAGAGAAAGAGAACCTCGTGGCCGGGCGGGGCGAGGGAGTCGTCGACTTCCGAGAAGGTCATGGCGACCAGGGGCGGATGCCTCGACGGATTCCCGGCCAGGAAGTCTCCGTACGCGGTGTTGATCTGTTCGACGTCGCGACAGAGGAGTTGGAGCCCCGTGCGTGCCGAGGGATCGATGGGGTCGGCATACCGGACGGGCGCGCGGAGTGCCACGCGCAGCATGGCGCCGAAACCGTTGCCGACGCGGCTTCGACGAATGCGATCCGGGACGAATTCGTCGGGAAGGAGTCTCAGGAACGTCTCGTGGGCATGGGCTCCGGAGAGGACGGCTCGGGCGGAGACGTGGTCCTGGCCCACCCGCACGCCGACGGCCCGACCCCCTCGCACGACGATCTCCTCGACGGGCGCGTCGGTGTGAATCTCACCACCGTGAGCCCGAATCATTTCAGCCAGCGCAACGGTGAGCATGCCGGACCCACCGCGCGGGCGCGCCGCACCCCCGACGTGGTACATCGGGTGCCACAGAAGAAATGGGGCGCTCAGCGGTTCGAAGGGCGGCGGCCCCGACTGCGCAGCCATCCAGATCATGGGGGTCGTGATCCTCGGCTCCGTCAGATCCGGAGGAAGTGCTTCGCCGTAGGGTTTGAGGATCGTCGAGAGGGCATCTCGCCACTGCCTGCCGAACGTCCGATCGAAAAGGAGCTTCCGTCCGAGAGACAGCGGGCTCGGGACGCTGAGAAACAGTTCTCGAACCAGTTCGGCGAAGGGCAGCCAACGTTCGTGGAACCGGAGATACGCGTCGCCCTGAGAAGGGAATGAACGTTCGAATTCGTGCGCCGTCCGCTCCGCGTCCCGGTAGAAATGGACGGCCTCCTCTCCACGGCGGATCCCCGAGAAGAGGGGGTCGAGTTCGAGATACTCCAGACCGTGATGCTCGAGACCGAGCTCTTCTACGATCGGTGTCGCCCGGATGAGGATGTGGGCGCTGCCCCCGACGTCCATGCGGTAGCCGGGGACGAGTTCAGTCGTGCCGACCGCCCCGCCGACCATCGAGCGCTTTTCGAACACCCCGACGCGTCGGCCGGCCTGGCAGAGGTACGCGGCGGAAATCAGGGCGTTGTGCCCGGCGCCGACGACGATGACGTCGTAGTCGTTCACGAGAACGACTCGACGAGAACCTCGAGAAGGACGTGGGGGATGGTCAGCGCCGCGAGTCCCACGAATACGACCTGCAGCGCGCGCTCGTCGATCGCTCCGGGGAGGAGCAACCAGGCGAGTGCTCCGAGCATCGCCGTCGCTGCGGTCAGTGGCAGCGCGAGTCGGGCGAAGCGCATGAATCCTCTCTTCGGGTTGGAGGGCTCGAGGCGGACGACCCACGTGAGGGTATGCCGCACAGAGTGCCAACCTACGAAGTAGACGACGAAGCCGACGAGGGTCGGGAGCATGACGAGCGCAGCCGCGAGCACGGGGATCTCGACGAAGCGGTGGAGAGGCTGCCAGCTTCCCCGGCGTAAAGCGTCTCGAGCGGCGGCTCCCGCCGCGGGCGCGAGGGCGAGGAGTAGAACGGGCCACGACGCACCGATCATGCGCGCCAGTGTCTCCCCTCCGGGGCTCGTGCCGAGAAGACCGAGGAGATCGAAGATTCTGCCCACCTCTTCGGGGTGCGCGGCGCACGGAGCGATGATCGGCAGCCCGCCGCGGGCGACGATCTCCATCGTTCGGGCCACCGACGTCGAGCTGTCATCGGCCGCACGGCGCGCTGAGGGTGGGGCGGAGTCTTCGGTGTCCTCCGAGCCGAAATGGATCACGGCCACAGCCAGGAAGCCGAGGAGTCCGGCGAGCGGGAACCGGATCCAGAACGCGATCACCAGCCCGCACACCGCGACGTAGGCCGCCAGGAAGATCGGTAACCACGAGGCCCCGAGGTGCGGTCGGAAGAGATGAGCGCCCGCGAGATGGTCGAGCGCGCCGTGAGGGACTCCGAGAAGCGCCACCACCGCGACCAGCACGACGAGTTGAACGCTCTGCGGAACCGGAAACGCCACGAGCACGAGTGTCAGGGCGAGGGTCGCGACGGAGGCGACCCGCATGTGGGCGCGGCGCGGATCTCCCATCGCCCCGGCGCCAGCGATGCTCACCGTGACGCAGCGATCGGCGGCGACACCGGCTGGCCTTCAGGACCGACTCGACCGCGACCCGGGTTCCATCGATGCGCGGCCCTGGACCCGAGGGCGTTTCGGGCGCGTCGAGCCAGCTCGCCGAGGAAGGGCCGGGGTGGCAGCGCTCGAACGACACGCCAGTCCGTGGAAAAGCTGCCC
>Ga0181588_10004465_pt1 | contig 11491 bp, 13 predicted proteins | sample 071ome_26_FD_148607 | JGI IMG/M metagenome (GOLD analysis project Ga0181588, IMG submission 148607) | Coastal salt marsh microbial communities from the Groves Creek Marsh, Skidaway Island, Georgia - 071409BT metaG (spades assembly) | ecosystem: Environmental > Aquatic > Marine > Intertidal zone...
TCCGGACGTTGAAATTGCTGAACTGGCGCAGGAGCTCGAGGCTGGCAGACCATTGTCCCTAACAACGCTTGCCAGTCCTGCGGATGGAATTGCAGAAGTGTTCTACTCGGTTGCCGAGGCGCTGAGCGCCGATTTCGCGGACCTGACGACGCTTCTATATGTGCGCTTGGCACAAGGGCTTCGCCCTACGGACACCGACACGCAGTTGCTAACGGCTGAAATCCTTGAAAAACTTGGGCGTCGGGACTTGGCGCAAGATGTGTACGCCGAAGTCGCCCCCGGTTCATACGGGTACTTCACTGCTGCGGTCGGCGTGGCAGATGTTCTTCGCAGCCGAGGCGATTACGAAGCCTCGATTGTTCAGCTGTCGTCTTTGATTTCCGACTACGGAGACCGGCCGATGCTGTATGTCACCATGGGCGATGTCTATCGGCAAATGCAGGAATACAACCAGGCCGTGATCAGCTATTCCGAAGCAATCCGGAAAATGGAGCCAAACGATCCACAGCTTTGGTATGTCTATTACGTGCGCGGGATATCCTATGAACGTATCGGGGATTGGCCAAAATCCGATGCCGATTTCCGCCAGTCTCTTGAGCTGCAACCGAACCGTCCGCAGGTTCTGAACTATCTCGGGTATTCGTTGGTTGAGCGCAGGGAAAATCTGGATGAAGCGCTGGCCATGATTGAACGTGCAGTCGCCTTGCGCCCGAATAGCGGATATATCGTCGATAGTCTTGGATGGGTTTATTACCGCTTGGGCCGCTTTGAAGACGCCGTTGAGCCTATGGAGCGGGCTACAGAGTTGATGGCGACCGATCCGATCGTCAATGACCATTTAGGCGATGTGTACTGGATGGTCGGACGTTTCCACGAAGCGCGGTTCCAGTGGCAGCGCGCCTTGTCATTTGATCCCGAGGAAGCCGAAGCGGAACGCATCCGCCGAAAGCTTGACGTCGGATTGGATGTGGTTCTGGCCGAAGAGGCCAGCGAAAATGATTGAAGCCTTCGCTCCTGCCAAGGTGAACCTGACGCTGCACGTTACAGGCCAGCGAGATGACGGGTATCACCTGCTGGATTCGCTGGTAGTATTTACAGATTGCGGTGACCGGTTGGTGATCGAAGAGGCTAATGAACTGTCGCTGACGGTGACAGGCCCATATGCGAAAAACCTTGGCGATGATCCTGACAACCTGATCCTGAGGGCTGCACGGATGTTGAGCGGAACGAAAGGTGCGCGGATCACCTTGGAAAAGAATCTGCCGATCGCATCAGGCGTTGGTGGTGGTTCCTCGGACGCTGCAGCTGCCTTGCGTGCGCTCTCGGCATTTTGGTCCGAGCCGTTGCCTGATGCGCCCGAAGCGTTGGGGGCAGATGTGCCTGTGTGCCTGCGCGGTTTTCCCACGCGAATGACAGGAATAGGCGAGACGCTTTCTGACGTTCCTATGTTGCCGCCCTGTTGGCTGGTGCTGGTGAACCCCGGCGTGCAGGTTTCGACCCCCAAGGTATTTGCCGCACTCAAGGACAAGCAAAACAGGGCGATGCCGGTTGACCTGCCAGATTTTGGCAGCACGCATGATTTTGCGGCGTGGCTGAACTGGATGCGTAACGATCTTGAAACGCCTGCCATGCAAGTGCAGCCCGTTGTGGCAACGGTTTTGGCCGCGTTGAAAACACAAAAGGGCTGTCTGTTCGCCCGCATGTCGGGTTCGGGCGCGACCTGTTGGGGATTGTTCGATGATCCGGAAATCGCCCAGCGGGCGGCGGATACCATCGCCGAGCAACGACCGAACTGGTGGTGTCAAGCGACCGAGATCACACCAATCTAGTTGATGCGCGCGACCACGTAATCGGCCAAGCCGGTCAGCATGTCACGGATCGGATGCTCGGGCAAAGACGCCATAGCGGCTTTTGCCTGTGCGACATAGGCCAAGGCGTCCTCGCGGGTTTCGCTTAGGGCGTTGTGTTTGGTCAATAAGCGCAAAGCTTCATCCAAGTCGCCGTCTTCCTGCTTGCCCTTTTCAATGGTCCGCACCCAGAAAGCGCGTTCAATGTCATCCGCTTTGGCAATTGCTTTAATCAACGGCAATGTAAGCTTCCGCTCTCGGAAGTCGTCGCCAATGTTTTTGCCGGTCGCCTTCGTGTCGCCCTCGTAATCCAGAAGGTCATCAACGATCTGGAACGCTATACCTAGCTTGTCGCCGTAGTCGAACAAAGCCTCAACGTCCGCCTCGTCCGCACCGGCGATCACGCCGCCCACTTCTGTCGCTGCCGAAAATAGCGCGGCGGTTTTTCCGCGCACGACTTGAAGATAAACGCTTTCATCGGTCGCCAAGTCCTGCGCGGCTGTCAGTTGCAGAACTTCGCCCTCGGCGATTGTGGCCGAGGCGTTGGCCAGAATGTCCAGAACCCGCAGACTGCCGGTTTCAACCATCAGCTGGAAGCTGCGCGAAAACAGATAGTCGCCAACTAAAACGCTGGATTTGTTGTCCCACAGCAAGTTTGCTGTCGGTCTTCCCCGTCGTTGCCCGCTTTCGTCAACCACGTCATCGTGCAACAGGGTGGCTGTGTGAATGAACTCGACCGTTGCAGCCAGATGCACGTGATACGGGCCTTCGTATCCGCACAACCGCGCGGCGGCCAAGGTTAGCATCGGACGCAGGCGCTTGCCGCCGGCCTCGACCAGATGGCGCGTAACTTCGGGAATGCGCGGCGCATGCTTCGAGGCCATGCGCTCGGCGATCAGCGCATTCACGGCCATCATGTCATCGCTAAGAAACGCGGCCAAAGCCTCGTGCGGTTTGGTTGTGAGATCACGCACTGTTGTCATATCCCTGTAATGACCCTCTCGACTGTTGGTGCAACAGCCATTATTTCGGACCTATGCATGAGATCCTAAGAACAACAGACCCAGTAACCATTTCCCATGCCCAAGCGGTACTTAAGGGCGAGGGTATAGACTGCTTTGAAATGGACGTAAATATGAGCGTTCTCGAAGGGTCTATCGGCATATTGCCGCGCCGCCTGCTGGTGCGCCATTGCGATTATCTGGCCGCAGAGCGGGCCCTGATCGACAACGGGATCGACCTGACGTGAGCGATGGACAGGGCACCACACTCGATGAATTTCTGGGGGGACAGATTGCAGTTGAGCAACCCCGCATCGGATACCGTGCAGGCGTCGATCCGGTACTGTTGGCTGGAGCTGTTCCAGCGAAAGCAGGTCAGTCGGTGTTGGAATTGGGGTGCGGTGTGGGTGTGGCCAGCCTGTGTTTGGGGCGACGTGTGCATGGGCTGCACTTGTTCGGGGTCGAGCGTCAGGAAAGCTATGCGGCCCTTGCCCGTGATAACGCCTTGCGCAACGAGGTAGAGTTTCACGTTGAAACGGGTGATTTGGAACATCTGCCGGATACTCTGCGCAGCCGTAGCTTCGATCATGTGATTGCAAACCCTCCGTATTTCAAGCGGGATCGATCCCAAGCGGCCATCGATGAAGGCCGAGAAATCGCGATGGGCGAGGATACCCCGCTGGATATCTGGGTCAAAACAGCCGCCAAGCGACTGGCTTTGAAAGGTACGGCAACCTTCATTCATCGCGCTGAACGACTGCCTGATTTGCTGCACAGTGTGACGCGCTACCTTGGGTCCGTGCAGGTTCTGCCGCTGGTTCCCCGCGAAGGGCGCGATGCGCGGTTGATTCTGTTGCGCGCGAGAAAAGGCGGAAAAGCCTCGTTCCGGTTACATGACTCCTTGACTGTTCATCGGGGCAAGCAGCATGACCGCGACCAAGACGATTATACCCCAGCAATAAAGGCCTGTTTGCGTGATGGTCAGACGTTGCCGTTTCCCGATTAGATAAGCGAAATTTTGCATCCCCATAGTGAATTCTGAATCAATTTGGTGACAGATCGAAAAATCTGTGCTGCAATTGAGTTCCGCATTCATTTGAGAGGAGACTAATAATGAGCTTGAGTTCACACTTGGAAGAACTGAAGAAGAAACACGCAACTCTCTCGGATAAGGTTGAAGTGGCCCAACGATCCCCGGGTACAAACGCCTATGAAATCTCGGAACTCAAGAAACAGAAGCTTCGCCTGAAAGAAGAAATCGAACGGCTATCCGCCGGTTGACCCCCTAAGGCTGGCGTGTGCGGCGATGGCCGCACCGCCGGTAATCAGAAGTGCCGCAAGGCCCAGTGACCAACTGGCCGTTGCGATTCCAACTGCGACCAAAACCAGCGTCGACAACAAGGGCGCGGCATAGGACAAGACGCCCAAAAGCTGGATGTCCCCTTTTTTTACGCCCACATCCCAAACAAAAAACGCCAGCCCAACCGGCCCCAGCCCCAGCGCCACGATTGAGGCCCAGCCAAGGGTGCTGTCTGGGAAAAGTGTTTCTTCGAACGCCATGTGCGCAACCCCTGAAAGCACGGTGGTCGCTAGACAATAGATCGTGACTGCCTCTGTCGGGGCAGAGCCCAATTTTCGGCTAAGCACGGAATAGCCGGACCAAGTGAACGCACAGGCGAAGGCGATCAGATACCCGGGCAGGTATTCGATTTCAAAGCCCGACTCACCGCCCGAGATAACCAAAGCGGCCCCGGCAAACCCCAACAAACCGCCCAACAGATGACCCGCTTTCAGACTTTCCCCGGGCAACAGCCCCGAGAGCAATACGATCAGCAGGGGCCAGAGGTAGGCGATCAACCCCGCTTCGGCAGCGGGGGCCAGACGCAAGGCACTGAAATACAGGGCGTGATAGCCCATAAGTCCGACTGTGCCGAATGCATAAACCCGCCAAGATACATGGCGAAGCGTCGACAACTTGCCGGTCCAAAGCGTCCAGCCAAAACCGATGACGGTGGCGATGGCGAAACAAAGTGTATTCAACAAAAACGGAGGTGCTGGCGCGGTTCCGACGGTGAACAATGCCAACAAAGCCCAAAGCAGGATTGCGACAAATCCGATGGCGGTGGCTGTTTTTGGGCTCATAGTAGTGCTCCTTCGGGATTCGCCCACAGAGCCCGAAATTTCCCACTTAGCAAGCAAAAAGGGCCAGTCGCTGTGACCGGCCCTTTGGAAATCATGTGCTTCGTTTTAGACGAAGAACTGCGCACCGTTGGCCGAGATGGTCGAGCCGTTGATGAAGCCCGAATCGTCAGAAGCAAGGAATGCAACGCAACGTGCGATTTCTTCCGGCTCGCCCAGACGACCGGCTGGGATCTGTGCGATGATTGATTCGCGCACTTTTTCAGGAACGGCCATAACCATGTCGGTGCCAATGTAGCCGGGGCAGATGGCGTTTGCGGTGATGCCAGCGCGTGCGCCTTCTTGGGCCAGCGATTTGACGATGCCCAGATCGCCCGCTTTGGTCGCGGCATAGTTTACTTGCGCGAACTGGCCTTTCTGACCGTTGATCGAGCTGATGACGATCACGCGGCCGAACTTACGCTCGCGCATGCCGGGCCAGATCGGGTGAACAGTGTTGAACACGCCGGTCAGGTTGGTGTCGATAACGTCTTTCCACTGCTGCGGGGTCATCTTGTGGAACGGCGCGTCGCGGGTGATGCCTGCGTTGGCAACAACGACATCGATCGGGCCAACTTCGGCTTCGACTTTGGCGATGCCTGCGGCGCTTTCTTCGTAGTCGGCGACGTTCCATTTGTAGGTTTTGATCCCGGTTTCAGCGGTAAAGGCCGCTGCTGCTTCGTCATTGCCCGCATAGGTCGCGGCCACTTCGTAGCCTTTGGATTTCAGTTCTTTCGAGATGGCCGCGCCGATGCCGCGCGATCCACCAGTGACGAGTGCAACTCTTGCCATGATACTCTCCGATCTAGTCATGTTCGCTTGGTAACTCTGTTACCTAATGATTATGGTTTCCGCAATATTATTGCGCGGCCATTTTGCCGCACTGCAGAAATATTTTGGATATTGAATATAAAAAGGGGCGCCGAAGCGCCCCGTTTGTTTCTGATTATGGACGCTCGAGGCACATGGCCACGCCCATACCGCCGCCGATGCAAAGAGTCGCTAGACCCTTTTTCGCATTCGAGCGTTTCATTTCGAACAGCAGCGTGTTCAAGATGCGCGCGCCAGAGGCGCCGATCGGGTGACCAATTGCGATTGCGCCACCGTTGACGTTCACTTTCGACGGATCCCAGCCCATGTCTTTGTTCACGGCGCAAGCCTGAGCCGCGAAGGCTTCGTTGGCTTCGATCAGGTCCAGATCCTCGGCTTTCCAGCCGGCTTTGTCCAAAGCTTTGCGCGATGCGTAGATTGGGCCAACGCCCATGATTTTCGGGTCCAGGCCTGCGGTCGCGTATGAAGCGATACGAGCCAGTGGTTCCAGACCGCGCTTTTCTGCTTCGTCCGCGCTCATCAACAATGCGCCAGCTGCGCCATCATTCAGGCCCGAGGCGTTTGCTGCTGTCACCGAACCATCTTTGGTGAAGGCCGGGCGTAGCTTTTGCATGGCTTCCATCGTTGCGCCGTGGCGGATGTACTCGTCAGCGTCTACTATAATGTCACCCTTGCGGGTTTTCACGATAAACGGGATGATTTCGTCGGCGAACTTGCCAGCCTTCTGGGCTGCTTCAGCCTTGTTTTGCGAGGCAACAGCGAATTCATCCTGCATGTCGCGGCTGATCTGCCACTGGTTGGCCACATTTTCGGCGGTTTGGCCCATGTGGTAGCCGTTGAACGCATCCCACAGACCATCGCGGATCATCGAGTCGATGTATTTCACGTCGCCCATTTTGTGACCGGCCCGTAGGTGTGCCACATGGGGGCTAAGTGTCATGTTTTCCTGACCACCGGCTGCAACAACCGCTGCGTCACCCAGTTGGATGTGCTGTGCACCCAGTGCGACAGCGCGCAGACCCGAGCCACAAACCTGATTGATGCCCCAAGCGGCGCTTTCGATTGGCAAACCTGCGTTGATGTGTGCCTGTCGGGCTGGGTTCTGGCCTTGACCGCCGGTCAGAACCTGACCAAGGATCGTTTCCGAAACGTCCGATTTCTCGATGCCTGCACGCTCAACCAGAGCCTCCAGAACGGTCGCGCCAAGATCGTGGGCTGGGGTGTTTGCGAAAGAGCCACCAAAGCTGCCAACAGCAGTACGGGCGGCGGATACGATTACGACGTTGGTCATTTAGCAGTCCTCTACCAATTCAATTGGCGAGAGCCCGCAGAGTCAATGCGAACAGTGCCTGCGGCCTCTCGCTGGTTCGGTGTACTACGGTATTTTCTGCGTTGCGGCAACAATTTTGCTGCATAGCCGCTATGCATCTACCCGTGTGCCTGTCGCCAAGCGGGCTTCAATGTAGGGATTCCAAAAAGATACCCCTGAACGGCAACGATCCCCGACTGCTGCAACCATTGCAGGTCTTCATTGGTTTCGACATGTTCGGCGATCACATTCATTCCAAAATGCAGTGCCATTGCGGACACCCCAAGCACGACCGACTGATTCTTCTGGTTTTGCGCAACGCCACGTACGAATCCCCCGTCGAGTTTAACAGAGTCAAATGCGATATCCCGTAACATCGCCAACGATGATGTGTCCGAGCCGAAGTCATCTAGAGAAAACCGTACCCCGCGCTGCGACACATCATTAATAAACCGGCTGGCGATTTCCGGCAGTTGCATCACAGAAGGCTCTGAAATTTCGATCGTCATCCTTTTCGCCAAATCTGGCCATTTACGTAGTGCGGAATGCAGCTGGTTGGTCCACGGCGCGTAGCCGATGGAGCGTGCCGATGTATTCACAGACAAGTGTAACCCCGGAACGCGGCGCAATTCGGCGATGGTCTTGGTCAGAGATTGAAGGTCGATCAGCCGCCCCGTTTCACGGTTGGTTGCCCAATGAATAAAGTCATGGGCGGGAATAACCCGTTCCCGTCGGTCGAAAACGCGGATCAAACCTTCGTAGTAGAGCACTTTATTGCGGTCTTTCGCGCAAAGCACCGGCTGGAAGGCCAGAGCTGTATTGCCCGCTCGCACCTGATGCTCAACCTCATCAGGGGTGGCGCGGCGCCGACTTTCTTCGACATATCCAAGGGGGCTGGTATCCCCCTGACTGAGTATCAATCTGGGTTTGCGTGCCATCATTCACCCTTCCATCCGCTGATAGATGATTCATATGGCCGAACACCCTAAGGACCGGTAAACTCGACCTACAAAAAAGGGGAATGAAATGGGTGAACGATGCGGCTGGCATGGGACGGATGAACTTTACATTGCCTATCACGACACCGAATGGGGGATGCCAGAATACGATAGCCGTGCGCTTTTCGAAAAGCTGATCCTAGACGGATTTCAGGCGGGGTTGTCTTGGATCACAATCCTGCGCAAGCGCGATAACTTCCGCGAAGCTTTCTCGGGTTTTGACCCTCATGTCATCGCCACTTGGGGCGAGCCCGAGATAGAGCGCCTGCTGCAAAACTCAGGCATCATCCGTCACCGCGGTAAAATCGCAGCCACGATTACCAACGCCCAAGCATGGCAGAGAATCGAAGATCGTGAAGGGTTCGACAATTTCCTGTGGGGATTCATTGACGGACAGCCTGTGGTCAATCACTGGCAAAGTCTGGATCAGGTTCCAGCGGAAACCGATCTGAGCAAGCGGGTTTCAAAAGCGTTGAAGAATGAGGGTTTCAAGTTCTGTGGTCCCACCATTGTATATGCCTTTATGCAGGCGGTGGGCATGATCAACGACCATTTGATCGGCTGTCCGTCGCGTGAAACCTGTTTGAACGCAGTTAAAGACTAGCTTTTTCCCTGTGATTTGCGCTATGCCCCGCGCACATCTAAGGACAGGAACAATGACAGCTAAGGTTTTCATCGACGGAGAGGCCGGAACCACCGGCCTGCAAATTGCTCAGCGACTGGATCAGCGGACTGATATCGCATTGATCCGTTTGGGCGATGCCGAACGAAAAGACCCAGCTGCACGAAAAGCGGCGTTGCTTGAGGCAGACATCGCGATTCTTTGTCTACCCGATGCAGCCTCGATCGAAGCGTATGAAATGGCGCGTGGCACTTCGACCCGCCTGCTGGACGCCTCGACTGCGTTTCGGGTGAATGACGACTGGGTCTACGGTTTTGCCGAGATGACTGCTGGTCAGGGCGACAAGATCGCCAATGCCCAATTTGTGTCGAACCCCGGTTGCTATCCGACTGGAGCCATCAGCCTGCTGCGCCCTTTGCGCGAAGCTGGCGTTCTAGCATCGAGCGCCCAGATTAGTATCAACGCGGTAAGTGGCTATACCGGTGGCGGCAAGGCTCTGATCGCGGAATATGAAGGCGGAGAGGCTCCGGGCACCTTCGTTTACGGCACAGGCCAAGCCCACAAGCACCTGCCCGAGATCACAAAATACGGCATGTTTGACGCATCGCCGATCTTTGTGCCCTCGGTCGGCAACTATGCCCAAGGCATGGTGGTGCAGGTGCCGATACATCTGGATGGTATGTCTCTGGCTGATCTGCATGTAGCGCTTGAACAGCATTACGTTGGAAGTGATTTCGTTAAGGTACTGCCGCTTGACGCAGAGCAGGGTCGCATCAACGCCGAGGCAATGAACGGTTCGAATAACCTGCAACTTCAGGTCTGCGGTAACGCAGACAAAGGACAGGCCGTTCTCGTTGCGGTTTTGGATAACCTTGGCAAAGGCGCATCGGGCGCTGCGGTTCAGAACCTGAACTTGATGATGGGTGTCGATCCGACAACCGGCTTGGTCTAATGAGGGGCGGGCTGAAGCCCGCCTTACGTCTTCTTATTGCAAGCTATGTCTCGGGCGCCTTGCTTCGGCAGCGCTGCCGCAGTTTTTCCGAAAATATCGTGAGGCTAGGTGGTTAAAGGTCTTTCGCCGCCTGAAGGAAGAAGATTTTCAGTCATTTGGCTGATTTGATGGTGCCCCCATAGATATATTTAGCCTGCACAATTTTTTGACTAATAAGAGATCATTAGACTTAGCCAATTCAGCTTTACTTCGCTTGGAAGCGATTACCCGATGCCCACAGTCTTCAGGTGCGCCTGAAACAGTCGGCGGTTCACGCAGGACGAAACTTTGTGGGGAAGAAAGACACAACGCCGCGAGGCTCGTGTGTTTCGAGTTGTTCGGCCTTCAAAAATTAGTGCTGAAAACTGCAGGAGCAAATGCCGAACGGGTTGAACAAAACTTTCGTGAAAGTGTGCATTTGCGGGAATATCTCAATGGTATGGGGCGGATATATCTTTGGGAGTATCGGCGTAGATTTTCATATTTGAAACGCTGATTTCCTAGGTCACTAGTCGAAACTATGAAAATAGGGCTAAATCGCAGCCAAAATTGCGCAACAAAATTTCCCGCTTGTGACCCCACTGTTTGATGCCAGCCATCGACACTCTGCTCTCGAGTTAGTAAGAGTTCCTTATGCAGGGAAGTGTTTTCAGCTCTACTGGTCAGAAATAGCTAAATACCGAACCGCTCTCCCCCAGCGATTATTTCGTGAGGTGAACCACTCCCCAATGCTTGGACAGTTTCCGGCGTGGTTTAAGCTACTTTGTCGGCGCTAAATATCATGCTGCGAGCGGCCTGAGGTCGGTCTTCACGTGTCCAATCGCCGGCTCGATCGCGCTGCGCCGACGCAGGTCGCGCCGAAGCGCAGGCGTCATCCCGCGCTTTTGCCCGGCGATGTAGACCGCCGTGGTCTGGACACCGTGACCACGATAGCCGCGATCCACGAAGGCCCGCTTCGGACGGGTGTCCGTCAGGATTTCCACCTGCTCCAATGCCTCCCAGCTGACGCTGAATGTCCCGCATCACCCGACTGGTATAGCTCTTCGTCCGCCGCAGTGCCTTACGCATCCACTTAAACTGGCGGGCATGGGAATAGCGTCCGACCTGGCCAGACAGCCTAGGTGCAAGCCGCGCATAGCTTTGGCGCAGCGACAGACCCGCTTCTTGCGCAAGCGTCACCAGACGTTGCCGCGCCTTCTGGTAAAGCCGTGCATCTGTGGGATGAGCAATTGCCTTTTCCATCACCGTGGTGTCCACGATCACCGCCTCAACGCTCCGTTCCGAGATTACCCCGGCCTTGCGCCCCGCTACTATCGTCTTGGTCAGAAGCCATCCACGCCTCACCTGCCGTTCAACGGCTTGAGCTTTCTGGAAAAGAAATGGTTGGCCACGGCCAGCTCGCCGATCTTCGCGTGCAGCTCCTTCATTTGCTACTCGTCGATCTCAGGGGCCTTCTTACCGCCGCGCTCGAACACGCCCGAGGCGCCTTCCAGCAAAGCCTTCGTCCATATGTGGATCATCGTCGGGTGAACTCAGAATCGGCTCGCCAGTTCGGCTACCGTCTGCTCGCCCTTCAGCGCCTCAAGAGCTCCCTACGCACTGAAATCCGGCGAATGCTGCTTCCGTCTCGAAATCTCTGAACTCCTTTTCGTCGAAGATCAGCAGACAACAAATTATAGCCTACGTCAGTTCCCGAACTTCGGGGGTTAGGTGA
>Ga0181588_10004468_pt1 | contig 11485 bp, 5 predicted proteins | sample 071ome_26_FD_148607 | JGI IMG/M metagenome (GOLD analysis project Ga0181588, IMG submission 148607) | Coastal salt marsh microbial communities from the Groves Creek Marsh, Skidaway Island, Georgia - 071409BT metaG (spades assembly) | ecosystem: Environmental > Aquatic > Marine > Intertidal zone...
TGCGTCAACAGGGCGTGGACGCAGAATACCAGCAGGTCACCATCGCCGTCCCGGCAGGTGAGACCGTGAACGCCGCCTTTGACGTCGGGTTCATGTCGAGCGGAAACAAACGCTTCGAATTCTACCTCGAGGTTGCTGGAGACGATGCTTCCTTCGCACAACCGGCCAACATCGGCACCGGCGACGAACCGATCGACTTCCCAATGACGTACAACATCGAGGCAACGGAAGGCAGCGGTCAGACCCTCACCGGTCTCATCGTGCTCGTGATTGTTGCATTGGTCGTGGTCGGCGGGTTCAAGATCGTCCGCGAAGGCGGACGCCGCTTCTGAGCCTGAACAGGCCTTTGAAACGGCACGCGGGAAGTGGATGCCGTGAGGCCCAACGGACTCGATGGCGTTGAGTTTCTCCCTGAACCGGGGGAACCTCGCATCCTCACTGCGGTCGACCCCTCCGCGGTGCAGCACGATGTCGGCTGGCGCTCGGAAGTCATGGGCTGGGCCCCTGTTGAGGTCAATCCAATCCAGCGACGTCGACGGCCGCGCAACGGTTCGCTTGTCAGCGCAGCCGTCCTGATTGGGTTGCTGGTGCTCATCATGAGCCAAGGTTGGCTGGTGGTGACCCTCCCCCCTCCGAACGCGGAATGGGCGTTCGAAAGCACGGGCTTGCGCGCGCTCGGCGCCCAAGGCCTCGACGGTGACGGCGTGAGCCTTTGCGTCGTGGACACCGGCGTCGATACGAGCCACAGCGCGTTGGCCGATGTGGACCTCACCTTCCTCGACCTCGTTGAACGCTCGAGGACGCCCGTTGACCACGGGTCCACAGCCCATGGGACAATGATGGTCGGATTGCTGGTGGCGAACGCCCACCAGCAAGGAGCCGTCCCTGGCGTCCGCCTCGGCGTGGTGGCCGCGCTCGCTGCGAACGACAACGACGAAAACACGGGGGACGAAGACGTGGTGTCGGACGCCATCGACTGGTGCGTGTCCACGTTCGAAGCAGACATCATCTCGCTTTCGCTGGGTGGTGCTCGCATCCCTGGGAGCCGGGATCTGGTGGCCGGTGCCGTGCGTCGTGCCTTGGCCAACGGCGTGTACGTGGTGGCCGCTGCAGGCAACGATGGTGGTCCCGACGATGACGGACACGTCTCCTCGCCGGCCTTTGTGCCTCAGGTCATTGCGGTCGGCGCGTCCGACGAAAACGGAACGGTCTGGTCATCGTCGTCCATGGGCGGGCAAGGCGATGAACCAAACGAGAAGCCCGAGGTCATCGCACCTGGTGTGGACGTAATCTCCACGGGGTTCGACGACGGTTGGTACGCGTCGAGCGGGACGTCGGTCGGCACCGTGCTCGTGAGCGCAGCCCTGAGCATGGTACTGCAGGCACACCCCGCGCTGAGCGGTCTCAGCGACGACCGGTGCGTCCATGAAGTGAAACGTTCCCTTGCGGAATCGTTGGGGGGTGTGCACGACCCCCGGGCAGGCTATGGCGTCCTCGACGCAGAGGCTTGGAGCGCGTCCATTGACGACGGTTGCGCAGATACTTCTGCCATGGATTGATATTTCGAACGCCGACGATGCGATATTATTGTCGCTCAGTGATACATTCAGCGGCCCAAAACGGCCCACAGCATTATACCATGGCCTGTGCAGCAGGAAATGGTGAACCTATGAACGGACGTCGCCGATTCAGCAGCCTCTTTCTCGTGTCCTTGATGCTCCTCTCCACCCTCGGTGGGATGGCCTTTGTGCCGGGCGCTTCTGCCTCAAACGAAACCAAATCCGGCATCATCGTTGGGACGGAAACCTGGTCGGGCACCCACACCCTCACCGGCGACGTCGAGGTCGCAGAGGGTGCGAAGTTGATCATCAACGCGGGCACCACCGTCAACTTCCCTGCCGGCGTGTTCCTCAACGTGAGGGGGGCGCTGTGCGCAGGTGATTCCGCGTGCGGTGCAACCCAAGGTGGGAGCGGTTCCGAAATTCAACTCTCGTGGGGTACGCCCTCCAACTGGTCCGCGACGGGTCGTTGCTACAACGCCAACATCCAACGCTGGAACAGCGACGCTGCGTGCGGTGGTGGCGTGGTCATCCGCTCGACCATCGACCAGGCGATCACCGGCATGTCCTATGTCCACTTCGAAGGCGCCTACGGTTACCCCATTTACTCACAGAGCCTTCAGCGCTCCCTTTACGGCTCCCTTATCTTCGACGGTGCCAGCCTCGAGGCCGACCACCTCTCCTTCGCGAACATCAACACGAGCAACGTGGTTGTTCTGAACGCCGCCGCGCCCACGATCAGCGATTCCGAGTTCACCCTTGGCGTGGACGAAAACGAGTACAAGGCTGCCTCCGTCCAGGCCTACGGAGCGGGCCTTGGTATCCTGTCCACCTTCGAACTGCGCGACTCGGTCTTTACCGGCGACACCGAAGCGACCTGCGGCAACCAGGGCGGTGGCTTTTCTGTCGTTTACGCTGAAGAATCCTACATCCGCATGGATGGCTTGGACATCTCCGACAACGCCTACGGTGTGTTCCTCCGCCGTTCGTCCGGCTGGATGGAGAATTCGGACGTCGACGTGCTGTGCAACGGCCTTGACACCAACGGGTACAAGGTGACCGGGGACGTTGAGCACACCCTCTACATCAACGACAACGTGTTCACCACCGGTGAAGGTGCTGGCATCACTGCATACGACGGTGCCCGTGTTTCGGCCTCGCGCAACCAGGTCAGCGGCGCAAGCAGCGGTTCCGGCGTGGCTGTTCGCTCGTCCACCGTTGAACTCTACAACAACGAGATTGGGCCCATCACCGGTTTCAACGGACTGTGGATCCTCGGTACTTCAGACGTGATCGCTGAAAACAACACCATCCACGACACGGAGAAGGAGCCCGTTATCCTTGGCGAGTACCACTTCCGTGACCAAGGATGGAGCGTCCCCGCGCCGAGCGAGAACAGGATGTACTTCGCCAACAACATCATCGAGAATTCCACCGGGACGTGCACGTCGGACTGGATGTACAGTGGCGACTTCAAGTGCCCCGCCATTCACGTCTTTATGGCCAGCGCGACCATCGAAGGCAACACCGTCCGAAACAACCAGGGTGACGCCCTGCGCGTGAACGGCGGCATCGTCAACGTGCAGGACAACGACATGGAGACGGGCGACTTCGCGGTGCGCATCTTCCACTTCGACGACACCTACGGCAACAAGTACGGCTCCATCGGGTACTTCTCGGGCAACACCTGGACCAACGCCTCGCAAGTGTACAACATCACCGAGTCACGTGTCACGGTGCAATCGGAGTACATCCCCGACCCACAGGGCGGATATGCGTACCCCATCATGCTGGCATGGGAGGGTGCAGAATGCCCGTACGTGACGGAGGAATGCCTCCAACTCCCCGTGTCGTCCACCTTGCCACCTCGTGGCATGCCCTTGGCCATCGAGTTGGTTCAGAATTCGACGGTGTTTTCCTTCGCTGACCTGCAGAACTTCGATCCTTCCAAGGTCTACGTCCAAAACCAGAACTCCGAATGGGGGACGCAAGTGCGTCAAGGTGAACTGGTGCGTTATCAGGTGAAGGCCAAGGGCTCCAACGTTGCTGATGCGACGGTGGTCATCCGTGATGCAACCGGCCTCCCGCTCTATGAATTGGAAACGGACGCCTTCGGGTTCACCGATTCCGTGTCGCTTCCCAGCGATTTTCTGCTTGACCGCAACTGGAACCACCAGGTCGGCGACACTGGCGTCGACGTGCCGGGAACGCCCGCGGTGGAATCGATCGACGAAAACTCCTGTGCGGACGGGTACGACAACGACGGCGACACCAAGATCGACGCCGCCGACGATTCCTGTTCGAACGGAGGCCGTGAGATGGCGTTCTACACCGTTGAGGCCTACAAGTTCGGCAAGGGAACCAAGTCCTTCTCGTTCACGTTGAACGCTGGCGTGGACGACATCATCAACCTCGACAACACGCGGCCAAGCATTGTCGTCAACGAACCGGACGGCTCTTCGTTCGCTACCACCGTGACGCTCACCGGCGCTGCGTGGGACGGGCAAGCCGGCAGCGGCAGCCCCGGCGAATACGTCAACGACATCGTTGCCTACGACAGCCAGTTCGGCGTCGTGAAGCGCGTCGAGGTTCAGCCTCCCGGCAGCTCCTCGTGGTACTCCGCCACGGACACCTCCGGTGCGAACGGCGAGATCACCAAGGACAACCATCCGTTCAAGACGTGGACCTTCGACTGGGACCTCTCGGGCCACCCTGAGGGCGAAAGCGACGTGACCTTCCGTGTCCGAGCCACCGACGGGTTGGACGAATCACCGATTGAATCACGGGTCTACAAGTTGAACCTCGTTCCGCCAACCCTCATCCTGAACGAACCGCTGGACGGGACCACGCACCGCGACGGTGATGTGCTGTTCAGCGGAACCGCCTCCGACCCGTACGCTGGTGTCCAAGGGTCGGATGTCCAGCACATCTGGTTCAACATCTCGGGGCCGAACAACTACTTCTCGCACACGAAAATCACGGGACAAACCGCGTGGGAATACACGTGGCTGTTCGAAGAACTTCCGAGCGGCGAATACACCTTCGAGGTGTGGGCCGCGGATTCCGATTTCTGCATCGATTGGCCCGTTGGTTGCACGGTCGAGCGCCGCACCTTGACGATTGAGAACGAAAACTCCCCGCCGTTCGTGACGGTCGACATCCTCGACGAGGACGGCGACATCGTGTCCGATGGCGACATCCTCCGAGCGAGTGAATTCTCCAAGCTCCAAGGTGGTGCCCTTGACAACGACGGTCAAGTCACCCGCGTCGAGGTGCGGATTTTCGACCTCGCCTCCGGCATCGAGATGACCAACGATGAGATCACGGTCACGCAGTTCCTTTCCAACGGAGCTTGGCAGGCCTTCTGGGACACGTCGGACCTGATCCACGACCAGCAGTACGAGATTGTGGTCGTTGCCTACGACGGTGAGGACTATTCCGACGAAGTCCGCATGCGGGTGCGCATCGACAACCCGGTGGACCGTGAAAACAGCGCCCCTGTCTTCAACGGCAGCGCTTGGCCTCAGACGCTTACGATTTTCTGTGACGCGGTGTCGACCTCGCAGGAACGCTGCGGGACGGGGGCTGCGCTCGATCTGACGGCCTTCTTCTCCGATGCCGACCACGATGCGTCCCTGCTCATTTTCGACATCTACAACGATCCTGCAACCTTTGAGGACGACGACTACGGTGCGTACATTCGCATCACGGCCGACGGTACGGCGATCTACAACCCGATGGACTTCATGGCGCAAACCACGACTGAAATCAGCGAATGGTCGCTCGATTCGGTGATGTTTGAAGCCCGTGACGAGTACGATTCCGTGGCCTACTCCTTCCGGGTGAACTACCTCGTCCGCCCTGTCGTCTTCGACGTCGAGAAGGTGAGCACGGGTGCCGTCCTAGATGCGAATGCACCCCTTACCTTCCGTGGAACGGGCTTGCCCGGTGAAACGGTCGAAGCACGCTTCTTGACGGGCGGACTGATCAACCAGACTCGCGTTGCAAGCGACGGAACGTGGGAGATGGACATCACCGCCTCCAACTTCAACAGCGACAGCATCCGGGACATCCGCTTCGAGATGGCAAGCCAAGAGGCCGCCAGCGGGGGTGTGTACACCATCACCCCGGCTGCAGCTGCGGACAGCGGTGGCAACACGCTTCTGCTCGTGCTTGGCGCCTTGGTCGCCATCGTGGGATTGGCTGCGGTGGTGTTGATTTTCTTCGTCGAGTTTGAAGAAGACCTCGCCTCCGACGACGTGGACGGCACCGAGGCCGTGGAAGAAGACCCCTACGCATGGGCCAAGAAGTCGACACCGGAGATTCCTGCCCAACAAGCAGCAGCGGCTCCCGCTGCCGCCGCCGCACCTCCTGCATCACAGCATCCCGGATGGTTGTGGGACGCAGAGGCGAACCAATGGGTCCCTGACCCCAACTACACCCCACCCGGACAGTGAGGCTGGTCGAGGTGAGCGGACTTCCGAAGCCTGGTGTTCAGGAACGGATCCTGCTCCACCTTCGGGACTACGCGGACTTCAAGAGCAGCGTGGAGGTTCCCTTCGCGCTCTCCCAGATGGGCATTGCCAACGCTGTGTCCATCGCACGATCGAATGTCCCTCGTGCCATCGCCTCGCTGAAGGATTCTGGATTGCTCGTGGAACGGCAAGCGCACGTGTCAGGCGTCGCGCGAAAGCGCAAGGCGTACTTCCTCACCGACGGGGGCGTCGGACTGGCGGAAGAGACATGGCTTCGGCTTCGTGCCCATCCGGTGCATTGCATCTTGCCCAATGGGAGCACCGAACGTACCGACCTCGGCAGCGTTCACAAGATCCTCCCCTTTCCGATGCGCCCTGTTGACGTCATTCGATACATGGACGACAACGGTGTGCTGGACCTTCGTGGACTGTCCGCGGATTTGGTCGATCGGGACCTGTCGAAGCACGTTGAGAAGCAACTTGTGAGCACCGTGGCCGACCTGCCTCGCCTCCGCCGCTTCTACGGCCGTGAGCGAGAACTTGACCACATTGTCAACCTCCTCGACGCACGTGCCTCGACGCTGCTCATCCCGGGCATCGCCGGCATCGGGAAGACGACGGTCGCTGCGAAACTTGTCGAGCAGTTCACGCACCGTCGGAACATCCTGTACCATCGCTGTCAGGATTGGGAAGGTGCACGCGCCTTCCTTGAGTCCGTCGCAGAATGGCTGGCGAACATTGGTGATTCGACCTTTTCCGATTATTTGGCTGCGACGCCGGTCCCACAACCTTCCGATGCGGCCCGTTTGATTGTGGATTCGCTGGCAGGATCCCCGTCCCTGATCATCTTGGACGACTACCACAAGGTCACCGACGCCACCCTTCACAACGTGGTGCAGGGGGTCACGCTGAACCTGATTGACGCCGATGACTTGGTGGGGCTCGTCCTGTTTTCCCGCTCCTACAAGCCGGTCGTTGCAGCGAAGGACGCAGAGGGGCGTATTGGCTCGTTCGTGTTGCCTTTGGACGGACTCGAACCCGAAGCCACCCGCCAACTTCTGAGCGGATTTGAAGACCTCTCTGACGAGCAGTGGCTCCACATCCATGGCCTCTCGCGGGGCCATCCTCTCGTGCTGGAACTGATCAACCGCGGGGCGCACGCTGACGCGTACCACGAATCGCTTGAAGCGTACGTGAGCGCGGAAATTTTTGCAAAGTTGAGCGCTGAGCAAAAGCGTGTCCTCTCGGCCATCGCTGTGTACCGCGAATCGGTGTCGCTCGATGCGCTCGGGCAGCAGGACCTGGACCTCGATGTTCTGGAATCGCTGGTGGAGCAGGGGCTTGCACGGCAGGCCGACGCGGACACGGTTGACGTGCACGACCTGATTCGCGAATTCCTTCTGCGCAGCCTGGACGCCCAGCAGCGGCAAGACCTGCACCGACGCTGCGTCGCGTGGTACGCGGACCACCACGATACGCCGGAGCAAGCCATTGAGTACATCCATCACCTGTTGGAATGCGAGGACTTTGGCAAAGCCGCCTCTTTGCTCAGCAACGAAGGGCGCGCCTTGGTGGCGCGGGGGCACATGGAAGTGCTTGCGCTCCTCAACCGGTTGCCAATGGACGAAATCGGGGGCACGGGGCGGGCGCGCCTGCGTCAGATCACCGGTGAGGTCCTCGCGCTCCAAGGACGGCTCGACGCCTCCTCGGAGGTTCTCGAACTCGCCCTCCCAGATGCTGACCCCCAAACCTCGGCGCAAATTCGCTCGACGTTGGCCGACGTCGCCTTGAAGCAAGGTCGAACGGACGATGCGCTTCGCATGCACCGTGAAGCCCTTGAGGGCTTCATCGGTATCGCCGACGAACAAGGAGCAGCGCGCTCCTACAACAACATGGGCTACCTGCTCAGGCGCAAAAACGACACCAAGGGCGCGCTGGAAGCGTACGGTCAGGTCGAAAACATCCTGTCGTCGAGCAAGGACCCTGCAGGTCTGGTCGCGTCGCGTATCAGCCTCGCTCGCGCCCTTCTGGACCTTGGGGAATCGGACCGCGCACGCGACCATGCCATCGCATCGTTCGAGACCACCCAAGACGACGAGGGCGGCATGCTTCACGCCCGGGCGCAGGCCGTCCTCGGACGGTACTACGCGAGGATGCAAGACCGTGACCTCGCGCTGCACCACTACGCCAGTGCAGTGGATTCCATGGCCCAAGGTGGCGATGTCGTGGCCACGGTGGAGATCATCATGCTGCTCGGTGAAGTGCACGAGGACGCGGGCAGCGTCGACGAAGCCACCGAGCAATACCGGCAGGCGCTCGTCATCGCGGAGGCCAACGATCTTCGGATGCAGATCGGGGAACTGTTGTCGAAATTGGGCGGTGTGACGCCGGACAAGCAGCGACGGATGGAGTACCTTCAACGCGCCCTCGCTGTGTTCCGGGAACTGGGAGCACAATCGCGAATGAGGGACGTTCAAGCCCAGGTCCACGCAGCGGTCATGAACCGTTGAGGGTGTCCAACGGCGGCACGGTTTCAATCGACGTCACGCCACCTTCGTACACGACCCAGATCACGTCAATGCCGGCGAGCGTGATGCTCCCCGTATGCGACGTGGGCGCCACGCCGGAGAGCAGGACCGACCGGTCCAACGATCCTCCCCTGTCCTCAAGGCGTAGGGTCGTGGCTTCCAACACCACCGTCATGCGGGTCTCGTCGGCCTCGCTTGGCCGCCAGTCCACCCGTTCCACGTAGCGAAGCCCAGGGTCCATCCGGGCGGCATCGTCCGCCCGTTCGATGGCCTCTGCGAGGTCATCGAGGTTCGCCTGCACCGCGGCTTCGTTCCATCGCTCCCTCGTCGCCGTTTCAATGCCGTAGGCCCACACGCCAAAGACGGAAAGGAGCAGCACGCCAAGCAGGAAGGTGAACACGTAACCGAGTTCCGTCGAAGCGCCTTCCTCGTCCCGTTGAATCGTTGTCATGCCTCCGCCTCCCGCAGGGTGACGTCGAGCACGGCCAGTTGCAAGGAGAACTGAATGGGGTCGCCGCCGGTGTGCCACACGGCCTCTTGCGTTCCGAGGGCTGGGTCCGGCACCCATCCTACATAGTCGGTGAGCAGATCAAGTCGACCCGGATAGACGGTCCAGTCTGCGCTTCCTTCCAACGCATAGGCATGTGCTTCGGCGATGGCTGCACCGTACGGTCCGGTCCAACCGCGTCGCACCTCCCATGCGGTCGCGGAGGCCAAGGCGTGCCGGTTCTGCAGCGTGACTTCGAGGTCCATCGGCCCCCCTCCAACGATGCTGTCCGTGGTGGGGTGCATGGCGGGGATGGTCGCAGCAAAGCGAGGGCCAGGACCGCCTCGGTCGGTGGGTGTGCGAAGCGCGAGTGCAACAAATTCGGGATGGTTCGTGACCACGGCCCCTCCAGAATACGCCACTTCCATGCCTTGGATGGAACTCGAAAATCCGTATTGCAAGCGCGAAAGTTGGACGGCGTACACGGTGCCGAGGGGTTGGTGCTCGGCCACGCCCACCACGCCGCCAACGCGCATTTCCACGCCTGCGGGGTGCGACCCTTCTCGCCACATGCGGTTGAGGTCAGGGAGTTCCTGTCCCGTTGCGCTTCGCCATGGCAGGTCAAGAAGCACCCATCCGGAGGCTTCCACGCCAACGCGGAGGCAGCGGTCTTCTCCGTCGTGAAGCGCAACCGCTGCACCGTGGTCGCCGATCACTTCGGTCACACGAACGGGTCCGCCATCGATGCTGAGGGTGAGGTTCGAGGGCAAGACCAGGCTGTTGGTGGTCATGCCGTCGTCCTCAAGGAGCACGTCGCTGCCGGTGGCGTTGTATCGAGCGGCGATGCCGTTCAATCGAACCTCGTGCGATGCATCGTCTGCAGCGATCAGATGGAACAAGGCACCGCTGGTGCCCCCGGTGCCCGAACCTGGAAGTGTTCGGACGCCAACGTCACCGACCACCCACGCGGCCATGATGCTGCCTTCGGCCTCCACCAGCGCCGGACCGTCCACGCCGTTTGGTGGCCATGCCACGACCGTGCTCCCTCCGGCAGGGACGGTACGCCCGTCACCACGCCACGTGACCGTGACGGAGTCATCGCTGGGGTTGGTGAGCAGGAGGGTCCCCTCTGCGCTTGGAGGCAAGAAGGACGTGCCCACGTACGCGCCGTTGTGTGCGTTCAGTTGCACACGGCCGACGTCCGTGAGGTTCCCGACGAGCACAACGAGGTCGCCTGGCGCGCTGCTGGACACGTGCAGCAAAGCGGGCTCGTCGAAGGTGAGGTCAACCGTGACGCCGTGCCCGACCCCCATCTGATTGGTCGGGGGCGTCACCTCGGTACCGGAGCCGAAGGGGCTTCGCCATTCAACCATGCTGAGGTCCAACGAGGACAGCAAGACGCGGTGGGATCCTTCCGGGAGTGGCAAGGACCACGAACGCCCGGTGCCATCCGTCGGGTCGGCGTCCAGCGGTGCCACGGAGACGGCTCCCCCATCGCCGCGGAGGTGAAGCACGGTGAGGGCGGCGTTCGCGCTCAAGGAGGCAGGGGCGGGATCGAGGACGGCCACGTCGCCAGCACGCAGGTCCGTGATGACGTTGTTCCCTGTGATGACGTCGATGGGGCCCAACGTTTCCGCGACCCCGGGAGTCAGGGTGACGACGGCCCGTTCGGCCCAGCCGGGTGTGGTGTAATGATGAGGTCGGTCTGGGCCTAAGCGGAGGTCGTCGAGGCACACCGAGGTTGTCATCGACTGCGGGTGTCGGACCACGAATTCGCCGTCGAGGTCCAGCAGGCCGTCGGACCGCAGCGTGTGGCCCTGTTCCCACGACGCCGCGTACCACATGCCGCTGGCGGTCTCGTCCCACACGAACGCGCCGTCGAGCGGACGCAGGTCGATGTCGGTCGTGTCCCCTGGCATGCCCGCTTCGGCGAGGGCGTCGGTGCGCTGGGCGAGCAGCATCAGTTGGGAACCCACATCGTTTCGTTCGATGGAACCCTGCATCTCTTCGATCACAGGCATCATCGAGGCCATCATTACACCGATGATGCTGACCACGCCTCCGAACAAGAGCACGGTGGCCACGGTGGAGGACACCGCCGCTTCATCACGGTGAAGCCTCATGGGCGCACCTCCACGCGCGACATGTCCACCTCAAGGTGCAGGGGAGCGCCTCCCGTTGCGACGGTGAAACCGTCCGCGCCCGATGCCCGCTGATGCGGAGCGAGTCCGACGAACGTATCGAGCGTGCCTGAGGAACGGTGCAGGCTGTACTCCATGAGCCATGCTTCGTGGATTTGTGGCGTGATCGAATCAGCGACGGTGTTCCTCATGCCGAACTTGAGGTTCCACACCTCTCCTGAAAAGAGTTCCATCGCGCCAAGGGAGACAAACTCGAGGGGGACCCTTCCTCCGCCGATGCCTCCGGTCGTTGTGA
>Ga0181588_10004470_pt1 | contig 11484 bp, 2 predicted proteins | sample 071ome_26_FD_148607 | JGI IMG/M metagenome (GOLD analysis project Ga0181588, IMG submission 148607) | Coastal salt marsh microbial communities from the Groves Creek Marsh, Skidaway Island, Georgia - 071409BT metaG (spades assembly) | ecosystem: Environmental > Aquatic > Marine > Intertidal zone...
TTGCAGGCTCGCGTCAGGGATGGATTCACAAAGCACCACGGACCGACTGAGGGCATGGAGACGTCCGCACCACGCCTCCTGCATCGTGGCGTCGCGCCGACGCCCGGGGGGCGACGGCCTGCGGCGGTGTTTCTGTTGCTGCTGTTCCTTCTTCCTGTGGTGCAGCCGGTGACGACGGCTGAAGTTGTGGCCGACGATTTTGGCATCCTTGACGCCATGGACGACCTGCTGGCCGAACGCAGCGCCTCCAGTTCGGACCTGTTGGCGGAGGCTGAAGCAGCCTCGGTGCTCGCGACGGTGGACGCCGCAGCGAGGCCGGTTGGAGCAGGGGACGCCATCACCGAGGCCGGCACCTTCCTCGACGGCGTGCAGCGGCGCGATGCTTCACCCATGGACGCCGACCACCCGCGGGCGTACGAGTACCTCTTGGATGCAGAAAACCACAGCGGCGCGGGCCTTCCTGACAACCTCTTCCAGACCTTGTTTTCGCTGGAAAACTGGCAGTTGACAGATCCGTTGGCTTTCGGTCTGAACACGTACGCCATCTACCTCAACTTCACGACCAAAAACGGAGGCCCGTCGTACGAATCGTGGACGTCGGGCACCTTCACGGGCGACCTCATCGTTGGTGGGGCCCTCAGCCTCTTTGACAACCAAATCGACATCGACGGCGATGAGGACCCCGACGTCGTTGTGGAATTGACCATTCAGGGTCTCGTTGAGCGCGGGCAGGGGTGGGACATCGAACTCTCCGACGGCCTCGTGCCCGTTCCAACCGAATTGTGGCTCCGTCCAATCTTCCAATGGCGCGTGCATCAAATCGACGCGAACGCGCCGCTGTGGGACGACATGGCGACCTTGGAAGTCAGCCTGATGAAGGGATTCGCGTTCGACGCCGCCCTGCAAGATTCGACGGCGTATTCCATCGTCATCGACACACGCTTCACCCAACCGCCGAACGAATTCAGGGTTGGCGTCGGCCTCCAGCGCATGACCTTCGACATCGCGGGCGCCTTCACCGACATCACCAGCCTCCTCACCGGCCTTGTGCTCGGAGGATTGCCCGACGGCACCTTCACTCTGACCTCGATTTCCGCCCCCTACGCCATCACCATCCAGAATCCCGACGCGGACGGAGGTTCCCTACAGACGGAGTGCGCGGACGAGGCATGGTACGACCCTGCGTCGCAACCTCGGGTCGACAGCCACGCCGATCGCTGCGGCTTCGGCGTCGGCGTTGGATTCGTGCATTTCGCTCCGCCGCAAGGCGATGGGGGGGTGCCGGACGTGCTTGAACTCGCCTACCTCGACACGGGCTTCCACCCAGAAGGTGAGGGCCGTCGCTTGCCGTCTGAAATTGACCTGACGCTGAGGAACGACAACCTTGGCGACAACAGTTTCGACACGGTGGAGGTCTTCACCGACCGCGACGCCGACGTCTGGGTCCACTACTTCGAGGACCGCAGCGCCATCACCGACGGCGCCGGCGGCTTCGGCAACGTTTCGGACGCACGTATCTGGATCCGTGGCCTTCCTTCGGGGTCGCTTCCCGACGAGGAAATTGAGGCCTTGTTCACCATGATCGGCGAAAAGCCGGGCAGCGTCAACCTGCCAGGGGACATGCCGGAACGGCTTTCCATGTTCATTGGCATCAAGAATTTCTCAGGGGACGCAACCGCGAACGAAAACGATCCTACGCTGCCGGTCAATCCAGCGACACCCCCGAACACCCTCATCGCCGTGGCGGCCGTGGAGAGCATTCCCTTGCTGCAGTACGATTCCAGTTTCAAACGCGGAGGCTGGGTCAGCGATTCGTCCTCCATGACGCTGACCATCGAGGACCTGCCTCCGGTCGTGCTCGTGCACGGGACCTTTGAGGTGGGTACGAGCGGCGTTGACCGTATCCGTCCGGACACGTCGAGCCTCAACGTCGTGAGCCAAATGCTCGACAACGCCCTGATCGCCTTGATGGAAATCATCCTCGACGTGGGCACGATCGTCAACAGCCTTCCTGCTGCCGTGGTCGGGACCGCAGGCAGCACCGGAGGGTCGGTCACGGTGGCGTGCTACACCCAAGTTGCCGCCGGTTGGCAGGACGGCACGCAACGGCTGACGGCCGAAGTGGGCCGCCTGACCTTCGCGCTGGCCTCAAGCGACCAGCCATGGTTGCCCGACCAGGACCACCTGCTGCTCTCCGACGACAACGCCCTTGCTCAGGTCACCGGGCGCACCGGACCCGTGGACCCCTTGGTGCCCATCGCGATGAGCGCTCGAATCAGCGGCGTGAGTTCGGTGACGCAGACCTTCAATCCGAACGACGGCACCAGGGTCTTGCAGTTGGACGGGTCAAGCACAGAATCGCTCGTCGTGGGCCACGTGTTGCATACCTCCGGCGACCTTGAGACGGCCCAAACACAGGCTGCGAAGGTGTCGAACCGGCCGGACACGTTGCGTCTGGTTCAGCAACCCGACCGCATTGCGTACGAGGCCAGCGCCCCCATCGGCACCATCACCTACGGTGGACAGGACGGGACGCAACGCAACGCGCTGCGTTTGGTTGGCATTCCGTCGGACTTTGAACTGGTCATTGGCAACGAGATTGGGTACGTCTCAAGCGCGGCCCTCCAGAGCGTCGAGATTCAGGCCAGCAACGCCAGCGTCCCGATGACGATGGACGGCGACCACCTTCGCTTCATGGTCGGTGAGGACGGGACGAGCCTGTCCATGCGCCTGTCGGACGTCACCCGAATGCGGCGGCTGCTCCCCTTGGACCCCGGAGCGCTCGGTCCTGAGGGGAACAGCCGGCTGGAGATGCAGCGCACGTCGTCGGCTCCCTTCCGTGTCCTTCTCGAAGACAGCACGGTCTACGATGACCCCATGCTTGGGCTCAACGGTCGCTTGGTGGTGGACCCGCTCCCGGCCAACATCGAACTGGCCGTGCCCGAGGACGAAGACGGCCTCGGGCTTGACCTGCCCGACTTTGGATCCGAGGCAGGGGTGGAAGGGCTCTCGTTCTTCTTGGGCGACCTCGTGACGCTTGGGCGCTTGGCCAACGACCTGGTGCATGCCATCACCCGCGACCTCGGAGGCGTGGTCGGTGACGAACGCGACATGGCGCTTGGCATGGACCTCGTCACAGGGGAACCGTTCGACCTGACCGCTGACGTTCGAAAGGGAACGACCTCCAGCACCCCGGCGTGGGTCCACGGGCTTGCCATGGAGGCGGACGAACGGCTCGTGTTGGAGACGAACTTGAGCGTGCTGACCCGCCTGACCTTGTCCGGGCGGCTCACCCTCGAGCGCATCCTCGAGGACGGTGTGCTCACCGCGTCCGAAGTTGAGGAGGGCACCTTGGTGCTGGAGACGGCGAACGTCTCCTTCGCCTCCGAGGTGATGGAGGTGCTGCGTGACGGACGCCTTGGTGACGACGAGGTGCTCGCCTACGACCTTGACAACTGGAGCGAGAACGGGGTGGACCTCGTGCAGCGACGGGCGTGGCACATGCGGTCATGGCTGCCTCAATTGCCCGCGGGCGCCATCGAAGTGGACTACGACTTCAGACTCATCGACGGTCGCCCGACTTACGAGGTCGACATCGCCCTTGGTTCGTGGCTCCCAGCCTACAACGACATGTCGTTCGTGGTGAAGGGATTGAGCGGCCAAGACGTGGACCTTCGCTTGACCGGCTTGGACACCTCGCGGCCCAACGACGTCGTCGTCAACATGCTGTTTTACCAGGAACGCAACCTCACCGTCCCTCGTTTGACGCTTGACATGCATTACGACGTTGGCGTGCGGCTTGACTCCGCTCACGTTGTGTTTGTGGACCACACGACGCTCACGCGAGCAGAAGCCCTCATTTTCGATGTCCCACGGAGCACGGACGTCGCGGCGACCATTGGTGACGTGCTTCGCCTTGACCTGACCGTTCCGGAGGAGTATCAAACGGAGGGGCGCTCCGCGGAGGCGCTGATGATCCAACAGCACCGTTTCCTCGAGGGTCGTTGGTGGCCAGCGACCGTGTTCATGCGGGACCTCCCGGGCGAACTCCACCTGAGCACCGACCCCAGCACCGACTTTGACATTCGAGCAGAAACGTCCTTCCAAGGGTTGTTCACCATGGACTACACCTCCAACGGCGAGGACCTCGACCTCTTCGTGCAGGCCTCAGGACGTGCCGTGGACAGCAAAGGCGACGTGACGATGCTGGCCGAGAACCTCCCCTCGACCTTCCGCTTGGCGCCCACGGACGACCATGGGCTGGAAATCGCCTCAAGCGGCTCCGGCGTCGAGCGGGTCTACATCCGCGTCGCGGACGTGCCGTCCGCACCGGGCGTGACCTTGCGTTCCTTGGAAGTCGTCGGTGAAGACCTGAAGGGAGCGACGGTCCACATGACGCGCATCGGAGGGGCCTACCCAGTGATCCTCCTCGACGGCATCACCACAGGACGTGTGATCGCCTCGGCGAACGCAGCGGTCGAGCCAGGACAGGCCGTACCTTTCCTTGCCGATGTGCCCTTTGTGGGTACGTTGAGCTTGGACGGCCGTGCGGTCATGCTCGATACGCAGTTCACAGGCGTTCTTCCCTCCGCCTCCTCGCTTGGCGTCAACGGGATGGTGAGCGACCTCTCCCTTGTGGGCAGCCTGACCGGTGGCACGGTGGAAACGAGGCACGTGCTCGTGGTTGAACCGATCACGACGGCCGTGGCGACGCTTGTCGCATGGGTGGTGTGACGATGACCGAAGCTCCGTTCACACCGGATCCGGACAAAGGGCGACTCATCGATCGGGTTCGTCATCAGATGGGTTTGGACGAAGACGTGGCGCACGAGGACCTCGTTCGAGCGGCCGAGGAAGCCGCAGAACGCCTTCATCGGTTCAGGGAGGACATCCCCGTGACCAAAGTCGCGATGGCTGGTGTCAGTTTGCTGCTCCTGCTTGGCTTGCTGTTGAGCGGCTGGTACTGGATGCTGCCGCGCGATGGCCTGACCGTGCAAACGGTGTACATGCAGAAGGGCGGCCATGTCTTGCTGGTGGAAGTGGAAAACGACGGGTCGAGGGCCGTCGCCGACGTGGAGGTGCTGGTGCGGTTCCTCGATGCGGCGGGCGAGGAGCTCGACGTGATGGACACGAGGGTGGCGACGGTCGGCGCGCACAGCGCGGTCGCAGGCGACGACCTTGAGATGCAGGTCGTCGGTGCGACGGTGTGGGCGAATTACACGGTCTCCGTCTCGCTCACGTGGACGGATTATGCCGGTGATCGGCACACGGAACGGTGGGAGCACGACGTTGGCGAATGGGCCACGGAGGTCTTCAACGATCGAACGGACCGACGAACATGGCCGTTCTGAGGCGCGGGTGCTGCACCACACCCCAAGCGATATAGTGGACGCTCGGAGGCCTGAACGCATGTCGAACGGGCGCTGGCAGGCCCCCCTGCTCCTCGTTCTTCTGCTCGTCTGCAGTCCGTGGACGGGGCTGACGCGCAACGGCATTGAGGTCGACGAAGAGGTCGGCCTCAAGCCTGAGGGCTTCGCCGTCTCCGCAGAGGACTACCATGACTTCGTCGGCATTGCCGACGACCGGACCGCTCCAGACCGCAGGGCGGCCGTCGCGGACACCCGCATTGGCCTCTTTGACGAAGCCGGGTGGCAGGCCACGCGTCCGTTGCCTGCGGCCTGGCTGCAGCCACGACCAGACCTGAGGCTGGTCCTCGTGGACCCGGCGGTTCCGATGACCCAGGTCCGTTCGGAACTCTCGGGCCTCGCCACCATCGAGGTGAGGGAACTGCTGACGCCCTCGGGACTGCTTCTCCAAGCCTCACCGGATGCCTTTGACGTGCTGAACGGTCGCTCGGACCTTCTCGCGGTGCATGAGGTCCCCATCGCGATGCTGCTCGACGACGCCTACCTCGACGTGCTCCTGCTGGAAGGCGGCGCGGAGGCCTTGCAAGGCGAAGAGGTGCGCTTGGAAGGGTGGCGTGGTGAGGCGGGCCCGTTGGCGGGCGTGTCCTTGGCCGGCCCCACACTTCACGTGCTGCAAGAGGTGTCGCAGGTCGCCTTCGAGGTGCTTGAAGGGCCGAGCGAACTCGACGCTGGGCGCTGGCGTGGCCTGCTGGCCACCACTGACCTGATCGGGTTGGCGATGCAGCCCTCCCTGATGTGGATCGGTCCCGAACCGGTGCACACCGTGCTCAACGACGTGGCTCGAACCAACATGGAGGTGGCCCCCGTCACCAACGGCTTCACCACCTCCCTGAACGGGTCCGGCATCATCGTCGCCGTCGCCGATTCAGGCTTGGACGCGGACCACGGTGACTTCGGTAGCCGCGTCCTGTCAAGCACGGACGTTGTCGGCGACGGGTCCACCGCGGACGCCCACTCGGGACACGGCACCCACGTGTCCTGCACCGTCCTCGGTGATGGAAGCCGTGGCGGCTATGCTGGCATCGCCCCTCAGGCCGAACTCATCTTCCAGGCTATGGAAAACGACCAATCCGGTCAATTCCTCTCTCCCAGCCTGAATTACATTCTGAACCAAGCGTACAACGCTGGCGCGCGCATCCACACTAACTCATGGGGCTCGTCCCAAGCCAGCGACCAAGGCAAGTACACCTCCTCCTCCGAAGACGTCGACGACCGCTCGAACACCTACGACCGGTACTACAACGGGCAGGAAGGGCTGCTCGTGCTGTTTGCTGCTGGAAACGACGGTCCAGGCACCGGCACTGTCGGCTCGCCCTCCACCGCGAAGAACACCCTGACGGTCGGCAACCACCAGAACCGCTACGGCAACGCTCCAGACGTCATGATGTCCGGGTCCTCCCGTGGTCCAACCGACGACGGGCGCATCAAACCGGACGTCGTCGCTCCCGGCGGCTACGTTCGCTCGTGCCGCGCGCAGGAGGCGCAAGACATTGCAGGAGCCACGTGGTCAAGCCAGTACTACCTCGAATACACCGGGACATCGATGGCCACGCCGAACGCCGCTGGTGCCGCGGCGTTGGTGCGTGAGTACCTGCTCGAAGTGGCCCAACGGCCAGCTCCCCAAGGTGCGCTCATCAAAGCGCTGCTCATCCTCGGAGCCGAGGACATCGGCACGCGCAACATCCCCAACGACGACGAAGGATGGGGCCGAATCAACCTCCGCGACACGCTTGCACCAAGCGGTGGACGGGGCATTTGGGTCGACGACCGGTCGGTGCTTTCTCGGACGGGAAACAGCAAGACGTACGTCTTCAACGTCACCTACGCCAACAGCCCGTTCAAGGTCGTGCTCGCGTGGTCCGATGAGCGTGGCAACCGTTTCTCCACCTCGCAACTGGTGAACGACCTCGACTTGGAGGTCATCGCGCCGGACAACACCACCTACCTTGGCAACGTGTTCAGCAATGGACGAAGCATCCAGGCCGGTTCACCCGACACCGTCAACAACGTCGAAGTCGTGTTGATTGATGCTGCGCAGAAGGGCATCTGGGAGGTTCGCGTGAAGGACGGGAACCACGGCGGGTCCAAGGCGCAGCCGTACGCCATCGCCGTGTCAGGGCAGGGCGTCAACGACCTGCGGCCGGATCCGCTGATGGTGCCGGACAGCCTGAGCATGGACGCGTCAATCCCTCAGGTCGGTGACCCGGTCAACCTGCTAAGTCAGGTGATGAACATGGGGAACGTCGAGGCAGAAGGCGTTGACATCGCCTTCATTGTCGACGGGACGGAGCTCGATCGCGTCACGCTGGACCTTTCGCCGGGCGCCATCCGAACCTTGCCGTGGACGTGGACGCCAACGGTTGCTGGAACCTCCGAAGTGCTCCTCCGGGTCGACCCGGACGACGCCATGGAGGAGGTGCAGGAAAGCAACAACGACCTGCTCTTCCCCGTCAACGTGAGCGCTCCGGGCGTGAAGGTCTCTGCAAACGACGACGAGCAGCGGGTCCTGACCTCAGTACAAACGACCTCGTCATGGAACGTCACGCTGACCAACACGGCGTTGATCGGCACCAACGCATCGCTGAGCGCCGCCTCGGTGCTTCGGTCCTCCGACGGGGCCACAATGCCGTGGTACGTCGGCCTCACCGTGGCCAATTTCAGCCTCGAAGGCCGAGGGGAAGCCGCGGTCACCGTCACCGTGGTGCATCAAGCCGGCCCTGCCCCCGGCACCTACCTCGTGCCATTGATCGGTCTGGATGTGGACAATGGCGTGACGTACCCGTACAACCTCACGCTCATCGTCCCGTCGCTCGCCGAGGCGAGGATGACCTTGGATTACAGCATCGTCCCCCTGCACCCCACCGAACCGACCTCGTTCGACGTCGGCTTCACAAACGACGGGAATGGGCCCATCGGCTACGACCTGTTCCTGCAGGCGCCCACCGGATGGTCCGCTGGCTTCGATGACCTCGGCTCGGAACCCGGCGCCACGTCCGGGTCCACCGGCCTCATGCAGCAAGACGCGCAGCGGCAGGTGAGCATCACCGTACAACCGCCTGCCCTCAAAACCATCGCAGGGGCCGAACGGACCGTCACGTTGACCGCCATCTCACAGACCGACCCCAGCATCTCCACGGCGTGGGACATTCCCATGGAGGTCATCGCCGTTCGTGATGTGTTGCTGACGCTGGAATCCAACCTCGGAGCGGTGCGTCCCGACGCCTCGGTAGCGCTCGTGTTCAGCCTTGAGAACCGAGGCAACGTCGACCTCGAATTGACGCCATCCTTCGTGTTGCCCAGCGGCTGGAGCATGGACGCTGACACATCCCCAATCTCGCTTTCGTGGACGGGCAGTGAAAACGTTCGTTACATCCTCAACGGCGACGGCAGCGGTCGAAGCGGCGCGATCGAGGTGCGGTTTGGCGACGCAGAGGGCCGGTTCACCTGGGCGTCGACCATCGACGTTCGTGACCTCCCGATGCCCACGCTGGATTTCAACCGGCTGCTTTTGGAGGACGGTTCGTCCTACGACTCTCCGTACGGGGCAGGCAGCCATCCTGCAGGGGAGGCCCTGCAGTTCACGTGGTTGGTGGGCAACGACGGGTCCGCACCGTGGACACCGACGGTGGCCCTCGACCTCGACCCTGGTTTGTTTGGCTCCTGTGAAGGGCCGGGAGCCGTCGCCCCCGGCGCGTTCGAAGTGCTGTCGTGTGAGGTCGTCCTGCCAACCGACCTCGCTGCAGGGGCCGAGGCCTCCTTCCGCTTGGTGCTTGACGACGGCGAGGTCGAGCGTTCGACCGAAGTTGGACTTCTGGTGGCCGAGGTTGTGGCCGTCCGTTTCGATGGTCCGGCAGAGGTGCGTCTCGATGGCGAAACGTCCACCACCGCCTCATGGACCGTGACAAACGAAGGCAACGTGCGGCTGCAGGAAGTCATCACGCTGCGTGCGCCGAGCGGTTGGGCCGCCGTGCTCGACGGTGCAGCCAGCATCGACCTCGAACCAGGCGAAGCACATGTGGTCCGCATTGACGTGCAACGGGACACCGACGGCGAGGGAACGCTCACCGTTGACCTCGGTGACACCGTGCCCGGGGGACGCCTCGACGTCCCGCTGCGTGCCACCTCACTCGGCTCCATCGATGCCGAGAGCACCTCCAACGTTCTCCTCGTGGGCGGAGCTACGGCCCTCATCGTGCTCATCGGAGCCGCAGCCGTCGTGCTCCGAGGTCGCCGTGGGCCATCGTCTCCACCGCTCGCCCCTGTTGCCTTTGGCGGCCCCTCACCTCCGGCGACGCCGGTGAAGGCAGCACCCTTGGTGCAGCCTACGGTTGCTGCTGCGCCCGTGGCCACGCCCGTACATCCCGTTGGACAGGCCCAACAGGTGCCGTGCTGGGGGTGCAGGCAGATGATCCTCGGGGCCATGGTCGGTTGCCCCGGCTGTGGAGCACGCTTCCATGCGCCCGGAAACCACGGATGCGCCGTCCCCGAGGCCTGCCCAAATTGCGGCCAAGCTTCCTCCTCTTTCGTGCAGGCCTGATGGCACAAGGAGGGGCAGGTCTTTCATGGGAGGCACGACCACCTGAAGGCATGGTGCGAGAGCCGTCCGCGTCGCTTCGCCACCTCCGTTCGGTTGGGCTTGTCCTCCTGATGATGCTCTCGACGCTACCGCTGATGGCCAGCCCGGTCGTGGCCGACGGTCGAGACGCCAGCATCGTGCTGACCATCTCGCCCGCATCGCTGGTCGTCAACCCGGGCGAGTCCGGGGAATACACCGTTCGCGTCTACAACACGGGCTCCAACCCTGTCTCGGTCCAGTTGAGCGCAGCCGAGGAGCAAACCCAAGAATGCAACCAGTACACCTCGGTGATCACGCAGTTTTCCGGAGCGATTGATGCCGGAACCTACGAAGAGACCACCATGAACGTCACCTTGTCCCAGGTGGCGGAAGGCACCTGCGACACCACCGTGACGGCGACCGCGACCGAGCAGCCGGAACCACCCGAACTCCCCGGGCAGCCGGCCAGTGAGGAAAAAACGGTCACCACCGAAGCAGGTGACGGCTCTGGTAGCGTGCTGTACGGCGTCGACCTCCGGGCCGTGGGTCCGGCCGACAAGGACTGGACAGGTGAGGAGGTCGTGGAATGGGACCTCGAGGTCGAGAACACCGGGCGGGCCGACGCCAACGTGGTCCTGACGGCCGAAGAGCGCGACGATGCAGGTTGCGCGGACACGGGGGATTTCTCCATCGAGATCGACCCTTCCTCCATCTCGGTCTCGAGCGAAGACGTGGAATCGGTGACCGTGTCAACGGAGGTGCCCGACGGGCAAGACTCCGACCTGTTCTGTTGGGACATCGTGGCCACGGTGCAGAACGACCCAACGCAGAACGCCTCGGACACGCAGGAAATTTCGCTCGATGTCCCTGAATTGCGCACCTGCGACGCGACCCTCTCACCAACCAGCATCAGCGTGGACCCGGGCAAGACGAAGAGCAGCACGGTGACCTTTGAGAACACAGGCAACACCGAATGGAGCCTGAGCGTCGCGAAAACGGGTTCGAAGGCAGCATGGGTCACGGTGGACGGCGCTTCCTCGGGCCTGCTCCCGTACGACACCTCCTCGGACCGCCGCTCCTTCGATCTCGACGTCTCGCCGGACGATTCCGTCGAGGCCGGGTCCGTCACCACCATTGTCGTTCAAGGTCGCGACGGCACCAACGTCGCGTGCGAGGCCGAACTTCGCGTCACCGTTGGCCAAACGAGGGGGGCGTCCATCAGCCTCCCCCAGCCAATGATGAACAACGTGGAGCCGGGAACCAGCCGGTCGACGACCTTCAGCGTCACGAACCTCGGCAACGGCATGGACAGTTTCCGCGTGAGCGCTTCGGCTCCGCCAAGCGGCTGGGTCGTCGCCTTCGACGTCAGCACGGTCTCCGTTGGCTCAAAGCACTCCTCCGACCGCAGCGCTGACGTTCAGGTGGAGGTCAGCGTTCCGCTCAGCGCCCTTGCCACGGAAGAAGTCGAACTCACGCTCTCGGTGCTGCCTGGTTCGGGTGGCG
>Ga0181588_10004474_pt1 | contig 11479 bp, 9 predicted proteins | sample 071ome_26_FD_148607 | JGI IMG/M metagenome (GOLD analysis project Ga0181588, IMG submission 148607) | Coastal salt marsh microbial communities from the Groves Creek Marsh, Skidaway Island, Georgia - 071409BT metaG (spades assembly) | ecosystem: Environmental > Aquatic > Marine > Intertidal zone...
GCTGAATATCGACGGCCCCATTCCCCATGAACTCACTGCATCGCCGAACGGGCGCTGGGCGGTGACCAGTGAATACGGTACCGGCAACAATCCCGGCCAGCGCCTGGTGGTGATTGATGTGGCCAACGCCGAAATCATGCGTCACATTGACCTGGGGGCCAATTCCCGCCCTCACAGCATCGTCTTCATGAATAACAATCGCCATGTCGTCACCACCATGGAATTGCGCGAGGAAATTGCCCTGGTGGACATCATCGACGGTGAGATCGTACGCACCTTTCCTACCGGCGGTGAGGACAGCCACATGGTCAGACTGTCACCGGACAATGATCACGCCTTCGTCGCTGCCCGCGGCAGTGGCACCCTGTCGAAAATTTCACTCGATGGCAGTGAACCCACCACCGTGATTCCCACCGGTGCCCGCGCCGAAGGGATTGCCGTGTCGCCCGACGGTGACAAAGTGTGGGTGGCCAACCAGAACGACAGCACCATCACTATCGTGGATGCCGACAGCATGGAAGTACTGGGCGCCATAGGCAACATCGCCACCAACCGCGCCGAGTTCCTGCCCAATGGTCTTGCCGTGCTTCCCGGTGGCAGTGGTGAGAATGCTTCAGCGCGCTACGTGACCTATTTCGATGGCAACACCTTTGCCCGGGCGGGCCAGCTTGAGCTGCCCGGCAGCGACGCCTTTGGCACCGGTGTCAGGCTGCTTGCCGCCAACAACGCCCTGTACCTGGCTGACAGCGCCCTGAACGAGATTTCCATTGTCGTACCCGCCTTTGTCGGCACGCGTGCGGTGATTGCCAATAACCCGGATAACGTTGATGGCATGGCGTGGTCGCCGTTACGGGTCGATTGAAAAGAAGTCCCATGTAGGTCGGGATAGGCGCAAAGCGCCGTTTCCCGACGATGAAGTCTTGAACAAGGCCTGCTTGTGATAACGTCGGCAAACGCCCCTTCGGGGCTATGCCGACCTACAACACTATGCCGACCAACAAAGTTACAATGCGTTTTGAATATCGTAGGCGGAAATACGCTTAATCTCTGGCATACCCGACATATTCACGTAAACTTGCCCGCCTTATTCAAACCAAGTGTCCTTTCATGACCAATAACGCGTTTTCTACCCTGCCCCTGTCCGCAGACTTCCTCGCCAACCTGGATTCTCTCGACTATCAGGAGATGACCCCCATCCAGGCGCAGAGCCTGCCGGCCATCCTCGACGGCAAGGACGTCAAGGCCCAGGCCAAAACCGGCAGCGGTAAAACGGCCGCCTTTGGCATTGGTTTGTTGCACAAGATTGATCCCAAACAATTCAAAACCCAGGCCCTGGTCCTGTGTCCCACACGGGAACTCGCCGACCAGGTCAGCAAGGAACTGCGCCGCCTGGCGCGCGCCATTCCCAACGTGAAAATTCTCACCCTGTGCGGCGGCACACCCATCGGCCCGCAATTCGGTTCCCTGGAATTTCCACCCCATATCGCCGTCGGTACACCCGGGCGTATCCTGAAACATTGCGGCAAGGAAAGTTTGAAACTGGACCAGGTGGACACCCTGGTACTGGACGAAGCCGATCGCATGCTCGACATGGGATTTGCCGAGGACATCCTCGCCATCATCGGCTACACGCCCAGACAGCGCCAGACCCTGCTGTTTTCCGCCACCTATCCCGATGAAATCAGGAAAATTAGCGCCAGCGTGCAAAATGCGCCCATCGATATCCAGGTGGAAAGCCTGCATGACACCAGCGTCATCAGGCAGCTGTTTTATGAGGTCCCGAAAGGCGACAAGTCCAGCGCGCTGATGAACCTGCTGCTGCATCACCAGCCGGAATCCACGGTCGTGTTCTGCGGGCGAAAACAGCAGTGCCAGGAACTGGCTGATGAAGTCAATGCCAAAGGCTTTCGCGCCCTGGCCCTGCACGGCGACCTGGAACAAAAAGACCGCGATCGTGTGCTGGTGCAGTTTGCCAACAAGAGCATTCCCATCCTGATTGCCACTGATGTCGCAGCACGCGGCCTGGATATCAAGGACCTGGGCGCAGTGATCAACTACGAGCTGTCACCGGACCCGGAAATCTACATCCACCGCATTGGCCGCACCGGCCGCGCCGGCAGCCAGGGGTTGGCGCTGAGCCTGTTTCATACCAGTGAGGCGCCGAAAGTCAGCGCCATTGAAAAGCAGCTGCAACAAACACTGCGTTTTGAAGAAGTCCCGGTGGACACAGATGCCGCCACACCACCCCAGGGCGCCATGGTCACCCTGTGTATCAACAGCGGCCGCAAGGACAAGCTGCGTCCCGGCGATATTCTCGGTGCACTGACGGGCGACAAGACCCTGCAGGGCAAGGACATTGGCAAGATCGATATTTTTGACATGGTGGCCTACGTGGCCGTTACGCGGAAGGATGCCAAAGCCGCGCTGAAAATTCTTGGGGAAGGGAAAATCAAGGGGCGAAATATGCTCGTATGGAAATTATAATTTTTTCATTTGGATTGTTTGCCGGAGATTGCTCCGCAATTTCCGGCCTACGTTTGTTCAGGCTTCCTGTTCGGCATCCGGATTCCCTGATTGCTTGTAGGCCGGAAATGGCCCGCAGGGCCATCTCCGGCAAAATCATGCCCCTGCATTATCGGCCAAACTAGCGATAAAACTCGGGTGCCTTGCGCAAAGCTTGATGCGCCAGGAAATCATGCTCAATCCACAAGGTGGCATTTCGACGCTCAAGAAAGGCATCCAGCTCCACACGCGCAGCCCGTGTCTGCGCCACATCAAAGTCCCGGGTCGGCAGCCGGTCCAGCGTGCGTTCTTCCGGGTAATGGTACAGATCCCCGGACAGCACGATGGCGCCGGTTTCAGGCAGGTCAACATACAACACCTGGTGACCGGGCGAGTGCCCCCTGGCGGCCTTGAGAATGACCCGGCCATCGCCGAACACATCATGCTCCTCATCGGTGACCGCCACGGTGTTGCTGCTCCTGAGCGCGGCATAGGTCATGGGGCGGGCACTGTTGTTCAGGGGCTCTTCCGGAAACATCGCGGCGCGTTCCTCGGGTCGCACCAGCCAGGTGGCCCCGGCAAAGGTATTGGCATTGGCGGTGTGGTCCCAGTGAAAATGGGAGACGGCGAGATGCGTCACATCTTCCGGTGCATAACCGATATCCGCCAGTTGCCCCAGCAGGGACGGCCCCAGGATCACCGGTCGTTCGGCACCGTCGGAGCGAATCACGATTTGCCGGGCACCTTCACCTTCCATCACCCGCTCCTGGTCAGGCACGGCACCGGCTTCCCACAACAGCACACCCTGCGGATGCACGATCAGGAAGGCCGACAGGGCCAGGGAGGTTGTTGCTACTTCCGCCTCGGTGAGGTTATAGCTGACTGGACTGGATTCCAGTTCGCCACCGTCCAGGACGTACAGGCGAAGTTCATCAGCGGCCTGGGCATGGACAGAACAGGCAAGAAAAGCGAACAGGAATAAAGCGGATCGAAACAGTGTGATGCCTGGCATAGGTGTTCCCCCGGTAGGTGGCGCCAATATTCAGCGCATGGGGTTGATCATAGTACGGCATATCGTGCATGCAAAGGGGTAATCAAGGGCGCATGATGAGGGTGAATCATTTTCACCCCGTCTGTTGGCAGGTTCATTGCCGGAAATTGCGCAGCAATCTCCGGCAATCACGTGTAGAAGTTTAGACCTGATCTGACACATCATCTTGAAAAAGAGAGAGTTACCCGTTTTGATTAAAGGTGTCGAATCCTAAATCAAAACAAAAAGGTAACTCTCATGATCCATACTAACAATCCCATCATCAAACACAAAGCAGGATTACTGAACCTGGCGGAAGAGCTTGGGAATGTGTCGAAAGCCTGTAAGGTAATGGGCGTATCCCGGGATACGTTTTACCGCTATCAGGAATTGGTCGAAGATGGCGGCATCGACAACCTGATCAACAAAAGCCGCCGAGGTGAAAATCTCAAGAATCGTATCGATGAGGCCACTGAACAGGCGGTAGTGGCCTGGGCTATCGAACAACCAGCTCATGGTCAGCACCGTACCAGTAATGAACTGCGCAAAATCGGCATCTTCGTCTCTGGCAGCGGAGTTCGCTCGATCTGGCTTCGTCATAATCTGGAAAACTTCAAAAAGCGCCTCAAAGCCCTGGAAGAGAAGGTGGCCAGCGAAGGCATTATCCTCAGTGATGCCCAGGTGGCGGCACTGGAGAAGAAGAAACAAGATGATGAGGCGTGTGGCGAGATCGAGACGGAGCATCCAGGCTATCTGGGAGCCCAAGACACCTTCTACGTGGGTAATCTGAAAGGGGTTGGCCGGATATACCAGCAGACCTTCATCGATACCTACAGCAAAGTGGCCTTCTGCAAGCTCTACACCACGAAAACGCCTATCACGGCTGCAGATACCTTGAACGACAAGGTCTTACCCTTCTTCAAGGAGCAGGAACTGCCCATGCTACGTATCTTGACCGATCGTGGAACCGAATACTGTGGTCGTGTCGACCAGCATGATTATCAGCTCTATCTGGCCATTAACGACATCGAGCACACCAAAACCAAAGCCATGTCCCCACAGACCAATGGAATCTGTGAGCGCTTCCACAAGACCATTTTGAATGAGTTTTACCAGGTGACGTTCAGAAAGAAGCTCTACGAATCACTGGAAGCGCTACAAAAAGATCTGGACGAATGGATGGAATATTACAACAATGAGCGAACTCATCAGGGCAAGATGTGCTGCGGCAGAACGCCAATGGATACATTGCTTGATGGTAAATCGATCTGGGCGGAGAAAGAACTAGCTCAAATCTAAACTGACAGACACCTGATCAAAACGGGTAACTGTCAGATCAAGTCTGAGCTACTACAAATCACGCGTTGGATTATGACTCTGACTTAACCTTCTTCTTCCGCGGCTTACGCTTTTTCTTCTCACCCTTTCCAGTAGGATTCTGCCCTTCCCTCGAGATATTCAGCATCTGTCCAGCCACCCAGGTTTTCTTCAGGTCATTGAAGATTTCCTTCGGCATATCCACTGGCAAATCCACGGTGCTGTAATCGTCATAGATATTGATCAGCCCGATGTACTTGCTTTCAATACCGGCCTCGTTGGCAATAGCGCCCACGATATTACCCGGCATCACCTGGTGCTTGTGACCCACTTCCAGGCGAAAACGCTCCATGCCCTCTTCAGGCCGCGTATTCTTGTGGCGCGGTTCACTGCGTCGAGGTTCACGACCTGAGTCCTTACCGGATTCCTTGCGACCTTCACGTTCCCGTCGCGGTTTACGCGGACTGTCGCGCTCATCATCCCGAAACGCTTTCTTCTCACGCATCGGCTTGGCTTCCAGCAGCAGTGGCTCATCACCCTGTACCAGTTTCGCCAATGCTGCAGCAACATTCACCGCGGGCACACCGGTCTCCTGCTCATACTGTTCCACCAGTGAAGCAAAAAGCGACAGGTCCTGCGTCGACAGGGTATCGGTAATCGCCTGCTTGAACTGTTCCAGGCGCTTGTTGTTGATCAACTCGGTGGACGGCATCTCCATCAGGGCGATGGGTGTGCGGGTTGCTTTCTCAATGGCATGCAGCAAACGCTTTTCCCGGTTGGTGACAAACAGGATGGCCTCACCACTGCGTCCCGCCCGCCCGGTACGACCGATACGGTGAATATAGGCTTCGGTGTCATAGGGAATATCGAAGTTAACGACATGGCTAATGCGCTCCACGTCCAGGCCGCGCGCCGCCACGTCGGTGGCCACCAGGATATCCAGCTTGCCGGACTTGAGCTTGTTGACCGTCATCTCGCGCTGCTTCTGGGCAATGTCACCATTGAGTGCCGAAGCCGCAAAACCGCGCGCAGACAGTTTGTCGGCCAGCTCCACCGTGGCGAGCTTGGTGCGCACAAAGACCAGCATGGCATCAAAGGTTTCCGCTTCCAGGATGCGCGTGAGGGCATCAAGCTTGTTCTGCATGCCAGTCACCGGCCAGTAGCGCTGGCGAATGGACGCCGCCGTGGCGGTTTTCATTTCAACAGTAATCTGTTCCGGATTATTCAGGTGCGCGGTGGCAATGCGCCGCACTTCCTTCGGCATGGTGGCCGAGAACAGCGCAATCTGCCGCGTGGGCGGGGTCTGCTCAAGAATCCACTCCACGTCATCAATAAAGCCCATGCGCAGCATCTCGTCGGCTTCATCGAGCACCAGCGTGGTCAGCGAATCCAGTTTCAAGGTACCGCGGCGCATATGATCCATCACCCGGCCCGGCGTACCCACTACCACGTGCACACCCCGGCGCAGCGCACGAATCTGCCCGCTGTAATCCTGCCCGCCATAGACCGGCAACACGTGAAAACCCTTGATGTGACCGGCATAGGTCTGGAACGCCTCGGCCACCTGGATCGCCAGCTCCCGTGTCGGTGCCAGCACCAGCGCCTGCGGATCCTTCTGTTTCAGATCCAGGTTGGTCAGGATAGGCAACGCAAAGGCCGCCGTCTTGCCCGTGCCAGTCTGCGCCTGGCCCAGCACATCACGGCCTTTCAATAACAGGGGAATGGTCTGGGTCTGGATAGGTGAAGGAGTTTCATAGCCCACATCAATCAGGGCTTTCAACACCGGCGCACTCAGCGCCAGCTGGTCAAACGGGATTACCGAGTCGGTTGTCATTCAGGTCTCAAAGTTTGGAATGGAACAGATCGGACTTGTTTATTCACAGCAGCCCGATTTGAGGGAGGCGGATACTAGCACAAAACGGCAGCAGCCGTTGGTTTATCGAAGTTTGTAGGGCGGAAGAGCTTGTAGGTCGGCATAGGGCAAAGCCCGTTTACCGACGTGTCAGTTACATGAAGGCTGATCAATGTCGGCAAACGGCCCTGCGGGCCTATGCCGACCTACTACTATGCCGACCTAAACGCTGGACCACTCATCCAAATTTGCATTTCCCAAATTCATGGACTAACCAGATATTGGAATATCACTTACTTTCTATACGCGATTAACGTATATATAATTGGAGCTTCACCATGGAAGGTGTGTTCATTGAATCCTCAATGTTCAGCCGGCTACTGCCTGAATACCTGGATGATGAGGAATACCGGATGCTACAAAGCCTCTTGCTGACTCAACCTGAATCCGGCGACCTGATTCAAGGGTCCGGCGGCTTGAGAAAGCTGAGAACAGGAATGAAACACCGAGGCAAAGGAAAACGGGGAGGACTGCGGCTAATCTACTATTGGCACAAACCCGCAAACTGCTTCTATATGATCACTCTCTACGCCAAAGCCGAGCTGGACGACCTGACCAGGAAAGAAATCAAAACACTACAATCGCTAGTCAATCATTGGATAAAGAAATGAGTACCAAACCACGCAAGCGAAACCTTTTCAACGAACTGAAAACAGGCATCGAAGAATTTAGGAAATTCGATGAAGGAAAGCTCACGCTTAAAACCTCGACGGTGAAGGCACTGCCGAAACTTGAAGTGACGGGCGCAGAAATTATCAAACTCCGCGCCAAACTGAATATCTCAAGACCAGTATTCGCTCATGCCCTGCGCATCAACCCCCGCAAACTGGAAAGCTGGGAGCAGAACCGCTCCCGTGTCAGCGATGAAGCCGCTACCCTGATCAGACTAGTGGAAAAGGATCCAACCGTTCTGGAAAGAATCCGTAGGCTGTAGGTTGCAAGCATTGTCGGTCGGCATTACGCCTGTTCACACCGCTTCGGCAAAGGAAATACTAATGTCAAGACTCTTCGCAATCACAACAGGCTTCTTTCCTCTGCCATGATCCTTTTTTTCCCAGGTCAACAAACCTGCATTCTCAAAGTTTTTCAATGTCCGGCTTAAATTGGACAGCTTCCGGCCACTGATCTCTGCCAATTGGGTGATACTGTCCGGCTGCAGGGACTGAATCATGCCCAGCAATTCGATATTACGGGAGTTCAACACCTGGAACATGGAGTCATAGGAACTGAACCACACCTGGGGTGAATCCGGCTTTAGTACCCTTTTACCACGCGCGACATCAACCAGGTATTGCTGGTAATCCTTGCGTGGCATGATGCCAACTTTCACGCTTTTACGCATCGCTTTCATGGTCTATCACCTTGTTCACTGCGGTAAAAAAATCGACAAGCAATTGGTCAGCGGATTGGAAGGCATAAGGTTTCACCTTCCCCTTTCCTGATGTATGAACATGATCATATTCAACAACCCGGCTGGCAGACTTCCCAAACATTTTGTTGCTGACGGCATGGGCGTTATCAAAACCAAGCACTCTTTCTCCAAAACCATTGTGTAATGTCAGGCTGTATTTAATGCCATGGGGTCTTGCAGGGGTAACCCTGACGCGTCGGACTTCAATTTTCCACCAATAGCCGGACTCATCCCTGAAACTTTGACCATCCATGCTGAGGAGCCTGTCCAGGCCCTGGTCTCTGGTCACCACTCATTTCCTTATGATCTGATGATAATATTAATATTGCTTACCAGGAATCACAACCCGTCCCAATATTCATCCTTCCGGCCATTCCTGATACTCCACCATAGCCCTGATTCTCTTTTCCCGCTTTGATTTTCCCCCCTTCCCCTTTACCCTGTCCCCATGCCAAAGCCCCCAACCAACAACCCTACCCACAAAGGCAGCGCCCTGACCCGCCGCGACTTCCTGGCACAAACATCGGCCACCGCCTTCGTGCTGGGTTTCTGGTTACCATCCAAAGCCGCACTGGCCCAATCAACCACAGCACCCACCACACCAACCAACCCCGAAGTAAACGCCTGGGTGGTCATCGAACCTGACGATACCGTCATCATCCGCATTGCACAGACCGAACTTGGCCAGGGGGTGTGGACCTCCAATGCCATGATGGTGTGCGAGGAGCTGCAATGCGACTGGCGCAAGGTGCGCCCGAAATATGCCTCGGTAAACCGCGACGGGCGTGAAGATGCCCCCGCCTGGACGCTGGATGTCCCTGGCAATGGCGCCACCGATCCTGCGGGTGGCGGCGACCCGCAATTTCGTGATCGCCAGCGCCTGCGCGGTATTCCCGACAGCCTGTACCGGCGCATGCGCACCAACGAGGCCGCCTCGGTGCGCGATGGCCGCTACTATTTACAGCTGGCCGGCGCCGAAGCCCGCGAGCGTCTATTAATAGCAGCAGCGACACTGTGGAACGTTCCGGTCAATGAACTTACCGCCAGGGACAGCGTGATTACTCACGCCGCCAGCAACCGGCAAACTACGTATGGCCAGATCGCCGAACTGGCCGCCACCACCCCACACCCGAATCCGGAAGCGATCACCATCAAGGCCCCGGACCAGTGGACCCTGATGGGCACCGAACAACCCAACTTCGATATCCCTGACAAGGTCACCGGCAAAACGCAGTACGGAATCGATGTGCGCCTGCCCGGCATGCTGTGGGCGTCCATCAAATCCTGCCCGGTCTACGGCGGCGATGTCCTTAGCTACGACTTCGACGCCATCCGCGACATGCCCGGCGTGCACTCGGTGTTCCAGTTCCCCATTCCCGACCCGGCGCTGACCCGCGGCCGCGTGTTCAGCGGCGGCGTGGCGGTGATCGCCGACACCTGGTACCAGGCCAACCAGGCCCTGAAGGCCCTGCCCATCGAATGGAATATCCCGCCGCAAAACGCCGCCTTCAACAGCGCCAACATGCACGAAGCCCTGCTCGCCTCACTCGACCAACCCGGCACCGTGCGCGTGGACCAGGGCAATGTTGAATCGGTATTCAACGAAGCAGAAAAAAACGCCGAACAGCAAATCGTAGAAGCCACCTATTCCACCCCCTACCTGCCCCGCGCGCGCATGGAACCGGGCAATGCCACCGTGCTGGTGACTGATGAGCGGGTGGACATCTGGATCGGCGATCAAAGCCCCCAAGAAACACGTTTCAGTGCCGCGTCCATTACCGGCATTGATGAAGCCAATGTCTACCTGCACCAATGCCACCTGGGCGGCGGCTTCGGGCGCAACGGCAACGGCCCCCAGGCCGAACAGGCCATCATGATCGCCAATGCCCATCGCGGCACACCCATTCACCTGTTGTGGTCACGGGAAGAAGACTTTACCGGCACCACCTACCGCGCCATGGGCGTCGCCCGATTGAAAGCCGCCCTGGACGCCGACGGCTGGCCCATGGCCATGCAGGTCCAGACCGGCATGCAGGAAGACGGCTTCGGTCCCACGGCCTCCTTTGATGTCGCGTCACGCTATGCCGTGCCCCACTACCGTTTTTCCAATCACACCACACAGTTCCATATCCCCTCCGGCACGCGAAGAGGCGTAGGCCAGGCGGCCCATGAGTTTTACCGGGAAAGTTTTATCAACGAACTGGCCTTTGCGGCCGGCCGCGATCCCTATGAATACCGCCGCGAACTCATCAGCCGCACCAACCTGTCCTACAAGAACGACATGATCAAAGCCCTGGACCTGGCCGCCGAGATGAGTGACTGGGGCTCCCCCCTGCCGGAAGGCACCGCACGCGCCATCGCCCTGGAAGAACGCGGCGCTGAGGGCAGTGGCCTGGCCACCATCAGCGCCATGGTCCATACCGTCTCCATCAGCAAGGCCGGCGTCCTCAGACTGGAACGGGTCGATGTCGCCCATGAAACCGGTTTCGGCCTGGTCAACCCGCGGTCAGTCAAAAAACAGATCGAAGGCCAGATCGCCTGGTTCTATAACGACGCCATGCACCAGGCCATTCATGTCGAGGACGGGCATATTGTGGAAAACAATTTTGACCGGTTTCATATCTCACGGATTAATGAAGACCCACCGGAGATCAATATTCAGTTCTTCAAGACCAATCATTGGTTAGCGGGGATGGGACACGATCGGGCGACGTCGGTGCAGTCGGCTATTGGGGATGCGATATTTCAGATTACTGAGAAGAGGTATAGGGATTTGCCACTTGGGCGGTTTGATTTGAGTTGGAACTAATTTCACAACTCCTCAAGGAACTAGCACCAGAATACAATTACCCTGCAACGCAAGTCTAAAAAGGAAGTTAAATGGAATCCTCAGAATTAAAAGAGAGATTACGCGCGATTCGGGATGACATGGATAAAAACCATGCCATCAGGCTTCACAGAGCTATCAGTTGGCTAAACTGTGCCGAGGAATGTTATGAAAGTAACGATGACCTCTGCTTTATTGCCCTCTGGATTGCTTTCAATGCTTGTTATGGCATAGAGAATAATGACTTATCCACGGATACAAGGTCAGAATTCAATAATTTTATGGAAAGGCTGATCAGCTATGACACTGAAGAAAAAATCCACGCTCTCCTATGGTCGAAGTATAGCCAACTGGCTCAGCTAGAACGCGACAAGCTGGTATATAAAGTTGAGAACAGCGAGTCAACCTATGCTCCCACAAAACTCGGGCGAACAACTGCATGGTGCGGTTTGTCGGCGGAGTCGGGCGCGATGCTAGCAG
>Ga0181588_10004479_pt1 | contig 11472 bp, 14 predicted proteins | sample 071ome_26_FD_148607 | JGI IMG/M metagenome (GOLD analysis project Ga0181588, IMG submission 148607) | Coastal salt marsh microbial communities from the Groves Creek Marsh, Skidaway Island, Georgia - 071409BT metaG (spades assembly) | ecosystem: Environmental > Aquatic > Marine > Intertidal zone...
GGTTTGACCTGCCCCTCGAAGACGCTGACGACACGGAACTGCGCCTGCAGGCCGAACGGCGAAGCACCAGCAATTTGGGTGACGGGATCTAGAACTGGCCCTCGCCAACCCCCTTCACGATGCGTGATAGCTCGCTGCGCTCATCGTGATCAATGCGGTGCGGCACACCACTAATAATCCGCTCGAAGTTCGAGAAGGAGTCCTTAATTTCAGGACCGTTACTCGTAATGATGTATTCGCGGATTCCCTTGTCGTGCCAGGAACCACGCATCTTGAAGACGTTCAGGGCGCGGGCCATCTCACCACGGATCTCGACGTACTGAAGCAGTAGGATCGTGTCGGTAATCGTCGAGATATGGGAGTCGGTAATCGAGTGACTCCCCATGAATTCCTCGGAGGTATTCGTAAAGAAGCCCGCGATTTCTTCCTGCTTGGCATAACCGGTCACGCCGATCACAAACTGACGGAAGGCGTTATGACTCACGCCCCGCGCCAGGGCCGAGAGGGAGTCGATCGCCATCCGCGATGGCTTGAACTGGCTGATTTCGGTCTTGATGATTTGGAGGTGATCCTCTAGGCCCGTTGATTCGGGATAGGCACAAATAATTTTGAGCAGCCCCTGGCGCTCCATCTCCTCGAAATCCAACCCCCAACTGGTGGCATTGCGCAGCAGCTGGGCCCTGGATTCCTCATAGGCAAAGAGGATGGCCCGCTCCTTGTTAGCGCAGGCGTTCTCCACAAACTTGCTGACCAGCAGGGTCTTACCCGTCCCTGTCGCACCGGTGGCCAGGATGATCGAATCCTTGAAGAAGCCGCCACCGCACATCTCATCGAGGCGGGGGACACCCGAGCTCACGCGGACATTGGAGCTGCGCTGGGTCAGGCGCATGGCCCCCAGCGGGAAGATGCTGATGCCGTGGGAGCCCATGGTGAAGGGGAACTCCCCCTTCATGTGGGTGGTACCGCGCAACTTGAGGATTTCCACCGTCCGACGGCGGCGCTCCCCCTCCAAGACATTGCGGAGGATCACCACGTTGTCGCTGACGAATTCCTCCACCCCGTAGCGGGCGATGGGACCGTATTCATCAATCCGCTCGGTGGTCATCACCGTGGTGACGCCGATCTCCTTCAGGCGGGCAATCAAGCGGAAGATCTCCCGGCGCACGACCGAGACCGCGTCGTACTGCTGAAAAACGGCCGTGATCGAATCGATCGCCACACGCCGAGCCTTGTACTTACGGATCGCGTAGTTAATTCGCTCGATCAGACCTGACAGATCGAAGCTGCCAGCGACATCTTGCCCTTCCGGATCAGGGGAAGCATCCAACAGGAACAGCTTGTCCTGCTCCACCATTTCCTGGAGATTCCAGCCAAAGCTGGCCGCATTGCGGAGAATATCGAGCGGCGACTCTTCAAAGGTGACGAAAATCCCGGGCTCGTCAAACTGACGAATGCCGTTGTAGAGAAAGTTCAGCGAGAACACGGTTTTACCCGTACCCGATGTCCCACTGATCAGCGTGGAGCGACCAATGGGGAGACCGCCCTGGCAAACGTCGTCAAAGCCCTCAATCCCCGTCGGCAGCTTCTGGACCGAGGCGAGATGATTGGACTGTGGGCTGGGGTCCTGCATGGGGAGGATGGTCCTGTCAGAAATCTAGTTCGTTTTCACGGCTATGACAGCCGCTCTTGTGAAGGAAACGTTGGTTTTCACACAAGATCACCCACCGCATCCTGGTCCAACAAGGACTCGGACAAGGCCTCATCGCTGAGCTCCTCAAACAAGAGATCCAAACCAATCAAAACCCTCTCCCGGTCTGAGAGATCACCAATGATTCGACGCACCGGTGGCGGAAGAATCTTGGCGAGGGTGGGCGTCGCCAAGATCTTGTCTTCTTCAGCGAGCTGAGGGTTCTTCAGAACATCAATCACTTTCAGGGCGTACACACCCTGAAATTCCGTATCAAGGATATTCCGCAGGGTCTTCAATGCGCGCATCGAGTTGGGCGTGTTTCCCGCCACATAGAGCTTCAGGATGTAGGTCTTGCGTGGACTCATCGGAATCACCTCCTTAAGACAAATGGAACGAATAAGAACTAACCAACGGCCTCACCAGGCGGTGGTTCCGCCAAGGGGAGATCCGGGGGAATGGAACGCCGGTACATCTCACACAAATGGGCCATCACATCCAAAAGCGCAAGGCGGTAATCCTGAAGAAAATCGTTTTTATGGCCTTCAAGCCGCAGTTGCTTCCAGAAGGAATCCATCAGATCCACGTGGATCTCAACAACGCTGTTGACCGGGAGATCGCAAAAGAAGGCGCTGTGGACAAAGCTCTCGATCGCCTGGTTGGCCGCCGCAGGATCCTTGAAGTAACTGATCAGGATGTCGCGGTAGCCCCGCTGCAACGACTGGCGCAACTCGCCGTGGTCAGGCTCCGGGAGATTGCGCAAAAACAGGGACGGATCCCGCTTGTAGAAGACCCCCAGGTAGCCCAGGCGCCCCTGAAGTCGATTGGGTAGCCGCCAGGACAGCGGTGTCGAGGCCGACTCACTGCCCGACTCCGATTGGGCAGACAGTCCCTTGCGCAGGAAGCGCGAAACCGCGGCATCCAGGCTGTAGACAACCTGCTCAAGCTGGTCCTGGGGCAGATGCACCTCCGCCTCGTGGTAATCGACGCGGCCGTTGACTTCCCCCACCACAACCGCCGGCAGAAGCACCCCTTGCTGACGCAACCCTTGGAGGGCCTCTGGGGGCGTGACACCCTGCTGCAGCAGCACCACATCAAAGGCATCCCGCCGCTGCAGCAATTCAGCGATCGGATCGGAAAGGGAGCCCAGGTCCTCCAGGCAGTAGCGCTCACCCTTCAGCCAGCTGGTCGCAGCCTTGACCAGACGAGGGTCCGACAACAGCGAAGCAATAGTGAGCGCCGGCTGGGTCATGGCCCTGAGTTGGAGCCCTGGCAAGTGACCTCAGTGTTGACGGGAGTGCCCTCGAGCGGTGAAACTCGTTGTTTGTCTTCCAATTGCCGTGGCAGGCCGCAATGACGGCGTCCTCCCGTCAGCCTGACCACGCCCCTTCTGTCATGAGTACTGATTCGCAAACCGGCCCCTACGCCATCGTTGAGACCTCGGGTACCCAGGTCTGGGTTCAGCCCAACCGCTACTACGACCTCAACCGGATCCACGCCGAGGTCGACAGCACCCTCACCCTCGAGAACGTGCTGCTGGTGAACGACGGCAAGGCCGCCAACGTGGGTCAGCCCTACGTCAAAGGGGCCACCGTTGAGCTGCAGGTGATGGCTCACCGCCGCGGCCAGAAGGTCATCGTCTACAAGATGCGCCCTAAGAAGAAGACCCGCCGTAAGAACGGTCACCGTCAGGAGCTCACCCGCGTGATGGTCAAGTCCATCAGCGTCGGCGGCAAAGCACTGGCCTGAACCTCCAGATCCTTCTCCTGAACTCCTGAGCTTCCTCCCCCATGGCCCACAAGAAAGGCACCGGCTCCACCCGTAACGGCCGCGACTCCAACGCCAAGCGTCTTGGCGTGAAGCGCTACGGCGGTGAATCCGTCAGCGCCGGTTCGATCCTGATCCGCCAGCGCGGCACCTCTGTGCTGCCCGGCAACAACGTCGGCCGCGGTGCTGACGACACCCTCTTCGCCCTGGTCGACGGTGTGGTCAGCTTCGACACCATCAAGCGCGGTCTGCGCACCCGCAAGCGCATCAACGTGGCCCTCGGCTGAAGCCCAGCACCACGGTTGATTGAGCCGGCACCCAGGTGCCGGCTTTTTTGTGGCCGGGCCTCAGGCCAGGCGGTAGGCGCGGGTGGTGATCAGATAGGGATGGAACACCTCCAGGAAGCGGGCCTGGAGGGTGCGGAAGAAGCGCTCCACCAGGGCCGGATCATCGAAGTGGAAGGGATACTCGCCGTTGAACCCCTGGAAGAAATACCAATTCAGTAGGGCGATCGCCTCCGGCCCCATCCGCTGAGCGAACTGCTCGAGCTGCGCCGAGGGATCGTTGAGGTGCTCAAGGACGTCCAGGCACACCACCGTGTCAAACCGCTCGGGCAGGGCGGCGTCGCCGAGGTCGCGGAAACAACGCAGCTTGTGGGCCAAGCCAAAGCGCTCCGCCCGCTCCGTCACGAAAGCGCGATTGGCGGGGTTGAGGTCGACGAACCAGACCGACTCGACCTCAGGCAGGGCCGCCGCCGCCAGGGCATGGGTGCCAATCCCGCCGCCGAAGTCGAGGACCTGCCCCTTGGCAAACATGGCCTGCAAGCGCAGGGTGTCCGCGATGTAATCCGCACTGCTCAGGTGCCAAGCCGCGAGCTCCAGCAGATGGGCATGGCCCACCTCGTTCTCGTAGAAGCTCCCCGCCTGCTCGGGATCAAAGGCCCCAGGGTGGGCAGCGGCCAGGGCCTCGGTCGCCATCGGCAACTGCTGCTCCAGCTCCGCTGCCGTGAGCTGGAGATGGGAGGCCAGATGCTGGCGTAGATCAAATCCCCCGGAGAGAAAGTGATCGAGGGAGAGAGCGGCGGTGACGGTCATGGCTGATCACCGTAGAGGTCGCTGCTCAGGTCCCAACTCCGCCCCAGCCCCGGGAACCATCAACCAGCGGCGCAGCCAGGCCGTTAGCCAATAGAAGGGCAGGGTGTCCAGTAAGGCCGCCAGGGCCTTGAACAGGTAGCCACTGGCAATGAAGCTCAGCAGTTGAGGTGCCACCGGAAGATCCGCGCGCACCGGAAGGACGTGGGCGGCGTAGTGGCTGATCAGCACCACCGCCGTCGTATCCACCAACTGGCTGACCAGGGTCGAGCCGTTGTTGCGCAACCAAAGCGCCCGACCACCGGTGCGCCGCTTCCAGAAATGAAACAGGCGGACATCGGTGAACTGGGCCGCCATGTAGGCCGCCATTGACGCTCCGATCGCGCCAAAGGCCAAGCCCTGAACGGCAAAAAACGTCTCCTCCGGCGCCCCCGGCAGACCCGGCAACACACCGCCGAGCCAGAGCACCAGGACGATCCAACCGTTCAACAGCAAGCCCACCCAGACCAACTGATTGGCCCGCTGCTCGCCCCAGATCTCACTGATCAGGTCCGTGCAGAGGAAGGTCACCGGATAGGGGAGGGCTCCAACCGCCACCACCACCGGCCATGAGCCGATCTGACCGAGCTGCAGGAAGCGGGTCAGGCCAAGGATGTTCAACATCCCCATCGTTCCAAGGAACAGACCCGAGAGGACGAGAAAGGCCAGCTCCCGCCGCTGTTGCAGCGCCTCATCCACGGGCATTGGGGGGCATCAGCTGTGCCACACGGTGGCACCATTGCGGCGTGCTCGCCTCAATCCAGCGTTGACCTGCGGCTTTCTCGTACTGGACAAGCCCGCAGGGATGAGCTCCCACAGCTGTGTCTCAAGGATTCGCAGGGCCTACGGGCTCAAACGGGTGGGGCATGGGGGAACGTTGGATCCCGCGGTCACCGGCGTGCTGCCGATTGCCCTGGGGCCCGCCACCCGGCTGCTCCCCTATCTGGAGAGCGACAAGACCTATCGGGGGGTCATCCAACTGGGGGTCACAACCGACAGCGATGACCTGGAGGGCCAGGTCCTGGAGCAGCGCCCCCTGCCCAACCTCAGCCCAGAGGCCATCGGCGAGGCGCTCGCCCCATTTCGCGGGGCGATTCAACAGCGACCTCCGGCGGTCTCAGCGGTCCACGTCAATGGAGAGCGCGCCTACAAATTGGCCCGCGCCGGCCAGTGCCCTGAGCTGCCCCCCCGCCCGGTGACGATTCACCGCTTGGAGCTGCTGGGCTGGGATCCAACCCAAGGGCAGATCGACCTGGAGGTGCACTGCAGCTCTGGCACCTACATCCGCTCCCTGGCCCGAGACCTCGGCGAGGCCCTGGGCTGCGGTGGCAGCCTGGCGCGCCTGCGGCGAACCCAAGCCCTGGGCTTTGACCTGGCGCAAAGCGTCACCCTGGAGCAACTGGAGGGGGAACCTCCCGCACTGCTCAACCCCCTGGAGGTCCTGCGCCACCTCCCCCAACACCGGCTGGACGAGGAGGGGCTCGCGGGCTGGCGCTGCGGGCGCCTGCAGGACTGTGACCCCAGTTGGGCACTCGAGGACGCCGTTGTGGTCGTGAATCCAGATGGCAACCTGGCGGGCATGGCCCGGGTCGCCTCCCCTGGGCAACTCCAACCCAAGCTCGTGCTCGACGCCGCGGGCTAGTTCACTCGGAAATCACGCATGGCCGGCCACAGCCGATGGGCCCAAATCAAACGCACCAAGGCCGTGGTGGATGCCAAGCGCGGAGCGGTCTTCACGCGGCTGGGACGGGAAATCATGGTGGCGGCCCGGGCCGGCGCAGACCCCGCGGGCAATTTCCAACTGCGCACCGCCATCGAGAAGGCCAAGGCGGCGCGGGTGCCCAACGCCAACATCGAGCGGGCCATCGCCAAGGGCTCCGGGCAGGGGGGAAGCGGGGCCGATCAATTTGAAGAGGTGCGCTACGAGGGCTATGGGCCCGGGGGCGTGGCGGTGCTGATCGAATCGCTCACGGACAACCGCAACCGCTCGGCGGCGGAGATTCGGCTGGCCTTCAACAAAAACGGCGGCAACCTCGGGGAGACCGGCTGCGTCGGGTACCTCTTCGAGCACCGCAGCGTCGTGCGCCTCAGCCAAGCCGGCCTGCAGGACGAGGTCCTGCTGGAGCAGCTGCTCAACCTCGACGAGCCGGTGCTGAGCTACGAGATCGATGCCGACGGCGCAGACATCCTCGGCGCGTTTGAACAACTGGAATCGCTGCAGGACAGCCTGCGCAGTGCCGGCCTGCCCGTGAGCAGCTGGGAACACCGTTGGATTGCCCAAACCCCCTGCCAACTGGAGGATCCCGAGACCCTCGCCGGCTGTCTGAAGCTGCTCGATGCCCTCGAAGAGCTGGACGACGTACGGACGGTCACCTCCAACCTGGAGGCGGACGAAGCCCTGATGGACGCGGCCCTCAGCTGAGGGCAGAGGCCGCCTCCGGGTCCGCCACCACCTCCAACTGGGGATGGCGCTGCAACCAACTGGCGGGAACCTGCTCGCAGGGCGGCTCCTGCAGGGAGCGCCGCAGGATCTCGGCCTTGGCCGCGCCGGTCACCACCAACAGCAGGGAACGGGCCCCGAGGATCTCAGCCGTCCCCAGGGTGATGGCTTGATCGGGGACGGATCCCGGGTCTCCGCCGAAGTCCGCGGCGTTCTGCTCCCGGGTGGCCTGGCTCAAGGCCAAGGCCCGGCAGGGCTGCTCTGGGCCGCAGGGGGGCTCGTTGAAGCCCACATGACCATTGCTGCCGAGGCCCAGCAGTTGCAGCCCAATGCCCCCGGCCCCCTGGAGCTCCTGGCGGTATCGCCGGGCCTCCTGCTGCGGATCAGCCGCCAGACCATTGGGAATCCGCAGGGCACCAGGGGGGAGCTGCAGCGGTGCCCCCAGCTGAGCCTGCATAAACGCGGCAAAGGAGCGCGGGTCCTGCGCACCCAGGCCGACGTATTCATCGAGGTTGAAGCTGCACCATCCCGCCAAGAGCCGCTGACGCTCCTCGGCGGGTAACTGGCGCCACTGCCGCACGAAGGCGCCGTAGACCGGCCGCATCGTCCGGCCCGTGGCCAGGCCCAGGTTGCCCCCGGAGCGCAGTGCCTCCAGCAGACGACTAGCCACCAACTCCGCCACGGCGCCGCCATCGGCAGCCCGCGTCAGGGTCATCAGCTGAGTGCTCACAAACGGGGGGCCATCGCCTGCCATGCCTCCGGCTTTAAGCCTGGCTGAGGTCTGGCCCGTTGCGCCAGGGCCCCATAGGACTCCAGCTGCACGCCGCGGTAGTAGTGGCGCAGGATCGCCTCAAAACTCTCGCCCCGCTGGGCCAAAGCCAGGGCCCCCCACTGGCTCATGCCGATGCCGTGGCCATAGCCTCGGCCGACGGCCACCAGCTGAACAGCCGCCCCCGGCAGTGGACGGGCCTGGGGCAGGGAGAAGGCCGGCAGCGGCGGCGGTGGTGCCGGCCAACCCAGGGGGGCATGACTGGCCGTCAAGCCGAACGGCTCAACGCTGGAGGTCTTGGTCGGGGCCAACTCAAAGCGAACCCAGGTGCTGCGCAGGCCCAGGCGGCTCCGGAGTTGGGCACCGCTCAGCAGCACCTGCTGGCCGGCGCGACCGACTGCACGCGCCTGCTTGACCCGGCCGGTGGGCGTTCTAGATAGGACCTCAATCGCCAGGACCTGATCGAGCTCGGGGAACGCCCGGCGCAACAGGGGCCCATCGAGGGGCTTGCTCCACTGGTGCACCGGCGAGGCATGGTCGAAGTCGGGGACACTGACCAGATAGGGCAGATGGCGGGTCCAGAGGTCCCCGCTGCTCTCGGTTGCTCCACCGCTGCTGCTGTGGAAGACCGCATCAATCAGGGCGTCGCCAAAGGTCAGGACCAGACCGCGGGTCTGGTTGACCGCCCCCCAGGTGCTGGCGGTTTCCGCCTCCACCCCCTTGTAGACCTGGCTGGCCACGGTGGCCTTGAGGTCGAAGGCCGCAGCCGGCTTGCGCGCCTTCAGGGCGTAGGTGCGGGCTGCCACCGCCTGGGCCTTCAGGGCCGCCTCGGGCCAACTGGCTGGCATCTCACTGCCGACCACGCTGGGGAGATAGGTCTCCACGGGCACGTGGTTGACCACCTGCAGCTGGCCCCCCTGACGCCGCAGCTGCAGGCGGCCGCGGTAGTGACGCGCTCCAAGCCAGAGGCCTGGATCACGATCCGGCCCCTGGGCTTCAGGCACCGCCTCGAACCACAGCTCCTTCTGCTGGCGCTGCGCCTCAAAACGCAGCTCAGCCCCGGACGGCTCCAGTCCCAGCTGCTGACCGCGCTCATCCAGGACCCGCAGGCCACCCGAGGGTGAAGCGGCCCTAAGGCGCAGGCTGGGGGCCTCCAGCACCAACACCCGCAACCAGGGCTCCGCCGCGCGCAATGGGGCCACGGCCATCGCCATGCAGATCCCCGCAACCAGGGCGGCGAGTTGGGGATGGGTGCGCCGCGGCATCGACCCCAATAGGAAAGGCAGGCCATTGTGACCAGCCCGGGCGAGCCCTGCCAGCCCCGCCGTGGCACGATCAATCCAGAGAGACCGGGGAGAACACCGGCCGTGCAGGTCACCTTCCTCGGCACCAGCTCGGGAGTCCCTACGCGAGCCCGCAATGTGTCAGCGGTGGCCCTGCGCCTGCCGCAGCGGGCGGAGATCTGGCTGTTTGATTGCGGCGAGGGCACCCAGCATCAGTTCCTGCGCAGTGAGCTGCGGGTCAGCCAGCTGCGTCGGGTGTTCATCACCCACATGCACGGCGACCACACCTTTGGCCTGCCGGGCCTGCTGGCCAGCCTCGGGCTGGCCGGGACCTGCAGCGGCATCGACCTCTACGGACCGGATCCCCTGCGGGACTACCTCGAGGGGGTGATGCGCACCTCCTCCATGCGCATTGGCTATCCCCTGCGCAGCCATCGGGTCAAAGAGGCAGCCCGCACTGGAGCGCTGCTGCTGGATGACGACGACATCACCGTGCGCTGCACCGCGCTGATCCACCGGGTGCCGGCCTTCGCCTACCGGGTGGAGCAGAAGCCCCGCCCTGGGCGCTTTGACGTGGAACAGGCCAAAGCCCTGGGAATTCCACCTGGGCCGATCTACGCCGAGCTCAAGGCCGGCCGCAGCGTCACCCTGGAGGACGGCCGGATCATCAACGGGGAAGCCCTCTGCGGCCCCGACCGTCCGGGTTGCAGCGTCGTCTACTGCACCGACACCGTCTTCAGCGAAGCGGCCGTGGAGCTGGCCGCCGGCGCCGACCTGCTGATCCACGAGAGCACCTTCGCCCATGCCGAGGCCGAAATGGCCTTCGCCAAACAGCACTCCACCAGCACCATGGCCGCCCAAACCGCCCTGGCGGCAGGGGTCAAGCAGCTCGCCCTGACCCACCTCAGCCCGCGCTACGTGCCCGGCAATCCCGTCACCCCAGATGACCTCTTGGCGGAGGCCCAGGCGATCTTCCCCAACACGCTGCTGGCGAAGGATTTCCTGACCCTCGAGGTCGCCGCCCAGGAGCCCTAGGCCTGCAACAGTTCGTGAGTGCCTTGGCCGCGGTCAACCAGCGGGCCCGCCAGCCGTGATACAAGGACTCAGGCGCGTTTTAAACGCCACGTCGCCGGCTTTTTCGATGGCCTCTGTTTTCTCCTCTGCACTCCGGTCCTTGGCCCGGCTGATGCTTCTGCCCCTGGCTCTGCTGGTGGGTCTTGCCGGCCCTGCCCAGGCCGCCCAGTGGACTGCTGAGCAGCTCACCGTGCCCGCTGATGCCGCAGGCACAACCGTGACCTTCAGCGAGCAGGAAGTCAACGCAGGTCGCAAGACCTTCAACAACAGCTGCGGCGTCTGCCACGCCGGCGGCATCACCAAGACCAACCACAACGTTGGCCTCGACCCCGAGACCCTGGCCCTGGCCACCCCGGCCCGTGACAACGTTGAGGCCCTGGTCGACTACATGAAGGACCCGACCAGCTACGACGGCGAATACAGCATTGCCGACGTGCACCCCAGCATCCGCAGCAGCGACGTCTTCGTGCAGATGCGGAACATGAACGACGAAGACCTGCGCCTGATGGCCGGCTTCATCCTGACCGCACCCAAAGTGCTTGGTCCCCAGTGGGGCGGCGGCAAGATCTACTTCTGATCTCGCAACAACCTCTTCTCACTTCAAAGCCCCGCCGAATCCGGCGGGGCTTTTTTAATGGCCGAAATTAGGCAGCCTCCGGCGGCGAGAGGTTGCTGGGATCACAGGAGGCGGGCTGCTTGCTGTACCACCATTCCTGCAGGGGAGCGCTCAAACGCTGGGAGAAGAGCGTGAGCACGGTCTGGGTGGGCCTGGAACCCGGCTGCAACAGCTCCACCGCATAGGAGGGGCAACGGCGGGCCGCCAGGTCAGGGACGAAGCGCTTGCCCACCCGGCGCCAGCTGGGCTCCTTGCTGCGCCAGGAGAGCCGGCAGCAGGGCCAGGGCAGCTCCTCACGGTCAAACAGCCGGCAGCAGGGGCCCACGACCCGAAAGCTGTACTGCGCACCAGGGCTGGTGTGCTCACTCCCTGGCGCATACACCTCTTGCACCTGAGGAGGGGTTGAAGCCGAGGCTGAGGCAGTCACAACGGCAGGCGGGGACTAAAGACAAAAAAACCACCCCGTGGGGTGGTTCTGGAAGCACAAAGAGACGGGGCGTGAACGGGCACGCCCCGGGTCGAGCTCAGTACAGCTCTTCTTCGGCGTGGGTCTTGATGGTGCAGTCGCTGGTGGGGTAGGCCACGCAGGTCAGAACGAAACCAGCTTCGATCTGGTCGTCGTCGAGGAAGCTCTGGTCGGACTGGTCGACGGTGCCAGCGGTGATCTTGCCGGCGCAGGTGCTGCAAGCACCAGCACGGCAGGAGT
>Ga0181588_10004480_pt1 | contig 11470 bp, 7 predicted proteins | sample 071ome_26_FD_148607 | JGI IMG/M metagenome (GOLD analysis project Ga0181588, IMG submission 148607) | Coastal salt marsh microbial communities from the Groves Creek Marsh, Skidaway Island, Georgia - 071409BT metaG (spades assembly) | ecosystem: Environmental > Aquatic > Marine > Intertidal zone...
CATGTGCACCGGAATACGAATGGTGCGCGCCTGATCGGCGATCGAGCGCGTGATGGCCTGGCGGATCCACCAGGTGGCGTAGGTCGAGAACTTGTAGCCGCGGCGGTATTCGAACTTATCGACCGCCTTCATCAGGCCGATGTTGCCTTCTTGAATGAGGTCGAGGAACTGCAAGCCACGGTTGGTGTATTTCTTGGCGATCGAGATGACGAGCCGCAGGTTGGCTTCGACCATTTCTTTCTTGGCGCGCGCCGCGGCACGTTCGCCCTTTTGCACGCGGTGGACGATGCGCTTGAACTCGGCGATGTCGAGACCGACCAGCTGCGAGACCTCGGCGAAATGGGCGCGAATCGATTTGATCTCGTCGCGGTATTCCTTGGTGAACTCCGACCAGCCTTTTTGCTTGAGGCGGCTGACACGGCGGAGCCAGTTGGGATCGAGTTCGTTGCCGGTGTGCTGCTCTAGGAACGACTCGCGCTCCACGGCGCAAGCCTCGGCCATCGCCCAGAGCTCTTTCTCCATGTTCACGATACGGCGGTTGAGACCGTAAAGCTGATCGACCAGCGCCTCGATCCGACCGTTGTTGAGATGCACGCCTTCGATCAGGTCGACCAACTCTTTGGTCAGCTTGTCGTAACGCCGACCTTGGGCGGTGGTGATCTCTTCTTTGGCCAGCGCGGCCTCGACGGTGGCGTCGTGCAGCTTGGCGAGTTTCTTGTAGGTCTTGGCGATCTCGTCGAATTTTTTGAGGATCTTGGGCAGTAGCTGCTCTTCCATCGCGGCGAGCGGAACAGAGGCTTCGTCGTCCTCGTCATCGTCGTCGTTGGCAGCCTTTGCCGCGGCCGGGCTGCCGGGCGCGGGCGCTGGCGGGGCCGAGGGCGTGCCGGGCGCGCCGGGCGCCGAGGTGCCGGGTTTGCCGCCATAGGTCGCATCGAGATCGATAATGTCGCGCAGCAGGGAGCGGCCCTCTTTGAGGTCGTCGCGCCACTGCACGATCGCCATCATCGTGAGCGGGCTTTCGCCGAGGCCTGCGATCATCTCCTCGCGACCGGCCTCGATGCGCATGGCGATTTCGATCTCGCCCTGGCGCGACAGCAATTCGATCGAGCCCATTTCGCGCAGGTACATGCGCACCGGATCGTCGGTCCGGTCGAGCTCTTCCTTGGGCGTGGTGGTGGTGAGTTCTTTGCTGGTCGAGGGTTTTTCCTCGGGCGTCTCTTCGGCTTCGTCTTCGCTTTCGACGACGTTGATGCCCATTTCGGAGAGCATCGCCATGGTGTTCTCGATTTGCTCGGAGTTCACCTGGTCTTGCGGCATGGCTTCGTTGATTTCGTCGTAGGTGACGTAACCGCGCTCCTTGGCCTTTTGCAGGAGCTTTTTGACATCCTTGTTGACTGAATCGATCAGTGGGCTATCGCCCGACTCTTCGGTTTGCTTTTCAGGCTCGGCGGATTTTGCGGTCTTTGTAGCCATACTAAAGTCTGCTCCTGCATTCGGCTGACGCCGGATGGTGTTTCGCCGGTAATCGCGCCTACGCTGAATTCAACAGATTGCCCCGGGTCCGGACACCTTGGGTGCCACCCAGTTCTTCCTGCAGCGACGTAACGCGATCTCGCTTTTCTTGGCTGGAGTCCTCAGCAAACTCCAGCCACGCGGATTCGATTTCTTTTTGTAAGGACGCGCGCCCGTGCAAAGCCATTGCCTCACGCCAGGCGTGTTCGGTTTCCTCCAACGCTGTCTCGGCCCGCAGGTTTGGATTCACCCGCACCACCGCAGCTGTCAGGCGTTTTGCAATTTCACCGAACCCTTGCTTCGCCAAATGGTCGTGAAGGGTTTCGCTGTCAAGGCCGGCCACGGTAGCCGAGGCTTGTAATATCGCCCCGCGCAGCCTGTCAAGGTTGCTATCGGCCAGTTGGACGGCCGCAAAGGCCTCTTCGGCATCGCCCAGGATTTCAGGCACCAGCAACGGCGCGCCGACAATAAACGCCTCGCGCTCGGTGGCTTCCTCACCCCGGGCCAGGGCGGTCTGCCGCAGCAGCGGCGAGGAACCCCGCCGAAACCCGCCGGGACGAGGCACTTTCGCGCCCCAATCACGGGACCGGGGGCCGGCACCGCCCCGGTTCCGAGGCCCGCCGAATTCGTCTTCCATCCGCGCCCGAAACAACCTTTGGTAGGCATCGCGTACATCGGAATCGCGAATTTCGCGACACAGCTTCTCCAGGCGGGATCGCAGCCCGGCTTCGCGCTCGGGCGAATCGACAGGTTGGGCGCGCCGCTCCTTCCACCACAGCAGTTCGTTCATCGGCACGGCGGCGTCGAGCACCTGGCGCATGGCGTCGGCACCCCGCTCCCGCACCAAGCTGTCCGGATCCTCGCCCTCGGGCAATTGCGCGAAGCGCAAACTGAACCCCGGCTTGAGCAACGGCAAAGCGCGTTCCGCGGCGGCGAGCGCCGCGCGGCGTCCTGCGGCATCGCCGTCGAGGCAGACCACGGGCTCCGGCGCAAATCGCCACAGCAACCCGATCTGTTCTTCGGTCAGCGCGGTCCCCAGCGGTGCGACCGCATGGGCAAAGCCGCCATCGGCCAGCGCGATGACGTCCATATACCCCTCGGTGACGATGGCGGTGCCGGCCTCGCGGATCGGTTGGCGCGCATGGAACAAACCGTAAAGCGTGCGGCCTTTGTGAAACAGGCCGGTTTCGGGCGAGTTGAGGTATTTGGCGCGCGCATCGCCGAGCGCGCGACCGCCGAAGGCGATGACCCGACCACGCGAATCAAAAATCGGAAACATCAGCCGGTTGCGGAACCGGTCGAAGGTTGCCCCACCGTCCTCGGGTTTGACGACAAGCCCGGTTTCGATGAGCTGAGCCTCGCTCACCTCGCGCGCCAACAAGGCGTCTTTGAGCATGGTGCGCCCATTGGGCGCGAAGCCGAGACGGAACCCCGTCACGGCCGACGGCGAGACGCCGCGTTTTTCCAGATAGGCCCGCGCGCCGGACCCACCGTTCGACTTGAGTTGATCGGCGTACCACGTCGCCGCCTTGTCCATCACCTCGTGCAAGGTGGCCGAGCGTCGGGCCGCCTCGGCGGCCGCGGGCGATAGTTGCGGCACCTCCATCCCCGCCAAGCCGGCAAGCTGTTCGACCGCTTCGGGAAACTGGAGGTTCTCGGTATTCATCACGAAGTCGAAGACCGACCCGTGCGCGCCGCACCCGAAGCAGTGATAGAAGGCTTTGTCGTCGCTGACCGTGAAGGAGGGTGTCTTTTCGTTATGGAACGGACACAGGCCGGCGAATTCGCCACGCGGCCCTTTGCGCAGTTTGACGCGGCGGCCCACGATGTCGCTCAGCACAAGGCGGCTTTTCAATTCGTCGAGAAAGGCCGGCGGAAACGCCATCCCTAGAAAGTCCTGTGGCTCGTGGCGCGGCTCACCCCCGCGCCCTCAGGTCAAACGCTGCTTGGCGATTTTGCTGGCGCGACCGAAATCCATCTTGCCGGCATAGCGCTCGCGGAGCGCCGACATGATCTGCCCCATATCTTTGAGGGCAGAGGCCCCAACCTCGTCGATCACCGTTCCTACCGCAGTGGCGATCTCGTCTTCGTCCATTTGGCGCGGCAGGAATTCCTGGATGATGTCGATTTCTTCTTGTTCTTGCTCGGCGAGTTCCAGCCGCCCGCCTTGTTCGTAGAGTTTGATCGATTCGCGACGCTGCCTGATCATGGTCTGCAGCATGCCGAGGATCTCTTCGTCGGGCAGGCCCTCGCCCCGACCCTCCCCGCGCGCTGCGATGTCGCGGTCTTTGAGCGCGGCAAGGATGAGACGCAACGTGGAAACCCGTCGGGCTTCTTTCGCCTTTTGGGCCTTTTTTAGGGCCTCGCTCAGGTCTTCGCGGAGCATGGTTTTGATACCGGGTTGATCACGACGGCGCGCCATCCTACTGCAAGCCCGCGGCCGGGAGCAAACCGCGCGACTGTGGATAACTCATTGATTTATTTTGAATATTCGCCCCTGCTCCCGCTTGACGGCGGCATGCCTTTTGCTTAGTTTTCCGCGGAATTTGTGCACCGCCATAAGACTTCCTGACATTTCAGCGGCTTAGCGCGGCGCATCCCCTAACCTCCCCCCTTGCGGGAATATCGGCACATGGCGACACAGCCTGACAACACGGCCCGGGTGGCACAGCACAACGCCCCGGCCGTATTGGTTTTGGCTGACGGCACCGTCCTGCGCGGGACCGGATTGGGCGCCCAGGGACGGTGCCTCGGCGAGGTCTGCTTCAACACCTCGATGACCGGATATCAGGAGATCATCACCGATCCCTCGTATGCCGGGCAGATCATTACGTTCACCTTTCCCCATATCGGCAACGTCGGCGCCAACGACGAGGACAACGAAACCACCACGCCGGCGGCGCGCGGGGTCATCGTGCGCGCCGATGTGACCGACCCGTCAAACCAGCGGGCGCTGAAACACCTCGATGCATGGCTCAAGTCGCAGAACCTCGTCGGTATTTCCGGCATCGATACACGCCGCCTCACGCGCCTGATCCGCGACGGCGGGCCGCAGACCGGGGTGATCGCGCACGAACCGGGCGACGCGCCCGCCGCGGCGGCGTTGCTTGAGGAGGCACGTGCCTGGCCCGGCTTGGAAGGCATGGACCTCGCCAAAGAAGTGAGTTGCACCCAGCATTACGATTGGTCGCAAACGACTTGGCAATTGGGCGACGGTTATGGGCAGCTCAAGGCGCCCAAGCACAAGGTCGTCGCGGTCGACTTTGGGGCCAAGCACAACATCCTGCGTTGTCTTGCGGCGGCGGGCTGCGCGGTCGTGGTCGTGCCGGCCACGGCAACCGCCGAAGACATCCTGCGCCACAAACCCGACGGGGTGTTTCTTTCCAACGGCCCGGGCGACCCGGCGGCGACCGGCGAATACGCGGTCCCGATGATCCAAGGCGTGATGGACACCGGCATTCCGTTGTTCGGGATTTGCCTGGGGCACCAACTGTTGGCCCGCGCGCTCGGCGCCAAGACCTTCAAGATGCACATGGGCCATCGCGGCGCGAACCACCCGGTCAAAGACTTGGCCACCGGTAAGGTGGAGATCACCAGCCAAAACCACGGCTTTGTCGTCGATGCCGACGCCCTGCCCGACGGCGTTTCGGCAACGCACGTGTCGTTGTTCGACAACACGCTGGAAGGCTTGAAAGTCGACGGCAAACCGGTGTTCGGCGTGCAGTACCACCCCGAAGCTTCCCCCGGACCGCAGGACAGTCATTACCTGTTCGAACGGTTCGTCGACTTGATGGCCCGCTGATGCCTAAACGTACCGACATCAAGAGCATCCTCATAATCGGCGCGGGGCCGATCGTGATCGGACAGGCGTGCGAGTTCGACTATTCGGGCTCGCAGGCATGCAAGGTGCTCAAGGAAGAGGGCTACCGGGTCGTGCTGGTGAACTCGAACCCGGCCACCATCATGACCGATCCGGATTTGGCGCACGCGACCTATGTCGAGCCGATCACGCCGGAGTTCGTCGCCAAGATCATCGAAAAGGAAAAGCCCGACGCGTTGCTGCCGACCATGGGCGGGCAAACCGCGCTTAACACGGCGCTCGCCTTGTCCGAAGACGGCACGTTGAAGAAACACGGCGTCGAACTGATCGGCGCCAACGAAGAAGCCATCGCCAAAGCTGAGAACCGGCTGTTGTTCCGCGACGCGATGACCAAGATCGGACTGGAGAGCCCGCGCAGCAAAATCGCCCACAGCATGCAAGAAGCGGTGGACGCGCTCGACCATGTCGGCCTGCCGGCGATCATTCGCCCGTCGTTCACCTTGGGCGGGACAGGTGGAGGCGTTGCCTATAACCGCGAAGAATTCGAACAGATCATCGGGCGCGGGCTCGAGGCCTCGCCCGCGACCGAAGTGCTGGTCGAAGAATCGGTGCTGGGCTGGAAAGAATACGAAATGGAGGTTGTCCGCGACAAAAACGACAACGCCATCATTATCTGCTCGATCGAGAACGTCGATCCGATGGGCGTGCACACCGGCGATTCGGTCACCGTCGCCCCCGCGCTGACATTGACCGACAAAGAATACCAAATCATGCGCAACGCCTCGATCGCGTGCTTGCGCGAGATCGGCGTCGAGACCGGCGGGTCGAACGTGCAGTTCGCGGTGGATCCCAAGACCGGCCGGTTGGTGGTCATCGAGATGAACCCGCGGGTATCGCGGTCTTCGGCACTGGCCTCGAAAGCGACCGGATTTCCGATCGCCAAGGTCGCGGCCAGGTTGGCGGTGGGCTACACGCTGGACGAACTCGACAACGACATCACCAAAGTCACGCCGGCCTCGTTCGAACCGACGATCGATTACATCGTCACCAAAATCCCGCGCTTTACGTTTGAGAAGTTCCGCGGCGCCGAAGCCTTGCTGTCGACCTCGATGAAATCGGTCGGCGAAGCGATGTCGATCGGCCGAACCTTCGGCGAGAGCTTGCAGAAGGCCCTGCGCTCGATGGAAACCGGGCTGACCGGTTTGGATGAAGTCGAAATCCCGGACTTCGACGGCAAGGACTTCAACACCATCCGGGCCGCGCTGACCAAACAAACGCCCGACCGTATCTTGCTGATCGCCCAGGCGATTCGCGCAGGCATGAGCCTGCAGGACATCCACGACTGTTGTTACTACGACATGTGGTTCCTGGAGCAGATCGGGGCGCTTGTTGCGGCCGAGGAACGCATTCGCGACGCGGGCTTGCCCGACGAACGCGCGGACCTTGCGGCGTTAAAGCGCATGGGCTTTGCCGACGCGCGGCTGGCGCAGTTGGCCGGCAAAACCGAAGAAGACGTTCGCGCCTTGCGTGCGTCGTTGAACGTGCGACCGGCCTACAAGCGCGTCGATACCTGTGCGGCGGAATACGAATCGCACACGCCCTATATGTACGCGACCTACGAATACGACAGCGCGGAGGACAGCGAGGCGCCCGAGAGCGAAGCCGCGGCAAGCGACCGCGACAAAGTGATCATCCTGGGCGGCGGCCCCAACCGGATCGGCCAAGGCATCGAGTTCGACTATTGCTGCGTGCATGCGGCCTATGCGCTGACCGAAGCCGACTACGAGACGATCATGGTCAATTGCAACCCGGAGACCGTGTCGACCGACTACGACACCTCGGACCGGCTCTATTTCGAACCGCTGACCACCGAAGACGTGCTGGAAATCTTCCACGCCGAAAGCGCCAACGGCACCCTCAAAGGTGTGATCGTGCAGTTCGGCGGGCAAACCCCGCTGAAGCTCGCCGGCGATCTTGCGGCGGCGGGCGTCCCGATCCTCGGCACGTCGCCGGATGCGATCGACCTGGCCGAGGACCGCGAGCGGTTTCAGCAATTGCTGGCCCAGGTCGATCTCAAGCAGCCGCCCAACGCCATCGCCTTTACCGCCGAAGAAGCCGAGACCGTGGCCGAGGAACTCGGCTACCCCGTCGTCATTCGGCCGTCCTACGTGTTGGGCGGTCGGGCGATGGAGATCGTGCGCGATCGGGCGTCCCTGCGCCGCTATATCGGCGAGGCCGTGCGGCTATCGGCCGGCAACCCCGTCCTCATCGACGGCTATCTCGAAAACGCGATCGAAATCGACGTCGATGCGCTGGCCGACGGGACCGATGTGTTCGTCGCCGGGATCATGGAACACATCGAAGAAGCCGGCATTCACTCGGGCGACTCGGCGTGCTCGTTGCCGCCCTATTCGCTCGCCGACGCAACGATCGCCGAACTGAAGCGCCAAGCCGAATTGTTGGCCCGCGCGCTCAACGTCGTGGGCTTGATGAACATTCAGTTCGCGGTGAAGGACGATGAAATCTTCATCCTGGAAGTGAACCCGCGCGCCAGCCGGACGGTGCCGTTCGTCGCCAAGGCCATCGGCAAGCCCATCGCCAAGATCGCCTCGCGTGTCATGGCCGGCGAAAAACTCGCTGCGTTCGATCTTGCGGTGGCTGCGCCCAATCATGTTGCAGTGAAAGAAGCGGTCTTTCCGTTCGCGCGTTTCTCCGGGGTGGATACGTTGCTGGGACCGGAAATGAAATCGACCGGCGAAGTGATGGGAATCGACACCAACTTCGAGCGGGCCTTCGCCAAATCGCAGCTCGCCGCCGGCACCACTTTGCCGCAGAGCGGGAAGGTTTTCGTCTCGGTGCGCGACAGCGACAAACCGCTGCTGGTCGACGCCGTCCGGCATCTCGTCGACCTCGGCTTTGGCATTGTCGCGACGCGCGGCACCGCCGCCTTTCTGACCGAGGCCAGAATCGCGGTCGAGCAGGTCAACAAGGTCCTCGAAGGGCGACCGCATATTGTGGACGCCATGAAAAACGGCGATATCCAGTTGGTCTTCAACACGACGGACGGGACCCAGGCCGTGGCCGACAGCTTTACGCTACGCCGGGCCGCGTTAACCAACGACATCCCCTATTACACGACGGCCGCCGGGGCGCGGGCTGCCGTGATGGCGATCGCCCGATTGCGCGAAGGCAGTCTTGATGTCGCCCCATTGCAATCCTATTTCTGACGCGGAAAATTGATCCGGCGGGCATCCCTCGGATGCAACGCCGTCGAAGGAACTGCTAAGGTTATCCGATGGATAAGGAACCGATGACAGCAGCCGGCTTCAGCCGGCTCGAAGAAGAATTGCGCCGCCTCAAGAGCGAAGAACGCCCCGCCGTGATCAAAGCGATCGAGGAAGCGCGCGCCCATGGCGATCTGTCCGAGAATGCCGAATATCACGCCGCGAAAGAGCGTCAGGCGTGGATTGAAGGTCGCCTCGAAGAGATCGAAGGTAAGGTGAGCCGCGCCGAAGTCATCGATCCGTCCAGCCTCTCCGGCGACACCGTGATGTTCGGCGCCACCGTGACGGTCGTCGATGAGGACACCGACGAAGAATCGACCTACCAAATCGTCGGCACCGAAGAGGCCGACATCAAACAAGGCCTCTTGTCGGTCGCGGCCCCCCTGGCGCGCGCCTTGATCGCCAAATCCGTGGGCGATTCGGTCGACGTAAAGACCCCCAAGGGGCCGCGCTCCTACGAAATTCTCGCGCTTAAATACGAATAAGACGATCGCGCGATGACCTAGGCGACCTCTAATGGGACGCCGGGCTGCACCTTGCTGGCGCGAATGGCGAGCGAGCTTTTGACATGCGCCACGTTGGGCGCGGCGGTGAGTTCGCCGGTGAGAAAGCTTTGATAGGCATCCCAGTCGCGCGCCACGATTTTCAGCAGGAAATCCACCTCGCCCGCGAGCATGTGGCATTCGCGGACCATCGGCCAATCGGCGCAGCGTTCCTCAAAGGCGACCAGATCGTTCTCGGCCTGCGAGTCCAAACCGACCATGGCAAATACGGTGACATCGAAGCCGAGCGATTTCGCGTCGAGGTCGGCGTGATAGCCGCGAATATAGCCGTCGCGTTCGAGCGCTCTGACCCGGCGCAGGCAGGGCGGCGCGGAAATGCCGGCGCGCCTTGCGAGGTCGACATTGGTCATGCGACCGTCGGCCTGCAGATCAGCCAGAATTCTCTGGTCGATATCGTCGATTTTGGTTCTCGCCATACGCCCTCCCGCGTCGCGGGGAGGCATTATAATAAAGTTTCGCGTTCGTGAAAGATTGTTGCGCATGACAGACGAGCGGCCGGTGTGTTGGGTGCTGTCGGACGGCAAGGCCGGCACCGAAAACCAATGCCTGGGCCTCGCCGAGGCCTTGGGCGTGCCCTTCGAGGTGCATCGAATGCGACGGCGCCCCATGACCGATTGGTTGCCGGCCGGTTTCTGGGCCACCACCGGGACATTGGCCCGAACCCTCGCCGCCACCGCGCCCGACCTGCGCCCACCTTGGCCGAAACTACTCATCGCTGCCGGACGGCCGAGCGTGGGCCCAGCCCTTGCCCTGCGGCGCGCCGCCCAGGGGTCGATGTTCGTGATCCAACTCCAGGACCCGCGTATCGCGCCGACCCATTTCGATCTCGTGGTTCCGCCCGAACATGACGGTGTGACCGGCCCCAACGTGCTGCCGACCGTCGGGGCGTTGCATCGCGTGACGCCCGCCAAATTGGCCGAAGCCGCGGGCGACGGTGCTACGCGCTTTGCCGCGTTGCCGCCGCCCCGCATCGCCGTTCTGGTCGGCGGCACCAGCAAGCACCATCGCATGACGCCTGCGGTGGCCCGCGCATTCGGCGCCCACCTTCGAACGCTGTGCGAGACGAGCGGCGGTGGTCTGATGATCACCGCCTCCCGCCGGACCGATGCCGCGAGCCAAGCCGTGCTGCGCGAGACCTTGAGCGACCTGCCGGTCGATTTCTGGGACGGCAGCGGCGACAACCCTTACCTCGCCATGCTCGCCACCGCCGAGGGGATCGTGGTGACCGAAGATTCGGTCACCATGGCCTGCGAAGCGGCCGCAACCGGCAAACCGCTGTTTGTCGCCAAGATGGAGGGACACAGCAACAAGTTCGCACGCTTTCACCAAGCCCTGCAGCAGCGCGGCATCAGCCGCCCTTTCGAAGGGGTGTGGCAGACCTGGTCTTACCCGCCCCTCCAGGAAACGGCCCGGGTCGCGGCCGAGATCAGACGACGGCTCGCGTTGCCGTAGGCCCCTTAGGGTCAAAACGAAATCCACGGATTTGTGGCCCCTGGCCGCTTGCAAAGGCGGCGCAAACCCCTACTTTTTAGGCGTCATGCGTTTCATGCATGGCTCGTCCCGATAGCCCGGCGGAGGTCCCATGTCGCAACACCATCAACGCGTTCTCATTCTGGGCTCCGGACCGGCCGGCCTGACAGCCGCCATTTACACCGCGCGCGCCAGCCTCGAACCGACACTGGTCCACGGCATTCAGCCCGGTGGCCAAATGACCATCACGACCGATGTCGAGAATTACCCCGGCTTTGCCGAGGTGATCCAAGGACCTTGGTTGATGGAAGAGATGCAAAAGCAAGCCGAAGCGGTCGGCACAAAAATGGTTGCCGACACCATCACCGAGGTCGACTTGTCGCGCCGGCCGTTCCGCGCGGTGGGGGATTCGGGCGACACCTACACCGCGGACGCGCTGATCATCGCAACCGGGGCGCAGGCCAAATGGCTGGGTCTCCCGAGCGAAGAAAAGTTCAAAGGGTTCGGCGTGTCGGCTTGCGCAACGTGCGACGGGTTCTTTTTCCGAGACCGACAAGTCGCGGTGATCGGGGGCGGCAATACGGCCGTCGAAGAAGCCTTGTACCTGACCAATCACGCCTCCAAGGTCACGTTGGTGCATCGGCGCGATACGCTGCGGTCGGAAAAGATATTGCAGGACCGGTTGTTCAAGAACCCCAAGGTCGAGGTGCGTTGGGACAGCGTGCTTGAAGAGGTCGTGGGCGCCGACGACCCGCTTGGCGTGACCGGCGCTACGCTACGGAATACAAAGACCGGCGAGACCGAGACCCTGCCGGTCGACG
>Ga0181588_10004488_pt1 | contig 11456 bp, 9 predicted proteins | sample 071ome_26_FD_148607 | JGI IMG/M metagenome (GOLD analysis project Ga0181588, IMG submission 148607) | Coastal salt marsh microbial communities from the Groves Creek Marsh, Skidaway Island, Georgia - 071409BT metaG (spades assembly) | ecosystem: Environmental > Aquatic > Marine > Intertidal zone...
CGAGCCCCGCGTTGGCAGGCAATGTTTCCCAACAATTGCCCAACGGCGCTTTAAAGCCAATTTTCACTAGCGTGACACGATATAGTACTTCGCAAAGTGGGGCAATAAGGCGTCTTAGCGCCCCAGCGCCCCAAACCAGAGCAGGAGAGCAGACGTCATGGCGTGGTCCCAGTGGGTGCCTTTGGCATTAATTTGTCTGCTCGGGGCCATGTCTCCCGGGCCGAGCCTTGCTGTGGTGGCGCGATATTCAGTCGTCCAGGGCACGGTAGCGGGCCTGCTGTGTGCCGTAACGCATGGTTTGGGTGTGTTCTTGTGGGCGCTTCTGATGGTAAGCGGTCTGGGAGCCATCATCGTGAATCAACCAGACTGGTTTAACGGAATTCGCGCTGCGGGAGCTCTGTTTCTGCTCTATTTGGCCACCAGGGTGCTGACGAGCGGGCGGGATGACGCCCCCGTCTCCCAGCCAGAAATCACTGGCGGGCGTCTTAGAGCGGCCTGGGCAGGCATGGCTATCGCGCTACTCAACCCGAAAATAGCGGTTTTTTTTGCGGCGCTATTCAGCCAATTTATCCGAGCTGACGCCGAATTGGCCGAGCGTCTGGTGCTTGCCGGCACGGCGGCAGTCATTGATGCCCTCTGGTATGCCCTCATCGCCGCGTCTCTATCTCGAACCCGCGTGTTGCTGCCGTTGCAGCGGCACGCTGTTTTGTTGAACCGCACGTTTGGTGTGATACTTGTTGTGTTGTCGTTGGCAGTGCTCCGGTCGGTGTGGCAGGCTTGATTCTAGGCCACTGGCCGTTAAGGCCTTATCAAAAAAATAAATAGGGGTTGGTCATGGCTGTGCGCTGGCGCATCGCAATTCTGTTGGCAGTGATCACCACTATTAATTACATCGACCGATCGGTATTCGGTGTTGTCGCGCCCGTGGTGCGCGCAGAGTTTGGTTTGAGCGATTCAGATTACGGGCTCATCACCAGTGGTTTCCTGTTTGCCTATGGAATTGGGCAGTTGCTATCGGGTCCTCTGATCGACCGCCTCGGTACCAAGCGCGCTTTCAGCGTTGCGGCGGTATGCTGGAGCGTGGCCACCATACTTCACGCTCTGGGACGGGGGCTCTGGAGTTTTCTCACACTGCGTATTGTGCTCGGGGTAGCAGAAGCAGCGAACTTCCCAGCTGCGAGTAAGGCTGTCGCGCAGTGGTTTCCAGCGCAAGAGCGTGCAACGGCGATCGCGGTTTTTATGCTGGGAGCCGGCCTCGGCGCGATCATCACGCCTCCGCTCACGGTATGGATTCTCGACAGCTTGGGTTGGCAATGGGCGTTTATTATTCCCGGTGCGATGGGCCTCGTATGGGTGGTGCTATGGCGGCGCTGGTATCACTTGCCGGAGGAGCACCCGGATATATCCCGAGAGGAGCAAGCCCTGATCATTGAACAGCGATCAGATCAGGGCGGTGACGGTCATTGGACCCAGTTACTGGTATACCGCGAGTTTTGGGGCATTATGATTGCGCGGCTGGTCAGTGATTTTCCTTTTTATTTCTTCCTGTTCTGGCTGCCTCAATACCTGATCGATGTCCGGGGGTTTGATTTGCGCGCGATTGCGCTGTTCGCCTGGTTGCCTTGGGTTGCAGCGGACCTGGGCGCTCTGGCGGGTGGCTCTGCCAGTTCCTCTTTGGTTAAACGCGGCCACACGATCAATAGCGCTAGGAAGTGGGTGATATGGGTGGGTGCGCTGATGGTCGCCCTAGCCGTGGTGCCGGCTTACTACACCCAATCCACAACGCTTGCCTTTAGCCTGATCTGCTTCGGGCTATTCGCCATTCAGGTCAAAGGCGCGGTGTTTTTCACGTTACCCACCGATTTGTTCCCGGCAAATCGCGTCGCTACCGTTTGGGGTGTGTTCGGCGCGGTGGGCAGTTTAGGAGGCAGCTTGCTCGGCCTGTTGGCGGGTTACCTGATACAAGGTGCTGGATATGAGAGTGTCTTTTTATTAATCGCCAGCCTGCACCTGATTTCTGCGTTACTGCTTCAGATACTCGTACCCAAAATTGAACTGGTTACCCGCTGAGAGCACCACGGGCGACACAGTTATGACAGCGCATGACATCCGGCAGGATTGTTCAGCGAGCTGATCAATCGCGTTAGATTGACCCAATGACCTCGCCAAGCACGGCAAGAAACTGGGCGCCAACCGCGCCGTCGATCACCCGATGATCACAGGAGAGTGTCGCGCTGAGCACCGTTGCGATGCGTTGCTCACCCTGCTCAACCAACACCTGTTGGGAGGCTTTGCCGAGCGCCAATATGGCACCCATAGGTGGATTGACGATGGCTGTAAATTGAGTGATTCCGTACATGCCAAGATTAGAGACAGTGAAAGAGCCTCCCGAAATATCTTCTTTGGTCAGCTTGCCTGTTTTGGCTTTCTCGGCGAGATCGGCTGTCGCGCTGGCGATTTCAGCGGGTGACTTGCTGTCGGCATTGTAAACCGTGGCAGGGTAGAGCCCGTCATCGGTCGCAATGGCTACGGCCACGTGTGCTGCACTGAACTGATGAATATCGTCGTCGACAAGGTTTACATTGACGCGCGGCTCCTTGATCAGCGCCTGTGCAACACACCACACGATCAAATCGTTGACTGATACTTTCATCTCACCCGATTCATTCAGTGTGGCGCGGTGTGAGAGCAACCCGTCCAGTTCGTACTCTGCCGTGAGGTAAAAGTGAGGGATGGTTTGTTTGGCTTCCGTTAACCGCCGAGCAATCGTTTTCCGGGTAGCGCTGAGCGGGATGATTTCGACGCCTTCGGGGGCGCCGCTGTTTCCGCCCGCCGCGGCTTTTACGTCCTCATCCGTAATCCTGCCGCGGCGACCGGTGCCGGTGACCGTTCCAAGATCGACTCCGAGTTCGTCGGCCAGCCGCCTGACGCTGGGAGAGGAGCGTGTGTAGGCATCTCCCGTTTGCACGGTCTTTTGCGCCGAAGTCGGAGCAGCCCCATTATCAGGCGCAGCTTCCGCTGGTTGCTTGCTCTGTGCTGCGATGAAGGCATCGATGTCACTGTCAGCAACGCTGGCATCGGCGATGACGCCGAGCAGGGCGCCGACAGGATGGGCGTCGCCAGCGGGTACTAACACGCGGCGCAATACGCCATCCACCGGTGAATCCCAGACGTTTACAATTTTGTCGGACTCCATCTCGAAGACTTCATCGCCCTTGGCGATAGCGTCGCCCTCTGATTTATTCCAGCTGGTAATCGTCCCTTCGACCATCTCGATTCCCCACTTGGGAACCGCGATTGGATAAATATCGCTCACAAATCTGCTCCTGGTGCGCCGAGGTTCAGGCTAGCGTAGCCTTGATAGCCGCGGTAATTTTTTCTGCGTTTGGCAAATAGGCGGCCTCAAGCTCGGGTGAAAACGGCGTCGGGCTGTGCGGCGCACACACTTGCTTGATGGGGGCCTTTAGGCTCTTAAAGGCTCGATCTGCCGCCAGTCCGGCAATGTCCGCGGTCAGCCCGCATCTTGGCGGCGCCTCGTCGACAATGACCAGTCGGCCGGTTGCCTCCACCGATTCCAAAATGGCGCCTTCATCCAAAGGAGAGGTGGTTCTTGGGTCGATTAAATCGCAGCTAATCCCTTCTTCTGCTAGCGCATCAATGACAGCTGCCGTTTTAGGGACCATCTGCCCAAATGCGACGACTGTTACATCGTCCCCTTCACGCACGAAGTTGGCTTGACCGAACGGAATGGTGTACATCTCGTCAGGGACCTCGGCTGTTTCCTGATAGAGAATCTTCGGCTCAAAAAACAGCACCGGATCGTCGTCCTGAATGGCAGAGAGCATGAGGCCTTTTGCGTCGTAGGCGTTTGAGGGCACCACGACTTTCAGGCCCGGAAACGACGTCATAACTTGGTACATGGCCTGACTATGTTGGCCCGCAGCGCTAAAGCCACCTCCCGCAGAAAAGCGAATGACGGCCGGGCATCGGCTTTTGCCGCCAAACATGTAGCGGAACTTTGCCATCTGGTTGACGATTTGATCCATGCAGACACCAATGAAATCGGCAAACATGATTTCCGCCACGGGCCGCATGCCCACCAGTGCCGCCCCCGCCGCGGCGCCGACGATAGCGGATTCAGATATGGGGGTGTCTATGCAGCGATCAGGCCAGCGGTGGTAGATTCCCTCGGTAACGCCAAATACGCCGCCCACGGCGCCGACATCACCGGCACTGCCACTACAACCTGCAACATCCTCACCGATTACAAATACTGACTCGTCCTGCTCCATCGCCTGGTGCAGGGCTTCGTTGATCGCGTCGCGCATCGTTTTCTCAGGCATAACGATTCCCCCTCAGGCCGTCGCAGTGTATTGAATGTAGACGTCTTCCGTGACCTGCTCTGCAGTGGGTCTTGCCGCTGCCTTGGCGTCCGTCACAGATTGGTCTATTTCTGCCAGTACCTCAGCGTCGATGGCGTCCAGTTCTGCCTCGCTGATTTCGCCCGTCTCCGACATCCTCTGGCGGAAATTCTTCAGCGGGCAGTGGTTCTCACGCAAGTCCTCTAACTCGCCCTCGGCACGATAGGCCTGCGGGTCACCAACAAAGTGGCCGTGGTAGCGACCTTGTTCTGCAAATACGCCTGCGGGTCCATTGCCTGCGCGAGCATGGGCAATTGCTTTGCCAGCTGCTTCGTAAACGGCGAAGAAGTCGGCGCCATCGGCAACGAACACCGGAAAGCCGAAAGCCTCCGTGCGCGCCTTGAGATCATCGCAGCCCACGGCATAGTTGATCGAGGTATGCTCCGAGTAATAGTTGTTTTCGATTACAAAAACGGCCGGTGCCTGGAGGACCACGGCCATATTCATGGCCTCAAAGCAGGTGCCCTGATTGACGGAGCCATCTCCGGAAAAAGACACCGCAACCTTGCCGTTTTTGCGGATCTTGGCCGCCAAGGCGGAGCCGACGGAAATGGGCGGGCCGCCAGCGACAATGCCATTAGCGCCGAGAATACCCTTGTCGATGTCGGCGACGTGCATAGAGCCGCCTTTGCCTTTACAGAGGCCCTCCGAGGAGCCAAACAGTTCCTTCATCATGCCCGAGACTTCCGCCCCTTTGGCGATGCAGTGTCCGTGGCCGCGGTGCGTGGAAATGATGGTGTCGCTCTCATCCAGATGCGCGCATACGCCCACCGCATTGGCCTCTTGACCGGTATATAGGTGGGTGAAACCAGGAATTTGCCCGTTCATGATTTCTGCGTTGACGCGTTCTTCAAACTCGCGGATCGTTTTCATCGTACGATACGCGTGCAACAGGGTTTCCTTTGGAATGGACACGATGGGTCTCCTTGGACGTCTTGTTTTTGATGGCTTCCCCGGTTGGGCTGACATCGCATCGCGATCCATCGCGTATGCGACGCGCGGGCGGTTTCCACTATCCCGCGAGCGAGTAGGGAAGGTACCGCTGACGCGAAAAACAGTCAACTGTGTTTTTTTTCTTAGGTTGCCGAGTCACATCGGTTTGGGCCAGAGATTAACCGATCTCTCGGGCCGGAACACACTAAGGGAGAAACGTCTCGGCGTGACGGGCTTCATTGATCCCATGCGGGAGCGCTAGTAGGGACCTCGCGTTAACTCCCACGCGTTTTCAGTAATTCCTGTGCGGATGATCTCGGCATAAAGCGCCGCGCTATCGCGTGCGGTGCGTTCGAAATTGTTGTCGTAATCTACTGCGAACAACCCAAAACGCGGACCAAAGCCCTCTGCCCACTCAAAATTATCGAGATGAGACCAGTGAAAGTAGCCATCTATGTCCACGCCCAGAACATTCATTGCATACCACACCTCGCGCAGGTGACTGACGAGGAAAGTTTGCCTCAGTGCATCGGGGTCAGAGGCGTCGGCAATGCCGTTTTCTAAAATTTGAATCGGCTTGCCGTAGCGTTGCCAGGCTTCCTCAAGTACGTGGCTAAATCCGATAGGGTAGAGCGCCCAACCTAGGTCACTGGTCAGTTCTTCGGAGTCGGCGGGATCATTGGTGTGGGTAACAGGGCCCGCCGCCATGGCGTCAAAATCCATTTGCACATAAAACCGACCGTAGTAATTGATGCCTACGTAATCCTGAGTGCCAGCCAGCCCATCGATAGTGGTCGCGAAATCCGTGTCGGTCATTGCGTAGGTGCCGCTCTCGATCGCGTCAAAAACGTCCCATATAAAAGCTTGCTGAACAAAGCCGGCAGCGAGCCTATCCAGAATGTGCCAGTTGCGCCAAGGTTCAAAAGCACGGGTGTGTTGGGTCAGCCCGACAGAGATGGTTTGACCACGAGATGCCGCATCCTTATGGAGGATCTTGTAGGCAGTTGCGTGAGCTTTTAGTAGCTGCGCCACGACTGGCGCCACATCGACCGGCGCTGCGCGTTGCTCGAGCGGGGGAAAAATGCCCTCCATGTAGCCCCACAGCACGTAAACCATGGGCTCGTTCAAGGTACACCAGAAATTTACGTCAGGGCCCAGCAGCTTCGAAACCGCACTGACATAGCGACGCCAATGGTCAAGCGCATCGGTGCGCTCCCACCCACGCTTGCCATTTTGCTCTTTCCAAAACCACTCGGGCGTGGAGAAATGAAATAGCGAGACGTGGGGTGCCAGCCCGTTCGCCTTGGCGCTTTCAATCACCTTGCGATAAAAAGCGACTCCCGCGGCATCGGGCTCAGTCATGTCCGCGCTGGGGAACAACCGTGCCCACGAAATGCTAAACCGGTAACTATTAAGCCCGAGCTGCGAGAGTGCCGCAAAATCATCCTCGAAGCGGCCGTCGAAATCGACTTTCTTTCTGCGCACCTCTTCAGACACCAAATCGAGATCTCTGATGTGGCCGGGCTTGGCTTGCCCTGGTCGATCACCGGTACCGGTATTCCCTTCCGCGATCACCCGGCGCTCGAAGGCCGTCCAGTCGCTTGGCTGCTGATGCTCCACATGCTGCGCTGCCACGGCGACGCCCCAGGCAAAGTCGTCGGGGAAAGTGAGCGGGTAGGCGGCTGGCACCTCGGACGCTGTTCGAGTGCCGCGGGCCTCGCCGATCAGCCAGGGGGTGAACGCAGTCACCCCGAGCAGAGCGGTCAGCGCCACAATGACGCTGGTGGTTGTCCGGGTCATATCACTGCGCCCTTACATCAGGCGATCGGGTTAGCATCCTCAATACGGTGTACACCATCAAAGACACGATCAGCCCGAGCAGGGAGGGTGAAAGCTCCAGAGCAACAGGGAACCCTTCCCGGCCGTTGCCCCCGGCGATCAAGGCGCCCGCCGCGAAAGCAACGATGGCGGGCCAGTTCAGTCGTTCGTCGCTGACAAATTCGCTGGGTTTGCCTCTTATGAGGTAGTACTCGGCGATCACCGGTCCCACGATGGGTGGGACCACCGTCGCGAGAAGCGATATCCAACCCAGGAACATCTGATAAATACCCAACCCTAAAATGGTACCCAGCGCGCCGCAGATCACGATCGTGACCCGCTTGGGTCGTCTAAACAGACTTGCCGTCTGCACGCTGGGGAGATACAGATTGGTGTCGCCCGTTGTCCAGAGCGCCAGGGTCATGCCGATGAGACCAAAAATCGCTGCGAAGCCCGACAGCGTGCCCAAGTAAGCCGTGAAGTCGGGCGTACCGCTCCCCACCGCGCCCAGCGCACCGACCAGATTCAGAAACAGCTGATCCACTACCAGCACCACAAAGGGAATGGCCATCGCAATCCAAAAGCTCCGAGCAAATCTGACATACTCGGCCATGACCACCGCACCGACGATCCAGGCCCCGACCACGATATTGATCGCCTCCATCCCGGTGATCGGTGACTCCGCCACTTTGCTGGCGGACAGTGCCTCAACCGCTGATAAGCCGCCTGCACGATCGATATTGACCCAGGCCGCGTAGAGGCCGACCGCCACCAGGCCAAGCATGGCGGGAATACCTACTCGTTCTATCCCTTTCACGCCAAACAATGTCGTGCCCGTGTAAAGCAGGCCGGCAAAGATCGCCACGCCGTAGTAAAGCGCTGTGCCGGGGGCCTGTGTCCAGATTTGAGCGAAGGCGCCCACCACAATCCCCTGCCAGCCAATCGTCAGCAATGCGATAAACAGAACTGGAACAAAGGCACCCATCTCGCCATAAACGGCGCGAAACAAGAGTGTGCTGTTGCAACCGGTGCGCCACGCCATGTAGCCCACTAGCGCACCAATCACAAAGTTGATGGCGCTCCCTAATAAGGAGTACCACATGAGGTCGCCCCACAGGGTCACGCCGCTACCCAGTGCACCGCCAGCCAGTAACCCGGTGATCAAAAAACCCCAGCCAAAGGCGAGGGCTAGAAGAGGGCCGCCGGGCCTCCGCTGCTCCGCCGTTAGTGGTGTCAACGGATTATCTTCACTCGCTGCCTCGGCTTCTGGGTCGAGAGACCACCATTTCTTGAGATCAAAGCTGCTCATATAGCCTCCTTTCGCGATTGTTCTAGAACCATCGCAATTTTTTGAAGATCGCGATCTGAACCGCGACGACAGAAATCAAAATGCCGCAGAAGACAAGAAATGCCTCGGGGTCTTGGGCCCCGGGAATACCTTCTACGTTAATGCCGAGTAACCCCGTCAAAAAGCTCAGAGGTAAGAAGATGGACGCAATGATGGAGAAAACATAGGTATTGCGGCTGAGTTTCTCCGAGAGAATGTTGCCGATCTCGTCTTGCACGGCGTGGGCGCGTTCCCGCAATGCCTGAAGGTCCTCTACAAACCGAGCGATATCGTTGTGCGCCTCGAGTAAGCGTCCGCGATACTCGCTGTCAAATGACACCGCCTGAACGCTGCCCAAGCGTTGCACGATATCCTCTTGAGGAGCGAGAAAGCGGTTGAAAATAATCGTTTTGCGGCGAACCGAGATGATCTCTTCGCGGAGCCCGGAGAGATTGGCTGACAAAATACGATCTTCCATCTCGTCAATGCAGTCAGCGATATCCCGCAAGACGGGCGAAAGTCGCACGATGGAGCCCTGGATGAATGTGGTGATCAGATCAGGAATGTCTTTAGGCCCCGAGCCGGACTCGAGCAGCCCTCGCATTTCGGAGACGCCACGCAAATCTCTCAGTTGCACCGAGACCAAGCGCCGTGGCTCCAGCCAGATACGAATCGATACCATATCCTCCGGTTCAGCATTGTCGTTGAGATTTACTCCGCGCAGTATGAGCAAGACGCCTTCTGCTCGGCTCAACAGACGCGGGCGGGTGTCCTCAGCAAGCAGCGCATCGACCACGACCGCATCAGGCAGGGAGGCCTCCTCTGCGAGCCACGTTCTCGCCGCAGAGGAGCGGGCGCTGAGATGCACCCAAACAGGTGGAGCCCCCTCGCCAAGCGCTTTCAGGCGAGCTTCATCGATCGGAGTACCCGATCCATCGCCATTGAGTGTGTAGGCACACAAGAAGGTGTCGGACATGCATCAGTTCTCGCTATTCGAATTATTTTCGGCCCGAGCTCAGTGGACGCTCGCGTCGTGCCCTTTAACTCTTATGCGTATTAGGGGCGGTGAAGGAGGCCGCGGATAGGATAACGAGGGTTGCCCGTTTTAGGAAAGCCCGGCTTTGCGCCGGGCATATGCAAATATGATTAGCCTTGTGGGGCGAAGATCACGCGTGAATCAAACGCCACGGGATCCTGACAGGTCGCATCCTCCATCGCTTTGGCAGCATGGGAGGCGTTAGCGTACGCGGCATATCCTGCTTCCCGCTCAGCGTCGGTTGCCCAAAAGTTTGCCCACATATAATCGGGCGTATTTTGATCAGCGAGTTCAAAGAGTGGCGTCATCACAGTCCACCAGTAGCTGGTCGGGCCTACCTCGGCTTCATAACCGTCCATATATGCGGCGTGAAGCGCCTCGAAAGCTTTTCGATCCGCCTCGCCTTTGCCCTCGTTGTATTCACAGAAAAGGAAGTCCGCCACGCCACGTCCACTGCGATTGGGGGCAGAGGCTTGACGGCCGGGCGAGGGCGCGAATCCATAAGCGTGCTCTGCTGAGTACGTAAAGGTGTTTTGGGTGAGTTCCAGCCAAGCCGCTTCGTGATTCGCGGCCCAGTCGCTCCACGCGTTATCGCGCGCTTCCTGGCTTGGCCAGGCCATTACCCAGAGAAAGTCAAAGTTGTCGTTTTCTACCTTGGGCGTCATAACGGCCGCCAGCATCAGCCCCCAGTCAGCCTCTGCCGCCACGTTCGACCAGTATTCGGCGTGCGACCACAGGTTTTCTTCGGTGAAGCCGTCCGCGCGCTGATGCCAAACAAATTCGACCATAGCGGGGACCTGGGGTCCTTCGCTGGCTTCTGCAACGGGCTCAGCTTCCTGCGCTGGTGCAGTGGGTGTGGGTTCGGCCGGCTGATCACTGCCACACGCACTCAGAGTGAATAGTAGTAGTGCGATAAGAGTCTGTTTCATTGTGTTCCCCCCTTTTTTTGGTTTACGGCGACCACTTGCTGGGTTGCCTCCCAATGTCTTACCACATCGGCATGACACCCAAAAGGGGAGTCGCAAGAATTATTTTTTTGGCTTGCTCGTCGGGGGATGCGCGCAGGCTTAGTGGCGTTCTTTCATTTGCTTAAAGCGAATCCCGCAGAGCCAGGTGAATGACTGTGGCGGCGCAGGTCACTGCGGCCTTAGAGAGAATCGAGTATGAGCTGGATATCCGCTCGACTGGTGCGCGGATTGACAATGCAAAAGCGCAGTACTGTTTCACCCTCGTGCTTGGTGGGGGTCACCAAGCCGTCGCCCCTCTCGAGTAATTGGTCGCTCCAGACCTTGTATTGTTCTGGTGACCACCCCTTGCGTCGGAATACACAGATGGAAAGTCTCTGCTCGGTAACCATCTCCAAATGGGGGTGCTCCTCGATCATGGCCGCCGCCTCCCTGGCACACTCGAGGGTGGTTTCCACCGCGTCGGCATACGCCCGCGTGCCGTGGACTGCGAGACTGAACCAGAATGGCAGGCCCCTCGCCCGTCGGGACAGATGGTGGGCGTAGTCGCTGGGATTCCAAATGCCATCATAGAACACCTCGAGATAGTCGCCGTGTTGACGGTGGGCTTTGCGCGCTTTGGCCGGGTCCGCATAGATGAGCGCGCAACAGTCAAAGGGCGCAAAGAGCCATTTGTGGGGGTCGACGATAAAGCTGTCTGCTCGCTCAATGCCGTTGAATAGCGCCCGCGTCGAGGGTGCGGCCAGCGCGGCTCCGCCGTAGGCGCCGTCGACATGAAACCAGAGGTCCTCGGCTGCGCAGACATCGCCAATGCCCTGCATGTCGTCAATGATGCCTAGGTTGGTGGTGCCGGCAGTGCAGGCCACCGCGAACAAGCGTGATCGATCCTCTGAGGAGAGCGCGGCAATGGTATTGGCGACATCTTTCCCCGTCAGTAGGTGGCCACCAGACTGAAC
>Ga0181588_10004489_pt1 | contig 11455 bp, 8 predicted proteins | sample 071ome_26_FD_148607 | JGI IMG/M metagenome (GOLD analysis project Ga0181588, IMG submission 148607) | Coastal salt marsh microbial communities from the Groves Creek Marsh, Skidaway Island, Georgia - 071409BT metaG (spades assembly) | ecosystem: Environmental > Aquatic > Marine > Intertidal zone...
CGACGCTCCGACCCCGACACCGGCACCGGCACCGGCACCGGCAGCCAAGGCGCCTGCGAAAAAGGCCGCCAAGAAGGCTGCGAAGAAGACCGCCGCCAAGAAGGCCGGCTGAGCAACCGAGAACGTGCCGGTGGGGTCGTCCCCCCTGCCCCACCGGCATCTGATCCCCCCTTCCGTACGGCCGGGCTGCGAGCATGCAGTCCGGCCGCTACGCGACAGGGGCGATGACATGCGAGGAGCGATGAATGACTGATCCCCGCGAAGCGCTCGGGGCGTACATTCGTGAGCAGCGTCGTCAGGCGGAACTGTCGATGCGCAAACTCGCCGACCTCGCCGGTGTGTCCAACCCGTACCTCAGTCAGATCGAGCGCGGCCTCAAGCGGCCGAGCGCCGAGATTCTGCAACAGCTGGCTCGAGCACTCGAGGTCTCAGCCGAACAGCTCTACGTTCGGGCTGGGATCCTCGACGAGGCCCCCGAGTCAGATCTGATCGCAACGATCCGGGCCCAAGACGACCTCTCGGCCGACCAGAAGCAGGTTCTGATCCGCGTCTACGAAAGCTTCCTCGCCGAGAACACCGACGACTGATGCCCCCTCGCCGCCACGTTCAGTTGACGGCTCGCTCGCGGCCTTCCCAGTAGGGCTTGCGCAGCTCGGTCTTGAGGATCTTTCCCGACGGATTCCGAGGAATCTCGGCGATCCGCTCAACGCTGGTCGGAAGCTTGAACCGGGCGAGACGCTCGGCGCAGTGATCGATGATCTCCTGCTCGCTCGGGTCGGCATCGGGCGCAGGGATAATGAGCGCAAGTGGGGATTCGCCCCATCGCTCACTCGGAACACCAATCACGGCCACATCGGCTACACCGGGGTGCGACATGATCGCGTTCTCGATCTCGGCCGGGTAGATGTTCTCGCCGCCCGACACGATCATGTCCTTCACCCGGTCGTGGATGTAGACGAAGCCTTCCTTGATGTAGCCGGCGTCACCGGTCGAGAACCAGCCCAACCCGTCCTCGTCGCGCCCCTCCGGGAACGCAGCTGCTGTCGCCTCCGGGTTCTTCCAGTACCCCTTGAGGTTCTGGTGGGAACGCGACCAGATCTCGCCGACCTCTCCGTCGGCAACATCGTTGCCGTCTTCGTCGACGATCCGGACCTCGGTTCCGAGCACCGGCGTGCCGGCAGAGCGAAGCAAGCCAGCTCGATCACCACCCGGATCATGATCCTCGGGCTGCAGGAAGGTGACGGCGCCAGTGGTCTCGGTCAGGCCGTACACCTGGGCGTGGTCACACTTGAGGAGGGCCATCGAGCCGACGAGTGCTTCCTCGGTGATCGGTGACGCGCCGTAGAGGATGGTGCGAAGCGACGAGAAGTCGACATCCGACGCACCGGGAATGATGGGCAGGACCTGCAGCAACGCCGGCACCATGAACGCGGTCGTGACACCGTGGCCGGGGATGTCGGCAAAGATCCGACCGGGATCGACGTCACGGTGCACGATGCTGGTGCATCCCTTGAAGACAGCGGCATGGGCGACACCGCTGCCACCGATGTGGAACATCGGCAGCACGTGAAGCACGACGTCATCAGCCTCGATCCCGGTCACCTGGGTCAAGGGCGGCACCGATGCTTCGAGGTTGTGGTTGCTGATCTCGGCGCCCTTCGGCAGCCCGGTCGTGCCCGATGTGTACAACTGCACTGCGGTGTCGTTCGGCTCAGCAACAACGACGACATCGTCCGCCGACTCCCCGACGATCCAGTCGGCGTACTGCTCATGGTCGGACTCGCCACCGATCGCAATGATCTTCGGCCCACGTTCGAGCTGCATCGAGTCGAGGTGGCCGAGGAACTCGGCTTCGACCGCAACGACCTTCGCCTCGGCATGTTCGAGGATGTAGTCCATCTCGGGGGGAGCGAGACGCCAATTCACCGCAACCATGACCGCATTGAGCTTCGCTGCGCCGTAGGTCAACGTGAAGTACTCGGGGATGTTCTTCCCGATGAACCCGACCCGATCTTGGTTGCCGACCCCTGCTGCAGCGAAGGCGTGTGCCACCTTCGAGGCCTCGGCATCGAACTCGGCGAACGTGAGCGAGCGGTCGTCGCAGACGAGCGCCGTCTTGTCGGGAAGGTCGGCCGCCTGGCGGCGGAGATTCTCGGCGAGATTGAACATGAACGGTCCCTTCGATGAGTGGCCAGCAGGCGTCATGATGCCATCTCTCGGGCGCCACGTCAGCGTCGAGCGAGAGGGAAACCGAACGAGACCGCGTGCGGTACCCGCCCCGCTACCGTGGCTCGGTGGCGAAGTCGCAGAAAAAGCGTGATATCCCAGCCGGAGCTGTGGCAGTGGCCACCAATCGCGTTGCGCGCCGCGATTACGACATTCTCGACGAGCTCGAGTGTGGCCTTGTCCTCAAGGGCAGTGAGGTGAAGTCGCTGCGCGAGAGCAAGGTGCAGCTCGCCGATACCTACGCGATTTTCTTCCAAGGTGAACTCTGGCTCGTTGGCCTCAACATCTCGTCGTACTCGCACTCGAGCGCTGCCTTCGCTCACCAGACCGACCGGCGACGCAAGCTGTTGGCCCACCGCTCCCAGATCAACGAGTGGTCGAGTCGCGCCGACCGTGAGGGATTGGCCATGATCCCCCTTGCGCTGTACTTCAAGGATGGTCGGGCCAAGCTGCACCTCGCACTGGCCCGCGGCAAGAAACAGCACGACCGCCGTCAGGAAATCGCCAAACGCGACGCAGACCGCGAAGCAGCTCGGGCCATCGCTCGCGCCCGCCGGCGCTGATCGACGAACGCCGCCAAAACGCGTATCGGGCGGGACCCGAAGGCCCCGCCCGATAGCAGTTATTCAGTCAGCGACTGGCTCAGCCAGCGGCAAGACCAGCAGCGACCCACTCGTCTGCGAGATCACGGTTGTCCGCGATCCACTTGGCTGCAATCTCTTCGACTGCAGCCTGCGAGCCGTCCGACGCGTTGAGGTCGACACCGGCAATGGCCATGTCGATCAGCGGCGGGTTGAAGACCGCAGAGAGCGCAACGATGGCCGGGTTGGCCTCAGCGAACGCAGCGTTCAAGGTCACGAGGATGTCGGCTGCTTCCCAACCGGTGTTGCAACCGCTGGGGGGCGCAAGGCAGACATCGGCACCAAGGCCCGTGTAGCCCTCACCCTGGTCGTAGCTCTCGCCACCCTCCTTGCCGAGGGGGTTCGAGTCGTCGAGGATGGTCTCGAGGGTCAGCCACATCGTGGTCTCGCCCGGGATGGCCTGAGCGAGGTACGAGGTGGGGGTCCAGGTGTAGATGATGGCGGGCTCGCCAGCCTGGGCCTTGGTCAGGAACTCGGCGAACATGGCGTCGTAGCCGGCCTGAGTCTGCTCGAGGTTGTCCCAACCAGCGAACGCGATCTGCGACGCCATGATGTCGTCACAGGTCCAGTCTTCGGGGCAGCCGTAGAACTCGCCCTTGCCGTTGCCGTCGGAGTCAAGCTGGCTCCAGAGCGCCTCGTCACCGTTGATCTGGTCAAGCGACAGGACACCGTTGTCCTCGGCCCAGCTCTTCGTGACCAGCATGCCCTGCAGACCACCGCCAGGCATGACGGAGCCCTCGATGACGAGCAGGTTGTCGCCAATACGGGTGCCGTCAGGCAGGTCACCTTCGTGCCAGCTGTAGTGGCCCGGGTACCAGGAGTTGGCCCAAAGGTCCATCTCGCCCGAAGCCATGGTCTGGTAACCGAGGTCAGGAGCGAACTCGAGACCGTCGGGCGACGAAACCTCGTAGCCCATCTCTTCGATCAGGTCGTGCAGGATCTGCGCGTGGACGTAACCGGAGCTCCAGTTGGCGCGGCCCATGTTGACCGTGATGCCTTCGCCCGGAAGGGCAGCCATGTCATCGCCACCAGCGTCGTCACCGGCGTCGTCACCGGCGTCGTCATCGGCCATGTCGTCACCGGCGTCGTCACCGGCATCACCGGCGTCGTCACCGGCATCAGCAGTCGTGCCTTCATCGTCGTCGCCACACGCAGCGGCAAGCAGCGAAAACACTGCCAGCAGCGCGAGAAGCAACTTGAACTTGCTCTTCATATCCCCTCCCAGGGTTTGCTTTCAGAGCGCAGGGGCCCTGGTGACTCTCGTCACAACGACAATGAACTATAGTCGGCGGAGCGACTCTAGGCGTGTCGGGCGCCCGGGAAATCCGAGGCGGTGCACCGATTTCTGGGACTCAACTGGCCGTCTCGACAAGCTCGCCTTCCTTGGCGGAGCCGGCACCGATGACTGTCTCCACCAGGCCTTCACCGCGATATTCGGCATAGATCTTCGTCCGGCGGAACTCGGCGACGACCGAGCGGCCACTGGCAAAGATGACGAATCCGCAGACGAACGTCACGAACGCACCGATACCGCCGAGTACGTCACCGCCACTGCTGTCGACCCGCACGATACCGAAGATGAACGCGAGGGGAATCAGGGCGATGCCCAGGCCGAGGCCGGCCAGAACGGTCGTGGCCCGCCATTGCAGCGTCTCACCTCCGCCGAGCGCCCCCGATGCGGCGATCGCAACCAGGATCGCCATGAACGACAAGATGATGCTGAGATAGCCGAGTCCGGGACCGTCCTCGTCGACGCCGGTGTACACGACGCCGCCGCCCGCTTGCAGCGAGTTGATTCGGTTCGTGATGTCTTGGCCGGCTGCGAGTTGCTTGCCGATGTCGTCACCGGCTTCTTCTTCGATGGCATCGAACTCGGCTTGAATCTCCGGCGTGATGAGCGAGTCGATACGGCCGTCGAAGTACCAGCCGTACTGCGTCTTGGTTTCGACCGTGCCGACACCGAAGGCCGAGGCGATGATCAGCCCCGTTGCGACGATCGATGCACCGATCTGGTTGGTGGTGACACCGGACAGCGAACCGCCGACTGCAGCGATGAACGCCAGTTCGGCGAGAAGGAACTCGTTGGTTCCCGAGAAGACGTTGTCGGTGACGACAAGCACGACCGACAACCCGATCAGCATGATCAAGCCACCAACCATGATGCCCATGCCAACCTGGTCGACCGTGTCGTCATCGCTGGCCGACACGCGCCGGGTGACCATTCGGCCGAGGACGAAGACACCGGCGATTACGACGAGGGCGGTGATGATGCCGCCGAGCCAGTTGGCCTGCCCGTCACTCAGGGAGCCGTCGAGCGCACCCTGGACCCGGTCCCCCTCGACCAGCCAGTTGAAGATGCACGCCAGTCCGGTGGCAAGAAACGCCACGACGGCGCCGTAGGTGACGAGGCTCGACTTGGCTGCGGCGACCGTGCGCGCCATTGGGAGTGGGTGTCGTGGCGAATACGGAGCCGACATGGTGGCAACCCCAGTCGCAAGCGTCATGGCAGCGGCACCGACGAGTGCAACGATCGCACCCGACCCGACCGAGTACTCCGTGACGAACACCGACTGATCGAGCATGACGAAGCCGATGACGACGACGAGTGACGTCAAACTTGCGATGAACGCACCGTCGGCACCCAGACGCGGCGTGCCGTCGGTGAACATCTCGATGATCAGCAACACGATGCAAAGACCGAAGAACAACAGACCGAGCTCCGGGAGCAGACCGAACTTGCCGTCGTTGCCGTCCCCGAGCCACACCGAGTCGAGCACCCCCAACGTCGGAAGATCGAAGAAGAAGTTCTCGTCGTTGAACATGTTCAGCAGCCACATCACAGCGATCAGACCCGCAACGACAGCCAGGCAGTAGCCCTGCCATTGCTGCAACCTCACCACCAGGCTGGGACGATTGCGCATGAGCGGCCGCACACAGGCAAGGAAGGCGAGCGCCGACAGGATCAACACGAAGAGCCCGAAGAAACTGCCGCCCGAGGCGTCCAACCCTCCGAACGACTGGCCGAGGAGATCCTCATCGGCGCGGCGACCCCACGACGACACTGCGCCTGCGTCGTTCGACCAGGTGAGGAAGACCGTCGCCACAACCGTCACGAGGCTCGCAGCTGCGCCGACCATCAAGCCCACCCGCTCGCGACCTTCGATCGGCGAGGGGCGTTCGGCGGGCTCGTCGTCGGTGTCATCGCTCGGGGTGGCTGCGGTGGTGGCCTCCATGAAGGCTTCACCGTCGGCCCGGTACCGCCAGGCAAGCCCGATCTTTCGGAAGAGGTTGATGCCGTCCTGCTCCTCGCTCTGGGTGATGCGGTCGAACATGACCGCTACGAGGAAGAAGGCGAGGCCCGCCGAGGCGGCGAGACCGAGGTTGAGGTTGTTGATCGCCCGGAAGAGCAGGCGGCCCAGGCCACCCGCACCCATGAGCGCAGCGATACCGAGCATTGAGATGGCGAGCAAGAGGGTCTGGTTGAGTCCGGTGAGGATCGCTGGCCGAGCCAGCGGCAGCTGAACGTCGAAGAGTACGCGCGCTTCGGTCGCGCCGAACGCTCGTGACGCCTCGACGACGTCTTCTGGCACTTGTCTGATGCCCAGATTGGTCAGGCGCACGATCGGCGGCAGTGCGAACACCATCGTCACCATCGTCGCCGACACCTCGCCGATGCCGAAGAAGAAGATGAACGGCAGCATGAACACGAACGAGTGCACAACCTGCATGGCATCGAGCGTGGGGCGCACGATGTTCCACACGGCATCGACGCGGCCGGAAACGACACCGACGGGGATACCGACGATTGCGCACAGGGTGACCGACACCAGGATCATGCCGATCGTGCGAGACGTCTCGGTCCAGTACCCCGCACCGAGGAAGCCACAGATCGCCAGCATGCCTGCCGACGCCAAGCCGACCCGGGTGTTGCGGGTGAACGATCCGATGATGAACACACCGATCACGACCCAGATCCACGGGATCGACTCGATCGAGTCACGAGAGACCTTGTCGGAAAGGATGAGGTCGAAGAAGCTGTCGAAGGGCCACTCGATCATGTCGCCGAGCTTGGCGGTGATCGGGTTGTTGACGGCCCAGAAGACGAGCTGCTTGATCCATTCACCGAACGGGAAGTTGAACGTGTTCAGCCAGTCGTTGGCGGTCCAGCTCGGATTGGCTTCGGTTTCCTGTGCAAGTGACCACATCACATGAACACCTCTCGCTCGAAGTCGTCTATGAGGTTCTCGACTCGACCCATCTCTTCCATGATGTGGCGGGGGTCGAGGTTGCCGACGAGCTTGCCGTCAGCGTCGCAGACCGCGATCGGGAGCCCCCGACCGGCGGCCGAGTAGATCTCGTTGAGCGTGGTCTCGGGAGTGCAGGAGTTGAAGTCCTCTCGCAGCCCGGCCTGGAGTTCGGTGCTGCCCATCCCGGCGGCGCGGATGCCGTCGGCCGAGGTGAGTACCGCCTTCGGTTTGCCGTCGTCGCCGAGCACGAATGCACCTGCTCGATCACCGAGGCCCTGCAACGCCTCCTGCAGCGACGCGCCGGCGGCGACCGGTTGGGGCTGCTGCATGATCTCGTGCACCTGGATCACACGTCCCTGGTCGACGTCTTGCACGAACTCGGCGACATACCCCGTGGCGGGACGGGTGAGGATCTCCTCTGGCGTGCCGATCTGCACAATGGCGCCATCTTTCATGATGCAGACCTTGTCACCGATCCGCAGCGCCTCGTTGAGATCGTGGGTGATGAACAGGATCGTCTTTTTGAGCTCGGCGTTGATCGCCATCATCTCGTCTTGCATCTGGCGACGGATCAGCGGGTCGAGCGCGGAGAACGCCTCGTCCATCAGCAACACGTCGGGGTCGGCCGCAAGTGCTCGAGCCAGACCCACCCGCTGCTGCATGCCGCCGGAAAGCTCTCTCGGCATCGAGTTGGCGAAGGAGCCGAGACCGACGAGGTTGAGGGCCCGCATCGAGGCTTCGTCGCGGTTGGCCTTCTCGACACCCTGCACCTTGAGGCCGTATCCGGTGTTGTCGATCACGGATCGGTGCGGGAACAGGGCGAAATGCTGGAACACCATGCCCATCTTTTCGCGCCGGAACTGCTGGAGCGGTGGGCCGTTGAGCGCTTGGACATCGACACCGTCGACCCAGACGTGGCCGTCGGTGATGTCGTGCAGCTTGTTGACAGTGCGGATGGCGGTGGACTTGCCCGAACCGGACAGCCCCATGATCACGAACGTCTCACCCCGGTTGACCTGGAACGACACGTTGGTCATGCCGACGACGTGCTCGGTCTGTGCCTGCACATCGTTCTTGCGCATGCCGCTCTTGGCGAGCTGTAGGGCCCGGCCTCGGGGCTGGGGACCGAAGATCTTGTAGACCTTGTCCAGTTCGATGATCACATCGTCGTCTGCCGCCATCTCACTCTCTCTACTGGTTCGTGGAGAGGTGATGGCGCGTTGGTGACCAAAGGCCGCCACTGTGCACGCGTCCCCCCCGGGTCGAGTTGCAAGCGACCATAGCAGCGCCGGGAAGTGCTAGATCAAGCACAGTCCCCAAGAAATGCGACCCGGTTGGACTGATCGTTCGACCAGTCCACACGGGCCGGTTTCTTCGTCCGGGATCAGCGAGCCTGGCCGGGTTCGAACGAGAACGGCATGATGCGCGGACCGCGCACCTGACCCCCCGCCCACTTCATCGGCTCTCGATCACTGAGGGTGAAATGCGGGATCCGCTCGAGGAACACGCGCACGGCGGTCGTCATCTCGAGGCGAGCCAAATTCGACCCTGCGCACCGGTGAATACCGGATCCGAAGGCGACATGACGGTTGCGGGCCCGGTCGATGATGAACTCGTCGGGATTGTCGAAGTGTTCCGGGTCGTGGCATGCGGCCGGGAAGTTCATGAGGATCTTGTCGCCGTTCTCGATGTGCACGCCGTTGAAGTCGACGTCTTGTTCGGCGACCCGAGCCATCGTGACGGGTGCGTAGAAGCGGAGGAATTCCTCGATCGCCACCGGCAACAGGTCGGGCTCGTCCAGCAGTCGCTGACGGTCGTCGGGGTTCTGACTCAGGTGCCACAGCGCAGAGCCGATCGAACTCCAAGTGGTGTCGATGCCGGCGACGATCAGCAGGTTGGTGATGCCGACGACCACCGCCGGCGTGATGTCGGCCTCGGGGTGATCGAGCTCCATGAAGATCAGTTCGGTGAGCAGATCGTCCTGTGGATCGCTCGATCGTTTCGCCACCTCTTCGCCGATGAAGCCGAGCAGTTCTTCTCGGGCTCGGAGGCGAGCCGCGGGATCGCTCATCGCTTCGCCGAGGACGGCATTCACCCAGATCACGAATTGGTCGGCCATGCCCGGATCGACGCCGATCATGTGGGCGATGACTCGGGGCGGGATCTGCTGGCTGTAGTCGACGGCGCCGTCGCACTGACCCGATTCGATGAACCCGTCGATCAACTGATGGCAGAGTTCTTCGGTGTAGTCCTGCCAGCGAGTGACTGCCTTGGGTGCGAACGCCGGCAGCAGCATGCGCCGGGTCCAGGTGTGGATGGGCGGGTCGGCAGTGATCGGCGCAGCCGCAATCATCTGCTCGTAGCGACTCATCTCGGGGGTGTTGGGTGCCGGCGGCATGACCAGCACCTGCCGTGACGAGAACTCGTCTGTCATCTTGGCCATCTCGCGGATGTCGTCGAAGCGAGTCGGGTTCCACGACCCGCCGAGCCGATCGGTGTGCGCGATCGGGCATTTCTCGCGCATCTCGGCCCACATCGGCACTGGGTTCTCGATGTAGCCCTCGTCGCGGATGTCGTAGTCGGTCGTCCAGTCCTCGACCGGTCCGCCGGGCTTCCAGATCTCTTCGCTGGTGGCGACTTTCATCTTGACGTGCATGTCGTCCTGGCGATCCGTCATGGAGACGACGGTAGCAGCCGCCTACGGCGGGCGGGAGTGTCGCTGCGAGCGGAGGCGTGCTGTCACGCACAGGCTGTACCATTCTCTCAGCGGCGTCTTCGACGCTGCGTGCCACTTGACAAGAGACGGCACCACGGGGCTGATCGGTTTCGACGTTGGGACCAGGATGCGTCGGTGTGCGACCGGAGTTGCTCAGACTCCCAAAACGGGGCACCAAAAGAGACGCCGATACGGACGATCTCACTCTCGCCGCCTGACCCCTAGTCAGGTAGTGGAGAGTCATCGCGAGCAGCAATGCCACGCGGGGCCTGACCACTGCAGCCTGTCAACAGAAGCAGTGGTGGACGGTAGGGAAAGACCACTGACAGCTGGCAAAGACTGCTGACATCGGAGAAAGATCCGGTGGCCGAGCTTGCTCATTCGACCCGGCGAACCAACAGCCACGAGTTGGAATCACGGGAATGGTCGTAACGCATCACGTGACCACCTGACGGACGAGGGTTCGATTCCCTCCAGCTCCACCACGGGGGACTCGAAGAATTCGGCGGTTTCTCTCGTAGAAATCAGCCGGGTTCTGCGGGTCCTGATGCCGTTCTGTGACGACGGTCGTGAGCAAGCCGGGCGGCGCGACAGATGGGATCCACGGCGGGGGCAGTCTCGTTACTCCGGCAACCTCACGGTGTGGATCGCACGAAAGTGGCACACTGCTGCGGTGAAGAAACTCGCCGTCGTCGCATTTGTCGCATTTTTGGCCGCTGCCTGCGGAGGTAATGCTGGCGGCGACGCTCGAGTCGATGAGGTCGTGGCGTTTCTCGAAAAGGAGAGCGCCCTCGACGATGTTCAGTTGACCGAGAGTGAGAATCGGTGCCTGGCTGACGGGATTGTTGCCGACCTCGACGACGACTTGCTCGATGAGCTTCTCGCCGGAAATCCTGAGGACGACCCGCCCACAGGTGCGGAACTCGTCTTGGTCGAGTCGCTCTTTGACTGTGTCGACATGAATCAGCTGATGGTCGATTCGATGGTCGCCGAGGGCGCAACCCAGGAAGAGGCCGAATGTTTCGCTGGCGCGCTCGATGCAGAAACCCTGGAGACGATGATGACCAGCGAACTCACGGGCACGGATCCCTCTCCGGAGGAAGAGGCGGCGCTGATGGCCGTCGTCTTCGAGGTCATGTTCACCTGTGGCGGCTTCGACGAGTAGCGCGTTCTTGCGAGAACGAACGCGCCAGACGCGCGCTGTGTGAACAGACCGACGAAACGGTGTGAACAGATCCGTACCGCTGGCACCGACTTCCGCCACAGCACTGGCGAAAAGGCATTCCCCGAGTCCCCCAACACCGAGATCCGAACCCTTCCTTCCGCGGGTTGCTGTCGGAGCCTCCGTGTCCATCGAGTCAGCCGAACTCGACGTAGTCGGGCAGTTGATCTCCCCGGCCAGCGCAACCGGGTCAGTCGGATCGTTGCGAGACTCCCGTGGGCATCCCGATCACGTACGGATCGTCGAACTGGCCCTGGCCAACGCCTGGCTCTGACTGCGCGACTCGCCTCGACTGGTCGATCCTGGTGTACGCAACCTCAAGGACACGGCCTTCGAACCGATAACGAGAGTGTGATTCGCCCGCTTGTGTTTTCCGCGCTCCTGTTGCTCGTCAGCGGGTGCG
>Ga0181588_10004491_pt1 | contig 11452 bp, 12 predicted proteins | sample 071ome_26_FD_148607 | JGI IMG/M metagenome (GOLD analysis project Ga0181588, IMG submission 148607) | Coastal salt marsh microbial communities from the Groves Creek Marsh, Skidaway Island, Georgia - 071409BT metaG (spades assembly) | ecosystem: Environmental > Aquatic > Marine > Intertidal zone...
GTCATCCCAGCGCAAATCCTTGAGCAGCGTGATACCCAGGATCGGGCGGTTCCGCAGGGCGGGATCGTCATTATGCCGGTCGCGATTGCTCTCCCCCGGCTTGTTGCGGATGATCCGGGTGATCTTGCCGCAGCGCGCAGCACCGCAGCGTTCCACGGTGATTTCCACGAAACCGCCGGAATCGACGTAGGTGCCATCGATGGCACTCTGCGCGGCGGCAGGCGAGGTGACGCCAGCGAGCGCAGCAGCTGCGGCGAGGAGAATTGTTCGACCCATGCGCAACATAACGCACGGATCGCGCGAAATATCCAGATCAGGCGGAACAGCTCGCCCCGCCCAGCACGCAGAAGCGCGCGCAATGCGGGTGGTTGAGCGGAACCTCGCGGTCCGCCTCGGCCAGAGTTTCGCCAAGGTCGAAGCCATCGGCATAGGGCAGCAGCGTGCAGGCGACCACGCGGGCGCGATCCTCTCCCTTGCGATGCACCACCATGCGGCTGCTGGCGCACATCACTTCCGACGGTGACTTGCCGAGGATGCCCCAGCAATCGGTGGTGATCTCTGCCACGTCCGCGCTTTCGTCCATTTCCGGGAAAAGCACCAGCCGCGCAGGGTCAGCCGCGTCGATGGCGATGCCTTCCGCCGCAAACAACCCGGCATAGGCAGCGCGCGCTTCAGCGATGGGTTCGCCAGCCAGCGATCGGCCTGCCGCTGCGATGGAAAAGCCGTGTTGCGAGAGCCATTGCAGCCCTTCGATCATCGGTTGCCAGTTGTTCGGCCCGCGCTCGCCTTGGTGCACTTCGGCGGTGTGGTGGTCGATGGAAACGCGCAATGTCAGCTGGTCACCGAACCGCTCCCGCAAGGCCAGCAGCGCAGCCTCGTGGCGGCGCATGGGCTTCATCGCATTGGTCAGCACCAGCGCCTCGTGCCCGCGCTCCAGCGCGTCCTCCAGCATGGCGAGGAAGTGCGGGTTCACGAAAGGCTCGCCGCCGGTGAAACCGATCTCGCGCACATGGCGGCCGGAGGCGGCGATCTCGTCATAGAAGCGCGCTGCCTCGTCCGCCGTCAGATAGACCAGCGCATCATTGGTGGGCGAGCTTTCGATATAGCAGCTGGCGCAGGCAAGGTTGCACAGCGTGCCCGTGTTCAGCCACAGCGTGTCGAGCTTCTCGAGCGCCACGGAGGCGCGCTGCGACCCGTCCGCCGTCACCTGCGGATCGGTGAACTTGCCGGGCTTCAGTGCCACCTTTCCGGGAAGCGCAAAGGGCGATGGCCCGTCCGGGGCGTTTCGGCTCTTTGGGCGGTTTGTGCTGCGTGTCGCCATCAGAACAGCCTTCGCATTTTCGCCACGAAGCGGGCATATTTCTTCGGCAGCGAACCGAACACTGTCGGTTCCCACGCCTTGAACGCCAGTGCCTTGGTGATTTCCGAGCGGGTGGGATAGGCGATCACCGCGCTGCCCAGCGCGAAGGTGGAGGCCTTGCCTGTAATCGCCTGCGTCAGCGGCAATAGCAGGTCGCCCGCATTGTGGCCCACCACGCTGGCGCCGAGCACTTTCTTGCCCTTCAGGACCAGCTTCATGTGCCCGGCCACTTCGCCTTCGGCCACGGCGCGGTCATTATGGTCAAAATCCTCGCGGACCACGGTGATGGCATGGCCATGCGCATCGCGGGCTTCCGCCTCGGTCATGCCGATCTGCGCTACCTCGGGCGAGGTATAGGTGCACCATGGCAGCGCACGCCAGTCCACTTTCGTGGGCAGGCCGGTGGCGATTTCCAGCGCGACATTGGAGCCTTCATAACCCGAGACATGCGTCAGCCGCGGCCCTTCGCGGCAATCGCCGATGGCGTAGATGTTCTTCAGCGAAGTGCGGCGGCGGGCATCCACCTTGATGCCGTTGCGGCCCAGTTCCACACCCAGTTCTTCCAGCCCGTAACCGGAAACACGCGCCTTGCGCCCCACGGCCAGCAGCAGGTGCGATCCGGCAAGGGTTTCGCCGCCATCTGTTTCCAGCGTGATGGCCCCTGCGCTGCCGCCAGCTTTAGCCGCCTTGCCGGTGACGAAGCGCACGCCCTCGCGTTCCATCTGCGCGCGCACCACGGCGACCGATTCCGGATCGTCGCGGCCCATCAGCGGACCGGGATTGAGGATCGTCACCTCGCTGCCCAGCCTGCGGAAGCTCTGCCCCATTTCCATGCCGATTACCCCGCCGCCCATGATCAGCAGATGCGCGGGCTGCTCTGTCAGCTCGAACAGGTTCTCGTTGGTGAGGTAAGGCACATCCCCAACGCCCGCGATCGGCGGGATGAAGGGTTCGGAGCCCGTGGCGATCACGATGCGCGGCGCGGTCAGTGTTCGGCCTACGACTTCGACCGTGTGGCGATCACGGATCACCGCATGGTCACGCAAGACTTCGCAGCCCATGCCTTCAAACCGTTCCTGCGAATCATGCGGGGCAATCGCGGCGATGGCATCGTGGATGTGTTGGTGGACGCCCATCCAGTCCACCCGCGGCGCATCGAGCTGCACGCCCAGACGCTTTTCTTCGCGCGCTTCGGCAGCGCGGCGGGCGGAAGAGATGATCGCCTTGGACGGCACGCAGCCGTTGTTGAGGCATTCGCCGCCCATCGCGCCCTTTTCGATCAGCGCTACGCTGAGGCCGAACAATGCACAGCCGCCCGCTGCCGTCAGCCCGGCAGCGCCACCGCCAATCACGATCACGTCATGCGAATAATCCATTGAGCCCCAACGTAACCAATTTGCGGTGCCAAGCGACAATATTCCTGTCTATGCTCACAGCATTCGAACAGAAGGGACGCGCGGTTTCATGAATCTGGAAAATTCGCAGGATTATTACGGCAAGGTTCTGGGCGGCAGCGCGGACCTGCGCACAGATGCCTGCTGCACGCTGGAAGCTCCTGCGCCTGAGATCCTCAACGCGCTCGCCAACGTCCATTCCGAGGTGAAGGCGCGTTATTACGGCTGCGGCCTTGTTGTCCCGCAAGCCATCGAAGGCTGCAAGGTGCTCGATCTGGGCTCCGGCGCAGGGCAGGACGCATTCCTTCTTGCGCAGATGGTGGGCGCGAACGGCCATGTGACCGGCGTCGATGCCACGCCCGAACAGCTCGCCGTGGCGAACGGCCACCTCGACTGGCATGCAGATCGCTTCGGCTATCGCAATGTCCGCTTCGTGGAAGGCGATATCGAAAAGCTGGACGAGCTAGACCTCGAACCCGAAAGCTTTGACGTCATCGTCTCCAACTGCGTGATCAACCTCGTGGCGGACAAGGAAGCGGTGTTCCGCGCCGCGCACCGGCTGTTGAAGCCCGGCGGCGAGCTCTACTTCTCCGATGTCTATGCGGACCGCCGCGTGCCTGCACATCTTCTCAATGATCCCGTGTTGCATGGCGAGTGCCTGTCCGGCGCGCTCTACTGGGGCGATTTCGACATGCTGGCCAAGCGCGCCGGTTTTGCCGATCCGCGCCTCGTCACAGACCGCCCGCTGGGCATCAACGATGCGGAAGTTGCAAAGAAGCTGGAAGGCATCTCCTTCGTTTCCGCCACCTATCGCCTGTTCAAGTTGGCCGGTCTGGAGCCGCAGTGCGAGGACTATGGCCAGGCGGTGGTCTACAAGGGCACGGTGCCGGGCGAGGAGCAGATGTTCCACCTCGACGATCATCACGCGATCGAGCGCGGGCGGATTTTCCCGGTTTGCGGCAATTCATGGCTGATGCTGGCCGAAACCCGCTTTGCCGAACATTTCGACTTCATCGGCAATTTTGACACGCATTACGGCGTCTTCCCCGGCTGCGGCACCGCCGTTCCCTTTGGCCAGAGCGATGCCAATCCGGCCAAGAGCGAAGCGGCCCCTTGCTGCTGAGAGTCCTGGTAACCGGCGCTGCCGGGCTGATCGGCGGAGAGGTTTGCGCACGTCTTGTGGCGAGTGGCCATGCGGTGACCGCGATGGTCCGCCGCACCAAGGACGTGCGAGGCAATGATGGAGCGCCGGTGCCGGTGGCGCGCATCGTCAGCGGCGATGTGACGCAGCCGCTGATGGGGCTTAATCCGGCAGATCACACCATCGACCTCGTGATCCACTGCGCTGCCTCGCTCGCCTTCGATGCGCCCGAAGAGGAACTGGAGCGCGACAATGTGCAAGGCACCGCCCATGCGCTGGAATTCGTGCGGGCAGTTGGCGCGCGCTTTCTGCATGTCAGCACAGCCTATGTCTGCGGGCTGGCAGATGGCGTGATCCGCGAAGCGCCGGTCCCGTCAGGCACGCGCTTTGCCAACAATTACGAAGCGAGCAAGGCTCGCGCCGAAGCGCTGGTGGTGGCAAGCGTCCTGCCTTTCGCCATTGCCCGCCCCTCGATCACGCTGGGCCATTCCGCCACCGGGCAAGTCCGCGATTTCCCCTCGCTGTGCAACGTCTTCCGCCTGATGGCGCGCGGCAAGGTGAGCGTGTTTCCGGCTGATGCTGGCTCCACGCTGGACCTTGTCCCCATCAATCACGTGGCCGAAGGCATCGCCCGCATTGCTGCCCGGATGGACGCGGCAAATGGCAGATATTTCCACCTTACCGCCGTCATGCCCTTGCCTGCCGCAGCGCTGGCGCATGGCGTGGCGCGTGTGGCGCATTTTTCCGATCCGGTGGTGGTCGGACCCACCGAATATGACCCTGCGGCGCTCAGCCCGGTGGAACAGCGCGTGGCGAGCCGCATGGTGGCCACCTTCGGCAGCTACTTCACCCGCAATCCGCAATTCGACGACACGCAATTCCGCGCGCTGACCGGCCTCGCCTGCGCAGCAACGGACGACGCATGGCTTGACCGGCTGATCGCTTACGGCATCGCTTCAGGCTATCTGCCCGCCGCCCCTAGCGAACATCGGGATAGAGCCGCTCCAGCCGCTGCCGCACTCCCATAGCCCACAGGAAGCCCACCTTCAGGTATATCCAGTTGGCCTTCAACGCGCCCCATTCGGCGATGCGGCGATCGCTCGTTTCGATGCTTCGAGCGACCAGCTTCACCTTGCCCAGCCGCGCCAGCTTCACGCAGATATCCGCCTCTTCCATCACGCGGGCCTCAGGATCGCAGCCGCCCACGGCCAGAAACTGCTCGCGGCGGAAGAACATGCCGTGATCACCGAACAGCAGCCGCACACCGCGCAGGAACAGGTGCGGGCGGAACAGCAGCGGCGCGTACCATGTCTTGGCCCAGTTGTGCGCCGTGGTGCCCCAGCGGGTCTTGTCCGGCCCCTTGATAACAGGCGTGAAGCTGGCGAGCGCAATGCGTTTGTCTGCGAGCGTGTCCGCGATCACCTGCATGGCATCGGCGGGTGGGTAAGTGTCGGCATGGAGAACCAGCACTGCATCGCCTGTCGCAGCCTCGACCCCGGTGTTGATCTGCACCCCGCGCCCGCGTGGGCTTGTCACCACCCGCCAGCCAAAGCCACGGGCCAGATCCACGCTCTTGTCCGCGCTGCCGCCATCGACGCACAGCACCTCATGCGGGGCAGGGTCGAGCGATCCCAGCACTTGCGCAAGGCGCGGCAGGGCCGCTTCCTCGTTCAGCATCGGGATCACGATGGAGATGCGCATCAGCCGACAAGGCCAGGGTAATGCACAAGGTCTTCCGGCCTGTCGCAATCGCCCAGCGGCTTCAGCATCAGGGTGGAGAGTTCATGGTCGGCAAGGCGGGCCAGCGTCTCTTCCATCACGTTGGCTTCGCCCCAGGGCATGTCGGTAAACACGAAGGGCACCGGCTTGTTGAAGCCGAGCAGGTAATAGCCGCCGTCGAACGCCGGGCCGATCACCGTGTGGCTGGCGGCGAGCCCGCTGACGGCCTGCCGCAGGTATAGCGCGGGAAGGTCCGGCAAATCGGCACCCAGCAGGATGGCAGGCGCAGGCACGCGCGCCAGCCTGTCGCCAAGATCGCCCTCGCCCTGATCAACCAGTTGCACGTCATCACCCAGCCATGCGGCAAAGTCCTCTCGCGCTGCGCCGGTGAACCACACCGCGAAGGGTACGCCGCTTTCCCGAATGGTGGCGATGGTGCGCTCCACCAGCTTGCGGTGCAGATCGGCCGCGCCTTGCTCACCCAGTGCAGGGATCAGCCGCGTCTTGGCCTTGCCCGGCGCTGGGTATCTGGCGAATAGCGCGATGGCGGGAGGCTGGCTTGCGGTCATGCCTTCTCCTAACGAGTAGACGCGGCTTTGGCGAACCCCCATGATCGGCCAGTCATGGCGTCGCGATTCCTCAAGCTTGCCGGCCTTGCTATCACCCTTGGTGCGGTGGGCGCAATCGCGCTCGCCGAACGCAAGCGTCCCTTGCGCACGCAACGGCGCGATGCGGTGCCGCGCACGGTGCGCAATCTGGTGATGGGCGCGAGTTGCCAGGCGATGATCATAGCGAGCGAAGCACCGGCAACGCAGGCCATTGCCCGGCGTAACGAGAGCGGCAAACGCGGCATCCAGCACTGGCTGGGCGGCGGCCTGATCGGCAAGGCTGCGGCCTTCCTTGCAATGGATTACGGCTTTTACCTGTGGCACATCGCCACTCATAAAGTGCCGTTCCTGTGGCGCTTCCACCGCGTCCACCATGTCGATCCGGACATGGACATGAGCACTGCGGTGCGCTTCCATTTTGTGGACATGCTGGTGTCGCTGCCGTGGCGGCTGGTGCAGGTGCGGGTGTCCGGCGTTACCCCGCGCATGCTGGCGGGCTGGCAGTTGTTCTTCCTGATGTCCGTGCTGTTCCACCATTCGAACACAAGGCTACCAAAGGGGTGGGACAAGGCACTCAGCAGCATCCTAACGACACCGAGGATGCACGGCATTCACCACAGCCAGAACCTGGCCGAGATGGACAGCAACTGGTCCAGCGGCATCGCCATCTGGGACCATCTGCACGGCACCTATCGCGCCGACGTGAAGCAATCCGAGATCGTGATCGGGGTGGACGATCCGCTGGCCGAAAGGGACATCGAACTGGTGCCCGCCCTGCTCGCCCCTGCCCGCTCGCCAGCCACTCGCGGCGAGGGGTGATTCGAGCGTCCTTGCTACAAACGTGCCGTTCCGCTAGCCTAAGGACAGGTTCCGCTCACGTGGCGGGTATTGGAAGTAGCGAGTTTTTCAAAGATGGCGGACATCTCTCCGCCGGACGGCCGCCAACAGAAGGCCGGTGATCGAAAGGGCAGCCGCGGACGCCGCCCCGACAGGAAGCCGACCAGCAGGCGCCCGGAATCCGGCAATGGCAACCGGCCAAACGGCAAATCCCAGGGCAGCAAGCCTCAAAGCGCCAAGCCTCGGCCACTAGCCCCGCAGAAACAGCAGGCAGAACTGTGCGATGCCAATGTCTGGCGTCGCCCGCCGCATAGCAATTACCGGCAGGCCTATGCCGCGATCGACCTCGGCACCAACAATTGCCGCCTGCTGATCGCCAAGCCTTCCGACGAGAACTTCGTGGTGATCGATGCCTTCAGTCGCGTTGTGAGGCTGGGCGAAGGGCTGGCGCAGACCGGCAGCCTTTCGCAAAAGGCGATGGACCGCGCGGTGGGCGCGCTGAAGATCTGTTCCGACAAGCTGAGGAAGCGCAACGTCCACCTCGCCCGCTCGGTCGCCACCGAAGCGTGCCGCCGGGCGGACAATGGCGAGGAATTCATCGAGCGGGTGCGCAAGGAAACCGGCATCGTGCTCGATATCATCAGCGCCGAGGAGGAGGCCCGCCTTGCCGTGCTGGGCTGCCACATCCTGCTGGAAGACGGCATCGGCCCTGCGGTGATCTTCGATATCGGCGGCGGTTCGACCGAGCTGGTGCTAATCGAGAACGGCGCGCCCGTGCCGCATATCATCGACTGGCAGAGCGTGCCCTGGGGCGTCGTCTCGCTGACCGAGACCGTGGGCGAGGAAACCGCCGACGAGGCAGGCCGCCGCGCGCGCTATGCCGAAATGAAGCGACTGGTGAGCGAGAGCTTCGCCGGTTTCGCCAAGCGGATCGATCCCATGCGCACGCCGGACCTGCGCCTGCTGGGCACCAGCGGCACGGTGACGACGCTCGCCAGCCTGCACCTCGACCTGCCGCAATATGACAGGCGCGCGGTGGACGGGCTGATCGTGCCGGCCAGTTCGACGCGCGAGATTTCGCAGAGCCTTTCCGCCATGTCACCCGAGGAGCGCCGCCAGCTGCCATGCATCGGCAACGAGCGGGCTGATCTTGTCGTGGCAGGCTGCGCCATCCTCGAAGCGATCCTCGACATATGGCCCGCCCCGCGCCTTGGCGTGGCAGACCGCGGCATTCGCGAGGGCATCTTGCGCTCGATGATGTCCGCCGATGCCGAAGGCCGCGAAAAGCAGCAGGCCCTGCGGCCGGGAGCAGCCAACAAATGAACCAGCACACCACCCCGTTCGGCGAACAGCCGAACCAAAGGGCGAACGCCCGCCCGCAGATGCCCCGCAGTCCGCAGGACAAAGGGAACAGCATCGAGGAGGCGCGCGCGGATTCGCGTGCAGCACACCAATGACCCGCGCCGGCAAGGAACCCGATCGCCGCCTGAAAACGGCCAAGAAGCGCAAGGCCAGCTCGCAGCGCTGGCTGGAGCGGCAGCTGAACGATCCATACGTGAAGCAGGCCAAGGCTGACGGCTATCGCAGCCGCGCGGCCTACAAGCTGATCGAGCTGGATGACCGGTTCTCGCTGGTGCGCGGTGCGAAGCGAGTGGTCGATCTGGGCATCACGCCGGGTGGCTGGTCACAAGTTGTGCGCAAGCGTGCGCCAAGAGCAGGCGTTGTCGGCATCGACCTGCTGGAAACCGAACCGATCGAAGGCGTCACCATCTTCCAGATGGATTTCATGGACGATGCCGCCCCGAAAATGCTGGAAGAGGCGCTGGACGGCCCGCCTGACCTTGTGATGTCCGACATGGCGGCCAACACGGTGGGCCACAAGCAGACCGATCACCTGCGCACCATGGCGCTGGTGGAAGCGGCAGCGTGGTTTGCCTGCGAGACGCTGGAGGAAGGCGGGGCCTTCATCGCAAAGGTGCTGGCTGGCGGGACGGACAAGGACCTGCTGGAACTGCTCAAGAAACACTTCAAGACGGTGAAGCACGCCAAGCCTCCTGCCAGCCGCAAGGGCTCGTCCGAATGGTATGTCATCGCGCAGGGCTTCAAGGGCCGCGCCGAACAGGGCTGACCAGCGGTACAAACAAAAAGGGCCGGGAATGACCCCGGCCCTTTTTGTATCGGCTTTCGGAAAAGCTAGCTTCAGGCAGCGCCTGCTTCAGCCATTTCCTCTGCTTCCAGGCCTTCTTCACCGGCAGCTTCTTCAGCCGCCACGCCTTCTTCGCCTTCAGCCGCGCCTTCTTCCGCAGCAGGCTCTTCAGCCGGCGGTTCGGGCAGGGCCGGGCCGCCACCGTTCTGCAGAAGGTACAGGATCACGTTGGCGCGTTCTTGCGGATCGGACAGACCGGCGAAGCTCATCTTGGTGCCGTTGGCGAAAGCACGCGGGCTGGCAAGCCAAGCGTCCATGTTATCGTAATCCCAGTCACCACCATGATCGGCCAGTGCGCTGGAATAGGCGAAGCCCGGTGCATGCTGTGCAATACCGGTGCCAAGCACGCCGTAAAGATTGGGGCCGATGCCGTCAGCGCCGCCCTGTTCGATTGTGTGGCAGGCCACACACTTGGCGAAGCTGCCCTCGCCTGCTGCTGCATCGCCGGTGGCCAGCAAGGTTGCCAGAGCCGGGCCCTGGTTTGCGCCACCGCCAGCATCAGCAACCTCGATCACATAGCCCAGTTGTTCCGGGCGTTCCGTATCGGGCATGATGAAGCCCATCACGAAACGGAGCATAAGGGCAACGACGCCAGCAAAGAGAAGCCAGCCGAAAATGGTATTAAGACGGTCAGTCATGGATGATTCATCTGCCAGAGTGAGCCTGTTTTGAGGGCGCTCTAGTGGGGCATCGCGTCTGGCGCAAGTGCCGATAGTGCTTGTTTGCAGGCAATCGTGGTTCTAGGCGGCTTTCCACCATGCACAGCTTCCCTGCCCCCGCTCTCGAACTGGTCGAAAAAATGCGCGCCGCCGCCGCCGCGAATCCCGCTGCAGCCGTGGCTTTCCAGGGCGCGCCCGGTGCCAATTCGCACCGCGCCGCGATGGAATATGCGCCCGATTGCCTGCCCTTGCCCTGCTTCAGCTTTGCCGAAGCGCTGGACGCGGTGAAGAATGGCAAGGCCGGTTGCGCGATGATTCCCATCGAGAATTCACAGGCCGGGCGCGTGGCGGATATCCATTTCCTGCTGCCGGAAAGCGGCCTTTCGATCGTGGGCGAATATTTCATGCCCATCCACCATTCGCTGATGGCGGTGCCCCATGCAGACGGATCGCTGGGCCCCTTCGAGGCAGCATACAGCCACGCCCATGCGCTGGGGCAGTCGCGCAAGTTCCTTTCGGATCGCGGGATCGTGCCGCTGAGCCATGCCGACACGGCGGGCGCTGCCGCACATGTCAAGGAAACGGGCGATCCGGCCATCGCCGCCATCGCGCCTGCCATCGCGGCTGACCTCTTCGGCCTTACCATCGTGGAGAATCGCGTCGAGGACACAGAGGACAACACCACCCGATTCGTGGTGCTGGCGCCCGAAGCTCTCGATCCGGCAACGCTGGCGGGTGAAGACGCGATGACCACCTTCGTCTTCGAAGTGAACAACGTACCCGCCGCGCTTTACAAGGCGCTGGGCTGTTTTGCGACCAATGGCGTGAACATGACCAAGCTGGAAAGCTACCAGAAGGGCGCCAGCTTCCACGCCACCATGTTCTATGCCGATATCGTGGGCGCCCCCGGCGATCCGGCAGTGGACCGGGCGATGGAGGAACTGGCGTTCCATTCCAAGGAAGTGCGCATGCTGGGCAGCTATCGTTCGGGCATGCCCCGCAGCTGAGGCGCGATCACGCCATTTCGGGCTGCACGGCCTTGCAATAGCGATCGATGAATTCGGTTTGCTTGGGCATCTGCGCTGCAGCCGCCCGGCATTCCGCAACGATCTTGCGCACTTCTGCCGCTGCATATTGCGGGTCTGCCCGGTCTGCCAGACCATGCAGGCCGCCCGGCATCACCCGCTGGCCGATCAGCATGGATGACCAGCTGCCGAGCTGGAACAGGTGCCCTCCGGAAACATCGAGGATGCCACTGGCCCGCCACACGTCGATCGTGTGCTGCAGGCTGTCCGGGATTTCCATGTTGCGGGTGTAGCGCCAGAATTCCGAATCGTCGCGCTCGCTCAGGTGGTAATGGGCGACGATGAAATCGCGCACATCGGTCCATTCCTGCTCGGTCCGCCGGTTGTAGGCAGCCTGCACGGCGGGATCCATGGCGCGGGTGGGGAAGAAATCCAGCAACCGCTCCAGCGAGGACTGCACGAAGTGGATCGAAGTCGATTCGAGCGGTTCGAGGAAGCCTGAC
>Ga0181588_10004493_pt1 | contig 11446 bp, 10 predicted proteins | sample 071ome_26_FD_148607 | JGI IMG/M metagenome (GOLD analysis project Ga0181588, IMG submission 148607) | Coastal salt marsh microbial communities from the Groves Creek Marsh, Skidaway Island, Georgia - 071409BT metaG (spades assembly) | ecosystem: Environmental > Aquatic > Marine > Intertidal zone...
TGTCGCTGGGCGCGCTCGAGCGAGATTTTATTACCAGTGAGACCACGGTGCGGGATCCGGGTTGGTATCGGATTCCCGGTGATGACCGACGCTATCGCGATTGGACGTTGCGCGTGCGCGGCGGGGGGCATGCCGACCTGGTCGATCTGAGGATGGCGATCGCTGAATCCTGCGATACGTATTACTACGACCTGGCTTACCGTATGGGAATAGATGTGTTGGCTGAGGTTCTGGCGCCCTTTGGTCTCGGTCAAAGAACCGGCATCGACACCACAGGCGAGCAGGCGGGAATCCTCCCCAGTACAAAATGGAAGCGTCAGGCGCTCGGGGAGGCGTGGTTCCCGGGAGAAACACTCAGCGCGGGAATAGGGCAGGGATACATGTTGGCGACGCCACTGCAATTAGCTCAGGCGACCATGGTGTTGGCTAACCGAGGTGTTAGCTACGTGCCGACATTGGTGAATCGTATTGACGATCTCATTGTGGGCGGTACCCGACGGGAATCTCTGGTTGAGCGAGACGCAGACTGGCAGTCTGTGATTGAGGGTATGGTTGATGTCGTGCATGCTCCGCGGGGCACGGCTGCTCAGATTGCGAGAGGAATGACTTATCAGATGGCCGGCAAGACAGGCACTTCTCAGGTCATCAGCATTGCTCAGGATGCCGTCTATGAGGAAGACAATGTCAGCGAGCGTAACCGTAACCATGGCTTGTTTATCGCCTTCGCTCCCCTTGAAAACCCTCGCATTGTGGTCGCCGTGATTGCTGAGAATGGCGGGGGGAGCGGCGCGGCTTCGCCCATTGCACGCCAAGTGATGGATGCCTGGTTGATGGACGCAGATCATGGCTGAGTACAGTCGGTTTCTGGAGGGCTCCCAGCAGGCCTTTGCGAGACAAAAGGGCCCGGCTGAGTGGTTGCATCTGGATTTGTCTTTGCTCTTGCCTGTTACGTTGGTCATGGCGCTAGGATTGGTCATTCTCTATAGCGCCTCGGGCGAAGACTGGGACGCCGTGACGCGGCAGGCCCGTAACTTCGGGGTTGGGTGGCTCGTGTTGCTCATCACCGCACAATTGCGTATCGATACCATTCAGCGCTGGAGTGGCGCATTGTATGTCTTTGCGCTGCTATTGCTGTGCCTTGTGCTGGTGTTTGGTGTTGGTGCCAAAGGTGCACAGCGTTGGCTCAGTTTGGGTTTCATTCGCTTTCAGCCCTCTGAAATCATGAAGATAGCGATGCCGCTGGCGGTTGCCGCTTGGGTGGTTCGTCGCGGTTTGCCGCCCCGCATCGACACGACTCTGGTGTGCTTAGCTATCATTCTCATGCCGTCACTGGCGATTGCGCTGCAGCCCGATTTAGGGACTGCGATCTTGGTTGCAGCCAGTGGGGCGTTTGTGGTGTTCATGGCAGGAATCAGTTGGTGGCAGATTGCGGCGGGAATGATGGCTGCTATCGCGGCAATCTGGCCGGCCTGGCTGTTTTTGCTAAAGGATTACCAAAAGCAACGGGTCCTCACCTTGTTTGATCCCGAGGCCGACCGGCTGGGAGCCGGCTGGAATATCATTCAATCCAAAACCGCTATCGGGTCGGGAGGGTGGTCCGGTAAGGGATGGTTACAGGGCACTCAATCGCATCTCGATTTCCTGCCTGAGCGGCATACGGATTTCATCATCGCTGTTCTGGCAGAGGAGTGGGGTTTTAGGGGGGTGCTGGTGTTGCTCGCGCTGTACAGCGCGGTTGTTGCTCGTGGGTTTTGGATCAGTTTGACGGCGCAGACGAGTTACGGTCGTTTGCTTGCCAGTGCGATCACGCTGACATTTTGCGTTTACGTTATCGTCAACATGGGTATGGTAGCGGGGCTCTTGCCGGTAGTGGGCGTGCCACTACCCTTTGTCAGTTTCGGGGGGACGGCGATTGTCACGTTGATGCTGGGGTTCGGTATCCTGACTGCCATCAGCACCGAGAAAAGGATTATGTCTCAATGAAGGATAATGGCCGTCTGCCGACCGGGAAGGCATTTGCGCGGTGGTGCCGGTTTGCGTTGCTCGCAACCATGTGGGTCTCCGCAGCAGGCGCGGGCGATTACGCTGATCGAGCAGAGATTACCGAGGTGATCTCGGCCGCGGAGGCAAACGGCGTGGACCCGCTTTGGGCCAAGAACGTATTGGTATCGGCGGAGCGACAGCAGAGTATTCTGGATGCCATTGCGCGACCTGCCGAAAAAACCAAGCCATGGTATGAATATCGCGCGATTTTTCTGACCGAGCGCCGAATTCGCGAGGGTGTCGCATTTTGGCTTGAATACAAGAGTGTCCTCGACGTCGTCTCGCAGCGCACGGGTGTTCCCGCCGAGGTGATCGTTGCCATCATCGGCGTGGAAACCTTCTACGGCCGGATCACGGGTAGCTACCGTGTCGTCGACGCGCTCGCCACCTTGGCCTTCGACTATCCCAAGCGGTCTCCATTTTTTACCGGAGAGCTGGAGGCCTTTTTGATTTTGGCTTGGGAGTCCGGTAAGGACCCGCTGACCTTGAAGGGCTCCTATGCGGGAGCCATGGGGTACGGGCAGTTCATGCCGTCAAGCTATCGAGCTTACGCAAAGGCTTTCGACGGGGAGAGTGCGCCTGACATTTGGACTGACCCGGCTGACGCAATCAGCAGTGTGGGCAACTATCTGAAAGTGCACGGCTGGCGCCCCGGGCAGCCAGTGGTGTTGGGAGCGCAAGTGCATCAGCCTCAAGCGTCCTTGTTTGATGTGGGTCTCAAGCCCGCCAAGAGCATTGAACAACTCTCAGCGCTGGGGATCGTGGCGACAGAGCCTGCCGATGCCTCAGTTTTAGCGACCCCGCTGAGGCTTGAAGTGGCTGATGGGCAAGCATACTGGTTGGGGCTGCAGAATTTTTACGCCATCACCCGGTATAACCACAGCGCCATGTATGCCATGGCAGTGTGGGAGCTCAGTCAAGAGATTGCTGGCGTGGCGCGGGAGAAAGACAGTTGAATCGTTTGCTCCTGATCGCTCTGGCAATGACCGCCTCAATGTTACGAGCTGATCCGCTCGCGCCGCAGGACTACGCGCCCTCATTGGCGGCACTGGCACCTTGGGAGGATGCCGTGCCGAGTGCTGATCCTATCCTGAAATATGGCAACACCAGTCCTTACAAGGTCGACGGCAAGACCTATAGTGTGCTTCGTTCCGCAAATGGCTATCTCGAGGAGGGATTTGCCTCTTGGTATGGCATGAAATTCCACGGCAGATCCACATCAAATGGAGAAATATTTGATGTTTACGGCGCCACGGCCGCGCATCGCTCTCTGCCTATTCCGAGTTATGTCAGAGTGACGAATCTCCTGAATCAGCGCAGCGTCGTGCTGCGCGTCAACGATCGAGGCCCGTTCCGCGCCGATAGGATTATTGACGTTTCCTATCAGGCGGCGGTCGAGTTGGGGTTTGCCGAGCAGGGAACTGCCGCAGTGCGAGTGGAAGCACTGAGCCTTGAGGGTACTGAGGATCGGCGTCAGCGTTCCCACGATCGCTTTCGGTACCTGCAGATCGGAGCATTTGCTTCGTGGGACAAAGCCCTCGGCCTGGCTCGAACTTTTCAGCGGAGCTGGGGGCATTTGAGTTATGTGACGCCCGTAGAGGTGCGAGGCGTGCGGTTGCACAGAGTGAGGTTAGGGCCTTTCGCCGGGCAAGATGAGCTCGAGTCGGCGCGCACCCGGCTTCTCGAGATGGGGTACCCAGAGCCACTGAAGCTCCCCTGATCGTTAGCATGCTGAAATTCAAGATCGGATTGTTACACTTGTGTGAGAAAGCTCTCGCATCCCGCTTTTACCAGAGGAGTGCCCTAGTGCGATCCATTACGCGTTGTTTAGTTTGTAGTGTTCTGACCCTTGGTCTGCAGGTTATCGGAGCGAGCGCGCAATCTTCCTTGGTGCCCGCTCCGCCAATCATTAACGCGGATTCCTACATTCTGGTTGATTTTGATACGGGAAGGGTGCTGGTCGAACACAACGCGGATCTTCAGTTACCGCCTGCCAGTCTGACTAAGCTGATGACTGCCTATATTCTGGCTCAGGAGGTCGAGGTCGGGCGGATGCAGCTCAGCGATCTCGTACCGGTAAGTCGAAATGCGTGGTCGCAAAATCCGGTTTTCAACGGTTCGTCTCTGATGTGGATTGAACCCGGAAAAGACGTCACCGTCGCCGAGCTTGAGCGCGGTATCGTCATTTCTTCAGGTAATGATGCAACGGTTGCGATCGCAGAACACATAGCGGGAAGCGAGGCGGCGTTCGTGGATTTAATGAATCAGTATGCCGAGGAACTCAAACTGACCAGTACGCATTTTGAGAACAGTCATGGACTTCCGCATCCCGACCATCTCTCCACCGCCCGGGATCTGGCCAATATGGCCGCCGCGGCTATTCGCGATCACCCGCAGCGCTATGCGGTCTATAAAGAGCAAAGCTATACCTATAACAACATTACGCAGTACAACCGCAACCACCTGCTCCGGGAGGATGAGTCCGTTGATGGATTGAAGACCGGTTATACGAGAGAGGCAGGATATGGACTCGTCGCATCCGCTGACCGAGACGGCATGCGGTTGATCTCGGTGGTAATGGGAAGCAATTCTACGGCGAGTCGAAAGCAGGAGACACGCAGCTTGCTGAATTATGGCTTTCGATTTTACGAAACCGTGCGACCTATCGACATTACCGCGCCTCTTGCACAGGCAAGAGTTTGGAAGGGCAAACAAGAGCAGGTACAGCTTGGTCTGAGCCAGGAACTCGTGTTGACCCTGCCGCGCAGCACAGCCGCGATTGAGCGGAATGTGGAAATCAACACTCCCCTTATCGCCCCCCTAGCCTCCGGCGATGTGGTGGGGCAAATTGTGCTCAGCCGGGCGGGAGAAAGGGTGGCTGAGATCCCGCTAGAGGTAATGGATCCGGTTGCCTCCGCAGGTTTCTTTGCCCGGCTATGGGACAGCATTGTGTTGTGGTTCCAGCAGGTATTTGGTTGAACTCGCGTGACCGACGAGCCCCCCAAAATCATCTTTCCTTGCCGGTACCCTATCAAGGTGCTGGGTCGGTCGGGGGGATCCTTTTATTCAGAAGTGCTGGCAATTTTTCAGCGACATGCCAGCGGGTTTAGTGACAGTGATGTGGTGGTCAAGGACTCTCGTAATGGCACCTTTCAGTCCATTACGGTCACGATCACGGCGCAAGGTGAGGACCAGTTGCGTTCGATCCACGAGGATCTTATGGCCACTGGGCTCGTCACAATGGTGATGTAGTCTGATGCAATGTCGTCAGTTGGGCACGGTCGACTACGGGCCTACTCTGGAAGCGATGAAGGCCTTCACCCAGACGCGAGAGGAGGATACAGACGATGAGATCTGGTTACTCCAGCACCCCCCCGTGTATACGCAGGGCCTTTCCGGCAAAGCCGAGCATGTTCTGGATGTAGGCACTATCCCGGTCATTCCCGCGGATCGCGGGGGGCAGGTCACCTATCACGGTCCAGGGCAGTGGGTCGCATATGTGCTCTACGACCTGCGGCGGGCCAACGTTAATGTTCGCGAACTGGTGGCCTTGCTCGAAGGGTCGGTGGTCAACCTATTGTCTGATCTGGGCATAGAGGCATATGGCGACCCGGCAGCCAGAGGGGTGTATGTCGAGGGGCGCAAAATCGCCGCGCTGGGACTTAAGGTCAGTCGAGGCAGGAGTTATCACGGGCTGTCGTTGAATGTCGACATGGATCTTGCGCCGTATAATGGGATCAATCCCTGCGGCTATGCTGGCCTTGAGGTAACTTCGGTTGCCCGCGAGTTGCCCGCTGGGGCATGCCCCACGCTTGACGCGGTCGGTGACGCATTGCTCGATCATTTGCGCAGGGTACTGCGATAACTCCCCTGACGACTGAAGGATAGGCTGGCATAATCGCGCGTCCTTGTAGGAGTCACCATGTCTGAAATGCAGCGCGACATCGACGCTCGGCGCACCTTCGCCATTATTTCCCATCCGGATGCCGGGAAAACCACCATCACGGAAAAGCTCTTGTTGCTGGGACAAGCCATTCAGGTGGCGGGCTCGGTCAAAGGCAAGCGGGGGCCGCACGCCACGTCTGATTGGATGGCGCTAGAGCAGGAACGTGGCATCTCTGTGACTTCATCAGTGATGCAGTTTCCCTACCGCGAGCGCTGGGTGAATCTGCTGGACACCCCCGGTCACGAGGATTTTTCGGAGGATACCTATCGGACCTTGACGGCGGTGGATTCCGCGTTGATGGTCATTGACGGGGCTAAGGGGGTAGAGGATCGGACCGTTAAGTTGATGAACGTCTGTCGTTTGCGCGATACCCCGATCATCACTTTCATCAATAAGCTGGACAGAGACATTCGCGATGCGATTGAGTTGGTTGACGAGGTAGAGCAGGTGCTGGGTATCGCGGGAGCACCGATCAACTGGCCAATTGGAATGGGTCGCGACTTTAAGGGTGTTTACAACCTCTACACCGACACAATTCATTGTTTCCAGCCCGTCAGCGACGTATCCGAACCAGACGTTACCGTGCAGGGGCTCGAGTCAGAGGAAGCTCGCGATCTGCTGGGCGAGGACTACGCCGACTTTGTCGATGAAATTGAACTGGTGCGAGGCGCATCTCACACCTTTGATCTCGATGCTTTTCTCGCCGGCCAACTTACGCCAGTTTTCTTCGGTACAGCGCTGGCCAATTTTGGGGTGCGCGAGATGCTGAATGATTTTGTCGAGTGGGCACCCCCACCTCAGCCCAGAGCATCATCAGATCGACTGGTTGAAGCATCCCACCCGGATTTCACCGGATTCGTTTTCAAGATTCAGGCCAATATGGACCCCAAGCATCGGGATCGGATCGCCTTTATGCGGATCTGCTCGGGTCGATATGAAAAAGGCATGAAGATGCGGCACGTGAGAATCAGTAAGGACGTGCGCATTGCAGATGCCGTGACTTTTCGGGCTGGGGACAGAACACTCGTGGAGTCGGCAGTTGCCGGAGACATTATCGGTTTGCACAACCACGGCACCATCCAAATCGGCGACACCTTTACCACGGGAGAGGCAATTCGATTCACCGGAATTCCCCATTTTGCGCCGGAATTGTTCAGGCGAATCCGGCTAAAGGACCCTATGAAAACCAAGGCATTGCAGAAGGGACTGCAGCAGTTATCCGAGGAAGGGTCCACGCAGGTTTTTTCTCCGCTCTCGAGCAGCGATCTCATCGTCGGTGCGGTCGGGCAGCTTCAGTTCGATGTTGTGGCGTACCGCTTGGCCGACGAATACAAGGTAGAGGCGATATACGAGCCAGTGAATGTATTCACCGCGCGCTGGGTAGAGTCCGAGGACCCTCGAAAGCTAACCGAATTTCGTCAGAAGGCGTCCGAACACTTGTCGGAAGACGCGGGCGGCTATTTGACCTACCTCGCACCTACCCGAGTCAATCTCGCTTTGATGGAGGAGCGGTGGCCCGATATTCGGTTTCGAGAGACGAGAGAGCACTGAATCCCCTCAGAGCAGCGCTTCAATATCGGGGGCAATCGCCTCTGGCGTCGCAGTTGGCGCGTATCGCTTGACCACTTCGCCCTGTTGGTTGACCAAAAACTTGGTGAAGTTCCATTTAATCCGTTGGCTACCGAGTAGGCCGGGTGCTGCCTGCTTGAGGTGCGCGAACAATGGGTGGCTCGCCGCACCATTGACTTCGATTTTACTGAACAGTGGGAAGCTGGTTTGGTAGTTAAGGTCGCAAAAAGACTGAATGTCGGCGTCCGTCCCCGGTTCTTGACCGCCAAATTGATTGCAGGGGAAGGCCAGCACAGAAAAGCCGCGCGCGGCAAATCTTTTATGCAACGCCTCAAGGCCTGCGTACTGTGGTGTAAAGCCACATTTTGACGCCGTGTTGACGATCAGTAGCACCTGGCCCGCGAAATCACGTAAGTCAAATTCGTCGCCGGTGGCGAGCGTTGCTGAAAAATCCATAACAGTCGTCATGAGGTACTCCCAAGGCAGTAGCCAGGTGGTAGAGAAAAGGAAACAAGGTTTGATCTCGAAGAGACCTTACGCAGAAAGGTAGGTCTCCAGTTCAAAGTCAGTGACGCGGCGCTCGAATTCCAGCAACTCCTGTTGTTTGAGTTCGGCGAAGGCCGACTGAAATGTCGCGCTGAGATACTGACGGATAGTGTCGGAGGTCGAGAATCGTCGGATGGCATCAGCCATACTGCCGGGCAGCGGTGTGTTATCGACATCATCCACCCACGCATTGCCTGCGATGGGCGCAGGCGGTTCTGCGCCGCGATCGATCCCCATCAATATCCCGGCGAGGAGTGCCGCGATCGCCAGATAGGGGTTGCTATCTGCCCCCGCCACGCGATGTTCAATGCGAGTTGCCGCGCTGGGGCTGGCAGGTATTCGCAAGGCGGTCGTTCGGTTGTCATAGCCCCAGTTGGGTTGGGTGGGAGCGTGATTGCCAGGTTGAAATCGGCGGTAGGCGTTGTAACTCGGCGCAAAGATCAATTGCGAATCCGCCATCATCTCGATGCATCCCCCAATGGCTTGACGTAATAGGGGGGATCCTTCCGTTGTTCCATTGTCGAAGACATTGTTGCCCGCAGCGTCGAGTAGACTGCAGTGCATGTGCATGCCATTGCCCGCCTGATTTTCCATGGGCTTAGGCATAAAACTCGCGATGGCATCGAATCTGGCTGCCACCGCACTGATGCCTCTTTGCATGCGAACAACTTGATCGCAATAGCTCAGCGCGTCATCGGAATAGGCCACGTTGATTTCGTATTGCGCAGGCGCAGCCTCTTTTAGCACGCCTTCGTAAGGCAATTGTTGAACGGCGAAGGCCTCTCTCAATGCTTCAAGCAGCGCCGCATGCTCATCCAGAGCGCCCAGTCCATAGAGATTTCCACCGGTCAAATTCTCGTCCGGCAGAATATCTCGCAGGGTTTGATCCTCTGCGGGGCGCCGAAAAAGATTGAACTCGAGCTCGATGGCGACTCTGGGAACATAGCCACGTTCGGTGAATGCATCGACCACTCGAGCCAGTACCTGACGCGGGTCAGAGAGCACGGGCTCCCCCTGATCGGTGAACATGGTGAGCACTACCTGAGCCTGATCGATGCCTCGTGCACTCAGCGACGGCGCCAAAGATCCGGGTACCACGTGGCACCAGCCGTCGATATCGCCATTATCCAAGGCAATACGTGGTACGTCTCGCCCCCATACATCCTGTGCTACCGCTGACTTGGGCAATTTGATGCCTTCCTCCAACAGCGGGGACAATTTGTCTACGGGTAACCACTTACCGCGAGCAGCGCCATTGCAGTCGGTAATCAGTGCCTCGACCATCTCGATCGTCGGGTAGTCTGCGAGCAATTTTGCGGCATCGGGATGCATGGCAGGACTCTTTTTGAAGGTGCTCAATGTTACCGCCGTCGCAAAATCTGCACCACTGGAACTAGTGCCCATTCCCGTCGTCAGGCGGGTGCGCAAGAGAACAGGTATCCAGTAGCCCCAGGCTGGCATGCCTTGGGGTCCGGCGTGTAAAAGAGAAAACGCGCGGTGGCTATTGGTTGGCGAGCAACGCCCGTATGGCTTCGGTCGCTTTTCCGGGCGCAACCATATCGGTTTCACCGCTTCGGCGCAGTGTGATTTCTAGATGTCCCTCAGCGAGCGAGCGGTCACCAATCGTGACCCGGACCGGTATGCCAAGCAATTCGACCTCTGCAAATTTTACACCGGGTCGTTCAGGTCGATCATCCATCAGCACTGACCACCCGGCTGCTTCACACGCGGCATACAGTGACTCGGTGGCGTCACGAACTGCGTCAGACTTGTCCATTCCCAACGGCACGATTGCCACATCAAAAGGCGCCATCGCTGTGGGCCAGATGATCCCTTTGCTGTCGTGGTTTTGTTCGATGGCCGCGGCGACAATGCGTGTCACGCCAATGCCATAACACCCCATAACCATTGGCTGGCTCCGACCTTGCTCGTCTAAAACGGTGGCGGCCATTGCCTCGGAATACTTGGTGCCTAGTTGGAAGATGTGGCCTACCTCGATGCCGCGACGAATCTCCAGCGTGCCGTGACCGCAGGGACTCGGGTCGCCGTTGACGATCTCGCGGATATCGGCCACCTCGCAATCGGGGACGTCTCTCCTCCAGATCGCGCCGCGCAGGTGATAGCCATCTTCATTTGCTCCACAGACGAAGTCGGGCATTGAAGCCGCAGTGCGATCGACCACTACCCTAAGCGGTAGCCCAACCGGGCCCAATGACCCAAAGCCAGCGCCGAGCCGTTGTTTCACTTCGGCCGCTTCGGCAAGCACCAGTGGAGATAGCATCCCCGGTAGCTTTGCCGCTTTGACCGCGTTCAATCGGTGATCGCCTCTGACGACGAGGGCCACCAGATCGCCCTGAGCATCTTTTGCCAAGAGTGTTTTGATCGACCGCTGAGCTGGAATACCCAACTGCTCTGCGAGATCCTCAATCGTTGTCATATCCGGCGTGGCAAACTTCTCAAGCAGCGGCTCCGGATCTCCAGCCTCTTCCTGTGGTCCCGGAACGGCAGGTGCTAATTCGACATTCGCTGCGTAGTCGCTGTCGGTAGAGAAAGCGATTGCGTCCTCACCCGACGTAGCCAGCACATGGAATTCGTGAGAGTGATTGCCACCGATTGCCCCGGTGTCTGCTTCTACCGCTCTAAAATCCAGACCCAGACGACGGAATATCGTGGTATAGGCTTCGTGCATTCGCCAGTAGGTCTGTTCTTGACAGGCTTGGTCTATGTGAAAAGAGTAGGCATCCTTCATGATGAACTCTCTCGACCGCATGACCCCAAATCGCGGCCTGATTTCATCCCTGAATTTGGTTTGGATCTGAAAAAGGTTCAGGGGCAGTTGCTTGTAACTCTTGACTTCACTGCGAGCGATTTGAGTAATCACCTCTTCATGTGTGGGGCCGAGGCAAAATGGCCGCTGATGGCGATCTTCGAGCCTGCAGAGTTCTGGGCCATATAGATCCCAGCGACCGGATTCTTGCCAGAGTTCCCCGGGCTGCACAACGGGCATCGATAACTCCAAAGCACCCGCACGCTCCATTTCCTCTCTGACAATTTGTTCCACCTTGCGCAAGACGCGTAAGCCAAGGGGCATCCAGTTATATATGCCAGCAGCGACCCTGCGAATCAGACCGGCTCGCAACATGAGCTGATGGCTGACGACCTCCGCATCGGAGGGAGTTTCTTTCAGGGTCGAGAGTAAAAACTCGCTGGTGCGCATAGCAGACTCCATTTGTGTCGGCGCTATTCTAATGTTGCACAGAGCAGTGCGTATAGCGCTGTGAAATCAGTGTCTGCCATACATCGATATAAAAAGTCTCATCAGCAGAAGAATTTGCCCTATAG
>Ga0181588_10004494_pt1 | contig 11446 bp, 10 predicted proteins | sample 071ome_26_FD_148607 | JGI IMG/M metagenome (GOLD analysis project Ga0181588, IMG submission 148607) | Coastal salt marsh microbial communities from the Groves Creek Marsh, Skidaway Island, Georgia - 071409BT metaG (spades assembly) | ecosystem: Environmental > Aquatic > Marine > Intertidal zone...
CGCGCGCGACGAATTCCTTGAGGATGTCGTTCTGGATCGTCCCCGTCAGTTTCTCCCGTGGGACACCCTGCTTATCGGCGACTGCCAGATACATCGCGTAGATGATCGCCGCTGTGCCATTGATCGTGAAGCTGGTCGAGATGGCCGAAAGATCGATGCCATCAAACAGGATTTCGGCTTCCGAAAGGTTCGAAAGGGAAACCCCGACCTTGCCCAGCTCTCCTGTCGACATCAGGTCATCGGGATCGTAACCGCACTGCGTTGGGAGATCGAGCGCAACTGACAGGCCAGTTGTGCCTTTCCCGAGCAGGAACTTGTAGCGCTCGTTGGTCTCTTCGGCAGTTCCAAAGCCGGAATACTGCCTGACGGTCCACAAACGCCCACGATAGCCGTCCTCGAAGATTCCGCGCGTATAGGGATATTCCGCAGGAGCGGGCAGTTCGCCCAGATTGACCATATCCGGCGTGATGATGCGCGGTATCTCGATGCCGGATGGAGTGACCGGTTCAGGAATGCTCGGCCTGTTCCAGTTTACCGCTGGCTTTTCCTCACTCATTTCTTCTTCCTATTCAGTATCGCATCGGCCGCTTGCCAATGGTCGTCATGCAGCCAGACGTTGACGAGGTGCTGTGTTTCGAGAGCATCCTTTTCGCGTCGGTCGAGATTGCTCTTCATGCGCGCTGTGTGAGCAAGCGATTTCAGCGCCCGTGCCACTTGCGGAGGATGTTTGCAGATCGGTTCCATGAAAGCTTCGAAAGCAGCGTCGAAATCCTCATCGGGGTCAGCAACTCCATCGATCAAGCCGATCCGCTCTGCCTCTTGCGCATCGAGCACCTCTGCGCGCGCAAGCAAGCGGAGCCCTCGGGACCAGCCCAGAAGCGCCATCACATCGACGCCTCCGCCCCAGGCTGTCGAAATGGCCAGCTGACTTTGAATGAACCCGATACGGGCATGTGCGGCGGCGAAGCGCATGTCGCATGCCATCGAAAGCTCTGCTCCACCGCCAAGAGCCAGACCATTGATCCGAGCAATCGTGGGAACGGGAAAGTTGCGGATCGCATCAAATGCGCTTCGTCCAAGATCGGACATTCCACGCGCGCCCTCATCATCTCGAAGGGCGTCAAACTCTTTCAAATCTCCGCCCGATGCAAAGGCCTTGTCGCCAGCCCCGGTCAAGATCACGGCGCGCACCGTTGCGTTCTCAGCCCACTTGGTGAACACATCACGCAGGGCCCGATGGACAGCAAAGTTCAACGGATTGCGCTGCTCGGGCCGATTGATAGTGACGGTCAGAACCCCGTCATCAATCGCCGTTGCAACGAGATCGCTTGCTTCAGCCATCAAGCGCTCTCACGCTTCAATTGCTGCATCATCGCGAATTCGTAAACCTGACTTCCCACCAGCTCCAGCTGGCCCTGGATCGCCTCTGAAGTGCAATTTCCCTCTTTGTCGAAGGGGCTTTCCAGCGAATTGAATCCAGCACCAAAGGGCGTAGGCCATCCACGCAGGGTGTGAACGATACCGCGTAACGCAGTCAGCACGACGCCAATGCCTTGATTGCCGTAGGCCGTAACGATTGTGCCAACCGCCATGTTGTCGAGATAAACGCGCTCACGCGCGCGAAGATCTTCCAGCAAATCGAGCCCGTTCTTGACCAGAGCCGACACCCCGCCGTGATAGGCCGGGGTCGCAATAATCATCCCGTCGGCGCGCCCCACTGTTTCAACCAGTTCGGTTTGCTTTGCAGTCCGGTCCGAGCCTTCGGGATCAAAATGCGGCAGCTCTGCCAGAAAGGGACCGTCGAACATAACAGTCTCGGCACCCAAATCTGCCACTTTTCCCAGAGCAATCGTCAACGCGCAATTGGCAGTCGACCCCCTGCGAGGCGTCCCTCCGAGACCGACTATCAGTGGTTTTTGCATTCGACCTTTTTCCTCTTCAAACAGAGTGTGTTGTATCGCTAGACGCTTCGCGCAGGATTGAGCGACCCCGGCCCGCTCATGTCACATCATCCCCACAATCGCGATCGAGCTGACATTCTGGGATGGAGTTCCGCCCAGGTTGTGGGAAAGGCCAAGAACCGGCTGCTGTTCACGCTGACGGGGGCCAGCTCGGCCAAGCAGCTGCAAGTAGTTTTCGTAAATCATCCGGAGCCCTGAAGCCCCAATTGGGTGCCCAAAGCACTTCAGGCCTCCATCGATCTGACAGGGCACCTTTCCGTTCGCATCGAAGAAGCCATCAAGCACATCTGTGACAGCCTTGCCTTCGTCAGAAACGAACAAGTCCTCCATCGTGACCAGCTCTGTGACGGAAAAGCAGTCGTGGACTTCCATGAGGCTGATCTCTTCACGCGGACGTGTTATCCCCGCCTCCTTGTAAGCCTTCGCAGCCGCTACTCGCGTAGTGTGGAAGTAACTCCCGTCCCATCCTTGGCTCTGTGCTTCCCACCCATTGGACGCCGCAATCTGGAGGGCTTTGACCGTCACTAAATCCTTCTTACCCAGCGACCGTGCAATTTCTGGAGTGGTAACGATAGCGCACGCCGCACCGTCCGAAACGCCGCAGCAATCGAACAGCCCCAAAGGTTCCGCAATCATTGGCGCGTTGAGCACCGTATCCATGTCAATTTCTTTGCGAAGGTGAGCCTTCGGATTCTTCGCGCCATTTGCATGGCTTTTGACCGATATATGCGCCATCGCGCGCTTCAGGTCAGCTCGATCGATTCCGTGCTTCGCTCGATAAGCTGCGCCAAGCTGAGCGAAATAGCCGGGAGCCGAACCGGTGACACCAATCATGTCGGTTTTGCTTCCCCGGGTCCGCAACGGGAGGCCACCATAGCCGGTATCTTTGAGCTTCTCGACGCCCATAGCCAGCGCGATGTCAGCTGCACCTGAGGCCACTGCGTACACAGCACCACGAAATGATTCCGTTCCACTTGCACAGAAATTCTCGACCTTTGTTACCCCGATGTTGGGCAACCGGAGCGCAACCGCAGCCGGAATTCCAGAAGCGCCGATGCTTTGCTCATCAAACCCAATGCCCAGCCAAGCCGCATCAAGCTGGGTCACTTCAATCCCTGCGTCCTCAAGCGCTTCATCGAACGCTTCGACCATCAAAGACTCAGCATCATCGTTCCAGCGCTCGCCAAATTTGGCGCAGCCCATGCCGAGAATTGCGACTTTGTCTTTGATTCCACTTGGCACAATTCGTCTCCTAGCGAACGATCGCTGCTTTCCAGAAATAGCGGGTGAAGTTGCGAAGTTCGTCCTCTGCCTTGATGCGAAAGACCATTCGAACTTCGCGTCCGACGGTAACTTCATCGACATTCGCGTCCACAAACTCCACGGTCATTCTGCCACCACCCTCAAAATCGATCATTCCATAGTGGCAGGGCGGATTGGGTGAGTAAGTGAGCATGTCCGAGGTGTGGCTTACGATTGCTGCTGGACGTTCTGCGAAGCAGTAATCTTCAAGAGTGTTTGCCGCACGCTCATTCTGCGCAACCGAGATCACGGACTTGGGAAACTGTACCGCGCCAGTCTTTGTGCACTTGCCCCCCACGAGACCGAGCACCTCTTTGCGATTTCGCGCCAGAACGCTGCCGGGTTGCTTTTCATCGGCCTCGGCGCGCATCCCGCGCTCCATTTCAAGCAGGCCGCGGTGGAACAAATAACGGCCGTAATTCTCATCGGCTTCTCGTTCGGCGAGATGTCCAGCAACACCTTTTCGATCCGAAAGCTCCAGCAACTTGTCCGTTGTTTCAAACAGCAAGACTTCCACACCTTGCCCAAAACCCGCGAGCAGGATCTTCTCACCGGGCTTCGCTTTTTCGAGAGCTGCTGCGAGCATAAGAAGCGGATGAGCGGTCCCCGCGTCTCCGACAGTTGAGACTAGCGGATCGCTGACGGAATCCGGGGACAGTCTGGCTATCTTGCAAATCGTTTCGGGTGCGCGTCGCGCCGGCACCGCAATGACGCTGTGATCAATTGCCTTAGGTTCGACGTCGAAGCCGCGCAAAGCGCTCTTAACGGTCTCGCCCAGAATCGCGACATATCCTTCGTCGCGAATCCAGCGGCTTTCCCAGTGGTAATCGAAATCTTCACCGGTAGCGCGGAAATGATCCACGAAATCGATTGTCTCGCTGTGCGAGCCCAGGCAACTGGCAATGACGTCGCCTTGCCCGACCAGAATACCAGCGGCAGCATCGCCAATCTGCATCTCTGCCTCGGAGCCTGGACGAGCCTTGCGCCGGTCGCTCGCCAGACAGAGCTTGGTAGTATCACCGGCCAAAGCATCGGCCAGTGCCGAAACACCTGCGCGCAAACTTCCGCCAAAATCGAGCGAGCGAATGTCATCGCGAAGGTTCAAGGCTTCCTTTGCTATGCCCGCATTCTGACGGTCCGCAAACGGGAAGGTCGTCGAGGCCAAAGCAATGGCATCGACGCTCGCTCGATCCAGTCCGCTTAGGCAATCGCGCGCAGCTTCAACCGCCATGGTGATGCTGTCTTCGTCCCAGCCCGAGATTGCCTTTTCGCCCTTCGCGAGACCGCCAAGCGCGGGCGCGAACCAGCTATTCATCGAATGGATGGCTGCACGCTGCAAGCGACGCCTGGGAATATAGGCCCCGTAGGCGAGAATCCCGGATCTTCCAGTCATACGATTTCGCCGACCCCGTTGCTAAGCACGACTACATTTCTTTCATGCAGCCGCGCGCGGAAGGAGACCTGCGTATCGGACTCTCGCCAGATTTCTGTGATGATCGTTTCACCAGGAAAAACAGGCGCCGAGAAGCGGGCCTTCATGGATTTCAGCCGCGCCGGATCGTTGTCTGCACAGGTAGCAAGCAATGCACGACCGACAACACCATAGGTGCACAGCCCATGAAGGATCGGGCTGTCGAAGCCGGCGGATTTCGCGACCTCTGGATCGACGTGGAGTGGATTGAGATCTCCGGACAGGCGATAGATCATTGCCTGGTTCGAGCCTGTTGTCAGCTCGACAACTTCATCAGGCGGGCGATCTTCAGGCACTTTATGCGGTTGAGGCGCAACCTCATGCGTGCTGCCGCAACCGCCGTCGCCGCGCAAGAACGCGCCAGCAGTCGCGGTTGCGACATGCGTACCGTCCTCGCTCGTGATGCGCCGCGAGGTGTAGACGAGCGCTCCTTTCTCAGGCCCCTTGTCGTACACTGCATCAAAGGTCGTCTCGCCGAGCAAGACACCCTCAATCGGCAAAGGAGCATGTATTTCCAGAGACTGATCGGCATGCAGAATGCGCTTCCAGTCAGCCCCATATTCCGGGTTACGCAGAAAGAAGCCGGGATACGCCATGACGAGCGCCATCATCGGCAATGTCTCGAGCTGCTCCTCGTAAACGAACTTCAATTCCTCTGCACCGATGCCCAGCGCGTAGAGGATCGTGTCGTGCCGTGAGATCTCATGGCGCGTCTTGATCGGAGGAGATGCGAGGAGTTTGGCAGGATCGATTGTCATGGCCGAAACCTAGATCGGATCCCAGCCCAGTACGTCCCGCGTCTGTTCATGCGCGGGAGCAAAGCTCGATTTGAGCGCTGGCACCAGGTCAGAGGCGATCGTTTCCGGCGTCCACCCATCGGCCCGATGCATTGTGCGGATCGGCCGCATCTTGTTGAACAGGTAGATCTCGTTCTTGCGCACAGAGAAGATTTGACTGTTCACATCTTTCGCCTCATCGGACGCCAGAAACACAGCCAGCGGCGCGATTTTGTCTGCGCTCATCGCTTTGAGCTTCTCGACCCGGAGCTTGTCCTCAGGCCGCTCGGTCGGAATGCCCGCCGTCATTCTGCTCCAGGCGAAGGGCGCAATGCAGTTGGACCGCACACCATAACGGGCACCATCAATCGCGATGGAGTTCGACAACCCCACGATCCCGGCCTTTGCGGCAGAGTAGTTTGCCTGACCGAGATTGCCAATCAAACCGCTGGTCGATGTGAAATGGATGTAGCTACCCGATCCCTGCTCCTTGAAATACGGGGTCGCCGCTTTGGAGACATAGAATGCGCCATTCAGGTGGACATCGATGACATCCTTCCAGTCCTGCACGCTCATCTTGTGCCAGATGCGATCACGAAGAATACCGGCATTATTGACCACCGCATCAATCGACCCGAATTTTTGGACGCCATCTTCAATAATTGACGTCGCTCCGACAGGATCGGATACGCTGGCGTAGTTCGCGATCGCCTTCCCACCCAAGGCCTCAATCTCGGACACCACCTCTTCGGCAGGAGACATATCCGAGCCTTCCGAACCGTCGGACGAGGTGCCAAGGTCGTTCACCACAACATTCGCACCGTGCTTTGCGGCCAAGAGCGCGATCTCTCGCCCGATCCCCCGACCTGCGCCGGTTATCGCAATTGTCTTACCTTCAAGCATTGGCATCTGATTTCCTTCAAATTTCTAAGGCGCGGCAGACGGCGCCCCAACCCGCCCCGAACCGTGCCCCGTTAAGTGCTAGGTGGCAGCCCACCCCCCGTCGGCGGAAAGAATGGCTCCGTTCACGAAAGAGGATGTGTCTGCCGCCAAGAACAGGATGGCATCAGCAATCTCCCCCGCCTCACCAAGCCGGTTTGCCGGATGAAGAGCGGCCATTGCCTGCATTGCCCCAGCCGCCTGCTCTTCGGTCAACCCATCAAGATTTGCTCGGAGCATCGGCGTGTCGATCCCACCCGGACACACTGCATTCACGCGAATGCCCGCAGCACCATATTCCACCGCCGCACACTTGGTCAGACCGATAAGCGCGTGTTTACTTGCGACATAGGCCGCCTGATTAGGCACTGGCCGCAATCCCGCGATCGAGGCGACATTTACAATTGCTCCTGCACCACGCGGCTCCATCAGTGCCAAGGCATGCTTCATGCACAGCCAGGAACCGGTGGTATTCACGCTGAAAATCCGCGACCACTCCTCCTCGCTGACTTCGCCCGCGCGGTTCGCCCCGGACTGGGTAATGCCTGCAGAATTGACGAGGATATCGACGTGTCCAAATTCGTGCTTGGCATCCTCAAAAAGTCGGGCGACCTCGGCGGCGTTCGTCACATCGACTATTCGAGCGATGCCACTGCCGCCAGTTCTGACTACCATTTCCAAGGTTTCGGCAGCTGCGCCCTCGTTCAGGTCCGCGACGGCCACGGTGCCACCACTATTGGCGAAAGCCAGCGAAACAGCCCGCCCGATGCCGCTCCCCGCACCGGTGACGACCGCAATCTTATTTTCAAACCCGCCAGCCATCGGCACACCCTCAAAACCACTTTGCTAGTCATCAAGACCAGAGACCATAACCATCTGTCGCGCTAATCCCCAGTAAGGTTAGAACTTATAGTTTATAGGGTCAACATACTAATGGCGGTCGGAACTTGTTGCGATAGAGATTGGAGGCGCCACTCTCCCTACTCAATAAGCGCTTATCCCGTCAGTTTCGCTCGTTCGCGCCGCCGGTCACGATCGGAACGACATCCACGATCTCAAGCCCAAACGCCTTGAGTGTCACAGGCCTACGAGTGCTGTTGGTTAGCACGCGCATCTGCTTCACCCCGAGCCTCGAAATGATCTGCGCACCGACACCGTAATCCTTGAGCGGAGCGGTATGCCCGGCTCCTTTGCGTGAGGACGACGGTGTTTCATGGCCTTCCCGGCGCAAGGCAAGATCGGAGAGGCTGGTGGGATGTTTGTCCCTGATCAGAAGGAGGACGCCAACCCCTTCTGCATCAATCATCGACATGGCCGAATCCAGCATCCCGAAGCGCCCATTCTCCTCCCCGAGCATGTCCTCGAAGATATTGAGCGTGTGCACCCGCACGAGGACCGGCTTCTCTGGATCAATCTCGCCTTTCACCAATGCCAGATGCTCGATATTCTCCGCACGGTTCCGGAATATACGCGCAGCGAACTCGCCATGGTAGCGGGTAACGAGTTTTGTCGAAGCCACATCCTCGACGATGTCATCGTGCCTCGTTCGATAGGTAATCAGATCCTCGATCGTACCAATCTTGAGGCCATGTTTCTGCGCGAACGGTATCAGGTCATCCAAGCGCGACATCGAACCGTCTTCGTTCATGATCTCGCAGATCACGCCGCCTGCCGCTAAACCAGCAAGCCGCGACAAGTCGACCGCGGCTTCTGTATGTCCGGCGCGCTCCAACACCCCTCCGGGCCGAGCGACCAAAGGGAACAGATGCCCCGGCCGGACGAAATCGTCAGGCTTGCTTGCAGGATTGATGGTCAATTGCACCGTTCGGGCGCGATCCTGTGAGGAGATGCCCGTGGTGATGCCATGCTTGGCATCGATTGAGTCGGTGAATGGTGTGCTCAGATCAGCCTCATTCTGAGAATTGGCAGCGGTCAAATTTAATCGGTCAGCATTCTCCCGATCCAGCGCGACGCAGATGAGCCCCCTCCCGTGAACTGCCATGAAATTGATGATGTCAGGCGTTGCAAACTGAGCTGCGACTACGAGATCGCCTTCATTCTCACGGTCCTCGTCATCTACCAGGACCACCATCCGCCCTTGCTGAATCTCCGAAATAATCTCTTCAGGCGGTGAAATTGCCATAACTGTCTCTGACCCTTTTCTATTCTCGCAGTCTGTCACACCGATCCCTATTGGCTCGTATCGGCAAACCCGGTTGAGGACCGTTTAGTACAACCCTACTAACTAGCTTTGCCGCATAGACAAGGCCCGAAAGCGTTTCGTTTCACAGGTGTCTCACCGCTTGCACGCTCGATGGTGGCCTCAATGAACTGGTGGGTAAGGATAGGCTAGCCTCTTGGCCGACGTGCAAGCTTCGACATAATTGCATTTCGTTCTTCGTGAGACATGGTTGACCATCGCGCGATCTCTGACGCAGTCCTACCGCAGCCAGTACAAAAACGGCTCAACCTGTCGAGACGACAGACATTGATGCACGGCGAGATTATCGCGTCAGTCGGTAGGTTCGACATACTTTATGCTCAACTTTTCGAATGGCGCTGCCAACCCCTTGCAAAGCTATGAGGAAGCCGTTGTGTCACCAGCCAAGCCAAGAAGAAGCTCTTTCAGAAGCAGCGTATCAAGATATTCCTTCTGCAACGAAATCTGACCGTTCTCGACGACAAACAAGAAGTGGTAGGTCTGTTTGTAATCACCGCCATTCGCCGTTTGGCCGAAGCTCTCGGCTTCAACTGCTACGCGGTCGCCTTCGGCCGTCATGCCATTGATTGCGAACCTGAGACCATCGGGAAACATGGCCGGCAAGGCTTCGAACATCGCCTTCACCTCGGCACGTGAATGACGGCCGCAGACCGGGATTTTATCCTCGGGCCCCGAAACCCAGTAGGTAAAACTGCCAGAAGTTAGCTTGAATGCGCCCTCGACGTCTCCGTCGCTCAGGGCGTTGAGATATTGCCTGACGATCTGCTTGTTTTCGATGATCTCCAATCCCTACTCCTATTAACGACTCTATAATCCGAACCCATGTGATCGATCGGTGCTTGCAGTGCTAACGCTCAGTCAGCGATGAATATCTAGCTGCAAGCCAAACCTGCGCCCAATCGACGCGATCCAAAATTCCAAGTCCCTATGCGAGCAAAGGCTCCAGATCGATCGCTTCCGCTTCCTCGGGAGAAATGCGCTCGTACGCCTTGAAAAACTTTGTCCGCAGCAGCGTTGTGGTCCCGTCTTCGTTGTGATCCTCCAGCAACTTATCATTGCCTTTGCCGCCGATGAGGACAGTGAGCAGCATTGCATGCTTGTCTTTGGTGACGGGTTGATGGACTTCGACGGTGGTTTCAAATGCGAGATCGCCATTGCGAGAGAGCACAAGGAACGCTCCAGCCTCCGACTTCAGCTCGTCGGCAAGCACCGGAGGTCGGTCGTTGAGATCACGCATCGCGCGGTCGATCGAGACCAGTTCCTCTTCCGCCTTGGCGATCTCGCTTTCGTCGCTGTCCTCATCCTCAAGGATGGCGGCCGTCCGATCGTAGTCGGCTTCAAGGTCGCTGAGCTCACGGGCCTCCTCTTCGGAAAGCGGAGCCGGTTCGCATGGGAGCCGATTGAAGCCCTCGATGAGATCGTGGCTCACATAGTTGCCGAGCGTGGGTCGCACCCAGGCAAGTCCGTGTTCTTCCGCGACCTTCTTCGCAGCGTCATCCATCGCTTTCTGGGCAAGGTCTTCGAGTAGCGCGACATCGATCCAGCTCTCGCTGGCTTCGTCGTCAAACAGTTCGCGTTCGATCCGGCCACCTGCAGCAAGGTAGGCATCGCGCCCGACCAGAACCGCGCGCGGATCGGAGCCACGAACAGTGGCATCGAGCACCATGCGGCGGATTGTGTCAGGCGTGATCTGATACCAGGCATCCTGCAGCTCGGCATAGACGTGTGCCTGACGGTCGATGTCTGAAATCGCCCCATAGGCCTTGGCCATGTCGAGCGTGATAGCGCCTTCGGCGAGCGCTTCGAAGACACAAGGTGCGAGACCCGCCAAACGCAGACGACCCTCGACAAAGCGGACCGTGAGACCAAACCGGCGGGCCACGTCTTCAGTGCTGGCTCCCGCCTCGATGATCGCAGCGAAAGCCTGCGCCTCGTCGGCCGGATTCATTGCGAGACGCTGGAAGTTCTCGGCAAGGCTCGCTTCGCGCACTTCGCTTTCCTCGCCTTCGATGACAAGGCACGTGACCTCGTGGTTCTTGGGAAGCGTACCTTCGTCGGCCAGTGCTTGGAGCTGAGCCAGACGGCGACCGCCGGCCTCGACTTCGAATTTGCCGCGCTTGGCCTTTCGCACGACGAGGTTCTGCAACAGGCCGCGCGCGGCAATGTCGGCACGCAGCTGCAGGTCTGCAAGAACGTCGCTCGACTTGCGCACATTGCGCGGGCTTGGGACGAGCTTCTTCAAGGGAATAGAATGGATCATGGATTGTCTCCTGGTTTGTTGCGCCTCGCGACAATCGCGTGGCCAATCCTCCAAGAGCTCCCTCCACTCTATTACTGTGCCTTTCGGCGCAGCCATGACTGGAGCTCGTCGTTCCAGTCGGTCCCGCGCGATTTAGGCCGTCGGACCTGGATGTGTCGCCCTTCACGGAGATAAGCATCGAGCCCACGCTCGGCTGCAAGGTCGCCGGCCGCATCGTGATCAACGAAGAGATGGAGATCACTAATGCTCTCGGGGATCGCAACTAGGCCGAAGCGTTCATTACCCAGCGTTGCCCAGGTGCGGATCCCGGTGAGCGCATAGGCCGACATGGCACTTTCAATGCCTTCGGCGAGGCCCAACTTGCCATCAGCAGGCGCGAAAAGGCGTACCGCTGCTGCGCCTAGTGACCCCAGTGCGCGTTTCGGCTTGGCAAACATTGCCTGCGTATTGCCGGAATGCGACAGGAAGGTTCGGTGAACGGCAATCGGTCCCTCGTCGAGGCTAACCGCAGAGATA
>Ga0181588_10004504_pt1 | contig 11426 bp, 9 predicted proteins | sample 071ome_26_FD_148607 | JGI IMG/M metagenome (GOLD analysis project Ga0181588, IMG submission 148607) | Coastal salt marsh microbial communities from the Groves Creek Marsh, Skidaway Island, Georgia - 071409BT metaG (spades assembly) | ecosystem: Environmental > Aquatic > Marine > Intertidal zone...
AACAATCGTCTCGTGCGTGCGCTATTTGAGCATCCTCAGAGCTGGGAGTGGGTCACCTTTGAGGATGAGGCCGACGCGCCGCTGGACTGGGCTCTACCACAGGATCTGCAGTTGGCCTGAACCATAGGCGCACCCCCGCGATCCCCCATTGCGCTGCTTCTGCGCCTGAGCATCGCGCGCCAGGACAGATTTACACGGCGTTTGGACCTGTCTACGGCCTGTCCAAAAAGATGTGTAAAAGGCCCTTTCGGTGCCGGACTTTGGTTCCCCTGACCCCCTGAAAATGGCATTATTCGCCACCTGGCTAAAGCGATACTCTGACTTGAAATTAATCCTTCTCAACCGACACGCGGCGTCCCGGACCCTTGAGCTGGGGAAATGGTCGTTGGCGCTACTTTCGGCATGTTTTATCGGTGCGCCGTTAGGCTTGGTGGCGGTCAGCTATCAGCTGGGATTTGGCGAGGGCGTTGCCTCTGAGCAGGCTGCCCGCGTCTCATCGCAGGAACAGCAGGCGATTGATCGCGCTGAAGCGCTGGCGCAAATGGGGGTTGAGGCACAATCCCGCCTCACGGCGATGACGCGGCGTCTCGCGAGCCTGCAGGCGCATGTCACCCGGCTGGATGCATTGGGCAGCCATCTGACCGACCTGGCTGGCCTAGAGGCTGACGAATTCGATTTTTCCGGACCACCGGCACTGGGTGGGCCTGCGCTCCCGCTGAACGCAGCACCGCCCAGCGTGGCGGAGGTGGATACCCAGTTCACGGCCCTCGACGCGCTATTCGCGCGGCGCGAGGTGCAGTTTGATGTCCTCGCAGGGCTGCTTTCCGCTGAGCAACTCCGCGCGGAGGCAACGCCGGCGGGTAGACCGATTCGTTCTGGCTGGCAGTCGTCCCGTTACGGGAGCCGCATTGATCCCATTTCCGGTGAACGAGCCTGGCACGACGGTGCCGATTTCGCGGGCCGCGAGGGCTCCGATATCCTTGCTGTTGCCAGTGGCGTAGTGAGCTGGAGCGGCTATAGGTCAGGTTACGGCACTATGGTTGAGGTCTCCCACGGGGACGGCCTCAGCACGCGCTATGCACACAACCAGCAAAACCTGGTTGATGTGGGCGACCTGGTTCGTCGGGGCGATGTGATCGCACTGATGGGGAGCTCAGGGCGCTCAACCGGTCCCCACGTGCATTTTGAAGTCTTCAAGAACGGCCGCGCTGTCGACCCCGCGAGCTACGTGCGTCGCACTCATCGCTGACACGTGAATCCCGGCGTGCCCGCGCCACCCAATCCGGATTCCCTTGTGACGCAACAGTGAGCTTTCCATGCTGATTTCTACCGTGAAAAAAATATTCGGCACCCGTAATGACCGGGAGCTGAAACGAATGCGAAAAGTCGTCGCCCGCATCAACGCGCTTGAGGAAGCGATGCAGGCCTTGGACGACAGCGCCCTTCGTGCCAAAACCGACGAGTTCCGCTCGCGCCTTAGTGAGGGCGAGAAACTCGATCAACTGCTCCCCGAGGCGTTTGCCGTGGTCCGCGAAGCGGGTGTGCGTGCGCTGGGTATGCGCCACTTCGATGTGCAGATGATCGGCGGCATGTCGCTCCATGATGGCAAGATCGCTGAGATGCGCACTGGTGAGGGTAAGACGCTGGTCGCCACGCTACCGGCTTATCTCAACGCGCTACCAGATCACAGCGTTCATCTTGTGACGGTGAATGACTATCTTGCCGGTCGGGACGCCGCCTGGATGGGCCCGCTATACGAATTTCTGGGTCTGACCGTGGGTGTAGTTCGGTCCGGGCAGAGTGCAGAGGAAAAGAAAGCGGCCTATGGCTGCGACGTGGTGTACGGCACCAACAATGAGTTTGGTTTTGACTATCTGCGCGACAACATGGCCTTCAGCATGGCCGATAAGAGCCAGGGCAAACTGGCGTTCGCGATTGTTGACGAGGTCGATTCGATTCTGATCGACGAGGCCCGTACGCCCCTCATTATCTCGGGTGCGGTAGACGACAGCTCTGAGCTCTACAAGGCCATTAACCGACTGATTCCCAAGCTCTCTCTCGAGGTCGAGGAGCAGGAGGGTGACTTCACCGTCGATGAGAAGCAACGCAGCATTGAATTGACGGAGAGCGGTCACGAGAAGGTCGAAAGCATGCTGATCGAGGCGGGACTGCTGCAGGGCGATGACTCCCTCTACGCTGCGACTAACCTTGGGTTGTTGCACCACGTGCATTCTGGCCTGCGCGCTCACGTGCTGTTTCAGCGTGACGTGGAGTACATTGTTCAGGAAGGTCAGGTGGTGCTGATTGACGAGCACACTGGCCGGACTATGCCGGGCCGCCGATTGTCAGAAGGTCTGCATCAAGCCATTGAGGCCAAGGAGGGGGTCAAGATCCAGAATGAGAGCCAGACACTGGCCTCGACGACCTTCCAGAATTTCTTTCGTATTTACGACAAGTTGGCCGGCATGACCGGTACGGCCGATACGGAGGCGTTTGAATTCCGTCAGATCTACGGTCTGGACTGTGTGGTGATCCCAACTAATGTGCCCATGTGTCGGGATGATCTGAATGATCTGGTGTATCTGACCCGCGAGGAAAAATTTGAAGCCATCATCGAGGATGTGCGCTCCTGTATCGATAGTGGCGCACCGGTGTTGGTGGGTACCGCGTCTGTCGAGACGTCTGAAGAGCTGTCTCAGGCGTTCGAAAAGCAGAAGATTGATCACAAAGTGTTGAACGCCAAATACCACGAGCAGGAGGCGGAAATTATCGCCCAGGCGGGACGGCCTGGCGTGGTCACCATTGCCACCAATATGGCGGGCCGCGGCACCGATATTGTGCTGGGCGGCAATCTAGAGGCGGAGTTGGCGTCTCATGGCGACGCGCTCGATGCTGCAACCCGCGAGCAAGTCACCGCTGACTGGCAGGCGCGTCACGATGCGGTCATCGAGGCTGGTGGTCTTCATATCCTCGGCACAGAACGCCATGAATCCCGTCGCATCGATAATCAGTTGCGCGGGCGCTCCGGACGGCAAGGTGACCCCGGGGTTTCTCGTTTCTATCTGTCACTCGAAGACAACCTGATGCGTATTTTCGCCTCCGACCGGGTCAAGAGCTTCATGCAGGCCTTGGGTATGGAACGGGGTGAGGCTATTGAGCACCGCATGGTCACCAATGCCATCGAAAAAGCGCAGCGGAAAGTCGAAGGACGCAACTTTGATATCCGTAAGCAGTTGCTCGAATACGATGACGTGGCCAATGACCAGCGACAGATTATTTATCGTCAGCGAGACGAATTGCTGTCGGATGATGAGATCGGTGAGACGATCACTGCGATCCGCGAGGACGTGGTGAACGATGCTGTGGACGGCTTCATCCCGCCGATGAGCGTCGAAGAGCAGTGGGATATACCCGGGCTGGAAAAGCAGCTGGAGGCCGAGTTTGGGCTGAATCTGCCGGTGGCACAGTGGCTAGATGAAGATGACACGCTTCACGAGGAGACCTTGCGACAGCGTATTGTCGGCGCCGTCCAGACTGCTTACGACGAAAAAGCTGAGGGCATTGGCCCGGGCATGCGACAACTTGAGAAGCAGATCATGCTGCAGGTGTTGGACACGCTCTGGAAAGAGCACCTTCAGGTGATGGACCAACTCCGGCAGGGCATCCATCTGCGGGCCTATGCGAATAAAAATCCCAAGCAGGAATACAAACGCGAGTCCTTTGCGTTGTTCGAAGGCCTGTTACAACGCCTCAAGTTCGAAGTGGTTCGCTTCCTGAGTAACGTGCAGGTTCAGCGGTCTGACGAGGCGGCGGCCATCGAGCAACAGCGCCGTGAGGCGGCGGCAAAGCAGAAAATGGCCTTTGAACACGCCGACGCCGGATCTGCCGTACCCGAGACGGCAGAGACGCCAGCGCAACCGGTGCCCCCGCAACCCGTCACCCGGGCGCAACCCAAGGTCGGCCGCAATGACCCATGCCCCTGTGGCAGTGGTAAGAAGTACAAGCAATGTCACGGCGCTTTGAGCTGACCACTGGTCTGGCATTAGCACGGCCTCTGCTGATTTCGGGAGTGGCCCGATGAGTACTGCCGTGGCGGGGGTGCAGTTGGGGGTCGCGCAAGCGGGCATCAAAAAGGTGAACCATGACGACCTCGTGGTCATCGCCCTGGCCCCGGGTACCCGCACATCAGCGTTGTTTACCCAAAATGCGTTTCGTGCGGCACCGGTGCAGCTGGCCGAGGCGCATCTCGCGGCAGCCGAGGCACAGCCGCGTTACCTGTTGATCAATACCGGTAACGCCAACGCGGGTACCGGCGAGGTGGGCGTACAGTCAGCAAGCGATTGTTGCGACGCGCTGGCACGGTTAACAGAGACCGATACCTCTGCGGTGTTACCGTTTTCCACCGGCGTGATCGGCGAACCGTTGCTGGCCGAGCAGATCATGACCGCTCTGCCTGCGGCGCTGGATGACCTGTGTGACGCAGGTTGGGAGCGCGCCGCGGCCGCCATCCTGACCACGGATACCCGCGCCAAGCTGCGTAGCATTCAGGTTGAGTTGGACGGACAGCACTGCACTATTACGGGGATCGCCAAGGGCGCAGGCATGATCTGTCCCAACATGGCGACCATGCTGGCCTTTGTGGCGACCGATGCCGCCATTGAAGCCCCGCTTCTCGGTGAGTTGCTGTCAGCGGCGGTGCAGGCGAGCTTCAATCGTATTACGGTCGACGGCGATACCTCGACTAACGATGCCGTAACGCTCTCGGCCACGGGGCAGAGTGGCATTGCGGTCACAGCAGGCTCCGAGCACGCCCAGCACTTTGCGCAGGCGCTCGCGACGTTGATGATTGAACTGGCGCAGGATATTGTGCGTGACGGTGAGGGCGCGAGTAAGTTTGTCGAGATTCGTGTTACCGGAGGCGAGTCCGAAGCGGCTTGCGATCAGGTGGCGCGTACGGTGGCCCATTCCCCTCTGGTTAAAACTGCTTTGTTTGCCTCGGATCCCAACTGGGGTCGCATTCTGGCGGCGATCGGTCGCGCCGGGCTCGAAGATCTCGATACCGACGCGGTGTCCATCCATTTGAACGGCGTCTTGATCGCAGAGCATGGCGCGCGCGCTGCGTCCTATACCGAGGAAAAAGGTCAGGAGGCGATGGCGTCAGGGGATCTTTTGATCGAGATTGCGCTCGATCGAGGCGACGCGTCGACAGTGATCTGGACCACCGATCTGTCCTACGACTACGTCCGCATCAACGCCGAATACCGTACCTGATATGGCACTGGTCACCGTCGCGGTCGGCATTCTGATCGACGACGCGGGTCGGGTGCTGGTCACCCGCCGCGCACCGGGCGCACATCAGGGCGGTCTGTGGGAGTTTCCCGGCGGTAAGGTTGAAGAGGGAGAAACTCTCCTCGGGGCGCTGACGCGCGAACTCCGTGAGGAGTTAGGTGTGCGGGTTGAGACCACTGAGCCACTCATGGTGCTGGAGCACGATTACGGTGACAAGCAGGTGAGATTGGACGTCCACCGCGTTACCCGCTGGTCGGGTGAGCCCCGTGGTCTCGAGGGCCAGCCGCTGGCGTGGCAACGCCCCGAGCAGCTCCGGGACTGGGCGTTCCCCGCTGCAAATCGGCCGATCTTGGAGCGACTGCTCGCCGGTTAGTGCGCTGCTGCGCGGGCCAATAATGTCTCGTGCAACACCGCCGCCCGTTGATGTAAGGCATCTAGCGATGTGCTGTTGTCGATCACGATGTCCGAGCGTGCAATTCGCGTTTCCCGGTCGAGTTGCGCTGCCATGATCTGCTCAACCAGCTGCCGATCATTCTGATCCCGGGCCATCGTGCGCTCGACTTGTAGCGCTTCTGGTACGTCGACAACCACGCTGACGTCCACCATCTCCGACTGACCACTCTCCAGCAATAGGGGGGAGCTCAGCACGACATAGGGTGAGGTGGCCTCGCTCATCTGTCTGGCCAGCTCGTCACGAATACGGGGATGGGTAATGGTCTCCAGCGCTTTCCGTTGGCCTTCGTCGGCAAAGACCCGTTGCCGGAGCGCGGCGCGGTCAAGTTGCCCGTCGGGCAGCAGGAACTCCTCACCAAACGTGTCGGCAATTTCCGTCAGCGCCGGCTGGCCCGGTTCGACCACAATGCGCGCGGCCAGATCAGCATCGACGATGACTATGCCCTGGGTGGTGAGCCAATCGGTCAGAGCGGTCTTGCCGCTCCCAATGCCACCGGTAATCCCCACGCGCAACATATCAGGGGCTCACGAGCTGCAGGTATTCGGTGATCAGTGCGTCGCCAAAAAAGAGCGTCAGCAGACCGGCCCCGGCCAGATAAGGGCCGAATGGCATGGGGGTGTCGCGACCCTGCCGCCGTGCAATCAGGATGGCAATGCCCAGCGCTGCGCCGACAAACGAAGACAACAGAATCATCAGCGGCACAGCCTGCCAGCCAAACCAGGCACCCAGCGCGCCGAGCAGCTTGAAGTCGCCGTAGCCCATGCCTTCTTTTCCCGTGACGAGCTTGAACAGCCAGTAAACACCCCACAGCGATCCATAACCCAGCATGGCGCCCGTGACAGCCGATGAGAGCGGGGTCCACACAGCGAAAAGGTTCACCCCTAAGCCGAGCCACAATAGTGGCAGGGTCATGCTGTCGGGCAGCAATTGGGTGTCCATATCGATGCCGGTCAGCGCAATCAGCACCCAGATCAAAACTAGCGCACTGATGGCCTCGGGACCAAAACCAAACTGCCAGGCTGCGAAGCCGGATAGCAATCCGGTGACCAGCTCGACAAGGGGGTAGCGCGCTGAGATGCGCATACCGCACTGCGCGCATTGACCCCGTAATGCCAGCCAGCTGATGACCGGTATATTTTGCCAGGGCTTGATGGGGGTGCCACAACCCGGGCACTGGGAGCCTGGGTACGACAGCGTGAGCGACGGCTCATCGGACAGCGGTTGGTCGAGCAGTTCACAGCACTCCCGGCGCCAGCCCTGCTCCATCATTTTTGGCAACCGCAGGATCACCACGTTGAGAAAGCTGCCCACAATCAGCCCCAACGCTGAGCAGGTCAGGGTAAAGAAAACCGGGTCGTGAAAGGCCGTGAGCATGCTAGTTCGAATCGCGCGACAAGGTCAGATGACCGAGCCGAGCATAAAAATCGGCAGGTACATGGCGATCATGAGCCCGCCAACCAGTACACCGAGTATCGACATGATCATCGGCTCCATCAGCGAGCTCAGGCTGTCTACCGCATTGTCGACCGCCGCCTCGTAGTGGTCGGCGACCTTACCCAGCATGTCATCAAGCGAGCCCGACTCCTCACCGATGGCAGTCATCTGCAACAGCATGGTGGGGAACAGGCCCGTAGTGCGGATCGAGATCGCGAGTGCAGTACCCGAAGTCACATCGTCCCGAATACGACGGATGCCCTGTGCATAGATGGCGTTGCCCGCGGCGCCCGCGGTAGATTCCAGTGCATCCACTAGGGGCACCCCTGCCGCGAAGGTTGTTGACAGCGTCCGCGAGAAACGCGCGATCACGGCGTCATGCACTACCGAGCCGATAATCGGCAACTTGAGCGCCACAGCGTCAATCCCGTCTGCAAAACGCTTCGAGCGGCGCTTGGCTTGCGAAAATGCGTAACCTGCGGCAAAGAACCCGAGCAGCATAATGAACCACCAGCTTTGCACCCAATCTGAAATGCGCAGCACAAAGAGCGTGAAGCCTGGCAGATCGGAGCCGAAGCTCTGGAAGGTTTCCGCGAATTGGGGCACCACTTTCACCAGCAGAATGCCGGTCACCACGATCGCCACTACAATGACCGCAATCGGGTAAGTCAGCGCTTTTTTGATCTTGGCCTTCAGCGCCTCGGTCTTCTCTTTATAGGTCGCAACGCGATCGAGCATCACTTCGAGGGTGCCTGAGTTCTCCCCAGAGGCGACCAGCGAGCAAAAGAGCTCATCAAAGTGCGCGGGATGTTTTTCGAGGGCGCCTGCAAGCCCGGTGCCAGAGGAGACATCGGTGCGCACGGTCATGATCAGCTCGCGCATTTTTTCGTGGTCGGTGCCCTCGGCCACAATATCGAAGGCCTGCACCAGTGGCACGCCGGCTTTCATCATGGTCGCCAGCTGCCGGGTGAAAATGGCGATATCGGCCGCTTTAATTTTTTTGGCGCCAAAAGTGAATAGCGGCTTGGACTTTTTCTTCACCGACTTGGCCACGACGCCTTGCTTACGCAACTGCACGCGGGCAATCGCCGCCGACGTGGCCAGTACTTCACCTTTTGATTTGCGCCCGTTGCGGTCGGTGCCGCTCCAGACAAAAACCGTATTCTCTGCTGCCATTTCTTCCCTGACCTGACGTTAGATAACGGACCGGTCAGTCGGTAGTAACGCGGCTGACTTCCTCGAGACTGATCAGGCCTTCAGCGCACTTCCTGAGTGCTGATTGCCTGAGGTCGTTGAAGCCCGCTTCGCGGGCGACTCGGTCCAACTCCAGCGAGTTTGCGCCATCCATAATGGCCGAAGCAATGGGTTTGGTGATCTTCACAACTTCGTAGATACCAACGCGCCCTTTGTAGCCGTCTTTACACTGTCCGCAGCCCACGGGGCGCTTGATAGTGGCGCTGCTCAATTGATCGGTCGTGAACCCGAGTTCCAGCAGTGCCTCTTGGGGCACGGTGGTCTCGGGCTCGGCGCAGTGGCCGCACAATCTGCGCGCCAAGCGTTGAGCAATGATCAGGGTGACCGAGGCCGCAATGTTAAAGGCAGGTACACCCATGTTCAGGAGTCGGGTAACGGTCTCGGCCGCGCTGTTGGTGTGCACGGTCGATAGCACCAGGTGGCCGGTCTGGGCCGCTTTGATGCCGATCTCGGCGGTCTCCAAGTCCCGAATCTCACCGACCATGATCACATCGGGATCCTGACGGAGGAAGGAGCGCAGCGCCTCGGCAAAGTTGAGCCCCACCTTGGGGTTCACCAAAACCTGATTAATACCCGCCATATTGATTTCAACCGGGTCTTCCGCGGTGGAAATATTGCGCTCGGGCTCGTTCAAAATCCCGAGCCCGGTATAGAGCGAGACGGTCTTACCGGAACCCGTGGGCCCGGTGACCAAAATCATACCTTGCGGCTTAGCAAGGGCCTCCATATAGAGCGCCTTTTGGTCCTCTTCGTAACCCAGCGCGTCGATCCCCATCTGGGCCGAAGCCGGGTCGAGGATCCGCAGCACGATTTTTTCCCCGTACATGGTGGGAAGGGTGTTCACACGAAAATCGATGGCGCGCTTTTTGGAGAGCTTCATCTGGATGCGGCCATCCTGGGGGACGCGCCGCTCCGAAATGTCCATTTGGGACATCACCTTAAGGCGCGCTGCGAGTCGTGGTGCCAGATTGCGCGGCGGCTTTACCACTTCTCGCAGAATGCCATCGGTGCGAAAGCGCACCCGATAGTCTTTTTCGTAGGGCTCAAAGTGAATGTCCGATGCTCCTTGCTTGATGGCATCCAGCAGCACCTTATTCACGAACCGCACGATCGGCGTGTCGTCCGCCGCGTCGCGAGCATCGTCTTCCTCCTCGACGGAGCCGTCGCCAATTTCCAGGTCGTACTCGCCATCGGCCCCGAGAGAGGCCATGTCATTATCGAAACCACCGGACTGCTCGGCGAGGTCGGCAATCAGTTTGCTGAGTGCTTCATCTTCCACCAGCACTGCATCGGTGTTGATGCCCGCGGCAAACTTGAACTCATCCAGCGCGCCGAGGTTCATGGGGTCTGAAACGGCCACAAAGAGGCGATTCCCGCGCCGAAAGAGGGGCACCGCGTGGTGTTTGAGCATCATCTCGCCATCGATCTGCTGCTCGGGGAGCATTTCACGATTCATTGCCCGAAGATCAAATACCGGCAGGCCGAATTCGACAGAGGCCATCTCTGCCAGTTCTTTGCTGCCCACATCTAGCGTGTCGATGAGGTAGCGGATCAGGGATACGCGTTGCGCTTTAGCCTCGTTAACAGCTTCTCTGGCTTGTTCCGGAGTCAGGATGCCCGCTGCGATCAACTGCCCCGCTAGCCCCCTGATCGTTGAATTGATGACGGAGCGGCGGTCAGTGCCTTGAGAGTCTGTTTGCGCGGGTGAGTTCATTTTCTTTTCAGCGCTCTGTTTACATGCAGAGTAAAGCTTTTTGTGTGAGAGTTTTAGTCACCTTGTGAATCTTCACGAGCAAGGCAACGGGCGTTTCATACAGCAGAGAAAGCCGGATCTCAGGGGGCATAGGTCGAAAAAGCATAGGTCGAAAAAAAGGGGGCAGAGCCCCCTTTGCGCTTTTCCACTCAATTGCGATTAGCAGAGCCCTGCAGCTCCACAGGTACCGCCCTCTGTCCATTGCACCGGAGCTTCGAAGGCTGTCGGTGAGAGCGTATAAGTTACGGAATCAACTTCTTCGGTGCCCAAAGCTGTGATAACGCCGTCAGCGACAGTCACTGAGGTGATTACCCCGGTAGCGGTTGCAGCAGGGGGTAATCCGCATGTCGGATCAGCGTCAGCCGCGGCGTCGAGGTCTCCGAGTGCCGAGGCACATGTGTTCTTCTGAACTGCTAGATCAATAGCTGTTTTGTAGGGCGCTACCGCGGCGATCACCTCTGAAAACTTCGCCTTCTTGGTGTAGGTCTGGTAAGCCGGCAATGCCACGGCCGCCAAAATACCGATGATGGCGATCACGATCATCAGTTCGATCAGGGTGAAGCCTTTCTGGATTTGCTTGTTCATGTTTCTCTCCTTTGAAACCATGTTGTTGCCTTGGGTTAGCGGTGCGCTAGCCCGTGCTGGCAACACCTGCCCTGTACCTTGCAAAGGGCGCGCCAACTTTCGCAATTTGCGTTAAATCGCGAATTGCGAGGGATTTTGGTGGGGCTCGGGCGGCGAGGCAAGTCGAAAATATGACAATAATTGTCATATTCGATCAAATTGGGTGTTGCGTGGGGCCCATTCGCGTCATGTGGCCCCGGTGTTGGCGAGGTGCGGAGCTTAAGCCTCTTCTTTAAAGGCAAGCCGCCGCGCGTGGAGCACTGGCTCGGTGTAGCCACTGGGCTGGGCCGTGCCGGCAAAGACCAGTTCGCAGGCTGCCTGAAAGGCCTGGCTGGACTCCTGATTGGGCGCCATCGGTCGGTAGTCCGGATCCGCCTGATTCTGCTCATCCACCACTGCGGCCATGCGGGCGAGGGTTTCCCGCACTTGCTCTTCGGAGACCACTCCATGATGAAGCCAATTGGCGATGTGCTGGCTCGAGATACGCAGCGTGGCACGGTCTTCCATCAACCCTACGTTGTGGATGTCGGGCACTTTGGAGCAGCCCACACCGTGCTCAACCCAGCGCACGACATAGCCGAGCATGCCCTGGGCGTTGTTATCCAGCTCCTGCTGAAT
>Ga0181588_10004506_pt1 | contig 11424 bp, 10 predicted proteins | sample 071ome_26_FD_148607 | JGI IMG/M metagenome (GOLD analysis project Ga0181588, IMG submission 148607) | Coastal salt marsh microbial communities from the Groves Creek Marsh, Skidaway Island, Georgia - 071409BT metaG (spades assembly) | ecosystem: Environmental > Aquatic > Marine > Intertidal zone...
CTCCTGATGAAGATACGCCCGCTGCAAGCGGCGGATCGCGATGACCGGGTCAGGCTGGCTGATACAGGCGTGGCGCCATGTTCCAATTGAGCTGCCCAGCAGTGTCAGGGGGCTTCTCAGTGTGGGCAATAACTCCGTTGCCAGCACCTGGTCGAGTTCCGAAAGAATGAGCCACTTGGGGCCGCCAGATGCTCCGATAAGCGTTTTGAACGGAGCACCCGACCAACCCCGCTCTCGGATTACGTCGGCCGCAGTACGACCCATAACAATCGACAGTGCCGGGTCCATGAGCGACTCTTTTCCTCGACGGTAGGGGTTGGCAGGCGGTGCTAAATGGCCATGACAGTGTAACGAAAAAGCCGCCGTACAAATGTTCGGACAAAGTAGGCACGGTAATTGCATAAATCAGCTTATGAGCCTGGCGGGAAGGTGGGGGTATTGGCGGTGAATCACCCGTCGAGGCGCAAAAGAGACTGCAAAAATCCAAGAGCAGCAAAACAAGGGGGAAGTGCATGAAGCGTTTTATTGATACGGGGTGCGAATTGACAGTAGGGAAGCAACGATGAAAGCGAAGCCAGGTGTCTTCGACCCGGTGCTTGCCGAGGTGGCCGAGTTCATACGCGAGGAGGCCTTGCCAGAGGCTTATGGGCGGTCGTTTCTGGCGTGGTATGCGGGCGCAGTAAAAAGCCTAGCGCTGCGGGCGAAAGTCGCGCAACGCCCGCTATTGGTGGGTTTGAGCGGTTGTCAGGGCTCCGGCAAAAGTACGCTCGCGCGTTTAATGGCGCGCGTGGCGAATCGCGTATTTGGCGCCAGGGCGCTCGTACTGTCCTTGGACGATTTTTATCTGCCGAAATCTGCTCGTCAGGCACTAGCGGCAAACCTGCATCCTTTATTTGCGACCCGCGGCGTTCCCGGTACGCATGATCTCGCTCTGCTCAAACGAACCCTCAACCAGCTGGCAGCCCCCGATGGCCCGGTTGAGTTGCCGGTTTTTGACAAAGCTCGGGATGACCGCACCAGTTTGGTGCGCTGGGGCGATGGGGGTGCGCCGGCCCAGCTGATTATTCTGGAGGGATGGTGCGTGGGAGTTCCCGCGCAGTCCGATGGCGCGCTGCTGCAACCGATCAATCCTGTCGAGGCGGATCAGGATCAGGAGCTGGTCTGGCGGCGCGAGATTAACCGCCAGTTGCAAGGCGGTTATGCGCAACTGTTTGAGCAATTGGAAGTCCTGCTATTTCTAAAGGCACCCGGTTTTGACGCGGTGTTTGATTGGCGCTGGGAGCAGGAGCAAAAGTTGTTTGCCACAGTACAAGGCAGTGGGGCTACAACTGCAGACGCCACCATGAGCCGCCGGGAGGTGGCGGAATTCATTTTGCATTACCAGAGGTTGACCCAGCACGCGCTAGACACGGTGGGCCAGCGGGCCAGTATTGTCTGGGAGATGAACGCAGATCGGGCCATACAGCGCATGAATCTAACGGCGGTCGTGGCATGAAGTCGGCGCTGATCTATACCGACCTCGACGGCACGTTGCTGGACCACCACACCTACTCCGCGGCTGCGGCGCAGCCGACGCTCGCGATACTGAGCGCGAAAGGTTTGCCGGTGATCCCTTGTACCAGCAAGACCTACGCAGAGACTCGCGGCATTGCCAACGATCTGAACTTCGATGGGCCAATGATTATTGAGAACGGCGCGGCCGTTTGGATACCGGATCAATGGGGTCTGTCGCGCACCGCGGGCGCACAGCAACACCAAGCCGGATGGATCCACTGCTTCGGGGCTTCGCGCAAGGTGATTCGTCGCCAGCTCGCAATACTGAGTATTGAGTGGGGGAATCGCTATCAATCGTTATGTGATCTCACAGACCAACAAGTCGCCGCACTGACCGGGCTGGATATTGATAAGGCGGCGCTCGCAAAGGACCGGCATCACAGCGAAACCCTGGTGTGGCTGGGAACGCCGGCGGATCGTTTGTCATTCGCTGAACAAGTCGAGGCTTTAGATTTGCAGTGTGTGCAAGGGGGTCGGTTTGTGCATGTCCTCGACTCGTCGGGCAAAGCCAAAGCGATGAGCTGGCTCCATCAGAAAGTGCGCCGAGAGCTACCGGACTACCGAGGGGCGCTGAGTGTAGCGGCAGGCGACGCTGACAACGATCGAGAAATGCTGGAGGTTGCCGATCTGGCCTTGCTGGTTCGCTCACCGGTACATGAACCCCCGTACCCCAACCGAACCAGTGGTCTGGTAATCAGCGACCAAATGGGGCCGGCGGGTTGGGCCGAAGGGATTGAGGCTTTGTTGGCACGCATAGAAGAGGAGGAAAGCTATGGCAGATTTTTACCAAAACGGCACGATAACAACGCTGCATAACCTCGGAGCGCGATCTACTGAAGATCTGGAGCGGGATTTGCTCAATTTTAGTGAGCGCCGCCCGCTGGGTTTGATTCTGCCTTCGCTGTACTCGGAAATTGCCACACCGGCGTTGCCTTCGATCATCAGTGAGCTCTGCGATGTGCCTTATTTATCTCAGATCGTCATTGGGCTCGACAGAGCAGACCAGGCAGAGTACCAGCACGCTTTATCGTTTTTTTCTAATTTGCCGCAGCATCATCGCGTGCTTTGGCATGACGGTCCGCGCTTAAAGGCCATCGACGCGCGATTACAAGCAGCGGGTCTCGCGCCTACCGAGCTCGGTAAGGGGCGCAACGTTTGGTATTGCATGGGCTACGTACTCGCGACGGGTAGAGCCGAGGCTATCGCACTGCACGACTGCGATATCTTGACCTATCAGCGCAGTTTACTGGCGAGGTTGATCTATCCGGTCGCGCATCCGATTTTTGGTTACGAGTTTTGCAAGGGCTATTACCCGCGGGTCTCCGACAATAAAATCAATGGTCGGGTGTGCCGCCTGCTAGTAACCCCCATGATTCGTGCGCTCAAGTGCATCGTGGGTGACTCCCCTTATCTCAATTATCTCGATAGTTATCGTTACATCCTTGCCGGGGAGTTTGCTTTCAGAAAGCGCTTGCTGGGCGATCTGCGAATCCCAACCGATTGGGGTTTAGAGATCGGTGTGGTCTCCGAAGTTTTCCGAAGCAATAGCGAAAAGCAAATTTGCCAGGTGGATATTGCTGACAACTACGACCACAAACACCAGGACCTCTCTTTACATGATCAAGCAGCTGGCCTCTCCCGCATGTCGCTCGACATCGCGCGGGCGTTGTATCGAAAGCTCGCTATTCAGGGCACCGTATTTAGCCCAGAAACATTTCGCACACTTAAGGCGACCTACTACCGGATGGCACTGGATCTCATAGAGACCTATCGCAATGACGCGATGATGAACGGGCTCAATTTTGATATTCATAAAGAAGAGGAGGCGATTGAGCTCTTCGCAGAAAATATTCTTGAGGCCGGAGCGCAGTTTCTTGAGCGTTCCTCCGAGGCGCCGTTTATACCGACCTGGAATCGGGTGTTCAGCGCCATGCCGACGATTTTTCAGGAGCTAGTAGAGGCGGTAGAAGCCGACCACGCTGAGTTTTCCCAGGCTCAGGATCTGCCCAAACTCGCCAGCGCGTGAACGGGACGCTGTCTCAACGGCTGCAGGAACATCTTGCGGCTGTATACCCAAGAGTCACCGGCTCGGTATCGCTGGCTGAGTGGTCAGCGCGCATCATCGCTGCCGCGCGGCTTGATGCGGAGCAAATGCCGCCTCCCGCACACCGCAATCTGTGGAATGAGTCCGACATTGCTGTCATTACCTACGGCGACTCACTATTAAATGGTGAGGAGGTGCCGCTCAAGACCCTCCATGGTTTTTTGACCCAACGATTGGGCACTCTGGTGAGCTGGGTGCACGTGTTGCCCTTTCACCCGTGGACCTCCGACGATGGTTTTTCGGTGCTGGACTACTCAAGCGTCAACGAAGCGCTCGGTACCTGGTCGGACATCACTCGGCTGGGCATCGACTATCGACTGATGGCGGACCTTGTCCTCAACCACTGCTCGAGTCGGTCGGCCTGGTTTGAGAATTTTCGTAAGGGCAAGGCCCCAGGCGACGATTACTTTTTTGCCCCAGATGAGACCTTCGACACCAGCCACGTGGTGAGACCCAGAACCTCCCCACTTTTGAATGTTGTGGCCACCGAGCAGGGCGAGCGCGCCGTGTGGTGCACCTTCAGTCCGGATCAGGTCGACTTCAATTTTGCCAACCCGGCGGTGGTCGTAGAGTTCGTCAGCATCATTCGCGAGCTATTAGATGCAGGCGTTCGGGTGTTCAGACTCGATGCGGTGGCGTTCCTGTGGAAGGAAAGCGGCTCCACTTGTATGAATCTGCCCCAGACGCACGAGCTGATCAGACTGTTTCGCCTGATCATCGAGTGCGCTCAGGCAGACGCGATTTTGATCACCGAGACCAACGTCCCCAACCGCGAGAACCTGTCTTACTTTGGCAACGCCAATGAGGCGCATGGCATTTATAACTTTTCCCTGCCGCCGCTTTTGCTGCACGCGTTGGTCACTGGGACCAGCCGCTATTTGTCGACCTGGATGATGAGCATGCCGCCGGCGCAGGACGGCACCTTCTACTTCAACTTCATTGCCTCTCACGATGGCGTCGGGCTGCGCCCGGTGGAGGGCTTGCTGGAGCAGGCTGAGGTCGATCAGCTCTTGGCCACCATGGAGCAATTCGGGGGCCGCGTGTCATGGCGGCAAGCCGCTGGCAGTGACGCCCAACCCTATGAGATCAACATCGCTTTGAGAAACGCGCTGCAGGGCACCACCCGTGGCAAAGACCAATGGGGACTCGAGCGCTTCCTGTGTGCGCACGCCATCATGCTGGGGCTCGAGGGCGTGCCCGCTTTTTATATTCATTCTCTGCTGGGTACCCGTAATGACCTTGAGCGTCTGGCCCACACCAGCCACAACCGGTCGATCAACCGACACCAGTGGGAGCTGGGCGCGTTGTCGAGCGCGCTCGATTGCAACGCGTCAGACCATCACGCCGTCTTTGAGGCGCTGAAGCACCTCATTGCCCTGCGCAAGGCGCAGCCGGCATTCCACCCTAACGCGACCCAATTTACCCTGCACTTGGGTGACGAGCTGTTCGGGTTCTGGCGACAGTCACTCGACCGGCGTCAGAGCCTGTTCTGCGTGCACAATCTCACCCCTGAAGAGCAGATCTTGCCCCTGAGCCGCCTGAACCTCTTGGTCAATCATCGCTGGCGAGAGCTCATTTCCGGGGCGCCCGTCGAGGAGGACTCGCCGGAGTGGACCCTGTCTCCGTACCAAACGCTCTGGATCACCAACGGCTGATATCCGCCGCTTGAATCATTCACGGCAACCGTGTCAGCCTGTGCCCATGAACTGGATGCTCATTCGACCTGTGCGCACTGCCCTGAATCAGACGATGGCCGCGGCGTTACTGTCCGTCATGTTGATGCCGCCCGCCTGGGCGTGGTCCGACCACGCGAGCCTCGTCTGGCCCTTGCTCAGGAGTCAGCCTCTGCTGATTCAGCAGAGTGTGGCGGCGGAGCCGCTCGATGCGTTCCTGATGGCCGAGCAGGAAGGCATCACGCGGACGCTTGCGGCAGTGGAGTCGTGGTCTGTCGCCACCATCGAACACTACCCGCCGACCCCCGACGAGCAGCGCTGGGGGAGGGGTCACGCGCCCACCGCTGAGCGCTTTTTCGCGGCGATCAGAGTCAATCCAACGTTGCCATATCGCCTCTACGTGGATCTATCCCCCGAGCGTGCCCAGCCGGCGCAGCCACCGCTGGCCTGGTCCGAGCTCAGCTTTCTGGGGGGCGGCACCTCCCAGCTGGCGGCGCGCTACTGGGCGTTGGCGCCCGGCGAACCCGTATCGATCGCCGAGGTGATTGCCAGTGCGAATGACGAGCCCGATTTCGGGATGGACATCGGTCTCTTTGCGGATAACGGCACTGACTTTGGCCAGCGCTATGGGTTTGGTATCCAACCCTTCGGGAACCCCAATCTCGACTATGGCTCTCAGGCACCGTTTCACATGGGGTTTTATCACCTCGATTGGCTGACACGGACGGCACAGCCCTCTTTGCTGCGGACTTACCCCCTGTGGCGGATCGCCTTATTTGGCGAATTAGCCGAACTGGCGTTTAGCACTGGCCACGATTATTGGGGCTGGCGCTTTCTCGGCTGGGGGCTGCACTACGTCGGTGATCTCACCCAGCCCTACCATGCGATACCGCTGCCGGGTGTCAGCATCGTCGACGCGTTGTGGTCGGTGGTGCAGGGCAAGACCGGTGAGCTCGTGCAGTTGGTCTCCAATCGCCACGGTGTGATCGAGTCCTACCAATACCAGCGGCTGACCCGCGCATTAGAAGCCCGGCAGTGGTCGGCGCCACTGTTGAAAGCGATATCCGATCACCCGGATGCTACCGACGTCGAATACGAGTCCTTCGTCATGGCGTTGACTGCGGACTCAGTCGAGGCTGCGGCTGACTTCGACGCGGCCATCGAGCGCAATGTGCCATCTCGCTTTGTTAGCGATCCCACCTTTGAGTGGACGGGGTCAGGCTTTGAGCGATCGATCGTACAGCGCATTGCCGATGAGCAGGGCGAGCCCGCCATTGCGGAGCTCGATGCCGCAGTCGTCGTGCAGCTCGCGCGCTTCTCGGCGGTCGCCAGCCGCTGGATTGCACGCGGCAGGGTCGCAGCGCGTCCTTCGCAAGTTGAAAACCCATGACGACTGAACTACTGCCTAGCGCACTGGAGACTGCGAATGTTTGAGGAATTTGAGCTCGATCCGCGGTTGGCGGCCGACACCTTTTTAGTCGGCGAGACGCCACTCTGTCTGCTTTTGCTGATGAACGACGCGCGCTACCCCTGGCTGATTCTGGTACCCCGGCGGGGTGATATCACCGAGCCTTTTGAGCTCGGCGAGGCCGATCAGGCGCAGTTGTGGCAGGAGTCAATGCGGCTGGGAGAGGCGATGAAAGCGCACTTCGCCGCCGACAAACTCAACATTGCCGCGCTCGGTAATCAGGTGGCGCAATTGCACGTCCACCACATCGCCCGCTTCCACGTTGACGCCGCTTGGCCCGGCCCGGTCTGGGGTGTCGGTAGCGCAGTCCCTTATGGCGATGCCGCCCGCGATGCGCTCGTGGGCGAACTGCGCGGTGTGCTCCAGCAGCCACTGGGCCTGACGGCGGCAACATAGGCATGAGCGTGCGCGTGCTGTTTGTCTGTATGGGGAACATCTGCCGATCTCCGACCGCTCACGCACTGTTTCGCGAGGCGGTGACTACGGCGGGGTTAGACGACAAGATCACGACAGATTCAGCTGGGACCCACGCGTACCACGTCGGCAATCCGCCCGATCCGAGGGCGACCGCGACGGCGCTTGCGCGAGATATTGATATGACAGACTTACGTGCGCGGCAGGTCTGCGAGGCAGATTTTGAGCAGTTTGATTATGTTGTCGCGATGGACCGAGACAACCTCAGTTTGCTTGAGGCGTCTTGCCCCCCTGCAGCGCGGGACCGACTGAGTCTGATGCTCGACTGGGCAGAGGACTGGGGCGATGAAGTGCCGGACCCTTACTATGGCGGCGACGAGGGGTTTATCCGGGTATTCGATATGCTGACCGAGGCGTCTCAAGGATTGCTGGCGCACATCGCCTCGAGCCATGGGTTGATGGGGCGTTCTTAAGGCGCCCACACGGTCAATAAAACCATCGAACAATGCCAGAGCTCACCTCATGAAATGTTTGCTGCAACGCGTTACCCAGGCATCGGTCACGGTGGCGGGGGAGGTCGTGGGCAAGATTGATCGCGGGCTTCTGGTGCTGGTGGGTGTTGAACCCGAGGACACCGAGCAGGCGGTCACCCGCATGGCGGAGCGCCTGCTGCGCTACCGGGTGTTTGCCGATGCCGAGGGCAAAATGAACCTGAACGTGACCCAAGCGGGGGGAGCCATCCTGCTGGTGTCACAGTTTACGCTGGCCGCCGACACTACCAGTGGCAACCGACCAGGCTTCTCGACCGCCGCACCACCCGAGCAGGCATCCAAGCTATGTGATGCGCTGGCTGAGACCCTGCGTAGGGGTGATATCCGGGTTGAGACGGGCCGCTTCGGCGCCGACATGCAGGTCGCGCTGGTGAACGATGGACCGGTGACGTTTCTGCTCGAGGTCTGAGTGCCAGGGCCGCTATCGTCGGCTGAGCTACAGTCCGATCAAATCTACAGATTCCCTGCAGGTCCAGGTTGACCCTATCTCGTGAACTGGAGTTGATCAGGTGTGCAGCACCACCGGCAGCGACGAATACCCTCGGACGAAGTTAGACAGTACCCGCTCGGGTTGGCCTACCACCTCCACGTGAGAGAAGCGCTTGAGAATTTCTTCCCACAATATGCGCAGCTGCATTTCGCCCAGACGGTTACCCATGCAGCGATGAATACCAAAACCAAAGGACAGGTGATAGCGCGGATTGCTGCGATCAATAATAAAGTCATTCGGCCGATCAATGGCCGTCTCGTCGTGATTACCTGACAAATACCACATAACCACTTTGTCACCTTTGCGAATGGTTTTGCCACCCAGCTCAATATCGCGAGTTGCGATGCGGCGCATATGCATCAGTGGCGTCTGCCAGCGAATCACCTCGGAGACCATGCTCGGAATCAGCCCTGGATGGCTTTTTAGTTTCGCGTATTGATCCGGATTTTCGTTGAGGGCCAGGACGCCGCCAGTAATAGAATTTCGCGTTGTGTCATTGCCACCTACAATTAGCAACAGGAGGTTGCCCAGATACTCCAAAGGATCATTGACCATGTCCTGAGTATTGGGGTTTGTCGCCAGCAGGCTGATGAGATCCATCGTGTCCGGGGGATTATTTTTACGCTGATGCCATAATTCAGTGAAGCAAGTGAGGCACTCCTGCAAGGCCGCCGTGCGCTCATCGACGTCTCCATCGGCGCCCGCCATCTCGGGTAATGACGTTGCCATATCGGACCAGTAGGGGAGTTTCTGACGCTCCTCAAACGGAAAGTCGAAAATCGTTGCCAGCATCTGAGTGGTCAGGTTAATGGAGACTTCGTCCACCCAGTTAAAAGTTTCTCCCACGGGTAGGCCATCGAGAATATCGCCAACCCGTTGCCGAATGAGTCCCTCCAACTGAGCGAGGTTTCTCGGTGCGACGACGCCCTGTACCGCCGCGCGCTGCACATCATGAATCGGGGGGTCCATCGCGATGAATTGGGTTACCGGAAAGTCGTCGCCGTACCCGCCAATCGTGATGGCGGGCACCGAAGAGAATGCGTCGTGGTTACCATCAACGGCGGTGATATCTTCAAAGCGCGTTACAGACCAGAAGCCCCCGAATACGTCGTTTTCGCTCCAATGCACCGGGTCTTCTGCCCGCAGCCGCGCAAAGTATGGGCGCCAGATATCTTGCTGATAGAGCGAGGCATCGCTGACATCAATATTCTCAATGGGTATCTCGGCAATCGATTGATTCAGCGCGGTTTGATGGATGGGTGCGTTCATCAGGCAGCCCTTATTTTTATCGTGTAGACAAGCAGTGTAGACCGCCCCCTCGGATCCGCCAAGGGTGAGCGCTGGCCCTTGCCGGACCGTGGTTAGTGCTCGAGTAATCCCATTTTGCGGATCGGCGTATCGCCGATGGCGACGATCGTGGACTTTTCTTCCGTGAAGAATTGCGCCGCATGGCGCGGGCCGTCGCGGCCGATGCCCGATTGCTTAAAGCCGCCAAATGGGGCTCTCAGGTCACGCGCGACCGTGGTGTTAATCCATAGCGAGCCGGCGTCCAGACGCCGTTGTAACAGTTGCGCCCGTCCAATGCTCCCGGTCCAGCCGTAGCCTACCAGGCCAAAGCGGCTGTCATTGGCAATGGCAATCGCTTCGTCGTCTTCATCAAATATCTGTATGCTCGCCACGGGGCCGAATATTTCCTCCTGACACAGTGCCAATGCATTGCTCTCAACCTGTAACACGGTGGGCGCGATGAAATAGCCCCCGGCAATGTCCATCCCTTCGCCACCGCATAACAGGGCTGCACCCTCAGCCTGTGCGCGTGTGATTGCTGCGAGAATACGTTCACAATGCGCTCGATCCGACACCGGGCCGATCTCGGTATCGGCACCAAACGGATCGCCCACCTTCAACGCATTTGTGCGTTCGATAAATTGCCGAATAAAGCGTTCCGCCACGCTGCGTTGCACGAGGATCCGCGACCCCGCCACGCAGATCTGCCCGCTGTTACTGAATGCGTTAACCAGCGCGCCGTCGACAGCGCGATCCAGGTCGGCATCGTCAAAAATGATATTGGCGGATTTACTGCCCAGCTGGAGATTGAACCCTGTCAGGTTCTTCGCCGCGGCCGCCATCACCGTTTGTGCCGTTGATCCCCGGCCTGTGAAAGCAATGCGGTCAATGTTCGCCGAGGCTGCCAGCGCTGCACCGGTCACCTCACCGCGGCCGTTCACCACATTGACCGTGCCCGGGGGTAGTCCTGCCTCCTCGAGTAGCGAGGCGAGGCGCAAAATGGACAGTGGGGTCAGCTCCGAGGGTTTCAGGACACAGGTATTACCAAACGCGACGCTTGAAGCGATATGCATACTCGCTAACGCCAGCGGCGCATTCCGCGGCACAAACAGCGCAGCCACACCGGCTGGATGGCGTGTCACGGTAGTTTGGTAGCCCGGCAATTGGTCAAAAGACTCCCCGGCAATGACGCCGATGTAATCTGCAAAGCACTCAAAATTATCGGCGGCACGGGGAATTTGCCTGGACATGAGGTGCGCGTAAGGCAGACCAGCACAGACACACTCGAGCAGCGCAAGCTCAGCTGCCCGTTCGCGAATCAGCCCCGCCGCTCGCCGAAAAATCGCCTGTTTTTCCGGTACCGCCATGAGAGACCAGTGCCCCGAGTTAAAGGCGGCGCGGGCCGTTGTGATGGCATGCTCAACGCTGTTTGGATCATCTTGTTGGAGCTGGCACACCGCTTCGGCGGTACCCGGGAAGTGAACGGCTATCTGATCCGCAGCGGGGTCTATCCGCTGCGAATTCCCGTTCAAGTAGCTTGTTGCTACCTCGGGAATAGCCATTCCGCCGCCAGAGATGTGTTCTAAAACGGATGACATGGATTGTCCTCTCGCCACTGTAACCACTGATCCGCCGGTGTCACCCCGAACAGTACCGGCGCGCGGTACCTCAAAAAAGCAACGTCACGTTACGTCGCGCTTTACTGTCGGTGCCGACGCGATGTCGCCATCACAATGCCTGCAGATGCTCGGCATGAAACCTCAGATGGTCCCCGATGAAGGACGCAATAAAATAGTAGCTGTGATCGTAGCCTTCCTGCATGCGCACCTCGATGGGGTAGCCAGCCCGATCGGCCGCTTCGACAATCAGATGGGTTTTGAGCT
>Ga0181588_10004510_pt1 | contig 11418 bp, 13 predicted proteins | sample 071ome_26_FD_148607 | JGI IMG/M metagenome (GOLD analysis project Ga0181588, IMG submission 148607) | Coastal salt marsh microbial communities from the Groves Creek Marsh, Skidaway Island, Georgia - 071409BT metaG (spades assembly) | ecosystem: Environmental > Aquatic > Marine > Intertidal zone...
GCCGCGGTGAGCCAATTGGTGGCCGATGTCGAGGACGATCCCATCACCGAAGACCACGTGCACGCGTATTTCGCCGGGGTTGCGGACGTCGCTGGATGGCAGATCGCCGATCACGTGTGGCACCGCAGGCCCGCCCAGGCCCTGGAGTCCGTTCGGCACGCCGCCGCGACGGGGAACGATTCCGGCGTGGGTGTGATGAGTGTGCTCGCGATGGCGTCGGCGCTGCGGGACATCATTCGAGTCGGGGGCATGGGTCCGGGTGCGCAGGAGGCCGACGTTGCCCGAGAACTCGGGATACCGCCGTGGAAGGTTTCGCTGGTGCGGCAGCAGTGGTCGCGATGGAGCGGTGACCAACGCCGGCTCGCGGCATCACTCGTGGAACTGGCCGATGCCGAGGCGTTGATGAAGGGCGGGTTGGAACCCGGGCAAGCACTGGACGTCGAACAAAAACTGTTCGAACTGGAAAGACTGGTGGTGTCGTCGAGCGGTCGCTAGAGCGAGCCGCTAGTTGACCGGCGGGTTGGCTAGAGAGCCGCGGCGCGCTTGCTGATCGCCGACTTGCGGTTGGCTGCCTGGTTGGCGTGGATGACACCCTTGCTGGCGGCCTTGTCGAGAGCGCGGTTGGCCTCGCGGGCGAGCGCGGTCGCGGCAGCGGCGTCGCCGGCGTCGGCGGCCTCGCGGAACTTGCGAACGGCGGTCTTCAGGGAGGACTTGACGTCCTTGTTGCGCAGGCGCGCCTTCTCGTTGGTGCGGATGCGCTTCTTCTGCGACTGGATGTTCGCCACGGACGTTCCTCTAACTCTCGTAAATCTCGATGTGCTACCGAATCGGGTGGTGCGCCACAGGTTTCTGCGCCCGCTAAGAGTACCCGTACCCTGGGACCACCCCCCGAGTGGCCCCAACCGGCCCTCCTGACCAGCACCACCGACCAGCACTACTGACGCGACCACCCACCCGAGAGGAAGCCCGTGAGCCAACAACCCGCCGCCGGAGCACCGGCCCGCGGTGACTCGGCCCCGGGAAGCACCAATCCGGGCGTCATCCGGAACTTCTGCATCATCGCCCACATCGACCACGGCAAGTCCACCCTGGCCGATCGCATGCTGCAGATAACCGGTGTGGTGGATGACCGCTCCATGCGCGCTCAGTACCTCGACCGGATGGACATCGAGCGTGAGCGCGGCATCACCATCAAGTCGCAGGCCGTGCGCCTGCCGTACACCGCAGGTGATGGTCGGGAGTACGTACTCAACCTGATTGACACCCCCGGTCACGTCGACTTCACCTATGAAGTCTCGCGCTCGCTCGCCGCCTGCGAGGGTGCGGTGTTGCTCGTCGATGCCGCTCAAGGCATCGAAGCCCAGACCCTGGCGAACCTCTACCTGGCTCTGGAGAACGATCTCCAGATCATCCCGGTGCTGAACAAGATCGACCTTCCCGCAGCCCAGCCCGAGAAATACGCGGCCGAGCTCGCCCACATCATCGGGTGTCGTCCAGAAGACGTCTTGAAGGTGTCGGCGAAGACGGGCGAGGGCGTTGGTGAGCTCCTGCAGACGATCGTGGACCTGATCCCGGCTCCGTTGGGTGATGCCGATGCACCGGCGCGGGCGATGATTTTCGACTCCGTCTACGACACCTACCGCGGTGTGGTCACCTACGTCCGCGTGGTGGACGGTCGCATCGGAACCCGCGATCGGATTTCGATGATGTCGACGGGCGCCATCCACGAGCTCTTGGAGGTGGGGGTGATCTCTCCCGAACCCTCGCCCGCGAACGGGCTGGGGGTAGGTGAGGTCGGCTACTTGATCACCGGCGTGAAGGACGTTCGGCAATCGCGCGTCGGCGACACCATCACCACCGCCAACAAGGGGGCAACCGAACCGCTCGGCGGTTACCGAGATCCCAAGCCGATGGTGTTCTCGGGCCTGTATCCCATCGACGGCTCGGACTACCCGATCTTGCGCGACGCCCTTGATCGTTTGAAGCTCAATGATGCGGCTCTGCAGTACGAACCAGAAACATCGGTGGCCCTCGGATTCGGATTCCGCTGCGGATTCCTCGGGCTCTTGCACCTAGAGATCGTCCGCGAGCGGCTTGAGCGCGAGTTCGATCTCGATCTCATTTCGACTGCTCCGAACGTTATCTACACAGTCCAGATGGAAGACGGTAAAGAGTCCGTTGTGACCAATCCCAGCGAATTCCCCGAAGGCAAGGTGGCCGCAGTGACCGAGCCGGTCGTCAAGGCGACCGTCATCTTGCCCAGCGAGTTCGTCGGTACCGTCATGGAGTTGTGCCAGGCTCGCCGCGGAACCCTGCTGGGCATGGACTACCTCTCCGAGGACCGCGTGGAGATGCGTTACACGCTTCCGTTGGCGGAGATCGTCTTCGATTTCTTCGACCAGTTGAAGTCGCGGACACGCGGTTACGCCTCGCTCGACTACGAGCCCAGTGGCGAACAGACCGCGGACCTCGTCAAGGTCGACATCCTGCTGCACGGTGATCCGGTCGACGCCTTCTCCGCGATCGTGCACAAGGACAAGGCGTACAGCTACGGCGTTGCCATGGCACAAAAGCTCAGGGAACTCATTCCCCGTCAACAGTTCGAGGTGCCGATCCAAGCCGCCATCGGATCACGGATCATCGCCCGCGAGACCATCCGTGCGATCCGAAAAGACGTCCTTGCCAAGTGTTACGGCGGTGACGTGTCTCGAAAGCGCAAACTGCTCGAGAAGCAGAAGGAAGGTAAGAAGCGCATGAAGATGGTGGGTCGTGTGGAGGTGCCGCAAGAGGCATTTATCGCGGCGCTGTCCACTTCTGAGGCTGCCACCAAGAAATGAGCGCACCGCTCGCGCTGTACCTGCACGTTCCGTTCTGTTCGAGCAGGTGCGGTTACTGCGACTTCAACACCTACACCGCGACCGAACTCGGTGACGGAGTAGATCGAGGGAGCTTCCACAAGTACCTCGAGGTCGAGGTCACCATGGCGGCCCGGCAACTCGCGGCAACCCACCGCGTGGAAACGATCTTCATCGGTGGTGGAACCCCGACGTTGATCGGAGCCGATGCGCTCACCGGACTCATCACTCGGATCAAGGACGACTTCGACGTCGCGGCAAACCTCGAGGTCACCACGGAAGCCAATCCCGACTCCGTAGATCGGAAGATGCTGGACCAACTGCGCGCAGGCGGCTTCACGCGGATCTCGCTGGGCATGCAAAGCAGCGCCCCGCACGTGCTGGCCACGCTCGAGCGCACGCACACCCCGGGTGCGAGTAGTGCGGCAGCGCAGCAGGCGCGAGTCGCCGGCTTCGAGCATGTGAATCTGGACTTGATCTACGGAACACCGGGGGAGAGCGATGCCGATCTCGACCGATCACTGGATGAGGTTCTCGACGCTGGCGTCGATCACGTCTCGGCTTACTCCTTGATTGTGGAGGACGGGACGGCACTGGCTCGGCGTGTTGCTCGCGGTGAGCTGCCAATGCCCGATGACGACGTCGCGGCCGATCGCTACGAACGCATCGATGATCGACTCTCGGCTGCTGGCTTCGACTGGTACGAGGTGAGCAACTGGTCGAAAGCCAATGGTGAGTGTCGACACAACATCGCGTATTGGCTCAACGCCGATTGGTGGGGGATCGGTCCGGGTGCTCACAGCCATCTCGACGGGACCCGCTGGTGGAACGTCAAGCACCCGCGAACGTACGCCCAGCGAGTTGATGCCGGTCTTGCGCCACGGGAGGCCGAAGAGACGACTACTCCCGAGCAGCGCCGGCTCGAACGATTGATGTTGGGTCTTCGCATTCGACAGGGATTGGCGCAATCTGAGATCGGATGCAGTGACCAGCAGCTCGCAAGCCTCGTCGAGCGCGGCCTGATTGATGCCGAGTCCGCTGGGCAACCAGACGCTCGCCTCGTGCTTACACGCACCGGCCGACTCCTGGCCGACAGCATCGTTCGGGAGCTTTCAGAGTAGGTGGTGCACTTTCTGAAAGTGGTACACTTTGACGATGCCGACGTCGCGTCCCCGTCATCAGATCACCGAAACAGACGAGATCGTTGAAGCCATTGACGCAGGTCTACGGGAGTGGCCGGAGCTGAGTCGATCCGACGTGATGCGCGAGTTGATCCTCAAGGGTGCCGAGTCATTGAACCTGTCGGCAGCTGAGCGGGCGCTGGCTGTGGAGTTGGCCCTGAAGGAATTGGCCTCCCTCGACATTCACTACCCCCAGGACTACCTCGAAGACGTGCGCACGGACTGGGATAGGTATGCCTAGGCAACTCGTCACGTTGGATGCCAGCATCTTGATTGCGCTATCCGACACAGAGGATCTTCATTACGACGACGCCTCGTCCTTCATCCGCAGCTCGACTTTTCGGCGACGCCTTCTGGTGCATCCCGTCAACCTCGCCGAAGCGGCCGTCCGCCCCTCGAAGGTCGGCAAGGCTGACCGAGTCCGGGAACTCTGGGAGTTCTTGGGAGTGAACGTGACGAAAGTCGATGACGACCAACCCTGGCGCCTGGCTTCGCTGCGGGCATCGACCGGCCTCGCACTGCCCGATTGCTGCGTACTGGATACCGCGCAGCAGGTGGACTCGTCTATCGCAACGTTCGACACGCGGCTCGCACAGCGGGCTGCAGATCTAGGCGTAGACTTGGCACTCTGACCACGGGAGTGCCAACAGACCTAACGGGAGGTGCCGTGCTCGAAGAACGCCGGCTCGCCGTCCTGCGGGCCATCGTGGAGGACTACGTCGCGACCCACGAGCCGGTTGGCTCGAAGGCCCTGGTCGAACGGCACAACCTCGGCGTCTCGCCGGCCACTATCCGCAACGACATGGCCGCGCTCGAGGACGAGGGCTACATCACCCACCCGCACACCTCCGCGGGCCGCATTCCCACCGACCGCGGCTACCGGTTGTTCGTCGATCAGATCTCTGACGTCAAGCCGATGAGTGCCGCCGAGCGCAAGGCGATCGAACGTTTCCTCGGCGATGCCGTCGATCTTGACGACGTCATGGGCCGCACCGTTCGCTTGCTCGCCCAGGTCACCCAGCAGGTGGCTCTCGTGCAGTACCCGTCACTCGAGCGCAGCAGCGTTCGTCATATCGAACTGATCGCGGTGAGCGAAACCCGGCTGATGCTGGTGGTCATCATGGACACCGGTCGCGTGGAGCAGCGGGTGATCGAGTGCTCGGCGCCACTGTCGGACGAGGTCCTCACCGATCTGCGCACCCGACTCAACGCCGCGGTCGCTGGTAAGCCCTTCGCGTTCGTCCCCGATGCGCTGAAGGATCTCGACGAGGCCTTCGAGGCCCGGGATCAACGGTTGGTCCAGGCGGTGATGGCCACCGTCCTAGAGGCCGTGACCGAACGCATCGAGGAGCGCGTGGTCCTCGGTGGGACCGCGCACCTAGCTCGTTACCAACAGTCCTTCCCGATGGCCATCCAGCCGGTGCTGGAAGCGCTCGAAGAGCAGGTGGTGCTCCTGCGATTGCTCGGGGAGTTGTCCATCGAATCCCCGGTCACGGTTCGGATCGGTCAGGAGAACGACGTCCAAGGGCTTGAATCGACATCGGTGGTGACCGCCGGTTACGGTCGTAGTGATGAGCCGGTGGCGTCGCTGGGCATCGTGGGCCCCACGCATATGGACTACGCCGGAACCATGAGCGCGGTCCACGCCGTCGCCCAGTACGTCAGCAAGATTCTCAAGGGACAGTAGGTGGCTGTGGCAACCGATTACTACGCGATGCTCGGCGTATCTCGTGACGCGTCACCGGAGGACATCAAGAAGGCGTACCGACGGCTCGCGCGCGAACTCCATCCGGATGTGAACCCCGACCCCGAGCATCAAGAACGCTTCAAGCAGGTCACGGCCGCCTATGAGGTCTTGTCCGATCCGGACAAGCGGCAGATGTATGACATGGGCGGTGACCCACTCAGTCAATCCGGCGGGTTTGGTGGCTTCGGTGCCACCGGCTTCGACTTCGGCGACATCATGGATGCGTTCTTCGGTGGTGGCGGCCAGGGGCGCCAGCGAGGTCCGCGCACCCGCGCCCGTCGCGGGCAGGACGCCCTGGTGCGCATCCAGATCGATCTTGAGACCGCCGTGTTCGGCGGCGAACGCGACATCACCGTGGACACCGCCACGGTCTGCACCACGTGCACCGGCTCGGGCATGGCCGAAGGCAGCGAGCCCGAGACCTGCGTGATGTGCAAGGGGGTTGGCGAGATCCAGTCGGTGCAGCGTTCGTTCCTGGGCCAGGTCATGACATCTCGGCCCTGCCCGCAATGCCAAGGGTTCGGCACCACCATCCCGCACCCGTGCCCGGAGTGCTCCGGAGAAGGCCGCGTGCGCAGCCGTCGCACCCTCACCATCAAGGTTCCGCCCGGCGTCGACACCGGCACCCGCATCCAATTGCAGGGTGAGGGCGAGGTCGGCCCCAACGGTGGAACGGTGGGTGATCTGTTCGTCGAGATCGTCGTTACCCCCGACCCGGTCTTCGAACGCCACGGCGACGAACTCCACTGCGTTGTGAAGATCCCGATGTCGGCAGCCGCCCTCGGCACCAGCGTCCATCTCGACACCCTCGACGGCCCCGAGGAGCTCGCGGTGGCCGCGGGAACTCAAGCCGGTGCGACTTTGACGCTCAAGGGCAAAGGAGCATCGCGTCTGCGCGGTGGTTCGCGCGGTGACCTTTTCGTTCACGTGGACGTCGAGGTGCCGGAAAAGCTCGACGCGCGGCAGCAAGAGCTCCTGCGTGAATTCGCCGAGCTCCGCGGAGAGAACACCACCCACGCGGTCACCGCGCAAGACAGCGCCGAAGCCGGTGGGCTGTTCGGCCGGCTCAAGGACGCTTTTTCCTCCCGGTGAGCAACTCCGTTTTCCTCATCGATCCCGACCGTGCAGCGCAGGCGACGGTCGGTGGGGGCATCGTGCTCGATGGTTCTGAAGGTAGGCACGCGGTTGCGGTGCAACGCATTCGCGTAGGGGAGCAGATCGATCTCGTCGATGGACAGGGTCGACGCATCGGCGGCTCGGTCACCGACATCACCGGCAAGGACGCCGCGACCATCCACGTCGCGCAGATCGACGACGAGCCGGAGCCGCGTCCGAGGATCACCGCAGTGCAGGCCATCGCCAAGGGCGACCGTGGTGAGCTTGCGATCCAGATGCTGACCGAAGCCGGGATCGACGTCGTCGTTCCCTGGCAAGCCGAGCACAGCATTGCCAAATGGGACTCCCAGAAGTCGGTGAGGAACCGCGAGAAGTGGCAGGCAACCACCCGCGAGGCCGCCAAACAGGCCCGTCGGTCGTGGGTTCCTCGGGTGGATCCGCTTACCGGTTCTGCTGGAGTGGCCGATCTCATCGCGAACTCGGGCCTGGCATTCGTGCTCGACGAAGAGGCGACCACGGCGTTGACGTCGATCGATGCCAGCACCGCCCACGACATCGTGCTGGTCATCGGCCCAGAGGGTGGCCTCAGCGACAACGAGCGCGAGCAGTTCGCCGACGCCGGCGCCGACCTCGTTCGGCTGGGACCGAGCGTGCTTCGCACATCCACCGCGGGAGTAGCGGCGCTGAGCGTGATTTCCTCCAGGATAGGCCGCTGGTAGGCCCGACAAACCCATGAAAGAATGAGTCGATGGCCGATTGCCTGTTCTGCTCCATAGTTGCGGGGGATATCCCTGCGGACATCGTGCTGTCCAATGACCACGCGGTCGCTTTTCGCGACATAGCTCCGCAAGCACCGGTCCACGTCCTGGTCATCCCCAAGGCCCACCACGCCAATGTCGGTGAGCTCGCCAGCAACGCCCCGGAGGCGACCGCGGCGGTTCTCGAAGCGGCAAAGCAAGTGGCCGAGGCAGAGGGCATCGGCGATGCCTACCGCCTGGTGTTCAACACCGGGGAGGGTGCGGGGCAGACCGTCTTCCACGTGCATGCCCACGTTCTCGGCGGACGCGACCTCGAATGGCCTCCTGGATGAGCAGTCCGGCAAGCGAGGCCCACGCCCACACCACGATCGAGATCCCTCACTCCCAACCGATGGTTGCCCTGTTGGGTTCCAACGACGAGTACCTGCGCTTGATCGAGAACGCGTTCCCTAATGTGGATGTCCTTGTTCGTGGCAACGAGATGACCCTCGATGGCTCGGCCGAGGACATCGGACTGATCGACTCCCTCATCGCGGAGATGCTCGCGATGCTGCGCACCGGTCAAGCTCTCACGGCCGAGTCGGTCGAGCGCTCCATCACGATGATGCGTTCGGGAACGCGTCCCACCGAGGTCCTCACCGCGAACATTCTGAGTAATCGGGGTCGCACGATTCGACCCAAAACGCTCAATCAGAAGCGTTACGTCGATGCGATCGACAAGAACACCGTCGTCTTCGGCATCGGTCCCGCCGGTACCGGCAAGACCTACCTCGCGGTAGCGAAGGCGGTTCAGGCTCTGCAGGCCAAGCAGATCAACCGCATCGTCCTCACCCGTCCGGCGGTCGAGGCCGGCGAGCGCCTGGGCTTTCTGCCGGGAACGCTCAGCGAGAAGATCGACCCGTATCTGCGCCCGCTTTACGACGCCCTGCACGACATGATCGATCCGGATTCGATCCCGCGGCTGATCACATCGGGCACCATCGAGATAGCACCGCTTGCCTATATGCGCGGCCGCACGCTGAACGACGCCTTCGTGATCTTGGACGAGGCCCAGAACACATCGGCGGAGCAGATGAAGATGTTCTTGACCCGGCTCGGCTTTGGTTCGACGATGGTGGTCACCGGGGACATCACGCAGGTGGACCTCCCCGGTGGAACGCAAAGCGGGCTCCGCGTGGTCAGCGAGATCCTCGAAGGGCTCGACGACGTCGGCTTCTGCCGACTCACCGCGCACGACGTTGTCCGACACAAACTCGTCGGGAAGATCGTCGAGGCCTATGACCGCTACGACGCGAAACGGCAACCATGACCCTGCCGAGTATCTCGGTCGACGACGACGCCGGCTCGCCGATCGACCTCAACGCCCTCAGCGACCTGGCCGGCTACGTCTTCACCGCAATGCACATCGATCCTGCGTCCGAGTTGGGGATAACCCTGGTCGATCTCGAGCGCATGACCACCCTGCACGAGGACTGGATGAATGAACCCGGACCCACGGATGTCCTGAGTTTCCCCATCGATGAACTCGTCCCGGGATCGCAGGGCAACCCATCTGGGCCCGGAATGCTGGGGGACATCGTGATCTGCCCCGACTTCGCCCAGGTTGACGCGACCGCCGCGGGACGATCTTTGGACCAACACGTGCAGTTCCTTACCGTCCACGGGCTGCTGCATCTGCTGGGATACGACCACGCGACCGAGGAGGAGTACGCGAGGATGTTCGCCCTGCAAGACGAACTGCTCGACGGTTGGGGTGCCACGCGATGAACCTCTGGCTCCTGCTGATTGCTATCGCACTGGTCCTCGTTTCCGGTCTGCTCATCGCCGCGGAGACCGCGATCGCCCGGGTGTCGCGCACCCGGATCGATGAACTGCGCAAGGACGGCAACGGCAATGAAAAGCGCGCGGAATTGCTGCTTACCGTTCTCGAGGACCGAGCGCGCTACGTGAACGTGCTGTTCTTGCTGTCCACGATCGCCAACGTCACGTCGGTCATCCTCATCGGCTACGTTGCGGTTCGCGCACTCACGTCAGGTGACGGCTGGTCGACCTGGATTGCGTTAGTGGTCGTCATCGCGGCGATGGTCGTGGTTGCCTACGTCGGGCTGGGCGTCGCGCCTCGCACCCTCGGTCGACAGCATGCCGACCGCATAGCGATGATCGCCGCGCGCCCCACGCGCTTCGTCGCAACGATTCTCGGTCCGATCACCACCTTGTTGATCGTGATCGGCAATGCACTCACCCCGGGCAAGGGATTCCGAGAAGGCCCGTTCGACACCGCAGCGGAACTGCGCGAGATGGTCGACCTCGCCGGTGCCGATGATCTGATCGAGGACGCTGAGCGCAAGATGATCCACTCGGTGTTCGATCTCGGCGACACCTTCGCCCGTGAGGTGATGGTCCCTCGAACCGAGATGGTCTTCATCGAACGCCATAAGACCCTGCGTCAGGCCATGAGTTTGGGCCTGCGGTCGGGTTTCTCCCGCATTCCGGTGATCGGTGAGAACGCCGACGACATCGTCGGTGTCATCTACCTCAAAGACATGGTGCGCCGGACATTCGAACACCATGAAGCAGAGCGCGAGGAGACCGTCGAGTCACTGATGCGGCCCACGTCTTTCGTGCCCGATTCCAAGCCCGCGGACGAATTGCTGAAGGACATGCAGGCCGCTCGGGTTCACATGGCGATCGTGGTTGATGAGTACGGCGGCACCGCCGGACTCGTCACCATCGAGGACATCTTGGAGGAGATCGTCGGTGAGATCGCCGACGAGTACGACACCGCAGCTCCGGAAGTCACCCAACTCGACGATGATCGTTTCCGGGTGCTCGCGCGGATGAGCTTGGACGACTTCGCCGAGCTCACCGGTGTTGAGATCGAAGCCGAGGATGAGGGAGTGGACACGGTTCTTGGCCTGATGGCTAAGAGGCTTGGCCGCGTTCCGATCCCCGGCGCCGAGGTCACTGAGGACGGTTGGCAGCTCGTGGCCGAACGGGGAGCCGGGCGTCGTAACCGGATCGGTGCAGTGCTCGCCACACGGATCGCCGTCCCCGACGGCGATGAAATCGATGACGATGACTGACCTCGGGGACGAAGACGCCAAACTCCTGGCTCTCGCACGCCAGGCGCGTGGCCGTATCCAGGCGAATGAAGGCGCGGCCGTGCGCGATGAGACCGGGCGCTCGTATTCCGGTGCGACTATCGATTTGCCGTCCACCACCCTCACCGCGCTCCAACTCGCGGTGGCCCAGGCCCACGCGGCTGGAGCCCACGACATCGAAGCAGCGGTAGTGGTCTCGAAGAACGACGACGTCTCGGCGATCGACACCCGACCGATATCCGAGGTGGCCTCGACCCCAACCCCGCTCTACCTGTGCTCGGTCCGTGGTGAGCTCGTGTCATCGGCTACCGTCGAGACGTGAAGATCACTGACTTCGAGGCACTGAGTTTTGACTGCTACGGCACCCTCATCGACTGGGAGGCCGGCATCGGCTCGGTCCTTCGCGACTGGGCTGATCGCCGCGGCTTGGAGATGACCACCGAGGACCTGCTCGTGGCTTACGCATCCCAGGAAGCCGAGGCGGCTCGCAATCACCCGACCGATCCCTACCCCTCGATCCTGTCGCGGGCGATGCGCACACTCGGTAGGGAGCTCGATACCGAAGTCTCTTTCGATGATTCACACGCACTTGCTACGTCGGTGCCCCAGTGGCCGGCCTTCCCGGATTCCACGGACGCACTGCAGCGCCTCGCGAAGCAC
>Ga0181588_10004518_pt1 | contig 11410 bp, 8 predicted proteins | sample 071ome_26_FD_148607 | JGI IMG/M metagenome (GOLD analysis project Ga0181588, IMG submission 148607) | Coastal salt marsh microbial communities from the Groves Creek Marsh, Skidaway Island, Georgia - 071409BT metaG (spades assembly) | ecosystem: Environmental > Aquatic > Marine > Intertidal zone...
TAGTCCCACTGATTCCAGTAATTTCGTTCGTGCTTTCCGATGGTTACGCCGGTTTTGGGGCCGCCGCGCTATCGGCGGGTAACGGCCATGAAAGACTGCCGCCGCCTGCTTCCTAGCTGCTTTTTTGAGCCCCCGAGGGCGGGTAGTGCAGCACACGAGCTCAGGGCCACTTTGTCGGGCCACGGAAACCTCGGGAAAGCACGCAGTCGAAGCCTCTCGGGGCCAATAATTCCCCCTTGCAAACGGTTGACACCGGGGGGCGACATCTAGAAAATACGCGCCCTTCTGGAGGGGTTCCCGAGTGGCCAAAGGGATCAGACTGTAAATCTGACGCGCGAGCTTCGGTGGTTCGAATCCACCCCCCTCCACCAAGGATTACACCGGCGGGGGACTGAGAACCTCCGGCAGTCGGTGCGGGTCCCGGGGTGAGCAGTGTGCCGCGGGTATAGTTCAATGGTAGAACCTCAGCCTTCCAAGCTGATGATGCGGGTTCGATTCCCGCTACCCGCTCCAAAAAAGGGCAGCAGTTTTGCTCATATAGCTCAGTCGGTAGAGCACTTCCTTGGTAAGGAAGAGGTCACCGGTTCAAATCCGGTTATGAGCTCCAATTCGGTACTGCGCGGAGCGCGTGATACCGGTAAGTGACAAGTAGGTAGCAGGTTGAGTGGCGCGAAGGGCGCCCAACGGACAAAGACTCAGGAGAGTGTGTCGCCATGGCAAAAGAAGCATTTGAGCGTTCTAAGCCCCACGTTAATGTGGGCACGATTGGACACGTAGACCACGGTAAGACGACGCTGACGGCGGCGCTGACGCGTGTATGTGCGGAAGTTTGGGGCGGCTCGGCGGTAGCGTTTGACGGCATTGATAACGCGCCGGAAGAGAAAGAGCGCGGTATTACGATTGCGACGTCGCACGTTGAGTACGAGTCGGAAGCGCGTCACTACGCGCACGTTGATTGCCCCGGACACGCGGACTACGTGAAGAACATGATCACGGGTGCGGCGCAGATGGACGGCGCGATCCTGGTGTGTGGTGCGACAGACGGCCCGATGCCACAGACGCGTGAGCACATTCTGCTGTCCCGTCAGGTAGGCGTTCCTTTCATCGTGGTATTCCTGAACAAGGCTGACCTGCTGGCAGAAGACTGCGGCGGCGTTGATACGGAAGAGTACACAGAGATGAAGGAACTGGTAGAGATGGAGCTGCGAGAGCTTCTGGATACCTACGAGTTCCCGGGTGATGACACCCCGATTATTTGTGGTTCTGCGCTGATGGCGTTGAATGGCGAAGATGACAATGGTCTGGGCACGACGGCGGTGAAGACGCTGGTTGAGACTTTGGACTCTTATATTCCTGAGCCTGAGCGTGCGATTGACCAGCCGTTCCTGATGCCGGTTGAGGACGTGTTCTCGATCTCTGGCCGGGGTACGGTGGTAACGGGTCGTGTTGAGCGCGGTATTGTGAAGGTGGGTGATGAGATCGAGATTATCGGTATCAAGGACACCCAGAAGACGACTTGTACGGGCGTGGAGATGTTCCGCAAGTTGTTGGATGAGGGCCGTGCGGGCGAGAACGTGGGTGTTCTGCTGCGTGGTACGAAGCGTGATGAGGTTGAGCGTGGTCAGGTACTGGCGATTCCGGGATCTGTAACGCCGCACACCAAGTTTGAGGCAGAGGTTTATGTGCTGTCGAAGGACGAAGGTGGACGACACACGCCGTTCTTCAAGGGTTACCGTCCGCAGTTTTACTTCCGTACGACGGACGTAACGGGTGCGGTTGAGTTGCCTGAGGGTGTTGAGATGGTGATGCCTGGTGACAACATTAACTTTGTGGCGACGTTGATTGCGCCGATTGCGATGGAAGAGGGCCTGCGTTTTGCGATCCGAGAGGGTGGTCGAACGGTAGGTGCTGGCGTCGTCGCCAAGATCATCGAATAAGCAGCGCGGCGGCCCGTCGGCCGTCTGACGAGTGAGCCGAACCGCCTTTTTTGGCTGTTCGGCTTCGTCGTCTCTGGAAAAGAGGTGTTTTTAGCCTTGAGACGTCGCTGAAACGCAGTGGAAGGCCAGTAGCTCAATTGGCAGAGCAGCGGATTCCAAATCCGCAGGTTGGGGGTTCGATTCCCTCCTGGCCTGCCACCCCGGACAAGACGCTGGGGCGGCAACGAAAGCCGGCAGGTGAGAGAGGCCGGTAGGTGGAGACATAACATGAGTGAAGCCGCGACAAGCAGGCTTGATTCGCTGAAATGGATCGTCGTGTTGGCAGTCGTTGCTGGTGGTATCTATGGCAACAGCTATTACGCCGATCAACCGATCCTGTATCGCGTGTTGGCGCTGTTGGTATTGGCGCTCATCGCCGGTTGGCTGGCGTCGCTCACGCAAAGAGGTGGTGAATTTTTGACGTTGGTCAAAGGGTCTCGCACCGAAATTCGCAAAGTGGTGTGGCCGACGCGGCAGGAGACCACACAAACGACGCTGATCGTGTTTGTGTTTGTCATCATCATGGGCCTGATCCTTTGGGGCCTCGACAGCGTGCTGGGTTGGCTCGCGTCACTGATTTTGGGTTGAGGGAAGGAACATGGCTTTAAAGTGGTACGTAGTGCATGCCTACTCTCAATACGAGAAGAAGGTTGCCGCCGCTATTCAGGAGCGAGTGGATCGTCTCGGCATGCAGGATCGATTTGGCGAAATCATAGTGCCGACCGAGGAAGTCATCGAGATGAAGGGCGGCCAGAAGCGCAAGAGCGAGCGCAAGTTCTTCCCTGGTTATGTGCTGGTGCAGATGGATCTCGATGAGAACACCTGGCACCTCGTAAAAGAGACGCCCCGCGTGCTGGGTTTTATTGGCGGTAAGGCAGACAAGCCGTCCCCGATCAGCGATGCAGAGGCTAACGTGATTTTGCAGCGCGTCGAGCAAGGCGTAGACCAACCCAAGCCGAAGACGGTCTTCGAGCCGGGCGAGATGGTTCGCGTTATCGATGGGCCGTTCAACGACTTTAATGGCGTTGTCGAAGATGTGAATTATGAAAAGAGCCGCCTGAATGTGGCGGTGCTGATCTTCGGGCGCTCAACGCCCGTAGAACTGGAGTTTGGTCAGGTCGAAAAAGCCTGATCGGGTGGGGTGGGCCGCAGTGGCCTGCCCTGAAATCAAAGCCGCGTAGGCGGCGATGATGGGGAGCCCGCGCAATTTGCTGCTTTATGCAGGCATTGCAACGGCGTTTGAACCCAGGAGATGACAACATGGCGAAGAAGATCGACGGCTATATCAAGCTGCAGATCCCGGCTGGACAGGCGAACCCCTCTCCACCGGTAGGCCCGGCGCTGGGCCAGAAAGGCGTAAATATCATGGAATTCTGCAAGGCGTTTAACGCCGACACCCAAGGCATGGAGCCGGGGTTGCCGATTCCCGTGGTGATCACGGTCTATAGTGATAAATCCTTTACCTATATCAAGAAGACTCCCCCGGCCGCGGTGTTGCTGAGGAAAATTGCGGGCATCAAAAGTGGGTCGGGTCGCCCGAATACGGAAAAGGTGGGCAAGGTGACCCGAGCCCAGCTCGAAGAAGTGGCGACACAGAAGTGGCCTGATTTGACGGCGGCCGATATGGATGCAGCGGTGCGAACCATCGCAGGTAGTGCGCGTTCAGCCGGTATTGAGACCGAGGGGGTGAACTGATGGCCAAGTTATCCAAACGCGTTCGCGCATTCCGCGAAAAGGTTGACGCAAACCACAGCTACACGCTGGATGAAGCTGTTGCACTCCTCAAGGAGTTTGGCACGGCCAAATTTAACGAAACCGTCGAAGTCGCAGTGAACCTCGGCGTCGACGCGCGCAAATCTGATCAGGGTGTTCGCGGCGCAACCACGCTGCCTCACGGCACAGGTTCTGAAGTGCGCGTAGCAGTCTTTACTCAAGGTGAGGGTGCCGACAAGGCTAAAGCCCTGGGCGCTGATTTTGTCGGCATGGAAGATCTCGCCGAGCAAATCAAAGGCGGCATGATGGATTTTGACGTCGTGATCGCGTCACCCGATGCGATGCGGGTCGTGGGCACGTTGGGTCAGGTGCTGGGTCCGCGCGGCCTCATGCCCAACCCTAAAACAGGCACGGTGACACCCGATATTGAAGCGGCGGTGCAGAATGCCAAAGCAGGCCAGATGCGTTTCCGTACGGACAAGAACGGCATCATTCACGGCGGCATCGGCAAGGTGAACTTCGAGCCAGACGCGATCAAGGGCAACCTGATTGCCGTGCTGTCTGACCTGAAGAAGGCCAAGCCCGCGTCGGCGAAGGGTGTTTATGTGCGTAAAGTGACCCTGTCTACCACGATGGGTCCTGGCGTTACCATCGATCACAACGCGATCGATTTTTAATAAAAGCATCATGACCGCGGGCTTTCGCCCGGGGTCATTAGCCCCCGTGTCTTTTTGATGAGGGGGTTGGGCAAAGCGCACCGCAGGCTGTGCCCACTTTGGAAGTCTTTGCAGGAATGTGTGGGTTAACCCCGCTGAACGCCAAAGGCTGTCAAAGACCGTAGGTGGCACTTGAAAAAGGGCCTTAATAGCGGACGCGAGTCCGGATGCCTACGCAGATGGTGAGGCAGTTCATCACCGAGGGGGGTCGTAGCGTGTGCGGCGACCTAAACAACCACAAAAGGAGTAAGCCAAGTGGCTATTGGACTCGAAGAGAAAAAAGCGATCGTCGCTGAAGTCAACGAGACAGCCGCCAGTGCACTTTCGCTTGTAATCGCCGACGCGCGCGGCGTTGCATCGAATGACATGACTGCTCTGCGTGCCTCGGCCCGCGAGAACCAAATCACCCTGCGGGTGGTTAGGAACACGTTGGCCAAGCGGGCACTGGAAGGGACTGAATATGAGTGTGTCGCCGACACCCTCACCGGCCCCTCCCTGTTCGGTTTTTCTATGGAAGACCCGGGCGCAGCAGCTCGATTGTTTAAGGATTTTGCCTCAGCAAACGATCGCTTCGAGGTAAAGGCACTGTCGGTCAGCGGCAAGCTACTCGGAGCCGATCAGTTGGATGTGCTGGCCAAGCTGCCCACGCGGGAGCAGGCACTGGCGACATTGATGAGCGTCATGAAGGCGCCCATCGTGAAGTTGGTACGCACCTCAAACGAGGTTCCCGGCAAGCTGGTCCGCGTTGTCGCGGCGGTTCGAGATCAAAAACAGCAGGCCGCCTGAATTGGCGAGAACTGCACCTGCAATTTTTAACGGAGATTAAGACATGGCACTTTCAAAAGACGAGATTCTCGACGCGATTGCCGAGATGAGCGTAATGGACATCGTTGCACTGGTTGAAGCGATGGAAGAGAAGTTTGGTGTTTCAGCTGCTGCAGCTGTCGCAGTTGCGGCGCCTGCTGCTGGCGGCGGCGATGCCGGTGGTGCGGCCGCTGAGGAGAAGACGGAGTTCGACGTTATCCTCACCTCAGGTGGCGAGAAGAAGGTCAACGTGATCAAGGTTGTTCGCGCAGTGACCGGTCTCGGCCTTAAGGAAGCAAAGGCAGTCGTAGACGGCGCGCCCGCTCCCGTGAAGGAAGGCGCTTCGAAGGACGAAGCGGAAGACATCAAGAAGCAGATCGAAGAAGCAGGCGGCGCAGTAGAGCTCAAGTAATTGAGCGCTACGTTTTAGCAAGCACCGTAACAGGGCTGGGGCGCATTGCGCTCCGGCCTTTTCCCGGTTCAAAGGCCGGCATTTGAATTTTCAGGATTTGCGTTGTTGTGAGGCAAAGCAAACCGTAGAGGAGTACTGATGACTTACTCGTACACGGAAAAGAAGCGTATTCGCAAGGATTTTGGATCCTTACCCAAGGTGATGGATATACCCTATCTCCTCGCGATTCAGCTGGATTCCTATAGCAAGTTCACCCAGGATGGCGTCGCGCTGGAAGACCGTGCGGAAAGCGGTCTGCATGCGGCTTTCAAATCGGTGTTTCCGATTGTTAGCTACAGCGGTAACGCGGCGCTGGAGTACGTGGACTACAAGCTCGGTGAGCCCGTCTTTGACGTGGACGAGTGCGTACTGCGCGGCACTACCTATGCCTGTGCGTTGCGCGTCAAGGTGCGCCTGATCATTTACGATAAAGAGTCGTCGTCCAAGTCCATCAAGGACATCAAAGAGCAAGACGTCTACATGGGGGAGATCCCCCTGATGACCCAGAACGGTACGTTTGTCATCAACGGTACCGAGCGGGTGATCGTTTCTCAGTTGCACCGCTCTCCTGGTGTCTTTTTCGATCATGACCGGGGTAAAACTCACTCCTCCGGCAAGCTCCTCTATAGCGCTCGCGTGATCCCTTATCGTGGTTCGTGGCTCGACTTCGAATTTGACCCCAAGGATCTCGTTTATGTCCGGATCGACCGCCGCCGCAAGCTGCCGGCGACGGTGCTGTTGAGGGCGCTGGGTTTCGATTCTGAAGAAATCCTCGATATTTTTTATGAGAACACGACCTTCCAGTTAGGCGAGGAAGGCTCTGCCATGATGACGTTGGTGCCCAAGCGCCTGCAGGGCGATATGGCTGCCTTTGACATCATGGCAGGCAAAAAATTGATCGTTGAGCGCGGCCGCCGTATTACAGCGCGGCATATTCGTCAGCTCGACGATGCCGGTATCGAGTTGTTGTCGGTGCCCGAGGAGTTCCTCGAAGGCCGACGGCTGGCGAAGAGCATTGTTGATACCAATACCGGTGAGGTGGTGGCCGAGTGCAACACTGAAATCACTGCCGCACTCCTGGCAACGCTGCGCGAAAAGAACATCGATACGATCGAGACGCTCTACACCAACGAATACGATTGTGGGCCGTTCATCTCAGATACGCTGGCGGCTGATAGCACCCGCAGCGTGCTCGAGGCGCTGGTCGAGATTTATCGCATGATGCGACCGGGCGAGCCGCCCACCAAGGAATCTGCGGAGAACTTATTCCAGAATCTGTTCTTCTCTGCTGAGCGTTACGATTTGTCAGCAGTGGGCCGCATGAAGTTCAACCGCCGTCTTGGCCGCGAGGACAAGACCGGGTCGGCAACGCTCGACAAAGAAGACATTGTCGACGTCATCCGTGCGTTGGTTGATATCCGCAACGGTAAGGGTGTTGTTGATGACATCGATCACCTCGGTAACCGTCGTGTCCGCTCTGTGGGTGAAATGGCTGAGAACCAATTCCGCGTGGGTTTGGTGAGGGTCGAGCGCGCCGTCAAAGAGCGGCTCTCCATGGCAGAGAGCGAAGGTCTCATGCCGCAGGACTTGATTAACGCAAAGCCGGTATCGGCCGCGGTGAAAGAGTTCTTTGGTTCGAGCCAGCTGTCCCAGTTTATGGATCAGAACAACCCGCTGTCAGAGGTGACTCACAAGCGCCGTGTATCAGCGTTGGGCCCGGGCGGCCTTACCCGAGAGCGCGCCGGTTTTGAGGTGCGCGACGTTCATCCGACGCACTACGGGCGTGTGTGCCCGATTGAGACGCCGGAAGGCCCGAACATCGGCTTGATTAACTCCCTTGCTACTTACGCTCGCACCAACGAGTACGGCTTCTTGGAGTCGCCGTACCGCAAGGTGGTAAAGGGTGTCGTGACCGATGACATCGAATATTTGTCGGCGATCAATGAGGCCGAGTACGTGATCGCGCAGGCGTCAGCAACGCTCGACAACAAGAACCGGTTTGTCGACGACCTGATCAACGTGCGTCATATGAACGAATTCACGGTGAAGCCCGCCGCCGACGTGCAGTATATGGATGTATCTCCAAAGCAGGTGGTATCGATTGCTGCGGCGCTGATTCCGTTCCTTGAGCACGACGACGCGAACCGCGCGCTGATGGGATCAAACATGCAGCGTCAGGCTGTGCCAACGCTCAAGACCGAGAAGCCCCTGGTGGGTACCGGTATGGAGCGCTATGTGGCTTCTGACTCTGGCGTGTGTGAGGTTGCGGCCCGTGGTGGCGTGATCGACTCAGTCGATGCCAGCCGAATCGTGGTGCGGGTCAATGCCAAGGAGGTCGGCATTGATGATTCGCCGGTCGATATCTACAACCTGACTAAGTACAAGCGTTCCAACCAGAACACCTGTATCAATCAGCGGCCGATTGTGAAGCCCGGTGATTTGGTAGCCCGAGGCGATATTCTGGCCGATGGGCCTTCGGTGGATCTGGGCGAATTGGCACTGGGGCAGAACATGCGGATCGCATTCATGCCCTGGAACGGTTACAACTTCGAAGACTCGATCCTCGTCTCTGAGCGCGTGGTAAAGGAAGATCGCTTCACCACGATCCACATTCAGGAACTCACCTGTATTGCTCGTGATACCAAGTTGGGCTCTGAAGAAATCACCGCAGACATTCCCAATGTCGGTGAGGGAGCACTGGGCAAGCTGGATGAATCAGGCATCGTTTATATCGGCGCTGAAGTCGACGCCGGCGATATCCTGGTCGGTAAGGTGACGCCGAAAGGCGAAACGCAGCTGACCCCGGAAGAGAAGCTCCTCCGCGCAATTTTTGGCGAGAAAGCGTCCGATGTAAAAGACACCTCGTTGCGCGTGCCTTCTAGCTACAAGGGTACGGTGATCGACGTGCAGGTCTTCACGCGTGATGGCTTGGAGAAGGACCCCCGCGCCAAACAAATCGAAGCAGCGCAGTTGGCGGACTACCGAAAGGATTTGAAAGAGGAGTACCGTATCTACGAGGAGGCGACGTTTGCGCGTCTCGCCGGCTTGCTCGAAGGCAAAACCACCGTATCCGGTGGCGGTCTGACCAAGGGCACCAAGCTGACCAAGACCGTCTTGGCTGATCTCGATCGAGAGCAGTGGTTCAAGCTGAAGCTATCTGACGCTGATCTCAATAGTCAGCTGGCTTCGGCGCAGCGCCTACTCGAAGAGCAGAACACCCAGCTCGAAGAGCGCTACGAGATTAAGAAAGAAAAGCTGCAAAGCGGTGACGATCTTGCACCGGGCGTGCTGAAAATCGTCAAGGTTTACCTGGCCGTCAAGCGCCGTATCCAGCCGGGCGACAAGATGGCAGGTCGTCACGGTAACAAAGGTGTGATTTCGGTGATCATGCCCGTAGAGGATATGCCTTACGACGAGCACGGTGATCCGATTGATATCGTATTGAACCCGCTCGGCGTGCCCTCGCGGATGAACGTGGGGCAGATTCTGGAGACTCACCTCGGTATGGCGGCGCATGGTTTGGGCCGCAAGATCGATGAGATGCTGGAGCAGCAAGTAAAGCTGACCCAGTTGCGCAGTTTCCTGAAGCAGGTCTACAGCCACACGACCGATGCGCGACGCAGTGCGGACATCGCTTCTCTCAGTGATGATGAGCTGCTGGCGCTGGCGGAGAATCTTCGAGCAGGGGTACCGATGGCAACGCCGGTATTTGATGGTGCTCGAGAGGAATCCATTAAAGAGCTGCTGCGCATGGCGGAATTGCCTGACAGCGGTCAGCTGACGCTGTTTGATGGCCGTACCGGTGATCAATTTGATCGCCCGGTGACGGTGGGCTATATGTACATGCTCAAGTTGAACCACCTCGTGGACGACAAGATGCACGCGCGCTCTACCGGCTCCTACAGTCTGGTGACCCAGCAGCCGCTGGGTGGTAAGGCGCAGTTCGGTGGTCAGCGATTCGGGGAAATGGAGGTCTGGGCGTTGGAAGCTTATGGCGCCGCCTACACCCTGCAGGAGATGCTCACCGTCAAGTCGGACGACGTGGCTGGACGAACCAAGATGTACAAGAACATCGTCGATGGGGATCACCAGATGGAGCCGGGTATGCCCGAATCCTTCAACGTGTTGATCAAAGAAATCCGCTCACTCGGTATCGATATCGATCTCGAGTCTGAGTCATCTGGCTTCTGAGGGGAGATAAGACGTGAAAGATTTGCTGAACCTGCTGAGCAGGGAGAAAAACGAAGACTTCGATGCAATCCGTATCGGTCTGGCCTCTCCGGAAATGATTCGGTCGTGGTCTTTTGGCGAGGTCAAGAAGCCGGAGACGATCAATTATCGAACGTTCAAGCCGGAGCGTGATGGCCTGTTCTGCGCCAAGATCTTTGGCCCGGTGAAGGATTACGAGTGCCTTTGCGGCAAGTACAAGCGCCTCAAGCATCGCGGTGTTATTTGTGAGAAGTGCGGTGTTGAAGTCGCGCTGGCCAAGGTGCGCCGCGAGCGTATGGGGCACATTGAGCTGGCCAGCCCGGTGGCACACATTTGGTTTTTGAAGTCGCTGCCATCGAGAATCGGGCTGCTGCTGGATATGACGCTGCGCGATATCGAGCGCATTCTCTACTTTGAGGCTTACGTGGTGACGGACCCGGGTCTGTCAGCGCTCGAGCATGGCCAGTTGCTGAATGACGAGCAGTACTACGAGGCGATGGAGGAATTCGGCGACGAGTTCACCGCCAAGATGGGTGCTGAGGCGATTCAGGATTTGATGAAGGAAATCAATCTCAAGAGTGAGATTGAAGTGTTGCGTGAGGAAATCCCGCAGACCAACTCCGAAACCAAAATCAAAAAGTTGTCGAAGCGTCTGAAGTTGATGGAGGCCTTCGACAAGTCGGGCAACAAGCCTGAGTGGATGATTTTGAACGCGCTGCCCGTGTTGCCGCCGGATCTTCGGCCCTTGGTTCCGCTGGATGGTGGGCGTTTTGCGACGTCGGATCTGAATGATCTTTATCGACGCGTGATCAACCGAAATAATCGCCTCAAGCGACTGCTGGATCTCAACGCGCCTGACATCATCGTGCGCAACGAGAAGCGGATGCTTCAGGAATCCGTCGACGCGCTTCTCGACAACGGCCGTCGTGGTCGCGCGATCACCGGGTCCAACAAGCGACCGCTCAAGTCACTGGCTGACATGATCAAGGGTAAGCAAGGCCGCTTCCGTCAGAACCTGTTGGGTAAGCGTGTTGATTACTCTGGCCGTTCTGTGATCGTGACCGGTCCGACACTCAAGTTGCATCAGTGTGGCCTGCCCAAGAAGATGGCGCTTGAGCTCTTTAAGCCGTTTATCTTCGGCAAGCTCGAGCTGCGCGGGCTGGCGAGCACGATCAAGGCCGCCAAGAAAATGGTCGAGCGTGAGCCGCCAGAGGTGTGGGACATTCTCGCCGAAGTGATTCGAGAGCACCCGGTGCTCCTGAATCGCGCGCCCACCTTGCACCGACTGGGTATTCAGGCGTTTGAGCCGGTCCTGATTGAAGGTAAGGCGATTCAGCTGCACCCGCTTGTGTGTGCCGCGTACAACGCTGACTTCGACGGCGACCAAATGGCGGTCCACGTACCGTTGACGCTGGAAGCACAGCTGGAAGCGCGCGCGCTGATGATGTCGACCAACAACATTCTCTCGCCGGCTTCAGGTGATCCAATTATTGTACCGTCGCAGGACGTGGTTCTGGGTCTCTACTACATGACGCGTGAGC
>Ga0181588_10004525_pt1 | contig 11402 bp, 8 predicted proteins | sample 071ome_26_FD_148607 | JGI IMG/M metagenome (GOLD analysis project Ga0181588, IMG submission 148607) | Coastal salt marsh microbial communities from the Groves Creek Marsh, Skidaway Island, Georgia - 071409BT metaG (spades assembly) | ecosystem: Environmental > Aquatic > Marine > Intertidal zone...
GTCTCGGCGATGGCGCTCGCTCGGTGCGCCTCATCAGCCAGTGCCCACTCCCCCCAGAGCGCGCGACCGACCATGAACCCGGAGCAACCAGCTTCGGTCGACACCCGAACCTGATCGAGGAACAAATCGAAGTCGCCACCGCCGGAGAGCAACGCCCACGGCATCGAACACCGCGCGGTCACCTGACGGCAGCTGTCCAGCCAGGCCGCACGATCAGTCACGACGAGCGGATCGACTGGGAACGGCAACTTGAGGAGGTCCGGTCCGAGCGCAGCGAACCGCTCAGCGGTCTCGAGCACGACCCGCAGTCGATCCTCCGGCGACGCGAGACCGAAGAACAGCGGCTCCATCACCAGCGGAATACCGACCTCATGAGACTCGGCCAGCAGATCGACCGCGACGCGTTCCTGCTCGACGGCGAGTGGATGGTCGGGATGGAAGGGCAGCAGCACCTTCGCGCATGACGCTCCCGACGCGGCCGCCGCCGCTACCGACCAACCCTCGAGCACGGTCGTCGGACCGGCACCCGGATCGTCGAGATACCCCTGCGACTCGAGAGCGGCGAAGAACCCGACTCCAGAAGCGAGCGCACCCGCCTCAATTACCTGCGGGATCGAGTACTCCGGCTCAAGCATCACACCGGTGGCGAAGGGAGAGACCGCTCCAACCAGTTCGATCTTCATCGCCGTGATCTGAGCGTCGGTAACGCTCCCATCACTTGCACCATGAGCCGGCCGACCGCGGGCCAGGAACTGCCGAAGGGAATCGCGGTGGTCGATTGCGAGCACCCGGAAGCGACCGGACTCGTCGCGAAGATCGTCGAGACCCGTCACGCCCGCACCACCCGCTCCAGCCGGCTGGTCACGTCGTCGGAACGATCGGCAGCGACCACTCCCCCGCTGTCCAGTCCGCCTCGATCCATGTGTGCTCGGCGGCGAAGCATGGCGGGGTCGACCGTTCCTCGCCGATGAGATCTCCCGCGAGGTAGTTGAGGAAGTACATATTCGCCCCCGGGCAGGCCACCGAGGTGTGGTAGCCGGCGGGCACGGTCACCAGACCGCGGTCGTGCACCACGAACGTCTCGTCGAATGCGCCGTCACGCCAGTTGCGATGGATCGCGTACCCCTCGGGCCGGTCGAGTCGGAACCAATAGGTCTCCTCGAGGTACGGGGAGCCGTCGTGGCCGTCGTGGCAGTGCGGAGGCCACCCCGACCAGGTGCCGCGGGGCACGTACACCTGATACAGGATGAGTCGCTCGGCGTCGATGGGAGGGGCGACGGTGTGGATCACCTGGCGATGGGCCTGCCCTCCGCCGCGGATCTCCGAGCGCATCTCCGAGGGCTCGATCACCCGCGTCGGGTAGCGGCCTTCGGCGGGCGCCGAGCCAACGGCGAACTCCACTCCGGCGGCACCGGCGACCACCGAGTACTCCTCACCAGGCGCCACGTAGACCACCCGGCCGAGTTCGGTGAACACCGAGTCACGGGTGACCTCGGCCTCAAGGTCACCGGCGGTGACCGTGCCGGATCCGGCAAGCACTGTGATCGCGGTCTCTCGACCTTGTGCGCACCCGGAGTGATGCTCCCCGGCCGCAAGCGCGACGGTGTCGAATGCGAGGTAGCGCCAGCCGGCGTCTTCTGGTGTCATGTTCAGCCGATCTCCCCGACGCCCACTGGGCGTCCCTCGTGAATGGATTTCCAGGCAGCGAGTCCGAGCACCAACGGGGCACGCCCATCGGCGATCGTGACCGGCGACGGTGCCTCTCCGCGCGCCGTGCGAACGAAGTCACCCCACTGGTCGACGTACGACGGGATGTATCGCTCGATGAAGAAGTACGGGATCGTCGATCCCTGCGACCCGTCGGCGGTGCGCAACGTGGTGGTGGTGACCCCCGGGTTGTCGCTCGCCACGACCCCCGCCGACCCGAACACCTCGACGCGCTGGTCGTAGCCGTAAACCGCTTGACGGGAGTTGTCGATGGTGGTGATCGCGCCGTTCTCGTGGCGCATCATCACGACGACGGTGTCGAGGTCACCGGCCTCGCCGATAGCGGGGTCGACCATGACGCCACCCTGGGCATAGACCTCGACCACCTCGCTGCCGGTCACATAGCGGGCCATGTCGAAGTCGTGGATGGTCATGTCGAGGAAGATGCCGCCCGACACCTTGATGTACTCGATCGGGGGAGGCGCGGGGTCGCGGCTCGTGATGCGCACCATCTGCACCTCGCCGACCGCTCCCGCGCGAACCTGCTCTCGCACCGAGCGATGGCTCGGGTCGAAACGCCGGTTGAAGCCGACCTGGACCGGGATCCCTGATCGCTCGACGGCCGCCACCCCTCGGTCGACTTCGCCGAGGTCGAGGTGTACCGGCTTCTCGAGGAACACCGGCTTGCCGGCCTCAGCGGCGGCGACGAGGAGATCAATGTGGGTGTCGGTCGACGAGCAGATGGCCACCGCGTCGACCTGATCGGAGTTGATCAGCTCATGCGGATCGCCGGCGACGAAGCCACCATGCTCCGCGGAGACGGCCTCCGCGGCAGCTGTGGCGACGTCGTAGACCGCGCCGAGGGAGAGTCCCTCGACGCGTCGCGCGACGAGTTCGGCGTGCATCCGGCCGATGCGTCCGCAGCCAAGGAGGCCGATGCGGATGGGGGAGGTGCTGGTCATGTGGTTCGTTCTCCTGGTCGTTTCGATCGAAGGTCGTTCTGTGGCGCTCGGCGGATCTCGGAATCCGGGAGGGATCAGGACCCGTCGAGTCGGTTGAACTCGGTGGTGATGCGCCCGTCGCGCACCTCCACTTCATAGGCGCCGAGGGCCTCGCGTATGGGTTTGCGACAGGGCGCCCCGGTGCGAGCGTCGAAACGGCCGTTGTGCTTCGGGCACTCGAGTTGGCCGTCGAGGAGCGCGCCATCGGCGAGGTGTACCTGGCCGTGGGTGCAGAGTCCATCGAGCAACGCCACCTCGTCCTCGCCAAGACGGCAGAGCACGTAGGTGCGATCGCCGACATCGACTCGGCGGAGTCCCCCGATGGCGACGGAGGTCACCGATCCGAGGCTGACCGGCCCGCCTCCGCGGGCCCAGTTCCCCTCCCCCACCTCGATGCGGTCGGGTTCGGCACCGGGGACATCGGGAATGTCGAGGTCGAGCTCGTAGGTCGGGTCGGTCGACTGACGACGCAGTGCCGAGAAGATCTGCCGGTAGGCCGCGACGGTGTTGGGGATCGGCGGGGCGAGTTGGTCACGGATCTCGGTGTGCAGCTTCGGCAGAGCGTGGTACGGGACGCTCGGGAAGATGTGGTGCTCGACGTGGTAGTTCATGTTCAGATACAGGAACCGGAACAGCGGGTTCATCATGACGGTCCGCGTGTTGAGCCGGTGATCGAGGACGTCTTCGCGCATGCCGGCGTGCTGGGTGAGCCCGAAGAACACCATGAGCCAGGCGCCGTAGATGGTCGGCAGACCGATGAACAGCAGCGGGACGATCGAGGTGATGGCGGTGGCCCACACGACGACCGCGAGGGTGAGGCCGACGAAGACGCGGGCCTCCCACACGGCGCGACGCCGGTCGTGCTCGGGAATGAAATCGCAGGCCTCGGCGTCGAGTCCGACGGTCGCGTGTCGAACCAGACGAATGAACATCGAGGGCCCGCCTCGCAGGTGGGTGAAGGCGAACACCGTGCCGGGGACGCTCGGCGGGCGTTGGAACACGATCTCAGCGTCGCGTCCAACGATGATCGTGTCAGTGTGGTGCCGGTAGTGCGACCAGCGCCACAGCGTCGGCCCGCGCCAGAGCATGAAACAGGCGACGTGGTAGACGGCCTCGTTCGCCCATCCGGTCCTAAAGGCGGTGCCATGTCCGGCCTCGTGCCAGCGGGCATCGGCGGATCCGCCGTAGAGCGCCCCGTAGAGAGCGAAGGCCGGCACCGCCCACCAGGATCCGAGTGACCACCAGGCGAGGAGTCCCGCTCCGATGAGGGCGGCGATCCAGAGCGTGGTGTCGAGTGAGGCGCGTGCGTCAGATCGCTCCTGTAGGGAGCGCATGACCGAGGGCTCCACCACCGGCTGGAACCAGCGGGCGTCAGCGAGGCCGCGCTCTCGGGCGAGTCGCGCTTCGGGCCCAGTCAGGCGGTAATCGCGCTTCACCAGGTCGTTCGAGATCGTGGCGGTCATCCGGTCACCTCCATTCCCTCATCTCTACCAGCCGAGCCGCTGGGCGCGCTTGCCCTCGTCGAGTTCTGCGCGAGCGGCGAGCACCTCGGCCCGCGGGCTCACCTCCGGCACTCCGACCTCCCAAAACGAGCCTCCCTCGGTCCAGGTGTAGGCGTCGGTGCGCAAGGCGATGACAGTGGTCCGATCAGCGGTTCGGGCTCGTTCGAGCGCCGCCTCGAGGCCGGCGATGTCGGTCACCGTCTCCGCCCGACAGCCCATGGCGGCGGCATGGGCGGCGAAGTCGACCCGGACCTCCTCCACGATGCGGGAGTCGGCGATGAGATTGTTGAACGGGACACCACCCTGGTTGACCTGGAGGCGGTTGATGACGGCGAAGCCTCCGTTGTCGCACACGACCACCGTCATGCGATGGCCGGACAGGACCGACGAGTAGAGGTCGCTGTTCATCATGAGATACGAGCCGTCTCCGACGAGCACCACGACCTCGCGATCGGGAAGGGCCATCGCCGCGCCCCAGCCACCGGCGATCTCATATCCCATGCAGGAGTAGCCGTACTCGGTGTCGAAGGAGTGGCAGACATCTGAGCGCCAGCCGTTCACCAGCTCACCGGGGAACCCGCCGGCGGCGGTGAGCACATAGGTGTCATCGGTGGCTAACCGACTGACGGCGCCAACCACTTGCGCGTAGGTCGGCAGTTCAGTTGTGCCCCTGGCCGGGTCGGCGATCCGGTCGATGTAGGCGTGATATCCGGTGACCTCGGTGGCGCAACGCTCGGCCCAAGCGGCAGGAGCGGTCCAGTCACCGAGGAGGGAGTCGATCTCGGTGATCGTCTCGCGGGCGTCGCCGATAACGGTCTGAGCGAGGTGCTTGGTGGCATCGAAACGGGCGGTGTTCACCCCGATGAGGCGCATGTCCTCGTTGGCGAACACGGTCCACGATCCGGTCGCGAAGTCCTGTAGACGAGTGCCGATGGCGATCACCACATCGGCCTGGGCGGCGAGGGCGTTGGCCGAGGTGCATCCGGTCACGCCGATCGGCCCGGCATGCAGCGGATTCGACTGCGGGATCGAGGTGCGTCCGGCGACGGTCTCGACCACCGGGATGCGGTGTCGCTCGACGAGAGCGAGGAGCTCGGATTCGGCCTCCGACCAGTGGACGCCGCCTCCGGCGATGATGAGCGGTTTTTCAGACGAGCGGATCGCCTCGACGGCGGCGTCGATCTCGGACTGATCAGCACGTTGGCGGCGCGGGTGATGCACCCGTTCGGCGAAGAAGCGCTCCGGGAAGTCGAAGGCCTCAGCCTGGACGTCTTGTGGGAGCCCGATGAAGGCCGGGCCGCATTCGGCCGGGTCGAGCATGGTCTCGATGGCGTGAGGCAGCGACTGGAGGATCTGCGCCGGGTGGGTGATGCGATCCCAGTAGCGGGTCACCGCGCGAAAGGCGTCGTTCACGGTGGTCGACGGGGCGCCGAAGTGCTCCACCTGCTGAAGCACCGGATCCGGGATGCGCGAGGTGAACGTGTCTCCGGCGAGAAGCAGGAGCGGCAAACGATTGGCCATGGCGACCCCGGCCGCGGTGACCATGTTGGTGGCGCCGGGGCCAACTGATGAGGTGGCCACCATGATCTGGCGGCGCTTCACCGCCTTGGCGTAGGCCGTGGCGGCGAGGGCCATGCTCTGCTCGTTCTGCCCGCGCCACGTCGGCAGATCGTCCTGAACGCTCTCGAGAGCGTGCCCGAGCGAGGTGACGTTGCCGTGGCCGAAGATGGCGAACACGCCGGGGAAAAGCGGCACGGTGCGGCCGTCGATCACGGTCTTCTGCGCGATGAGATACCGGACGATCGCCTCGGCGGTGGTCAGTCGGATGGTCTTCATCGGCTCGCTCCTCGTCTCGTGTCGATCATGTCGTTCGTGTTCGGTATCGCCTGAATTCGCTGTCGCAGGTTCGGTGCGTTCAGTCCTGTCTGATCGAGTTGACCGTCTCCCACGCACCCGATTCACACGACCGAAGCCAGGCCGACTGGAAGCTCACATAGTCGACAGCCTCGGAGAACCCGGGGCGGTGCTGTTCACCGGTGGCGACCGCGGTCAGGAACTCGTAGTTCTCGATCACCTTGAGGTCCTCGTAGCCGATCGCATTGGCGTCACCGGGCACGAAATGCCCGTGATACGGATAGCGATCTCCCGCGTAGACCGTGGTGTATCCGCGAGGGGCACGACCGTCGTCATCAACCAAGAAGACCTGCATTTCATTCATCGTCTCGAGGTTCCATCGCAACGCGCCCTTGGTGCCGTAGACATCGAACGCCATCTGCGATTCGGGGCCGATGATGGCCCGCGACGACTCGAAGGTGCCCCGAGCACCGTTGGCGAAACGGACCATGGCCGCGGCGTAGTCCTCGTTGGTGACCTCGCCGGTCGGGTCGCCCGGCTGGCCGCGGTCGTAGTGGGTGCCTCCGGCTTTCGGCAGCGGCCGCTCGCGGATGAACGTCTCGCGGGTTCCCGACACCTCGGTGATCGGACCGAGCAGCATGTGAGCGAGATCGACGGCGTGGCTGAGGATGTCGCTCGATACGCCATAGCCGGCCTCGTCAACGAGGAACCGCCACGAGAGCAGACCCATCGGGTCGGCCCCGTACATCGAGAAGAACCGACCCCGGTAATTGGTGATCTCGCCGAGGCGCCCGCTCTCGATGAGGGCTTTGGCGTGCTGCACGAGGGGCGCCCACCGGTAGTTGTACCCAACGCCGGTGATCACTCCGGCGCGACGCGCCGCGGCTTCGATGCGCACGGTCTGATCGGGAGTTCCGCCGACCGGCTTCTCGCAGAACACCGCTTTGCCAGCCTCGGCGGCGGCGATCGCGATCTCTTCGTGCATCATGTTCGGCGCCGTCACATAGACCACGTCGACATCGGGGTGATCGACGACCGCGCGCCAATCCTCGACGGCCTCGCGAAACCCGACACCGCTGACGGCCTGCTCGCGCCGCTCGGCGACATTGTCACCGCAGACAACGAGGGCGGTATCGAAGACGCGCTCCGGGAAAAGCGAGGCGATGCGAGCGGCGGATCGTGAATGGGCCTGGCCCATCCAGCCGAATCCGACGACGCCAATACCGAGGACGGGGCGGGTGCTCATTGCTGGTTCTCCAAAGTGGGAGCGGTGGTTGGGGGGAGGGATCGAGCCCCGTGGTGCGGGCTGACGCTCACGACGGGTCTCCCGACGCGCGCTCGGCGAGGAAGGCCTCGACCTCGGCGACGGTCGGCATGTCGTCGGCGCACATGAGGCGCGCGGCGACGATCGCTCCGGCGGCGTTTCCGAAACGAACGCACTCAACCGGGGCCCATCCCGACAGCAGCCCGTGGCAGAAGGCCCCGCCGAAGGCGTCTCCCGAGCCGAGACCGCAGACGACCTCCACCGGGAACGGCGGGATGCGCTCGCGTACACCGTCGGCGGTAGCGACCATGACACCGTCGCCGCCGAGTTTCACCACGGCCATCTCAAGTCCGCGCTCAAGCAGTCGGTCGGCGGCCTCGTCGGGGTCGCGGGTGCCGACCGCGATCTGGCATTCGTCGCGGTTGCCGATGGCGATCGTCACCTGATCGAGGATCGGTGAGATCCGCTCGGTGGCGTGATCAGCGGACTCCCAGAACATCGGACGCCAATCGAGATCGAGCACCGTGTGACGGCGACGACCGCGGTGCTCAAGCATCGCCCGCACCGCACCCGATGATGGCTCCCAAGCGAATCGAGAGGCTGGCACCCAGAAGATCTCGGTACGAGCCACCTCGTCGAGGTCGATGTCGTCGACCGTGAGGTTCTGATCCGGCGCGCGGGGCGACCGGTAGAAGATGATCGACGGCTCCTCCGGTGGGTCGAGTTCAGCGAAGGCGAGCGGTGTCGCGAGATCGGGGTCGGTTCCCACCCATCGGACGTCGACGCCGAAGGTGTGCTCAAGGGCGTGCCGGATGTAGCGGCCGAACTTGTCGTCACCGACGCGGGTGGCGACCGCCGCGTGCCGACCAAGGCGCGCGGCGGCGACAGCGACATTCGTGGCAGTGCCGCCGATCGACTTACGGAAGGTCGTGACCTCAGTGAGGCTCCGGCCGAGTTGCTCGCCGTAAAGGTCGACCGAGATCCGACCGACCGTGATGAGTTCGGGGGTTGTGGACACGATGCCTCAGGACTGGGGAGAGCTCTCCCGGATCGCGGCCTCGAGCTCGTGCTGAAGCTGTTCGAGTTCCGCGCCGCCCGCCATGAGCTGGGTGAGCTCGGGAAGGGAGATGTCCTCCTTGGCGAAGTTCCCCATCGACTGACCGCGATTGAGGATCAGGAATCGGTTGCCGACTGGCCAGGCGTGACTCGGGTTGTGGGTGATGAAAATGACGGCGAGACCGCGGTTGCGGGCCTCGACAATGCGGCGGAGCACCACACCCGACTGCTTGACGCCGAGGGCTGAGGTCGGCTCATCGAGGATGAGCACCTTGGCGCCGAAATAGCCGGCCCGCGCGATGGCGACCGACTGGCGCTCGCCACCCGAAAGGGTGCCGACGGGCTGCTCGGTGTCGCGGATGTCGATGCCCATCTTCATGAGTTCGTCTTTGGCGATGCGTTTCGCCTTCGACTTGTCGATCCACTTGAGCGGGCCGAGGCGCCGGGTGGGCTCGGAGCCGAGGAAGAAGTTGCGCCACACCGACATCAGCGGAACCATCGCGAGGTCCTGGTACACGGTGGCGATTCCGGCGGCGAGCGCCTCGCGCGGATTCGCGAAGGTGACATCCTCGCCGTTCAGGCGGATCGAGCCCTCGCTTTGCTGGTGGGCTCCCGCGAGGATCTTGATGAAGGTGGACTTGCCCGCGCCGTTGTCGCCGAGCACGCAGGTCACCTCACCGGCGTTCACCGAGGTGCTCACGTCCTTCAGGGCGACGATGTTGCCGTAGTACTTCGAGATGTTGTCGAGTTCGAGGAGATGGGTGTCAGCCATGGAGGTCCCTCCGTTGGGTCGGGTGAGCGGTGACTGCGTGTGTGGTGCTCATCGGCGCATCGCCTCCGCCCGGGCGCGGATCGATCGGTTAGCGATCACAGCGAGCAGCAAGGTGACGCCGAGGAAGAGGAACCGCCAGTCGGAGTTCCATCTCGACGATGGGATACCGAGGGTTGCCTCGGCGATGATGATGGCGCCGAGCGCTCCACCGAGGGCGCTTCCGTAGCCGCCGGTCAGCAGGGTGCCTCCAACGACTGCGGCGATGATGTACTCGAACTCCTCGCCGTTGCCGGTGTTGGCCTGAATGGTGTTGAGTCGGAACGCCAGAAGCATGCCGACCAGCCAGGCTGCGCCGGAGACGAGCATGAACAGGCGGGTCTTGGTGCGCGCGGCCGGCACGCCGACCTGACGAGCGGCCTCCTTGTTGCCGCCGACGGCGAAGGTCCAACTGCCGAAGCGGGTCTTGCCGAGCACGAACACGCAGACGGCGGTGAAGCCGGCGAACCAGAGCGTACGAACCGAGAACTTCGCGGGGATGATCCCGGCCTCGATCTCTGACGGAAGGGTGAAGAGCAGTCGCACCACGAAGGCGACCACGATCAGAACACCGGCGATGACAAACAGTCGCGTACCGAGGGCATCCGACCGGAAATCCACGGAGTTGCGCTCGGTGAAAAGGAAGCCGAGGACGACCCAGGCGATCACGACCAAGGTGACGGCGAGCATGACCGAGAACGCCTCGGCACGGAATTTCACCGACACCGACTGCGAGCGCACAAAAAAGGCCATCACGCCGAGAAGGGCGGCGAGCACGGCGAGCACGACCGTCCGGGTCATCACGCTCACCCGTCGGGCGTGGACCAAGGAGAGCGACATGGCGGTCAGGCCGAGACCGGCGAGCACCATGAAGACGGTGGCCCGGAGTCCTTGGTGCGTGAAAGGGAAGAACAGGTTCGTGTCGTCGTAGGGGTCCATGGCCGCGGCGATAACCATTGCGAGCACGAACGACACGACGCCGAGCACGAGCCACTGGAGCAAACGGCCCGAGAGGCGGATGCCGCCTCGATCGCCGACCGGCTCGAAGCGCCACAGGCCGAGGCCGACGAGGCCGACCACGGTGCCGGCGCCGATCAGCCCGGCCCCGAGCACGTTGCCGGCGACCGAATCGGTGCGGTGCAGTGCGGCGATGCCGACCACGGAGGTGACCGCGCCGATGGCGAGGACCGGAACACCGATTGCCGAGCCCGATGAGCGACGACGAGCGAACTGCATCTCGGCAACGGCGATGAGCACGAGCGCGGCAATCACGGAGATCAGCACCAAGAAGACGCGGTCGCGCTGGGCCCACTGATGGTGATTGCGCTGCCACTCGCTGGCGAAGATGCGCCGCCAGAACTCGTAGCCGCTGGCCTCCCGGATGTCGCCGACCTGAACCTGGTCGACGATCAGCTTTGAGAATCCAAGCTTCGCGCCGATGAGCACGAAGAACGTGGCAAGGGTGATGATGAAGCTCGGCAGTTTCGTGCGCTCCACGAGTTGCCCGTTGAAGTAGCCGATGCCGAGCGCGAAGGCGAGCGACAGCGGGATGGCGATCCACAGGTTGAGTCCGGCACCACCGCGCTCCCCCACCTCAAGTGAGAGCAGGATCACGAGGATGCCCATGGCGCCGGTCATGGCGCCCGAGGAGAGGTCGAACTCGCCGCCCACCATGAGCATGGACACGGCGACGGCCATGATGCCGAGTGGCGACGAGGCAAAGTCGACGAGGCTGGCGGTTCCACCGGCCGTTCCAAACGGAACCGAGACCGCCCAGAAGAACGCCCAGAGTCCGATAACGCCGATCAGCGCACCGATCTCTGGTCGGATGAAGAGGCGCTGGAAGACGCCGCGGTACGTCAGACGCTCGTCAGCCTGCTTCTCTTCGTCGGCGCCCGCTGAGCCGGCCGACGCTTCGGCTTGATTCACAACCGCATCGGTCATGTTCGAGTCCCCCGAGATGTCGTTCCCGCCTCCCCGGCGGGGTGAAACACGTTACGTGAGGGGGCCGGCCCGAACGGGCCGGCCCCCTTCCACGTCTTGCGACGACGCAGATGCGTCGTGTCTACGTCAGCGGGTGCCGGCGTCGACGAGCGTGGCCACCTGGGCGGCGTTGCTCTGGTCGACGAAGCCGGGGCCCGAGAGCACCGGCTGACCGCCACCGGCGGTGTTGGCGTTGGTGACGTTGAGGTAGAGCAGGACGATCGGCA
>Ga0181588_10004531_pt1 | contig 11396 bp, 7 predicted proteins | sample 071ome_26_FD_148607 | JGI IMG/M metagenome (GOLD analysis project Ga0181588, IMG submission 148607) | Coastal salt marsh microbial communities from the Groves Creek Marsh, Skidaway Island, Georgia - 071409BT metaG (spades assembly) | ecosystem: Environmental > Aquatic > Marine > Intertidal zone...
GGCACTGGCGGCTGACTATCCTGCCCTCTTCTGGGTCGGTCTGGAATATCGCTATATGCCTCCGGTCGCGCGGTTTATTGAGCGTGTGCACGCTGGCGAAACCGGTGATGTGCGGATGATGTATATCCGCGAACATCGTTTTCCCTTCTTGCCCAAGGTTGGTGACTGGAACCGTTTCAACCGCAACACGGGCGGTACGCTGGTTGAGAAATGCTGTCACTTCTTCGATCTGATGCGACACACATTACGCGATGAGCCGGTGCGGATTTTTGCGAGCGGTGGGCAGGATGAAAATCATCTCGACGAGAGCTATGGCGGCGAAGTGCCGGACATTCTCGACAACGCATTTGTGACGGTGGATTTTGCGCGTGGCGCACGGGCTGTGCTGGATCTGTGTATGTTCGCCGAAGGGGCAGAGCAGCAGGAAGAGATTTACGCGCTTGGCGCAGAGGGGCGGCTGGATGTGGAGATCCCTGCTGCGAACGTCACTTGGTCGCCACGCGACAAGAGCGGACCGATTGTCGAGCATATCGATACGCCCAAGGAAGCATTGGCAGCAGGCGATCATCACGGCGCGACCTATTTCCAGTTGCGGGAATTCCACGATGCGCTGATTTCTGGCGGCGCGCCCACGCTGAGCGCTGTCGATGGGTTGCGCTCTGTTCAAATGGGCGCAGCCGCGCAGCAATCGATCACAACCGGCTTGCCGGTTGAACTCGACTTTTTATCTTCAGGAGACAGCATTGGCTGACACTTTGCCCCCGATCGGTTTTGGCTTCTGGAAGGTCGCGTGCCAGGACGCGGTCAATGTCGCCTATGAAGCGATTGCTGCGGGGTATCGCCACCTCGATTGCGCGGCTGACTATGGCAACGAAACCGAAGTAGGGCAGGGGATCGCGCGCGCCATCGCGGACGGGCTGGTGACCCGTGAGGATCTTTGGATCACGTCCAAGCTATGGAACACTTTCCATGCGCCTGAGCACGTTGAGGAAGGGTGTCGAAAGTCGCTGTCGGACCTAGGGCTCGACTACCTTGATCTCTACCTGATTCATTTCCCGATCGCGCTGGAGTATGTGCCAATCGACACGCGTTATCCCCCCGAATGGGTGCATGACCCGGACGCGCAGAGCGGCATGAAACGTGCGAAGGTGCCTCTGCACGCTACTTGGGGGGCGATGGAGACGTTGGTGGGAAAGGGCCTCACTAAGCGGATTGGCGTTTGTAACTATAACAGCGGCCTGATCCATGATCTGATGAGCTATGCGACCGTGCATCCGCATACTCTTCAGATCGAGGCGCATCCCTATTTGACACAGGAACGCTTGATCCGGCTGGCCAAGGACTATGGGATTGAAGTCACGGCTTTCTCGCCGCTTGGTGCACTATCCTATGTCGAGCTCGATATGGCGGGCCAAGGCGATAGCGTGCTGACTGAACCTGCCGTGCTCGCTGCGGCGCAGGCGCATGGCAAAACGCCGGCTCAAGTGGTGTTGCGCTGGGGCGTGCAGCGCGGAACATCGATCATTCCCAAGACATCCAAGCCTGAGCGGATGCGCGAGAACCTGGACATCATGGACTTCGCGCTGAGCGAAGAAGAGATGAACGCGATCAGCGCACTCAACCAGAACCGCCGCTTCAATGATCCAGGCACCTTCACGGAAGCGGCCTTCAACACATTCCACCCGATCTATGACTGACTTTCCCGCCATCATCACCGGAGGGGGCGACCTCTCCGAATTTCTGTCTTGCAACAAGAGCGCGGTTGATGCGGCGCTCGCCGATGCAGGCGCGCTGTTGTTTCGCGAATTCGATGTGCCCGATCCCTGGGCTTTCGATGCGGCGATCAATGGCTACGGTGAAGCGGGCTTCACCTACGAAGACTCGCTTTCGAACGCAGTGCGCACCAATGTGACGCCGCGCGTTTTCACCGCAAACGAAGCGGCTTTCGATGCGGCGATCAATGGCTACGGTGAAGCGGGCTTCACCTACGAAGACTCGCTTTCGAACGCAGTGCGCACCAATGTGACGCCGCGCGTTTTCACCGCAAACGAAGCGCCGCCCACGACCGAGATCTTTCTGCATCACGAAATGGCGCAAACACCGCTCTATCCCGGCAAGCTGTTCTTCTATTGCGAGATCGCACCGGGCGAAGGCGGCGCGACGCCTGTGTGCCGCTCGGATTGGGTGCTCGATCGTTTGAAGGCGGAAGCGCCGGAATTCTACGGCGATTGTCGCGATCATGGCGTACGCTACACTAATGTCATGCCGGGCAGCGATGATGCGGGTTCAGGACAGGGGCGCAGTTGGCGAAGTACGCTGAGCGTGGATACGCGCGAGCGAGCGGAATCGCGACTGGCGGAACTAGGCTATGAGTGGGAATGGCTGGACGGGGATGTGCTGCGCGCGACCACGCCAGTGCTGCCTGCCATCCGACAGCTTCAGGATGGGCGGGAGACTTTCTTCAATCAACTGATTGCCGCCTATCGCGGCTGGTCGGATAGCCGCAATGATCCGAACCGCGCGATCATGCTTGGCAATGGCGAGCCGATTTCAGCTGCTGCGATGGCCGATGTGATAGCGATTGCAGATGAGCTGACGGCTGACATTGCGTGGCAAGCAGGCGACGTGGCTTTGATCGACAACTTTACGGTGATGCATGGGCGGCGGCCATTTGCGGGCAAGCGCTGCGTGCTGGCCTCGCTGATCAGCTAACGGCTTGCTTCCTAACCGCCATCACCCATGCAGCCAGGTTCGCCGCGAATAGCAGGCCCATCAACAGCGCGAACAGCGCAGACAGACCAGCGGTGTACGCCAGGCCAATGGGTGAGAAGACCAGATAGAGCGTCACCACGCCAGATAGCAACGTGAATGCGGTCGGTCGGGCAAAGCGCCATGGCGTCATGTCGACCTCATGCCGGTTGACCGGCTGGTACGGTGCCTCGCGTGGCTGCCAATATCCCACCGCCAGCATTATGGCGACTTCAATCACGAACAGGATGGCGTATTGATGGATGAAGTGCAGCGTCACGACATCGTCGAATACGAACCGCAGCAAGCCGTATGCTGTAACGTGGAAGATGATCACAACCTTTGCGCCCAGCGCCGGAACGCGCGCTGTGAACAGCCCCATGATCACGATCACGACTGTCGGGATATTGTAGAAACCGGTGAAGACGCGCACCACTTGCCACAGGCCTTCCTCAGCGAAATAGAGCAGAGGTGCCACGGTGAAAGAGAACAACGCGATGATGACGCTGGCGATCTTCGCCACGCGCACAAGATACGCATCGCTCGCCTGCTTGCGTGACAGTGCATAGATATCGAGCGTGAACAGCGTCGCGGCACTGTTCAGCAACGAATTGAACGAGCTGAAGACCGCACCCAGCAGGACCGCAAGAAAGATTCCGCCAAGATAGGCGGGAAGCAGGTCTGAAACGAGCCGCGGGTACGCCTCATCAATCGATCCAAATCCGGGGCCATAAAGATGGAATGCGATCACGCCCGGGATCATCATCATGAACGGGACCATGATCTTGAAGAAGCCGGACGCCAGCACGCCCTTCTGCCCTTCCGCCAAAGACTGCGCCCCCAATGTGCGCTGAATCACATATTGGTTGGTGCACCAGTAAAACAGGTTGGCGAAGATCATGCCGGTGAAAATCGTGCCGAACGGTGTCGGGTCAGTGCTCGATCCGATCGCATTCAGCTTTTCCGGGTGATCGCTGGTCAGGCGGGACAGCCCATCCGAGAAACTGCCATCGCCCAGCGCGACTAGGCCCAGTATCGGCACAAGCAGTCCGATAAACAGCAGCCCGATACCGTTAAGCGTGTCGGATACTGCCACCGCGCGCAAACCGCCGAACACAGCATATGCGGCGCCTGTCAGCCCGATTACGATCACTGTCAGTACGAGCGCGGGAAACATGTCCAGCCCGGTTAGCTGTGGCACATCGAAGAACTGCATCACCGCCAGCGATCCGGAATAGAGCACCGAAGGGATCGTCACGAGCCCGTATCCGAGCATGAACAGCAGCACGGACATGCGCCGAACAGTCGGATCGAACCGATCAGCAAGGAATTCCGGCAATGTTGTGAACGCACCGGCGAGATATCGCGGCAAGAACAGGAACGCCATGGCGACAGTCGCGATGGCTGCGGTTACTTCCCATGCCATGCTGGAAAGATTGTGGCCATAGGCAGATCCATTGAGGCCGATCAGTTGCTCTGCCGACAGATTGGTCAGCAATAGCGAACCTGCGATGAAACCGGCGGTCAGACCGCGCCCGGCGAGGAAATAGCCCTCTCGCGTGTCAGTTTGCCCGCGAGTTTTGCGCCAGCTGATCCAAGCGATCAGCGCCATCACTGCAACACAGCTGGTGAATGTGAAAGCGAGCCCCCCGTCCATTTAGCTGGCCTTAAGCGATTAATTGTGAGGCGCAAGCTGGCGACATTGCATGGGTTGCTTGTCACTAATGAGAATTATTCGCAATAAAACTCTCGACAGAAAGCCTCGCTCGCGCTTATGGCCGCATTGGATCGGAATTCACCGAGTCGAAGGAAGTGCTGATGACCAACCGTTTTGCTTTGGGCCTTGTGCTCGCTCCGCTTGTTGTTCTTGGTGCCTGCTCGCAAGAGGCAGAGACGAGCGATGACACCTTGGTCATCTATTCCTCGCGGCACTACGATTCCGACTATGCGCTTTACGAGGCTTTTACCGAGGCGACAGGGGTGGAAGTCGAAGTGGTCGAAGCCGATGGAGATCTGCTGATCGAGCGGGTGAAGGCTGATGGCGACAGCAATCCGCCAGACGTTATCATTACAGTCGATTCCGGCAGGCTATGGAAGGCCGATCAGGAAGGTTTGTTTGCGTCGACAAGCTCTGACATTCTCAACCAGCGTGTACCTGCATCGATGCACCACCCTGAAGGCCATTGGTACGGAATTTCCAGCCGTGCACGTGTGTTGGTGTACGCGAAGGACCGCGTGCAGGCGAGCGAGCTGACCGGCTATGAAAGCCTTGCCGATCCAAAATTCGGGGGCCGCGTGTGTGCGCGCAGCTCCGGCAATATCTACAATATTTCGCTGCTCTCTGCGCTGATCGCCCGCTGGGGTGAAGAGCGCGCGCAGGATTGGGCCAGCAAGGTCGCGGGGAATTTCGCGCGCGATCCGCAAGGCGGCGACAGCGACCAGATCCGTGCGGTAGTGGCTGGCGAATGCGATCTCGCACTGGTCAATCATTACTACTTTGCGCGCATGGCGTTGGACACGAATGAAGATGTGAGCAACGTTGAAGTTTACTGGCCCGAAGCCGATCCGGGCGTGCATGTAAACATCTCGGGTGCCGGTGTTGCGGCGAATGCGCGCCATCCCGAACTGGCAAAGAAATTCATCGAATTTGCGGTTTCAGACGAAGCGCAGAAGTTGTTTCCAGAGCTGACCAGCGAATATCCGGCGGTTCCGTCTGTCACCTATGACAATGCAGTGCTGGACGCACTGGGCAAGTTCAAGGCGGATCCGCTGGACGGGACGACAATCGGTTCGCGCCAAGAAGAAGCGCAACGTTTGTTCGATCAGGCCGGCTGGCCCTGATCAGCAGGGCAATCGGTAAGGCGCATTGGCGGCAGTAACGAATAGCATCGGCAATCGGGCAGCCTTCGCGGCTGGAGGGAATCTGCGCCGACTGGATCCCGCGGTTGTCGGCACAGTACTTGCCTCTTTTTTCGCGCTGCCGATCATTGCGCTTATCGCGCTCGCGCTGTCGGGCGACAGCGAATATCTTGATCACATCGCTTCGACCCGGCTAGCCGAGTTTTCGATAAAGTCGACAAAGCTTGCGATCATGTCAGGGGCGCTTGCAGCATTGATAGGTGTCAGCTGCGCCTGGCTTGTCACGCGATACGATTTTGCCGGGCGCCGGGCGCTGAGTTGGCTGCTGATCTTGCCGCTTGCCATGCCGGGCTATGTGGCCGCCTATAGCTGGTATGCGATCACGGCGCCGGGCAGCAAGTTCGAGGCCGCAAGTGGATGGGATTTGCCGACTGTCTCCGGCATTTCCGGCGCGGCGTTCATTTTTGCCCTCACGCTCTACCCTTATGTCTATCTGCTCAGTCACAATGCGATGGAAGCGCATGGCCGGCTCAGCTGGGATATCGCCCGTAGCCTGGGCGCAGGCCCCTGGCGCGCTTTCCGGCAAATCACTTTGCCACTGATATGGCCGGCCGCTGCGGCGGGCACAGCTTTGGTCATCATGGAAGTGCTCGCGGATTATGGTGTGGCCGATTTCCTGGGGGTTTCGACGCTAACCGTGGGTATCGTGCGTGCATGGTCTTCGTTCAGCGATCCGGCTGCCGCTGCGCAGTTGGCTGTGCTGTTGCTGTTTGGTGCTTTGCTGGCGCTGGGAGCAGAGCGCACGGCGCGTGGGCGCAGGCAGTTCGCTTCGACTGGAGCGAGCGACACCCAGCTCAGCCCGCGATCGCAATTGACCGGCTGGCGCAGCGCAGTCGTGGCAGGATTGGCTATGCTGCCCATCGCATTGGGCTTGCTCATTCCGGCCGGAAATCTGGCCTGGTTGGCGATCAATACACGGCCATCAGATTCGGTTTTGCCCGCTTTGCAGGGCACATTGTTGCTAGCGATCGGCTCTGCCGCTCTGGCGGTATTTCTGGGGCTAACCGCCGCTTATGTATTGCGCAGCGGCAACCGCGTGGCGCGCGCTTCCGTGCGTGTCTTGCAGGCAGGCTATGCGGTGCCGGGCGCGGTTGCAGCAATTGCCATTCTGTCAGCGCTGGCAATCGGACAGTCGGTGCTGAATGCTCTGTCCGGTGCGCAGGCGGCCATACTTACAGGGGGCGGCATAATCGCTTTGTTGCTGGCCTATCAGTCCCGCTTTGCGGCGGTAGCAATCCTGCCTTCGGAAGCGGCCTTGATGAAGGTTCGCCCGGAATTGGACGAGGCAGCGCGCAGCCTTGGCGCGTCGCCCATGCGCGTGGTCACAAAAATTCACCTACCGCTCGTCTTGACCGGGTTGGCAACTGCCGGACTTCTAGTAGCAATCGAAGTGATGAAGGAATTGCCCGCGACGATGATACTGCGGCCTTTCAGCCTTGATACGCTGGCAGTCACAGCACATAATTACGCCAGTGACGAACGGCTTGCGCAAGCGGCGCTACCGGCATTGATCCTTATCGCGATCTGTGTTCCTGCAACGGCTTTGCTGAATCTGGTGAGGCCCAACGCATGAGTGCCACTGAAGCGCAAATCTCCTTGAAGGATGTTGCCTGCGAGATTGCAGGCAAGCGCATTCTGGACGGCATAGATCTGGATCTTCCGCGCGGAGCGATCACAGTTGTGCTGGGGCCATCGGGCGCTGGCAAATCCACACTTCTGCGCGCGATTGCCGGCTTCGAGCCTGTGAGTGCGGGCACGATCACCTCCCCAGCTGGCATCATGTCCTTGCCCAGTGTTACCCTGCCACCGGAAAAGCGCCGGATTGGCGTTGTGGTGCAAAGCAACGCCTTGTTCCCGCACATGACGGCGGCCGAGAATGTGCGCTTCGGGATGGATCGATCTGACGGCCCGCGCTCTGCGCAAGAATGGCTCGCCAAAGTCGAGCTGGCAGAGCGCGCCAATGCCTACCCGCACGAATTGTCGGGCGGAGAGCAACAGCGCATTGCGCTTGCCCGTGCGCTAGCCAGTCAGCCAGATGTGGTTCTGCTTGATGAAGCCTTCTCCAGTCTTGATCAGCAATTGCGCAAATCCATGCGGCGCGATGCAAAGCTCTTGCTGAAAGAGGCTGATGCTGCAGTATTGGTCGTCACCCATGATCCCGATGAAGCGCTTGAACTGGCTGACACGATCGTTGTGCTGAACGATGGGCGCATTGTGCAGGAAGGCGTCCCGGAAGATCTCTATTGGCGCCCACAAAGCATTGTCGCTGCACGGCTATTGGGGGAAGTGAATGCGCTGTCCGGGACGTGGCACGATGGCGTTCTGAAAACCGCGATTGGCGACATAATACTCTCTGAAATCACGGAGAAAGAGCCTCAAACGGCACTTCTCCGCCCGTCAGCCCTTTCACTCGTCTCTTCATCAAATGGCCCATGGACCGTCATCGAAAAAGAATTTTCTGCAGGATATCGTTTTGTCACGATAAAGGAAAAAAATGGCGAAATTCTGAGGATTTCCGGTCATACAGACGTCACAATGAAGGTCGGCGATAAGGTTGATGTAGCCTTCGATCCGGAGCGGGTTGGCTGGGTCTGATCTTGAGTTATCCGACAACGAGTTGAAGAATCAGTTTGTCGAATGCCCATTAAATGAGTTAGCTTCCAAATCAGGACCGCAAAAGCGGTCAGGGGAATTTGGGAGAGGGTTTATGAAATTGAAAGCATTGCTACTGTCCGGCATCTGCGCGGGTTCAATCGCGACACCTGCTATAGCGCAAGACGCGCAGGCTGACGACGACAGATTCCAAAGCGCAGGACCTGTCATTGTTGTTACCGCACAACGTCAGGCACAAAGTCTGCAAGAAGTTCCGATCGCGGTTAGCGCGTTTGACGCTGAAGCACTCGAGTCGCAACAGATTGAAAACGCCAGTGACTTGCAGCTGACGCTACCCAACGTTTCTTTCACCAAGAGCAACTTTACTGGTGCGAGTTTTACGATCCGTGGCATCGGTGACCTTTGTGTGGGTGTGAGCTGTGACAGTGCCACCGCGATCCACTTGAACTCCGCACCTCTGTTTGGAACGCGTTTGTTCGAAACCGAGTATTTCGATCTTGAACGGATCGAAGTATTGCGTGGTCCGCAGGGCACATTGTTTGGGCGTAATGCGACTTCAGGCGTTGTGAACGTCGTCTCCGCAAAACCTGATCTTTCCGGCTTTTCTGGCAAAGCTGAGTTCGAATACGGCAACTTCAATAGCATGAAAGCCAAGGGCATGCTCAACCTGCCGATTGGCGAATCTATCGGTGCGCGCGTTGCCGGCTTCTATCTCAAGCGCGATGGTTACACCGAGAACTTGACCACTGGGACCGACTTTGACGACCGCGACATGTACGCGATCCGCGGTTCGCTTCGTTTCGAGCCCGGCCCCGACACGACCATTGATTTGATGGCCTATTACTTTGAGGAAGATGACAACCGTTCGCGCATCCAAAAGCAGCTGTGCCAACGGGACCCGACTGGCGTATTGGGATGCCTCAATGCACGGCGCGACTTTGACAAATTGAACGCCAACGCGACTTTTACTGGCACGCTGGGTTCTTCCGAGTTCCTTGCGGTCAACGGTATTCCGAGCTCGCTAGGGTTAAACAGCCTGTATGGTCCGGATGCTTATGCTAATTTCAACGAACCCAATGATGTGCGCAAGATTCGTACAGAGTTCGTTCCGGAATACTTCACTGACGAACTACAACTACAAGCGCATATCGAACACAACTTTGGCGATATCCAGGTTGCAGTCACTGGCACCTATCAAGAAACCAGCGTCGATTCCCGACAGGACTACAACCAGGGAGTTGGCGAGATTCCAAATCGTGCAGTGGCTTTTGGCACATTGAATGCGTTTGCTGGTGGCCTTACCCCGGTTCCAGCGGCGTACTTCACGCCGATCACGGCAGCTTTGTTTGATGGCAGCGGCAATCTTTGTACGTCGGACACCCGTCTTGACGGCCGAGGCTCCTACGAAGGTTTCAGGGTTTGTACGCCAAACGGCACGCAGTTTGACCGGTCGAACTCGGACGTCGAAAGCTATTCGGTCGAAGCGATTATCTCGTCTGATCTGGATGGTCCTTTTAACTTCTTGCTTGGTGGTATCTACGCAGAATCAGAGGTGCTCGAGAACAGCTATTTCGTAAATGCCTTTGCGATCGATTACATCACTGGTGTGCTCGGTTCATTCACGTCATTGGGCAACGGCCTGCCACCGTCCTATTTGGCAACGTCATTCTTCCGCAACAACACGCGGAACGCCCAGCTGGAAAGCTTCGGCATTTTTGCAGAGGGTTATTTCGACGTTACTGATAGGCTGAAGGTAACGGCCGGCATTCGTTACAATGACGATAAAAAGTCGACCTCTGCGCGCTCGACGCTGGCGAGTTTCCTAAACCCTTACTCCAACGATGGTGACCCCTTTGATTCACCATTTGTCGGTTCTTACGATGCCGATCCGGGGATTGCTGGAAATCAGCTTACCGCCGATCGCTCAGTTGGCTTCGATGAGATAACAGGCCGTTTCGTGGTCGATTATGCCTTGTCTCCAGACAACCACATTTACGCATCTTATTCGCGTGGCTATAAATCGGGCGGTATCAACCCGCCATTGCAGCCGATCTTTTCGGTTCCTGATAGTTTCGGACCAGAGAAGATCGATGCGTTTGAAGTCGGCTCGAAGAACACCTTCGCCAATGGCATGATCCAGCTGAATGCGACCGCGTTCTATTATAAGTACAAGGGCCTTCAGCTAAGCCGGATTATCGCGCGTACGTCAGTCAACGATACGATTGACGCCAATATCTGGGGCATTGAGCTCGAGTCTGTGTTGCGGCCCGATCCGGCATGGCTAGTCAACATGAACTTCAGCTATCTAAATGCTGAAGTCGCCGGAGATCAGCTTTTCTCCAACCCACGTGATCCTGGTGGTGGCGATCCAAATGCAGTGATCATCAAGGATATCACTAATGGTGCCCTGTGCGCCGTTACCGGGCCTTCGCAAGCGGTAACAGCCGGATTCGTTACAGCCGTAAATGGCAGCCTAGGGCTGCAAGGTCCGACGTCGTTCCCGTCCGATGGCAATATTGCTTCAACCGGTGCTTTCAGTATCTGCAGTGTACTTGAAGCGAATGCTCCGGCAGGACTGGCGGTTTTGAGCCCTGGCGTTCAGGTTAACCTTAAAGGCAACAAGCTGCCGCAGGCGCCTACGATCAAAGCGTCGGCGGGTATCCAGTACACTCACGATTTCGGCAGCGGCATGACACTTGTTCCGCGCTTCGATATTTCGATGACTGGTGAACAATACGGCAATGTCTTCAACGGCAATGTAAACCGGCTTGAACCATTCGTTCAGGCGAATGCGCAGATCCAGTTGAATTCGGCTGAAGAGAACTGGTTCGTACGCGGTTTCGTCCAGAACATCTTTGACAGTGACTCGGTTACGGGTCTGTATGTGACGGACGCAAGCTCGGGCTTGTTCAGCAATATCTTTACGCTTGATCCGCGCCGCTACGGTGTGGCTGTTGGTATAAACTTCTGATCAAAGAGTTTCTGGTCCAGCACAGGGGATTTCCTCCCCCTGGGATCAGAATGGGGGGAAGGGCCGGCTTCGCGCCGGCCCTTTTTGTTTGCAGATTGGGTCAGTCGCTTTGCAGGTTGCGGTACTCACCGCGGAAATAGAGGAG